>ERZ795032.895-NODE-895-length-24737-cov-290.432582_pt1 | contig 24737 bp, 28 predicted proteins | sample MGYA00375124_ERZ795032 | MGnify/ENA primary metagenome ERZ795032 (study PRJEB30167, sample SAMN05720154) | activated sludge metagenome | isolation source: Anaerobic digester | place: China | collected 2015-12-16 ...
CGCCCGCCCCGGGCGACGTCGCAACCAGCTAGACCACAACGCCTGATACGCTCAACCGCCGAACTCTTCGGGAATTTCTAATAGTTGCCGGCGAACCGCACCGGAAGAGCGATCGGGAACAACCTGTATCCCGGCGCCCCGCACCCTCCTGGAGCCCACCTGCCGGCTTCTGGTAGCCGGATCGTAGAACAGAGGAGAGTTCCTGTAACCAGGGGCGCCGGGGAGCGGTCGCCAGAAGATTGTCCGGGAACAGCGACAAAAACCGGGGTGTGGAGAAAGGAGGTTATTGCCCGGGCGTCACCCGAGTTCATCCCAGCCGGTCTTCTTCCTGTAGATGACGATACCCACTATGACCAGGACGATGATGACCCCGGCACCGATATAGAGGAGGAGGTTGCTATCGAGATTGAACCCGTCACCGATCTTCTCGTGAAGTGTGTTTGCATCAGTCAGGGCCTCGTTCGCCTTATTCTGGCCCTCGGTCGCCTTCGAGCGCGCCAGAGGGTAGTTGTTCGCGTTCAGGTTGTCTTTTGCCTGGGAGTAGAACTGGACGGCGCTCTCCCGCTTGGTCATGATGGCGACCACCTGCGGATCGCTCCCCATCGAGCGGTTTTCGACGAAGTAGGTGATCATGCCGTCGAGGGTCTCCAGCGTCGCGGCGGCGTTCGAGACCTCCTTCTCGGCCCATGCCTTATCGAGGAGCGCCTTCGCCTCATCGATGGCCTTCGTCGCGGTGGCGATATACCCTGCTGCCTGCGATGGCCCCGCGGATGCGGCGTGAGTGAGATCCTGATTCGCGGCGTCGTACTTCGCCTGCGTAGCAGCGACGTCGACACCCTTGCCGGCTTTATCATCGATATCGGCCTTCAGGTCCTTGAGGCGCTGCTGCTGGACGGAGAGCGAACCCGTAACCTGTTGCGTGCTCACGACGTCACGGACCTTGGAGTAGGTATCCTTTACGTCTTTATCCCGCATATGCTGGATCTTGATCACCTCGACCTTTCCGGTCGTGCTCTCGGGCACGGTGCCGCGTAGCTGAATATCCAGCTCGATCTTGCCCTTGCCGTAGGAGATCTCAAACTCCGTCAGGGTCGGGTAGTACCCGGTCTTCGTGGTCCTGTAGATATCAACCCCATCACGATAGACGATGAAATCCCAGGTAGGGCTCTGCAACCCGGTGCTGAACTCAAACGTCTCATCGCTCGCATCATCGGGGGTGATCATACTGTAGGAAAGCACATAGTGTGCAGTCACCTGCTGGCCGGGCTCAAGTGCGCCGCTCGCAGGATTAATGTCCTCTTTCTTGATGTCGAAACTCGCCGATACCGCCTGCACGACACAGACGAGTGCCAGCAGGAGAATGATCCATCTGCTGATGTTTGCCTTCATACTACCTCCTCACTCAAACAATGGTTCTATACCGTCGTCGAACATGGTCGTACGCTTCTCTTTCGACTTCAGGACATCCTCTTTCGTAGCCTTTGCAATCTCAAGGAGTTCGGTGATCCGGGGGGCGTTTCCTATCGTCGCAAGAACCACCACCGCAGCGATGTAGTCGCTCTGCACCGGGTAGTCGCCGCCACGCACCTCGACGCCGGCGATGTTCTCCTCCACCCAGCTCTTCGACTTCTCGACGCCCTTCCTGTCCATCTCGTCGGGCGGACCCGCGAGGAGGACAAGACCCCGCTCCGCCGTCGAGTAGTCGCACGGCAGGGTAAGGCGCCCGAGCATCGCCCGCCTGACGAGAGCGATGATCTTTGCCGACTTGTCCTCTCCGGTCAAAACCTCCTCGGTCTTCTCCTTCTTCCGCATGAGGCCGGAGAGGAGCCCCTTGCTCTGCTTCGCGCGAGGGTTGACCTTCTCGCTGATGGCGTATCCGACGGTGCTGATGCCGCCGCCCCGCAGGGTGTTGATGACCTCGCTTGAGTCCACGACCATCTCGCCGACGCCGGCCTTGCCGACCTCGCCTGCGCGGAAGAGCACGCCGAACCGGCGGACGATCTCGTCGTTCAATCGGTTGTAGGCGTCCTTGACGCTCTCCCCCTCGTTCTTCCAGGCGCTGTTATCGAAGATAAACGTATTATCCGCTTCGTTCACCAGGGTGCTCAGAGAACGGGCTGCATTGTATGAATAGAGCCGGCCTTCCTCGGGGGCGGGCAGGATACCGATCGCATAGACCGGTTCGCGGTAGATGCGCTTCAGGTGCCGGGCGAGTACCGGCGAGCCCCCCGAGCCCGTCCCGCCCCCGAGACCGGCGATGATCACGAAAGCATCGACGTCGTGCGTGCCTCTCGAGTCGATGGCGTTGATGATGCTGTCGATCTCATCGGCGGTCACCCGTGCTCCGGTCACGTTGTCGGTCCCGACACCGTGACCCTTGACTACCGTCTGTCCGATCAGGAGCCGGTCTTTAAGTTCGATATGTTTGAGCCCCATCAGGTCGGTACGCGCCGTGTTCACCGCGATACCCCTGAAACTCTGGGTCTGCATCCGTTTATCCTGCTCGATGAACATATCGACGACTTTGCCCCCCGCCTGACCGAATCCTATGAAGAAGACCCTCATTCAGCTTCACACCCTCATATAGCCTAATCAATAATATCGACGTTTATGTATAAAGACGTTGTATACTCTTATAGCCCAATAGTGTTCTTATAACTTCACACGTAGTGGTAAGCGATGAAGGTCTGCATTGTGGGGGGAGGATTATGCGGTCTGGTCTCGGCTCTCGAACTTGCCGGGGCACACCAGGTAGACCTCTTCGAACGACGGCCGGTTCCGGGAGGCTGTCTTGGTTCATACCGGATCGGCGATTACTGGATCGAGGAATATTACCACCATTGCTTCTCGGGCGACACCAGCCTGCTCAATCTGTTCGACACCCTTCAGGTAGCCGACCGGCTGGTATGGCTCAAGGGCACGACCGGCTACTACGTCGACGGGACTATCCACCCGCTCACCTCTCCTGCCGAGATCCTGCGCTATCCCCATCTCACGCTCATCGAGAAGGCCCGCCTCGGCCTGCTGACCCTGCGCTCCCGGCAGCTCGACGCTCCGGCCCTCGACGGGATCACCGCAAAGGAGTTCATTCTCGATAACCTCGGGCCCGGCATCTACGCCTCGTTCTTCGAACCGCTCTTGAAGAGCAAGTTCGGGGACCGCCGCGAAGAGGTCTCCGCAGCCTGGCTCATATCCCGCATCGCGATCCGGTCCGACCGGGGTGCGGGCGGCGAGCGTCTGGGCTACCTCCGGGGAGGGTTCCGGCACTTCGTCGCGCGGCTCGAAGAAGAGGCGGCAAACCGGGGCGCCTCGATCATGCCCGACTCCCCGGTCAGGGAGATCCGGCGGGAGGGCGACGGCTGGCTCGTCGACGGCGAGGTCTACGACTGCGTCGTGTCGACGCTCCCCCCGCAGGTGACTGCGGACCTTGCCGGCCTCGATATCGCCCCGGTGCCCTACCAGGGCGCCGCCTGCATGACCCTCGCACTCGACCGGGACGTGACCGACGGCATCTACTGGCTGAACATGAAGGATGCCGCCCCATACGGTGCGGTGGTCTCGCACACCAACTTTGCCCCGTTCGAGTGGTACGGCGAGCATATCGTCTACCTCGCGTCTTACTTCTCCGGCCGGCTCCCGGAGGGACTCGAGCAGTCGATGCTCGCGGACTTCTGCAGGCGGTTCTTTGTCAGCCCGGACGAAGTGCACTGGCACCGGCTCGCGGTCGACCCCCACGCTGGTCCGGTCTACACGACCGGTCTCCGGAGCCGCCTGCCCGCCTACGAGGAGCACGGGCTCTTCCTCGCCGGTATGTTCAGCCCCCCGAACTATCCCGAGCGGAGCATGAACGGTTCGGTCGTCGCCGGCAAGGAAGCGGCAAAGCGGGTTCTTGCGAGGTACCCCGATGTGTGAAGTCGAGGTGAGCGCCGTCCTGCCGGTCTACAACGATCTATCGGCGCTCAAGGTCGCCATACCGCGGTCGCTTGAGACGCTTGAGGCGATCGCGCCGGGAGGTTTTGAGGTGATCGTCGCCGAGGACGGGAGCACCGACGGGAGCGCGGAGTTCGTCGGGGCGTACGAGGCAGACGATCCCCGGGTCCGCCTGCTCCACGCCGACGAGCGTCTCGGGCGGGGCCGGGCGCTCAACCGCGCGTTTGCCGCGGCGAAAGGATCGATCGTCTGCTACTACGACGTCGATCTCGCCACCGATATGCAGCACCTCCCCGAACTGGTCGGCGCCATCCGGGACGGCTGCGACGTCGCGACCGGATCCCGCCTCCTTGCGGAGAGCACCATCACCCGGAGCGGGGGACGGGAGATCGCGAGCCGCGGCTACAATATGCTTGTCCGGACGATCCTCGGGAGCAGACTCCACGACCACCAGTGCGGGTTCAAGGCGTTTCGGCGCGACCGCCTTCTTCCCCTGCTCCCGTCGGTCTCCGCAGGCCACTGGTTCTGGGACACCGAGGTGCTGGTGCGGGCACAGAAGAACGGCTACCGTATACGGGAGTTCCCCGTGCGGTGGCAGCAGGGAGAGGGGACGACCGTGCGCAAAAAAGACGTCGCCGAGATGGGCTCGGCGGTCGTGCGCCTCTGGTGGCAACTCCATGTGGAAGAAGGTTAGCACGATCGTCATCCCGACCCTGGTCGCGGTCGGGATCCTCGCCTACATGCTTTACAGCGTATGGGACAATCTCCTGCTGACGCTCGAGCATGCAGTGATACCCTTCCTCTTTGCCGCCATCGGTATCTGCGTTATCGCCTGGATCCTCCGGGGGTTTCGATACCAGTTCATCCTGGAGGGACTCGGCGTCCCGGAAAGCCTCAGGTTTGCGACCGCCTGCATATTCATATCCCAGACGGCAAACCTCATCGTTCCCGCACGCCTCGGCGACTTCGTGCGGATGCTTATCCTCAGGCACGAGGATAACGCCACCTACTCGCAGGGGTTCTCGTCCATCGTCGTCGAGCGCGTCTTCGATATCCTGATGGTCGCGGTCCTCGGCGCCATAGCGCTCCCGTTCGTCCTCGCCGTCCCCGACTGGTTCATCACGGTCATCGTCGTCCCCATCGCCGCGGGAGGCGTCTTCTTCATCGTGCTCCTCTGGTCGGGCAGGATGAAGTCTGAGAACCGGTTCGTCGTCGCCGTCCAGAGGATGCTTGACGAGGTGAAACAGGCCTCCCTCAACCCCCGGGCCCTCCTCATGCTCAGCAGTTCATCGCTCCTCATATGGCTCGTCGATGTGCTGGTCTGCGCCGCGGTCGTCCTGATGTTCCAGGAACCGGTCCCGTTCGCCATCGTCGTCCTCGCTATCGTCATCGGCAACCTCGTCAAGGCGGTGCCGATCACCCCCGGCGGCGTGGGGACCTACGAGCTCGCGCTTGCACTGACCTTCGGGCTCGCGGGAACGCCGGCGGCCACGGCGACGCTGATCGCGGTCATCGATCACCTCATCAAGAACATGGTGACGCTCGTCGGGGGCATCGGGTCGATCTACTACTTCGGCGACTGGTCGATGGACCTCTTAAAGAAGGTCTTTTCCCGGGAGATTGATAAGGAGGAGACGTTTGGCGGGTGAGTTCATCGTCCCGGTGCTCGCCTGGCTTGCGGTCATCAAAGCGCTCCACCTCGGCACCTGGCCGGCGCTCGACCGCACCCTCGGCAGCCTCGCGGCCGCCGCCGCATACCCGGCATCGGTTCTTCTCTTCACGCTCCTCTCCTGGTACTGCGGCATCCTGGGCCTTCCTATATTGCTCGCCCTCCTCCCGTTCCTTGCCGGCATCGCCCTTGCCGGGTCGCGGGGGTTCTACACGAAGGAGCGCCTGCGCTCGACATTCGCCTGGGATCTCGCCTTCCTGGTCCCTTTCCTCTTCATGCTCGAGGTGCGCTGGATCAACCCGACCATCTCCTACGCCGAGAAGTTCATGGACCACGCGTTCATCGCTTCGATCATGCGGCAACCTATCGTCCCGCCGCTCGATCCCTGGTATGCGGGAGGGGCGCTGGACGTCTACTACTACATCGGCTACTGGATGAACGGGATGCTCGGGCTTGCATCCGGCGTTCCCTCGACGGTCACGTTCAACCTCGCCCTCCCGACGGTGCTCGGGCTTGCCGTCGTCTCGCTCTATGCCCTCGGGCACCTCCTCCTCGACCGCCACCGGTGGCTCCCCGTGCTTGCGCTTCTCATACCGAACCCCTCGGCGATCTACCATATCGTCATCGGGAACTCGTGGTTCGACGTCCTCTGGGGGAGCACCCGGACGATCAAGGATACCATCAACGAGTACCCCATCTTCTCGATGCTCTGGGGCGACGTGCACCCGCACGTCATCAGCATCTTCAACCAGGGGTTCCTGCTCTTCCTCCTGGTCTTTGCCTACATGCGGTGGGGGACGCTCACCATGCGGGGCCGGGTTATCCTCTGCGGGCTTGCCGCCCTCTCCCTCGGGTCCATGCCCGGGATCAACTCCTGGGACGTGCTCATCTACGCCCCGGTCACGCTGATCTTCGGCCTCCTCGTATGGCGACGTTACGGGGGCTCCGCGCTTGACGATGAACGGTCCTGGATGATGCTTGCTGCCGTGCCGCCGCTCGCGGTCGCGGCCTACCTTCCGTTCTACCTGCAGCTTGGCAGTTCCGGCATCGGGGGAATCGGAATCGTTCCGGCACCTTCAGATCCGGTAGAGTTCCTGCTGGTCCACGGGTTCTTCCTCGCGATCCTCGTCGCCTCATCTGCCCCGGATATCAGGAGACGCCCCTACCTCCTCGCCGCCGCGGTGCCGTTCCTGCTCGCCGGCTATCCTGCCGCAGCCATCGCCGTCGTCCCGCTGGCGTACCTCATCGCGCGCCGCCGCTTTACGGCTGCCGATACGCTCGCCATACTCGGGCTCGGAATCATCCTCGCGACCGAGATCATCTATCTCAAGGACAACATGGGGGAGACCTACTTCCGGATGAACACGATCTTCAAGTTCTACCTCCCTGCCTGGCTCCTCATGGGAACGGCAAGCCTTGCGATCGTCGGGGAGTGGCTCGGGAATGCCGGTATCGACGGGCGCATGCCTGCCCGGGTGGAGAGGGTGCTGCCGGCCCTGGCCGTCGTCGCTCTCCTTGCCATGCCCTTTGCGATCAACATCGACTTCGGTTACGGGAGCCACACCCTCGACGGGGCGGCGTACCTCGAGGGGTCGCACCCCGGGGATGCAGCGGCGATAGCGTTTCTCCGGAACCTTCCGGGCGACCAGATCATCGTCGAGGCGGAAGGGGGAGACTATACCTACTACTCGCGGGTATCGTCGTTCTCCGGGATACCGACCATCGTCGGTATGCCGTTTCACGAGTACATGTGGCGGGGAGACGCAGGACGCATAACCGAGCGGAGCGTCGACGTGCGAGCGATATACGAGCAGCCGTCGCGGGCCGTCGACCTTGCGCGGGCGTACAACGCCACCCTCCTCTACGTGGGAGACGAAGAACGCGACCGCTATCGGGTATCGATACCGGCAGACGTGCTTGAGCTCATCTACGATGCAGAGGGAGTCCAGATCTACCGGATCCCCGGATAACGGCATGGCCGCACCCACACACCCCCGCCCGGAAACGACCGAATCAGATTTCCCTGCGGCAGGGCCGAATGACAAACCTTTATCACTCCTCCTATTGACATAATACAGCGCATTCGATCAGCTACGCTACTGATGAATGATGACGGAGCAGCGAGACCTGCTCCTGAAAGAGGCGAGTTATGGCAAAGGCATATGTAAAATTCGAGATTCCCGCAGAGATCCAGAATAAGGCCCTTGAGGCCCTTGAGATCGCAAGAGATACCGGTAAGGTAAAGAAGGGAGCAAACGAGGCAACGAAAGCAATCGAGAGAAACATTGCCCAGCTGGTTCTCATCGGTTCAGACGTCGAGCCCGAAGAGATCGTGATGCATCTGCCGCCGCTCTGTGAAGAGAAGCAGATTCCTTTCGTCTACATCACGAAGCAGAACGACATCGGTTCTGCAAGCGGCCTTGAGGTCGGCTCGGCAGCCGCCGCCATCGTCAAGCCCGGCAAGGCAAAGGATCTCGTCGATGAGATCGCAAAGCAGATAACCGCACTGAGAGCGTGAGGGAGAAGAGATGGCAAACGACGGAACGCCCGCAGAAGTCATCGAGATCATCGGCATGACCGGTATGCATGGGGAAGCCCAGCAGGTGAAATGCCGTGTCCTCGACGGTCCGAACAAGGGGCGGATCATCACCCGTAACACCGTGGGCCCCATCAGGGAGGGAGACATCCTCTCGCTGCTTGAGACCGAGCGCGAAGCAAAGAAACTCTCGAGGCGGTAACACCCATGGTCGACAGATACATCTGCAATTTCTGTGGAGAGCCTCTCGAGCCCGGCACCGGCAAGATGTTCGTCAGGAGAGACGGGACCGTCTACTACTTCTGCAGCACCAAGTGCCAGAACAACTACAGGCTCGGCCGGGTGCCGCGTCGCGTCGAGTGGACAGCGGCCGGTCGGAAAGCCCGCGGCAAAGAGTGATCCGGCATGGATCGCACCTTTGTGATGGTCAAGCCCGACGGCGTCCAGCGCGGACTCGTCGGGGAGATCGTCTCCCGGTTCGAGGCAAAGGGCCTCAAACTCGCGGGGGCAAAACTTGAGCTCCTCCCCGAGGGACGGGTCGTCGAGCAGTACCGGGAACACCTGGAGAAACCGTTCTTCCCGGGCCTTAAGGCCTACATCATGAGCGGCCCCTGCTTCCTGATGGCCTGGGAGGGGAGAGGCGCGGTCGCGGTCGTCCGCAGGATGGTCGGCGCCACAAACCCTGCAGAGGCGGCTCCGGGCTCCATACGCGGCGATTTTGCTCTCGACATAGGGCGGAACGTGATCCACGCATCCGACTCCCCCGAGAGTGCCGCCCGCGAGCTCGGCATCCACTTTTCGCCCCGCGAACTGGTCGAATACTCGAGGATCGACGAGCCCGTCCTCTACGAGTGAATACCGGCGGAAAAACCGTTTTCCTCTTTTTGAGGTCCGGCGAGCAAGATCCGGGCGGCCGCTTCGGCCCAAAAGAGGAGATCTTCTTCGCCCGCCGGAAAGCATCTTTCTTTGTTCCGCGTTTTTCCCGAAACAAATCGTTTGTCCTGCCGGCAAACCACAAGTGCTAATATCAAACCTACCGCATGCCTGATCACAAATGGCCGATCTCCTGAGTTTTGCGCTGCTGAGCTTCTCTTCGATCGTCATCGTAGTGAACCCGCTCGCAGCCACCCTGATCTTCGTCTCCCTCACCGGGACGATGGATGGGGCAACAAAACTCAAGGTCGCCCGCGATGCGAGCCGGTTCGCCCTGGTCGTCCTGCTGATCTTCACTGTCGCCGGCGGCTGGATCCTGCAGCTCTTCGGCATATCGATCGAGGCGTTCCGCATCGCGGGCGGCCTCCTCCTCTTCGGGATCGGCATGGACATGGTCTACGCAAAGACATCGCGGACGAAGATGACCGCGACCGAGAAGTACGAGGGGCAGGATGCAGACGACATCGCGGTCATGCCGCTTGCAATCCCGATGATCACGGGGCCCGGCGCCATCACCTCCGCGATCGTGCTGATGAACGAGGCGATGAGCATGGGTATCGCCGCACTCGCCGTCGTGCCGATCGCCGCCGGCGCGGCGATCGCGATCACCTACTACATGATGCAGCACTCCGATATCATCGTCCGGCGGATCGGGCAACGAGAGTACCGGGCCGTCAACCGGTTGATGGGTATGCTCCTCATCGCGATCGCGATCCAGTTCATCCTCATCGGGATCAGGGCGGCGTTCCCCATACTCACCGGAGGCCCTGCGTGACACCCGATCTTACGTTTCCCGGCATGGTCCTGATCAGTTCGAGCATCATCGTGGGCGGGATCCTCATCGGAGCTCTGACGTTCGCGATCGACGTTCCGTACGCCTCCTGCACCATGGTCGTGCTCGCCGCCCTCATCGTCCTCGGCGCCACCATGCTCGTGCTCTCCACAAGAAACCAGGGCGGGGTTCCCTCCCGGTGATGACGAAGATAGCGCTTGCCCAGGTTCTCGGCGGTGCCGCCCGGGCACTCGATACGGCCGGCCGGATGGCCGGGGAGGCCGCTCTGGCCGGGGCGTCGCTCATCTGTTTTCCCGAGCAGTTCGTGGCCGGGTGGTTGCCGGAGATCCCTCCCGGGTCCGGGGAACCCCTGGATGGACCGCTCGCCACGGCATTCGGGCGGATGGCACGGGAGAGCGGCATCGCGGTCGCGGGGTCCATCATCGAGGCGCGAGGGGGAGGCCGGCCTCAAAATACCGTCGTGATCCTCGACGCGAACGGCGAGCTCCTCGCTACCTATGCGAAAATCCACCTTTTCTCGCCCGGCGGGGAGGACCGCAACTACACGCCGGGCGACCGGGTTGCCACGTTCACCATCGACGGGATGACGTTTGGGCTTGCTATCTGCTACGATCTCCGGTTTCCCGAGATCTTCCGAATATATGCACTCGCCGGGGCGGAATGCGTGCTCCTGCCGGCGGCATGGCCGTGCCGCCGGTTGCGCCACTGGGAGACCCTGATCCCCGCACGCGCCCTCGAGAACCAGTATTACGTGGCAGGAGTCAACACGGTCGGCGGGGTCTACTGCGGGGGATCGCTTGCCGCAGGCCCCGACGGCGATACCATCGCCCGGGGCGGGTCCGGGGAAGAACTCCTCTTCGTCGACCTCGACCCGGCCGCTATCCACGAGGCCCGCATGAGACTCCCGACATTTTCAGACCGCAGAAGCGACCTTTATCACAGATTGCTCTCTAATCTATAGAGACATCTCATGCGGGGCGACCAGCACGTATACCTCAGTCTCACGACAGCAGGACTCCTCATCGCACCCTTCGTCCCCGTCCTCGACCCGGCCCTGATCGTCACCCTCGTCTTCGGTGTCTTTGTCGGTTCGCTTGCACCGGATGCGGATGCCGTCGATGCGGCGATCTTCAACGGCTGGATAGGCGGGGCGAAGGGGAAGAGAGGACAGGTCTTAAACGGTGTTGCCGTAGTGCTCCCGGTCTTTGGCTACACCATCCGGTACCTCATCTACTACCCGCTCTCCCTTGTCTTCTCGCTCATCCTCCGAAAGAGTTACCGGCACCGGCACCGCGGTCTGCTCCACTCGCTCGCGGGCGTCGGGTTGACATCCGTTATCCTCTCCGTCTACCTGGCGTTCATCCTCACCTGGATTGGATGGTCTCCTGCACTCCTCCCCGCCTTTGGAGTTGCGTTCTTCGCCGGGTGCATCCTCCATCTCACGGAAGATGCCTGTACACCTGCCGGCGTCGCCTGGCTCTACCCCTTCTCCCGGCGGCGGATGGCCGGCCGCATCCGGCCATGGGGAACCTTCGAGATACGCCCGGCAGCCTTCGCCGCCGTGCTCGCCCTGGCGGCTGCCGGCGTGTTCATCGCGCCATTCGTGACCGCCGTATCTCCCGGAGCTCTCAGGTGCCTCGCCCTCGCCGGAACCCTCGTTCTCTGGCTGCTCTTCATGCTCGTCTGCCGCGTCCGGTGCGAGCGGCGCAGGTGAGCCGGCCCCGATCCGCCATACCATATCTATACGTATCCGGGCGATCAACCATTTTTCCATGTACCGTCTCGTCTGCGTTCACTGTGGTGCAACCTACACCCCGGACCAGATCATCTATACGTGCAACCGTTGCGGGCACCTGCTGGCCGTCGAATACGACCTGGACGGCATCGACGTCTCCCGCGACGAATGGAACCGGCGCCCCCTCTCGGTCTGGCGTTACCGCGAGCTCCTCCCGGTCGGGGGCGAACCCATCAGCCTCCAGGAGGGGGGAACCCCGCTCTATCACCTGAAGAATATCGGCAAAGAACTGGGCCTCCCCGAACTCTACGCCAAACACGAGGGGATGAACCCGACAGGATCGTTTAAGGATCGCGGCATGACCGTGGGCGTCAGCATGGCCCGGGAACTCGGTATGACGAGCGTCGCCTGCGCAAGCACCGGGAACACCTCCGCGAGCCTCGCCGCCTACGCGGCGAAGGCCGGCATCCCCTGCGTCGTCCTCCTGCCTGCGGGAAAGGTAGCCGTCGGCAAGGTCGCGCAGGCGCTGATGCACGGCGCACGGGTCATATCCATCCGGGGGAACTTTGATAGGGCGCTTGAGATGGTACACGAACTCTGCATCAGCCAGGGCCTCTACCTCTTGAACTCGGTCAACCCCTACCGCCTGGAGGGGCAGAAGACGATCGGGTTTGAGGCAATCGATCAACTCGGCGGCGACGTGCCCGACCGGATGGTCCTCCCCGTCGGCAACGCGGGCAACATATCCGCGGTCTACAAGGGTCTCCGAGAACTCGAGGCCCTCGGGTTCATCGACCGCCTGCCGATGATGACCGGCATCCAGGCAGCCGGCTCGCAGCCGCTCGTGAAGGCGATAGCAGAGAACCTCGACGAACTCATCCCCGAACCCGCGCCCGAGACGGTTGCGACTGCAATCCGGATAGGCGCCCCGGTGAACGCGGAGAAGGCGCTCGTCGCCGTCCGCGCGACCGGCGGGACGGCGGCGGCCGTGACCGACGAAGAGATCCTTGCCATGCAGCGAGACCTCGCGAGGAAGGAGGGCATTGGAGTCGAGCCTGCCTCCGCAGCCTCGGTCGCGGGGATACGTAAACTCGCCGAACAGGGTCTGATCGATAAGGATGAGCGGATCGTCTGCGTGGTGACCGGTCATCTCTTAAAAGATCCGGAGACAGTGGTACGACAATGCGTTCCTCCCCTCGAGATCGACGCGGACCTGCACTCGCTGCTATCTGCCTTGCGCTGATCCTGATCTGCACCCCGGCGGTGGCGGCAAAAGAGGCCACTTTTCGGGTGCTCCCCGGCGGCACCACCTATGAGGCCTCGGTCCAGGTTACCGGAACAGGCTACGGATTCTGGGGCCCGGGCCTGATGGGGGAACGGGTTCCGCTCCAGGTCGAGGATCTCAAGGTGCTTGGCCCCGCGGGTCCGGTCGATTACCGGGAGGCGGGGAGAGGCGCCATCGCCTTCCCGGAGGGGAACTACACGATCACCTACCAGGTTCCCGTGAGGGATAACCATCTTGTTGCGATCTTCGATACGCCGTATGCCGTAACCGTTGCCCTTCCCGAGGGGCTCGACGTCAAGAATCCGCTCATCGGTATGGTCAGCCCCGGCGGGGCCGTCTCGCCCGGACCGAACGAGACCATGGAGATAACCTGGGACCGGACAGATGCCGTGGAGGTCCGTTTCTACGCCCCCGAGCGCGAGATCCTGCTCACCACATTCGGCACCATATGGCTCTCGGTCGCCATCGTTCTGCTCCTCCCCTACTTCATATCGTGGAGGAGAGACGGCGGATGATCGATATCGTCGCCGCATCGTTCCTGATCGGCCTCTCCGGAGCCGCATCCCCCGGCCCCATGACCGCCTCGATCCTCGGCCTCGGTACACGGCGACCCGGGCCGTTCGTTGCGGGGCTTATCGCGGGGCACGCTGTCCCGGAGGCCGCCATGGTCATGGCCATAGCCTACGGCGTGCGTGACATCCCGTACATCGATCTGATCGCTCTCATCGGGTCGGGCGTCCTCATAGCGTTCGGCGTCAGCCAGCTCCTCCACGCCGGCGATACCCTCGCCGCGAGCAGAGAGACCCGTGCGCCGGTCGCCGTCGGGGTGGCCTGCACGCTCGGCAACCCTTACTGGTGGGTCTGGTGGCTCACGTTCGGCGTCGGGTTTCTCGCACTCCACCCGTCGTTTGCTGCGTTCTACGTCGGACACATCGGCGCGGATATCGCCTGGCTCGGGCTCCTTACATTCGCGGTCTCACGGGGAGCAAACGTGCTCGGCCCTCATTATAAAAAAGTGGTGCAGGCGAGCGGACTCGCCATGGTTCTCTTCGGGCTGTACTTTATTCTGACGGTGTTTTTGCCTTGATGTCGATCCCGAACCGCTCGGCGTTCGCATCGGCAATTGCCTGGATATGCGCGATCACGTCGTCCTGCCGGGCGGGCTTGAAGAGGTGGCGGAAGCGCTTCTGTTTTGCGAGGTACTCCTCGACCGGTTTGCGCCTCACCTTCTTTACCTTCTCCACCTTGCCGTTGACTATCTCGTAGTTCACCCAGAGGCCGGTATCGACGGCGAGTTTACCCATCGCGAGCGTCTCGCCGGACTCAAAACCCCACCCCGTGCAGCAGGGGGTATGCACCTGGATGTAGCAGGGGCCGGGGGTGTTGATCGCGCGTTCGACCTTCTTCATGAAGTCGGCCGGGTAGGCGACCGAGGCGGTCGCGACGTAGGGCGCACCGTGGGCGGCAAGGATCGCGGGCATATCCTTCTTCGGGAGCAGGTTTCCCGGCGAGCACGTGCCCGCAGGACTCGTCGTGGTGCTCGCGCCGTAGGGCGTCGCACCCGACCGCTGGATCCCGGTGTTCATGTAGGCCTCGTTGTCGTAGCAGATGTAGGTGATGTCGTGGCCCCGCTCGAAGGCGCCGCTGATGCAGAGCACCCCGATATCGAACGTGGCTCCGTCGCCGGCGACGCAGACAACCTTTTCGCTGCGCCCCTGCTTCTTCAGCGACGCCTCGATGCCCGATGCAACCGCCGCAACGTTCTCGAAGAGCGAGTGGATCCAGGGAACTTCCCAGGCGGTCTCGGGGTAGGGTGTGGAGAAGACTTCCATGCATCCCGTCGAGGCGGCGATGATGACGTTCTTCCCGGTCGCCTTGAGGAGGAGCCGGGCCGCAAGCGCAGGTCCGCATCCTCCGCACGCCCGGTGCCCGGCCGAGAAGAGTTCGCATCCCTGCTCTTTTTCGGCCATTCAGAGCACCTCCGTCCGTAATCCGTAAAACATATCTCCTTTCCCCTTCTCCGCGAGATCGACGACCGCGGCGATATCCCTCTTCCTCACATCGCGCCCGCCGAGGGCGATGATGTAGTCATACACGGTCACGCCGGAGCCGTAGAGCGCCGACTTCACCTCGGTGCCGACCGCCCCGCCGTTCCCGAGCGATATGTTCTTGTCGAGCACCGCCACCGTCGAGACACCCTTCAAGGCATCCACGATCTCCGGAGCGGGGAACGGACGATAGGTCCGGATCTTCAAGAGCCCGACCTTTTTGCCCGCATCGCGCATCTCGTCGATGGCATCCTTCACCGTGCCGCAGATCGAACCCATCGCGATGAGCGCGGTATCGGCGTCCTCAAGGCGGTAACCCTCGACGAGGCCGGAGTAGTCCCGGCCGAACTGTTCGCCGAACTCGCGCCCGGCCTTGATGAACGACTGCCTTGCGCGCTGCATCGCCCGGTCGATCTCGTAGCGGAACTCCATGTAATACTCGGGCGTTGCATACATACCCATACTCAGCGGGTTCGCGGCATCCAGTCGCTGGTAGGGTGTAAAGGCAGGCAGGTAGGCATCCACCTCCTCCTGGGTGGGGAGGGAGACCGGTTCGTAGGTGTGCGTGAGAATGAACCCATCGAAGCAGACGAACGCCGGCAGGAGGATGTCGTGGTCCTCGCAGACCTTGTAGGCGATCATGTGGAGGTCCGCGGTCTCCTGGTTATCCTCCGCGTAGAACTGCAGCCACCCGGAGTCGCGCAGGGATATCGAGTCCTGCTGGTCGTTCCAGATCGAGAGCGGCGCGCCGAGCGAGCGGTTCGCGATCGTCATCACGATCGGCTGGCGCATCCCTGCCACGTTGAAACAGACCTCGAACATCAGGGCAAGGCCCTGGGAGGTCGTTGCCGAGTAGACCCGGGAGCCCGCCGCGCTCGCGCCGAGGCAGGCGGAGAGGGCCGAGAACTCGCTCTCGACCGTTATGTACTCGGCGTCGAGTTCGCAGTTCGCCACCATCTGGGCGAGGTCCTCGACGATGTGCGTCTGCGGCGTGATCGGGTAGGCTGAGATCACCTGCGGGCGGCAGCGCTTCACGATCTCGGCCACCGCATGCGACCCTTCCATAAACTCCAGCATTACTTCTCCTCCTTCTCCATCCGGATCGATTTCTTCGGGCAGATCTCTTCGCAGATCCCGCAACCCTTGCAGTAGTCGAGGTCGGGCTCGAACGTGCCCTCTTCCGTCTCGCGGACGCACCCCTCCGGGCAGACCATGGCGCACATGCCGCACCGGTTGCATGTCTCCGGATCGAAGACCGGTTTGAAGACCCTCCAGGTACCGGTCTTGTTATCGCGCGCTCTTCCGGGAGGCGCAGCGCAGCCGACTCGGAGCGCCATTATGCAGCACCTCCGATCAGGTTGTATGCACGCTCTGCCGCCCGGATGTTCTTCTCGGCCATACTCCCGGAGAAACGCCTCTGAAGTGCATGTTTCAGCGGTTCAAGCCCGATCTCGCCGGTGGCTGCGGCAAAAGCCCCCATCAGGGTCGTGTTGGTGATGGGCACGCCCAGTTCCTCGAGCGCGATGGTGGTCGCATCGACGGTATAGACCTTCACGCCCTCCGGGACCCGGGAGTCGAAGTCGGGCTTCTCGGTGTTGACGATGGCAATACCGCCCGCTTTCATGCCCATAAAGACGTTCACATCGCCGATCAGGGTCGAGTCCTGGACAATGATATAGTCGGGCTCGTATATCTGGCTCCGGAGCCGGATCTTTGCATCACTGAAGCGAACGAACGCCTGCACCGGGGCGCCCCGCCGCTCCACGCCGAAGGCCGGGAATGCCTGGGCATACGCGCCACCCTCAAACGCCGCGAAAGCGATGAGCTCGGCGGCGGTCACGGAGCCCTGGCCACCCCTGCCATGAATGCGTAATTCTTTCAAACAAAAACCCCTTCACAATCTTAATGATTAATAATATAAATACATCGGCACTTTGCCTGCGGCCGGCCCTGCAACACCGCGCTCCCAGGAGGGCGCGGGATCTCCCGCTCAATCCCCGGGAGCGAACCCGCGGTAAAAACCTGCCGCAATCTATCGGCACCGATGAGAATCAATCCAGTTAAATATAAATCATTCACAAAAGACAAATGTTAATAATTGGTGATTGCTATGGTAAACAATCCTGTGAGGGTATCCAGGGGCCTGGTGCCGATCTGCTGCATCCTCATCCTTGCCTCATTCTGCGTCGTGCCCGCCTGGGCAAGCGATGCCGCTGTTTCCCGTGAGATCGACCGTTCTTCGGTCCCGGTCGGCGGCGAGGTTCTGGTGACGTTGGCGGTCGACGATCTCGGCGTCGGCGGTGTCGTGGAGACGATACCGGAGGGTTTTGTCTTCCTCGAGACATCCTTTCCGGAGGATCGTTACAGCGTATCCGGGCAGAGATTGACGTTTGCGGTGATCGATGAACGCAAGATCACCTACCGGGTCCAGGCAAAGGCCGCCGGCTCCTGGACGTTTTCCGGAACGTGGGTTGACGCCGTCGACAAGACCGAAGGAGCGATCCCCCCGACTGCGGTGACCGTCGGGTCCGGGGCAGCGGCAGCCGGCGCAGCGCCCGCGGGTACCGGGCAGGCACCCGGCCCGACCAGTGCGGGAGGCGCGCCCTGGGCGGTCGTCCCGGCTCTTGCAGCTGCGGCCGTCGCTGCCGGCGCGTGCGCCGCACGAAAGGAGCGGTGACCCGCCGATCATGCATTACACCGTCTCTTCCACCCAGTGGCCCGACCGCACCTCGACCATCGTCGGCGCCGCGGGGAGGGGCGGCCTTTCCGGGGGTGTGCAGGCTCGTCCCGCAAACGCGGCATCGACGAGCCTCTGGGTGTAGGAGTGGCAGGGACGATCGAAGACGTCGGCGGTCCTGCCGATCTCCACGATCCTTCCTTCCAGCATGACGGCGACGCGACTGCTCATCGCCCGGGTGACGCCGAGGTCGTGCGAAATGTAAAGGCAGGTCATGCGGTAGTCGTGCCCGAGGTCGCGGATGAGGTTGAGGATCTGGGCCTGGACGGAGACGTCCAGGGCCGACGTGGGTTCGTCGGCCACGAGAAACCTCGGTTTGAGAGCGAGAACGCGGGCAAGGACCACCCGCTGGTTCTGGCCGCCTGAGAGTTCATAGGGCCGGCGGTTCAGGTGCTCCTCGTTCAACCCCACCTCTTCGATCAGTTCCCGCACCCTTCGGTCGATATCGGCCCTGCTCCCCATCCGGTGGATCTTCAGGGGCTCGGCAACGCTCTCGCTGACCCGCATCCGCGGGTTGAGCGAGGCGTAGGCGTCCTGGAAGATCATCTGCATCCGTGGCCGGAAGCGCCTGAGTTCGCTCCGGGAGAGGGCGGTGACGTCGGTCCCGTCGACCACGATCCGGCCCCTGTCCGGCTCGATGAGGCGGAGGATCGAACGGCCGAGCGTCGTCTTTCCGCACCCGCTCTCACCGACGAGCCCGAGGGTCTCGCCCTCCTCGATCCAAAACGATACCCCGTCCACCGCCCGGACCACCCTCCGGTGGATGAAGCCCGTCGAGAAGTTGGTCTCGAGATCAGTAACCTCAATCATAGAGCATGCACCGTGCATAATGCCCGGGCCCGACCTCGACAAGTCCGGGGTGTTCTCTGTTGCAGCCTCCGATCGCGCATCCGCACCGGGGTGAGAACCGGCATCCGGGCGGCAGGGTGATGAGCGAAGGGGCCGAGCCCGGGATCGGTCGCATTCCCCGTTCAGGGAGCGAGGCGAGGAGGCCCCGGGTGTACGGGTGGGCCGGGTCTCCAAAGACCTCTCTTACCCCGCCTACCTCGACGATCTCGCCTGCATACATCACCGCGACCCGGGCGGCGAGGTCTTCCACGGTCTCGATGTCGTGGGTGATGAAGAGGACGGAGCGGTCCCGGTCGATCTCCGAGAAGAGGTCGACGATCCCCCGCTTGGTGACGGCGTCCAGGCCTTTCGTGGGTTCGTCCGCGATGAGGAGGGTCGGACGGCACGCGAGCGCGGTGGCGATGAGCGCCCGCTCCCGCATCCCCCCGCTGAACCGGTGGGGATACTCCCCGGCCATCCTGACCGGATCGGGTATCCCGACGGCGTCGAGCAGTTCCACCGCCCGCTGCCGGGCGTCGGGCCCGCTCAACCCCTGGTGGAGGGTGACCGCCTCTGCAATCTGGGTCCCGACCGTGTATACCGGGTTGAGGGAGGTCCCCGAGTTCTGGAGGACGATCCCGATCTCCCGCCCCCGTACCCTCTGCATCTCGGCCTCCGGAAGGGAGAGGAGATCGCGGCCGCGGTAGCGGATCTCCCCCTCGATGATGGTGTTGGGCTGGAGGAGACGAAGGATCGCCATGCCGAGCACGGTCTTCCCCGACCCGGTCTCGCCGATGAGACCGAGGGTCTCCCGCGGGTATATCTCGAGATCCACGGTATCGGAAGCCCGGACCAGCCCTTCCGGAGTGGGGAACCCTACTTTGAGCCCCCGGACTTCAAGGAGTGCGTCGCTCATCGCCGTCATACCCGCATCACCCGGAGTCTCGGATTGATCTCGTCTTCGCAGGCATACCCCAGCCACGCAAGAGCAAGAGAGATGAGCGTCACCGCAAGGCCCGGCGGGATCAGCCACCACCAGAGGCCGAGGATCATCGCCCCGTTCTGGCTCGCCCGGTTGATCATCTGACCCCAGTCCACGACGCTCGGGTCCGTGATGCCGAGGAATCCGAGGCCGATCCCGATCAGCATGAAGTGCTGGGCGGAGGTGACGAACTTGACGCCGGCCAGGGGGAGGACGCCCGGAAGGATATGTCGTGCCATGATGTAGCCGTCGCCGGCGCCGAGCGCTCTTGTCCCGACGACGAAGTCGGCGACCGCCAGGGAGAGGACCTGCGACCGGATCAACCGCACGCCCTGGAAACTACCTAAAAGACCCATAAGGACCGCGATCAGGTAGATCCCCGGCCGAAAGAACGTCGTGAGGATGAGCAGGAGCGGAAAGATCGGGATGGTCATCGCCACGTCGAGGAGGCGCATGACGGCTTCGTCGATCAGGCCGCCGTAGTACCCCGACACGATGCCGGCGGCGGTGCCGATGGCGACCGCGATGGCGGCTCCGATGAAACCGAGGAGCAGCGTCGCCCGCGTGCCCCATATGAGCCCGCTGAAGACGTCCTGGGCGAGGTCGTTCGTCCCGAGCAGGTGGTCTTTGTCGGGGGGGGAGAGCGGCGCGCCCGTGATCGCGTGAGGGTCGTAGGGCGCGATCACCGGGGCCAGGAGGGCGACCGCGCAGTACGCGAAGACGATGCCGAAGCTTGCGGCAAGGATGACCTTCTTCCTAGGCATCGTCACCCACCTGCACGCGCGGATCGACGAGGGGGTAGATCAGGTCGGCGGCGATGTTCGCCGCGATGACGAAGAGCGTGTCGATCAGCAGGATCCCCTGGAGCAGGGGGAGGTCGCGGGCGGCGAGGGCCTTGTAGGTGAGCATCCCGAGGCCGGGCCAGGAGAAGATCGTCTCGACGAAGATGCTCCCGGTGATCATGCCCGCGCACTCGAACGTGATCAGCGTCACCATCGGGAGCATGGCGTTCTTCAGGGCGTGCTTCCTGAGGATCATCAGTTCGTCGAGCCCCTTCGCCCTGGCGGTGGTGATGTAGTCTTCCCCGGCCGTCATGAGCATGGAGCTCCGCATGAGATAATAAGTCCCGGTCACCGAGAAGAGGAAGAGCGTCAGGACCGGGAGCACAGCGTGGTTTGCCACGTCGAGCGGATCGATCCCGGTGGTGAGGGCGCCGGTATCGACGTACCCCCCCAGCGGAAAGAGGTTGAGGTAGTAGGCGAAGATGATGAGGATCATGAGGGCGAGCCAGTACGAGGGGATCGCCCGGATGATGATCATACTGTTCAGGAGCGCGATGTCGGTCTTCGATCCGCGTCTCCAGCCCGAGTACGCGCCGATGCCGATGCCGGCAAGGGTGGCAAGGATCGTTGCCGGGAGGAGGAGGATCAGCGTCCAGACAAGTCTCTCGCCGATCACGGTGAGGACCGGAACCTTGTAGATGAAGGAGTATCCCCAGTTCCCCCGGAAGGCATCCAGAAGGTAGATGACGTACTGCTCCAGGATTGGTCTATCCAGACCGTATACATGGTTGAATGCTTCAACGACGTCCGGGGGGGCGTACCGGTAGATCGCCTCCAGGTACATGGTGATGTAGTCGCCGGGCATGAGACGGAGGAGGGCAAACATGATGGTCACGGCGATGCAGAAGGCTGCAAACGAGGTGATCAGCCGTTTGAGGAGGTATATGCCGTTCATGATAATGGCCAGGGGATCTGGTGAAAGGGGAGGGGACGAGGCCTGTACCGGCGAACGATCACGCCCTCAGCCCCACCTCGGCGCTCGCCGGTCTGATCTCGGAGAAGAGACGGATGTTCCCGCCGCCGCCGAGCAGGGCGGCGTCCCACCCGACGAACCGATCCGACCGGTAGGCCATGAAGGCGTCCTGGGAGAAGACCGGGATGCAGGGCACCTCTTCGGCAAGGATCTCCTGCAGCTCAAATCCGATCTCCTCCCTTTTATCGGGATCGGCCGTGCTCTTCAACTCGGTGATGAGCCCGTTGAAGGTCTCGTTGTCGAAGTGGTAGTAGTTCTCGCCGAGCGGGCTCCTCTGGAAGTTGTCCAGGCGGTCGATGTCTTCATGCCAGCGACCGGGCATGCCGTCGAAGTGAACGGCTGTCCTTGCGATCCAGTCCAGGTAGATCGAGTCGTCCACCTGCGGGGTCTCGACGATCCGTATGCCGAGTTTCCCCTCCCAGTCCTCCTTGAGCACGGCCACGATCTTCTGGTCGACGGCGTTCGTGGACGCTTTGCCGGCGAGGGGAATGGAGATCTCGACACGGTTTCCATCAGGATCGAGGAGGACCGGTCTCCCGTTTGCCTCGGTCAGGTTGAAACCGGCCGCGACGAGCTGCCTCTTCGCCTCCTCGATGTCGTAGGAGAACCGGCCGTTCGTGGCGGGGTTGATCTGGTCGCCGGCCAGGGCCGGGAGGAGGAAGGCCGTCTCCGTCGGGCGGGCTCCATCGCCGACCAGCCAGCAGACCCGTTCCCGGTTCACGGCGTGACTCAGGGCGCGGCGGAATGCGGTGATGTTTGCCGGATAGAAGTCGGACGTGAACGCCACCTCGAAGGCCTGTCCGCCCGAGGGGATCTGGGTGATCCCGATGCCGGGGGCGCCCTTGAGGGCCTCGGCCTTCCTCGGGGAGAGCCCGAACTCCCCGCTGATGAAGTCGATATCCCCTCGCCGGAGGGCGAGGATCGCCGCGTCTTCGTCTTCGTAGTTCCGGATCACGATCTCGCGCACATAAGGTTGCTCACCGTGGTAGCCCTCGTAGGCGGTCACCTTCGAGAGGGTGCCCGGGATCGTCGACGTATAGGCGAAGGGGCCGATGCCGATCTGCTTTGAGTCGACGTATGTCGAGGGTAGATCGATATCCTTCCAGATATGCGCGGGAAACACCCCGATCCCCGGACCGGTCGCAAGGGTCTCGGGGAAGAGCGGTGCGCAGGACTTCATGCGGAAGACGACGGTGTAGGGGTCGGGGCATTCGACCGATGCGACGTTTGAGAGGATCGCGGAGTTCACCAGGAACGAGCCGGCCGGAGCGTCGGCATCCCCGTGGTCACGGAAGTACTCGTAGGTGAACTGCACGTCTGCCGAGGTGAAGGGGGTGCCGTCGTGCCACGTGGCGTTCTTCACCAGGTAAAACGTCCAGGACATGGCATCGTCGGACATCTCCCACCTCTCCGCAAGCCAGCCGAGGTATCCTCCGGAGCCGTCGTCCTGCGGGCGCAGTTTGGTCACGAGCCCTTCGTGGATGAGGGAGTCGGCGGGAACCCCTTTCTGGTCGATATAACTCGTCGACGGGATGAGGTAGGTCTCCCCCAGGACGGCGGCGACCAGCTGCCCGTAAGGTTGATGCAGGTGGTTGTGGGCGGCGAGCGAGAGCTCTTCCGCAGTGAGGGCCCCGGTACCGCCCAGGTAGCCCAGGATCGCCGTCGCGAGTTCGTCTGCCGAGATATTGGTGTCTCCGTCCGTATCCCCCGGTATGCCTGCCGTCGCCGGCATGCAGCAGACGAGGAGGAGGACGCAGCACGCGAGAATTTTTGAGAGACAACGTGTCGTCATGTTCATCACCGTGATTGATCGTCGTCCGGCTCATGCCGGAGGTACCGGAACGATACGCCGAGTACGGCGAGGAGTGCCGCAACGCTTCCGAGGATGGGCGAGAGCGACGCAGGAGTTTCACCGCCTTCCACCGGTTCGCGTGTGGCGGCGGAATGGTTTGCGGCCGGGTCTTCCTTGCTATAGATCCGGACTTCGTCGACCCACTTGGGGGAGGCGCCGGCAGCGGAGGGATAGGATCCGCCGTAGTTCCAGTAGGCCTTCCCCCAGCACTCCCGCATGTCGTTGTTCCCGAAGATATGCCAGCCCCAGGGGTTCGTGGAGTCGTCGGCAAAGAAGATCAGGCGCATCCCGACCGTGTAGCCGGTGTCCGGGTAGCCCTGGCCCTGCGCCTCCTGCGCGTCGGAGCCCGAGCCGTTGCCGCTGTACCAGCAGAGGACCGCCGGGCCCTGCCGCGAGTCGGGCTCGTAGACGATCGAGTAGGGGAAGGTCTTTGAGAATCCGTCCCGGCTGTGGAGATTGATCTCGTCGCCCTCCGAGGCACCGCCGACGGAGTCGCAGATGTCGGCGAGGTCGGTCCCCTTGACCGCTCCGAAGTCGGCCTTGACCAGCATGCTCATCAGAACATCCTCGCCCGGGTTCCAGCCGTCGTAGGGCTCATCGGGGTGGACTTCATCCCAGATACCCTCAAAGACGGGGCCCTGGTGGTAGTACCGGGTGACGCCGTCACCCTGGACGGGCAGGTTCGCCTCCAGCCAGCGGTAGTCGACGCTCGTCTCGTTTAAGACGGTCGTCCTGTCGTTTGCGTATTTCACGATGCGGAGCTCGGTAGTCCCCGCCCCTGCAGCCAGCGCCGGCGCCGGCAGCAGGGCGAGCATCAGCACCAGGAAGACGATTATTACCTGATCGGGTCGTATCATTTGGCTCAACTCACGGTTCGGCGATTCTGGACGCGCCTTATAATATACGTTGATTGGGTCGATTCCGAGTAAATAACTTTCTATTTACTTATAAAAAATATAAATCTGGTTAATTTAATTTAGTGGTATTTAACTTCTGGTGAAGCGAATCCGCGATGCATCGTGCAAAAGACCCGGGGTGTTATACCTCCGGAACCTCCATCCGGGCGATCTGGTACGGTGCGATCAGCACATCTTCGGTCACTGTCCTGTTCACTTCCGTCACTTTCACCGGGTAACTGCCGATGGGAAGATAGTGGAAGGTGTGGGGCGTCTTTTCGCCGGTGTCCCGGCCGAAGAGGTAGATCCTGGCGTCCGCTGGCGTGCTCGATACCGAGAGCGATCCGTAGGTATAGGGTTCGAGGATGAACTTCGCCGTGGCGTCGCCGGAGCCGACCGTGAGCAGGATCTCCCGTTCCTCCGGAATATACCCCGGCTTTGATACCGAGACCAGGTGTTTTCCGCCGGAAACGTTGTCGACGAGATACGGCGTGGCAAACCCGGTCTGGAACCCGTCGATCGCGATCGCCGCTCCCGCCGGCGTCGACGTCACGAGGAGGCTGCAGGGTGCGGCGGAGAACATGGCGTTCACGGTATCGCCCGACCCGGCAACGGTGGGTATCCGGTACGTCCGGTAACTCATGCCGTCGCGGACGGCAAGATACGCCTCCCCGATCCCGCTGACCTCGACGGTCTTC
>ERZ795032.908-NODE-908-length-24555-cov-253.564694_pt1 | contig 24555 bp, 26 predicted proteins | sample MGYA00375124_ERZ795032 | MGnify/ENA primary metagenome ERZ795032 (study PRJEB30167, sample SAMN05720154) | activated sludge metagenome | isolation source: Anaerobic digester | place: China | collected 2015-12-16 ...
TCCGCTGATCCTGGTGTGCTCTCTTGAACTCCGCCTGCCGCCGCGGCCTCAGGAGGCCGCAACGGTGAGCGATGAGCCCCTCCTCCGGTTCGAGGCGGTCAGCAAGGTCTATCCCCTCCCGGCAGGCGATGTCGTGGCGCTCGATCGCGTCTCCCTCACCGTTGATGCGGGCGAGTTCATCGCCGTGATGGGGCCCTCGGGCTCCGGGAAATCGACGCTCTTGCACCTGATGGGCTGCCTTGACGTCCCGACCGGCGGGAAGATCTCTCTCTCCGGGCAGGACATATCGGGGATGAGCGACGACGACCTCACAGGGCTCCGGCGCGACCGTATCGGGTTTATCTTCCAGCAGTTCAACCTCATACCGCTTCTCTCGGCGGTCGAGAACGTCGAGTTTCCCCTCACCCTCACCATCGGCCGGGAGGAGAGCCGGCGCCGGGCGATCGAGGTCATGCGGGCGGTGCATCTCGACGACGCCCTCTTTACCCACAGGCCGGCCGAGCTCTCCGGCGGCGAGCAGCAGCGGGTTGCGATCGCTCGTGCGCTCGTCAACAACCCCGATCTTCTCCTCTGCGACGAACCGACCGGAAACCTGGATAGGAAGACCGGGACCGCGATCATGGAGATCCTCGAGGCAGAGAACCGGGAGGGCAAGACGGTCATCGTTGTCACCCACGACCCGGAAGTCGCTACATACGCCCGCCGCACGATCCGGATCGTGGACGGGAAAGTGGTATGATCTTCCTCTCCTTCGCTCTTCGGAGCCCGATCGCTCCACCCGGCCATCGAGATCATCGTCGCCGTTACGGGGCCTTCACGTTCGGCGAGATGTTCGCCGCCTTCAACACGACTGCCATTGGCGAGATCTCCTTCGCGGTGGCGCTCGGTATCGGAGCGAGTCTCACCGACGGGCTCTCTCCCTCGTGGAAAGCGGCGCAGTTGAACCCCATCGAGGTGCTCCGCTACGGATGACGGGCCTGGAGGCTATCCCCCGGCGCCGCCGTCTGCCCTGTGCCGGGTCGGTTCTCCCCTCCCGGTGTCCGCCGCGATGCCGGGCGAAGATCCCGGTGGGGTGAGACCATGCGTAATTTCATAGTCATGGAGACCGGAAACTCTATGAGCACTTATAGGATGATAACCTCCCTATCAGGAAGTGCTCCGACCCATCCGGTCCCCAATACGATACCAATACCCGGCTGTGTGGAACGAATGTTACAGATGATTACGTGGCTTAACAAGAACTTCAGCTCGCTCCAGCCGACGCGAGCGATCGTCATGAGGGCACTGCGCCACCTGCGCCCCGCGGATCGAAAGAAACTCTTCTCCGAGGATATACCCGAGATGCGGACCGCGGAAGGGCGGTGGTTTGAAGCGATCGTCTACGAGATGATCCTCGATCTCTCGCTGAAGACCGACCTCATCCTCGCTGTCGTGGCCCGGGGCGCCGATGGCCCATCGAAGGTCCGGCGCGCACAGCTTGGCCAGAACGGCCTCTTTTACTCGAATATCGGTGACATCAAGGTCCGGGGCAACGGGCAGGATCTCGCCGAGGTCGACCTGATGCTCGTCGACCACACGGGGGCGCTGACGTTTGGCGAGATCATCACGTCTCCTGCGGATTTAAAAGAATTTGAAGCGGAGATCCGTTACAAAAAGCAGCTCCTGGGCTATCTCTACGGGCAGCCGACCGTGCCGTTCCTCCTCATCTCTTCAGTCGACATATCGCGGACGGCCGTCGTCCGCCGCCTCCTCAAAGAACCCGACAACATCCTCCTCACCACCCCGACATGCGAGGACCTGAAATCCCTGATCCGCCCAAGGGACCTGAAGCGGAGCCCGCCCAGGCAGATCCGGCACGAGAAGCTGATATCGATACAGGATATCGCCCCGCGGCGGCCGTTCGACTACAAGGAACTGCACGACGAGCGGTTGCAGAGCATCGTCGCTGCCGTGACCTCCCAAAAAGGCATCGAAAAACTCGGCACACCGGATGAGATCCCGCCGATCGTGAAAAAAGTCCTCTTCGGCGGGCTCTACCCTTCCGCCGTCCGGATGCTCGACGCCCGGTATCCCATCCAGATCAAGGGGAAGACTTACGATCCGGATGCGATCCAGAAGCAGTTCTCAAAGGTCGTCCTCGCGGTGAATATCCCCGAGTACCGGCCGATCATCTACCTCCGGACCCGGGACAAGAAGGAGTACCTCAAGATGGTGCCCAGCCGTGAGGGGGGGTTCAAGTTCGAGAGCCGGCGGACGCCGCACATGGCCGGGTTCTTCCTCTGGCTCGAGTCCATCCGGACATCGCTTGGGGCGGAGCTGACGCAGGAACTCCTCGATGCGTTCCCTGCGGTCCACGTTTCTCCGGCCCCGGCGGCCGGAGGATCGTAAGGTACCTATGGGGCCGGGGCGCATGTATCTCTATGTTTATAGGGTGTGGTGATCCGATATGGACCTGATCGCTGAACTTGTCAGTTTTTTAGGGTTTGGCCTGGTTGCGATAGCGTCGATCACCGCGGTGATGAATCCGGCCTCCACGATCGCCGTCTACACGGCGCTCACCGAGGGGATGGGCGGGAGCGAGCGCATGAAGGTCATCCAGACATCCATGAAGATAGCCTTCATCGTGCTTGCCTTCTTCGCCCTCACAGGCCAGCTGATCTTCACGATCTTCAACATCACCGTCCCGGCGTTCCAGATCGCCGGCGGTATCCTCCTGGTCAGCGTGGCGACCGGGATGCTCGCCTCGAAGGGCGAGGCCTACTCGGGTGCGGATCTGGAGAACATCGCCGTCGTCCCGCTGGCATTCCCGCTCTCGTGCGGCCCCGGGACGATCACGACGGTGATCCTGCTTGCGTCGGGACCGGAGGGCATCTGGGGTATCGTCGCCGTCTTCATCGGTATCATCGTTGCTCTCGCTCTCTCCTACATCGGGATGCTCTATGGGCCGAGAATCTTCGCCCTCATCGGGGAGGGAGGGCTCCGCGTCGTTCCGAAACTGATGGCGATCATCGTCCTTGCTATAGCCATCCAGTTCATCATCAACGGTATCGCTGCGGCGATGCCCCAGCTACTGGCAAACTTTGATCTCGCCGGGCTTCTATGATCGATATCGAGATCGCATTCATACAGGCTCTCCAGGATCAGGCCGCATGGCTCCTGATCCTCATGCAGTTTTTTTCATTCCTCGGGCAACCGGAGTTCTATCTGCTCATCATCCCGGCGTTTTACTGGTGCCGGGATCCGCGCCTCGGTCTCCGCCTCGGCCTTCTCATGGGTATATCGGGCGGGCTCAATGAGGCTCTCAAGGTTGTGTTTCACCTTCCCCGCCCCTACTGGGTCAGCCCGGATGTCCGGGCGTTCGGGAGTTATCCATCGTTCGGGCTGCCGTCATCGCATGCCCAGGGAGCGGTGACGTTCTGGGGGCTGATCGCCGCCCATGTCCGGCGGTGGTGGTTCTGGATATCTGCGGTTGCGATCATCCTTCTCATCGGCATATCCCGCATATTTCTTGCGGTGCATTTCCCGGCTGACGTTATCGTGGGGTTTGCCGTCGGCGCCGGCACCCTTCTTCTCTTCCTCGCCCTCGAAGAGCCGGTTGGCCGCCGGATCGCTCGCCTCCCTCTTTCAGGGCAGGTGTTCGTCGCGCTTGCCGGATCCCTCGCTCTGGCGCTGGTCTCCGTATCCGCTCTCGCGACCCTCGGGGACTGGCAGGTCCCGGCATCCTGGGCGGCGGGGGCGCTCGAGCGGTCGGGGCAGCCGATCGCTCCCCTCTCCCTCCGGGATGCCGCCACGGCGTCGGGGCTTTTGTTCGGGTTTGCGGCCGGTGCGGCGGTTGCGTGGCCGAAACGGGGGGGCATGTGCGCCGTCGGGAAGTGGTCTGTCCGCCTGCTCCGTTATATCTTCGGTATACTGGTGACGGGGGCGATCTGGTTCGGGTTCGGGCTTCTCATCCCGAAAGACCCGGGCCTCACCGCCTTCGCCCTTCTGTATATCCAGGCTGCCGCCGCCGGTGCCTGGGTCTCGTTTGGGGCTCCGGCGGCATTTGCCTATTTGAACCTGGCGGATCGCTCCTGACGGACCCCCCTTCCCATACCCTTTTTATCCCGCCGGGTCCATCTCTCTCGTATGCTTGTAGAGGGGATCGCTCTTGGCTGGATACTGATCGTGCTCGGGGCGGTGCTGCTCCTGGTCGAGGTCACCCAGCCCGGGTTCTTCATCGCTGTCCCTGCGACGGTCCTGATCATCCTCGGCGTCCTCCTTCTCCTCGGCATCGACGTCCTCAGTTCTCCTGCCGGTCTCATCATCGGGGTTGTGGCGGCGATCGCTGCAGCCTCGATCACCGTCTGGGCGTATAGTCGCCTCACGCCCGAGAGGAAACCGCCGACGACCCTCTCACGGGATTCGCTCGTCGGCCTCGAGGGGATGGTGGTCGCGCCGGTCGATGCGGTGACGCTTTCGGGGAAGGTGCGGCTCGGCAGTACGGAATGGAGCGCGCGTTCCGGATCGGGGGAGATCATACCGGCCGGGAGAAGGGTTATCGTCATCCACTCCGAGGGCGTGCATGTTGTTGTAAAAGAGGTTGTGTAAAATGCTTCCGGTAGGTGCGATTCCGTGGACGGGATTGGTCACGATCTTCCTCATCATCGTGATCGTCATCATCTTCGCCAGCGGCGTGGTGATCGTGCAGCCATACGAACAGGGGCTCCAGATACGCCTCGGACAGTATATCGGGAGGATGAATCCCGGATTCCGGTGGGTTATCCCGCTGATCACGAGGGTCATAAAGCTCGATCTCCGGACGGAGGTGATGGATGTCCCGCGGCAGGAGGTGATCACGAAGGACAACTCGCCGACGAACGTGGATGCGATCGTCTACGTCCGGGTGATCGACCCCGAGAAGGCCTACTTCGAGGTGATGAACTACCGGGCGGCGACGGTGGCGCTCGCGCAGACGAGTCTCCGGGGTATCATCGGCGACATGGAGCTTGACGAGGTTCTCTACAACCGCGATATCATCAACGCCCGTCTCCGGGATATCCTGGATAGAGAGACCGATGCATGGGGCGTGAAGGTCGAGCGGGTGGAGATCAAGGAGGTCGATCCGGTCGGGCCCGTCAAGCAGGCGATGACCGAGCAGACCGCAGCCGAGCGGGAGCGGCGCGCGGCGATCCTCAGGGCGGACGGCGAGAAGCGGGCCGCGATCCTCAAGGCCGAGGGCAGCCGGCAGAGCATCATCCTCGAGGCCGAGGGCGAGCGGCAGAGCAAGATCCTCAGGGCCGAAGGCGAGCGGATGTCGCGGATCCTGCAGGCCCAGGGCGAGGCGCAGGGGTTGCGCATCATATCGGTCGGCGCCCGGCCGCTCGATAAACGCGCGATAACGGTCCTCTCCCTCGATGCCTTGAAGCAGATGGCCGAGGGCCAGGCAACGAAGATCATATTCCCGTTCGAGCTCTCGACGATCGTCAGGCAGGCCGCCGAGTACCTCGGTGCCACGGTCGAGGCCCCGGATGTCCCCGAGGGCACACAGATGCCGTCGGAGGATATCCTCGGGGAGATACCGAGCAAGGAGGAACTCCGGGCCGTTGAAGAGGCGGCAAAGGCCCCTGACATCGATGTCGAGAAGGAGACGCGGAAAAAAGCCCAGGAACTGGCAAAGGAAGAGGGAGAGGGGCTGTAGGGCATTCCCCGGCCCCTGCTATTTTTGGGGCAGTAGGTCTCCGGGTCCGCAAGGGAGAGATTTCCGGTGCAGTTATGTGTTCGAGGGTATCAATCATAGAAGCGGTAGCATGATCTCAAAACCATTTCATATGACGGAAACAACCCCTGCTTTTGCCGAAAAATCCTTTTTTATCAACGAGACCGGGCAGGAGCTACCACTGGAAGACTTTGTACCGGTTGAGATCCTTGAGATGGCGGAGATCGAGGGGCAGCGAGCCATACCGGGGATAGCGAAGAATATCTCGCTGATGAAAGAAATTGAAGCCATATCCAGCAATGTGCCGACACGGCACCGTTTCATGCATGCAGATAGCCGAAACCTTGCGTTTCTCCCTGATGAAAGTGTTCATCTGGTCGTGACGTCGCCTCCTTACTGGACCCTGAAGAAATACCCCGAAAGAGATGAACAGCTCGGGCAGATCGAGGATTACGAGACCTTTCTGGAAGAACTCGATAACGTCTGGAGGCATATCTTCCGGATCCTTGTCCCCGGGGGACGCCTGGTCATCGTCGTCGGCGATGTCTGCCTGCCCAGGCGGGAGGCCGGGCGCCATGTCGTCATGCCCCTCCACGCCAGCATTCAGGAGCACTGCCGGAGGATCGGCTTTGATAACCTTGCCCCGGTCATCTGGTACAAGATAGCAAACGCCTGTTTTGAAGCAGATTCACCCGGATCGTTCCTTGGCAAACCGTATGAGCCCAACGGGATAGTAAAAAACGATATCGAGTATATCCTCTTCCAGAGAAAACCCGGCGGTTACCGGAAACCCACGCTTGCGGCACGTCTGCTCTCGGTCATATCGGAAGAGAACCAGAAGGTGTGGTTCCGCCAGATCTGGGACCTCAAGGGAGCGTCGACCAGAGAGCACCCTGCACCCTATCCTCAGGAACTGGCTGAGAGGCTTGTACGGATGTTCTCGTTCGTGGGTGATACTATCCTCGATCCCTTCGGCGGCACGGGGACAACGGCCCTCGCTGCCGCGCGGTGGGGGCGAAACAGCATCAGCGCCGAGGTTGAGGAGAAATATTTCCTCATGCAGGTTGAACGGTTTGCTCACCAGGCGAAACAGTCTCGATTATTCTGATAGAGGTGGGTCCATGGTGAGCGACAGGATACTTCGGGAAATCTCCCGTGACGATTATTTTTCCTGCGCGGTGCGGTATTTCTGGGATAAGAGAGCATCACAGGCAAAAGATCAGGATAACCGGGGTGCGAAAGATCAGGGCTTTCGCTCGGAGGCGACAGGCGGAAAGCATATGGACCGGTTTTTCTCGCTCATCCGGGATCTGCTGGTGGATGTCGGGGTGCCGGAGGGTGATGTCTGCATACGGAAGAGATCTCTTAATCTTCCGGGGTACTTCCGCGCGGAGAAGCAGTGGGATCTTATCGTTATCAAACATCACCCTGATGGGAAGAAGGAACTGGTTGCCGTCCTTGAATTGAAGTCGCAGAAGGGGCCGTCATTTGGGAATAACATCAATAATCGGACGGAGGAGGTTCTTGGGAGTGCGTACGATCTCTGGACAGCCTACCGGGAGGGAGCTTTCAAAACGTCCCCGTCACCCTGGCTTGGATACCTGCTTCTGCTGGAGGATTGTGAGAGATCCCGAAGAAGCGTACGGAACAACGAACCACACTTTGGGGTTTTTCCTGAGTTTAAAGAAGCCTCTTATATCGAGCGCTATCACCAGACCTGTCTCAAGCTGGTACGCGAGCGAGTCTATTCCGAGGTCTGCTACTTGCTTGCAAAGGAAGAGGATAAGATGCAACTCCGGAACTATTCCGAACCGGACGGGACTCTGTCAGGATATCGGTTCTTACGGTCCTTGTGTTCCCATCTGAACAACTTTTACGAAGTAACATAGCGTCATCAGGCAGTGGGGCAACCACTATGATACTGCTGTTGGAATCCGACGATGCGAGAATCCCCCTATGCCGCCCCGATGAGAAAAAGGGTCTTCACCCCATCATCAGCACAAACCGCACCGCCGCGACAAGCATCGGCATTGTGATGAGGAGGATCAGCATCACCGTGACGAATCCGCTGATCGAGGCGACGACCCTTGGTGCGTACCGGGACCAGCCCCGGCGCTCGAGGAACCGCTCCACCCCTTCTTTCATCATATAACCGCCGTCGAGGGGGACGATCGGGATGGCGTTGAACATGCCGACCAGCAGGTTGAACCACCCCGTCCAGAAGGCGAGGTGAACCATGCCCCAGAAGAAGGGAAACGGCTCCTTCCAGGCCATCTGCTCGGGCGTATCGGTAAGCAGGATCGCAAGCTGCTGGGTGTTGCCCTGGATGAACGCATCGATCGGGGCTATCGTCAGGTAGAGCGGGGCAAGCAGCCCGAGGTTTGCGATGTTCCCGATATGCTCCTTCACCACCGGGGCGCTGTAGTAGTAGACCCCCATGAACCCTGAATCGTGGTCGCCGTCGAGCACTTCCGGCCATCTCGAGAGGGTGAGGGTGTAGGTGCTCTCGATCCCATCCTTTTCTGCCGTCAGCGTGACCGTCTCCCCGGGCCGCGTCCCCTCCATCGCCGCCGAGACCTCCGCCTGGCTTGCCACGGGTACACCGTTTATGCTCGTGATGACCGAGTAGCCGGGGAGGCCCGCGTCGGCCGCCGGGAAATCCTTGTAGACCCCCTGGACGAGCGGGACGGCAAGGGGCGTCGCCATACCGACGAGGAGGAACATCACGGCGAAACAGGCGAGGCCGATGACGATGTTGTTCGTTATTCCGGCACCGAACATCCGGATCTTCGGCATCCCTTTTGCCGCATCGACGTCCTCTTCGTCGGGCTCGACGAACGCCCCTATCGGGATGACGGCGATGAGGAGACCCATGCTCCGCACCCGCATACCCTCGACCCGGGCGAGGATCGCGTGGCCGAACTCGTGGATGACGATCGTGAGCACGAGGCCGATGATGACGGCCGCGGTGACCGGTATTGCCTGATTGACCCCCGGTATGGCGAGGATGTTTCTCGGATCGTAGATCCCGGTCGGTTCGGGGGTATGCACCAGGAGCTGGGGGACTGCAAGGAGCAGGGCGAGTGTCATGAAGGCCGAGACCAGGACGACCATGATGACCCCGAGCGTCGCGTAGGCCCGCAGAGGCATTTGGAATTTCCGGAACCAATCGAAGAAACCGACCCGCTCGGTCTTGATCGCCATGATGGGGCCAAAGAACATGACGTGATCGCGAAACAATCCCCGGTCGCGGATATAATATGCTATCAGGAGATAGGCCGCGACGAGAAGGAGGAGTATCTGGAGCCAGGTCATCACTCACGATTAGCGCGCAGAAAGCATAAATTCTTCCGGGCTACAGGTAGTCCTGCATCGTCGCCTGGTAGAGGTTCGCCACTGTCTTCCAGCTCCGGCGGGCGCAGGGCGGCGGGTTCCCGTGCTCACGCATGTAGTTCCGGAGAAACTCGATGGTTGCCGGATCGGACGGGTAGCCGCTCCCGATCCTCCCGTACTGCTGCTCGAGTTCCCGGATCGCCCGGTCCCGGGTGACCTTCGCGATGACGCTCGCCGCGCCGACGATCTTGTGGCGGGCATCCGCCCGGTGCTCGGCGACGACCGCACAGGGGAAGTCGAGGTGAGACGTGACCGTTCTGCCGTAACGCTCGGCGTTCACGTCGCAGGCGTCCACGTAGGCATGCTCCGGGCGGAGCCCCATGAGCGCCTCGGCATGGAGTTCGGCCACGCACGCGTTCATGCTCATCCGGCTCCGGGCCTCGTCGATCCCGGCGGCGTCGATGGTGACGATGGCTATCGCGAAGTCGCGGAAGATGAGCCCGTACAGTTCCTCGCGTTGTTTCGGCCGGAGGGCCTTTGAGTCCCGGATGGGGAGGGCCGCAAGGTCCTCGACTGCCCGGCACCCGACGGCGGCGACCACCATCGGGCCGATGACCGAACCCTTCCCCGCTTCATCCACCCCGCAGATCACGTACTCTGGTTTATTCGCAAGGTATTTCAATGGCAACGGTCGAACCCAGATGGAATGTACACCATCATCGTCGGCCTTGGGGGGATCGGCCGGAACCTGACTGCGATCGCCGTGAACGCCGGCGACTCCGTGGTGGTGATCGACCAGGACGAGGCGCGTGCAAGCGATATCCTGGAGCACTACGACGTTCTCGCCATCACCGGGAACGCGACCGACAAGTCGGTGCTGCAGGATGCCGGGATAGACCGTGCCGACGCTCTGGTCGCCACCACGAGCGACGACGCCGTGAACCTGATGACCTGCTGGCTTGCCAAACGTTACAACGTGAGGAACGTCGTCTCGATCGTCAACCAGAAGGAGCACTCCGACCTTTTCAACGAGGTCGGGGTGAAGATCAGCGAAAACCCCGACGAACTGGTGGCGAGCCGGCTCTACTACTGGGCAAAGAGCCCAAACCTCCAGCAGGTCGCCTCGATCCCCGGAGGCACCATATTCGAGATAGTCGCTGAAGAGGGCGCTCCCATCGCCGACCACGAGATCCGCGACCTCGACGTCCGCGACTTCGTCTTCATCGCCATCCGGCGCGCCGGGGGCGACCTCATCATACCGAGCGGCACCGTCCGTATCCGCCCGGGAGACGTCATCACGGTATTTACAAAAAAGGAGGCGGAGGGGGAGACGGTAAAGACCCTCAGCAAACAGCTGAAGCGGTCAGGATAAAGCATCTTTGAGCGCTTTCAGTTCGAGGAGCATCTTCGGGTTGCGCTTGATCAGCTCCTTGATGAGCGCCGAGACCGAGAATTCCTTGAGACTGATGTTTGCGATCGATTCCGCGAGCGTGTTGAGTTTCCTATCGTCAAGCGTGACGAAGTACTCCTTGACCCTGTAGTTCCGCTCGAGAAGTACGCCCATCCGCGATGCCCGCCACCCGGCATCATAGGGCATCAGCGCCTCCTTCGAGCAGTTGCCCGCCGATATGCATTCGGAGGCCACCTGAGCCGCCAGCCTTCCGGTGAACATGGCGTTCCCGATCCCACCGCCGGTGAGAGGGTCGACGACCCTTGCCGCGTCGCCGATGACCATAAGGCCGTCGCCAACCGTGCAGGGGAGCGGCCGGCAGACCGGGACGCCGCCTGCGATGCACTCGATCGTCTTTCCGTCGGGGAAGTTCTTTGCGACGAACCGGTCGAGGTAGTCCTTTGCCCGCGTGCCGTCCCGGCTCTTCCTGCCGGAGATGCCGATCCCGACGTTTGCCGTCCGCTCGCCCTTCGGGAAGATCCAGAGGTAGCCTTCGGGAGCGACATCGTTACCGAGGTAGAAGTCCGTCGAACCCGCATCGATATCGATATCGGTCATCAGGTATTGAGCGCAGCTCATCATCTCGCGGAGGGGCACGGTGGTGTCGAGGCCGGCCCGGCGGGCGAACTGCGCCTCCGTGCCGTCCGCGGCGATGACCACGTCGGCCCGGATGTCGGCCGGCGTCCCGACGGAGAGCACTTTTGCGCCCCGGACCACGCCGTTCTCCTGGATCGGCGCGGTCGCCCGGGTCTTGACGACCACGTCCGCCCCTGCCTCGGCCGCCTGCCAGACGAGTTCCCGGTCAAAGATCTTCCTGTCGAGGACGTAGCCGACCTCGTTTCCCGCCCGGTCCTGTTCGAGGTTGACGGTGGTGCCGTTCGGGGCGATGAGCCGGGCACGCTCGATCTCCGCCGATATCCAGCGGGGGTCGGGTTTGACGAACTCCCGTAAGAGTTCTTTGCCGATCCCCTCCGCGCACCGGACCGGTGTGCCGATGGCGGAGCGCTTCTCGATGAGGCAGACCGAGTTCCCTGCTTCTGCCGCCGTCTTTGCCGCAAGAGCGCCGGCGGGTCCGCCACCGACGACGAGAATATCGTAGTTACTCTTCATGGACGACCTCCAGTGCCCCGAACGGGCACGCCCGTGCGCAGATGCCGCAGGCGATGCACTCCCGCTCAAGGCTGAGGTAGGCATCGATCAGCTCGAGCGCATCCTCCGGGCAGACTGCGACGCAGGTGCCGCAGTATCCGCACTTGTCTCGGTTTATCCTGAGCATTGTACTCATGTTGTCGTTGGTCTCGCAAATACCTTTATGTTCTCTGTTTCTGGCGGCGCACGACTTCCCCACCTGGAGGGAGGAACGGCGGATCGCTCGCCGTGATTCATGGAGTCCCGTTCACTGGGCTATTATAATAGATGTTAGCACAAATTTATTGGGAAATGGGGATGCAATGGGACTGAAGGGTGGCCCTACACAGGATGAAGTCATGGCGGTCTCGCTCGCAAAACTCGGTATTCGCCCGGGCGACCGGGTGGCCGACGTCGGGTGCGGAACCGGGAAGGTTGCCGTCGCCGCGTCGAAAGTGGCGGGCCAGGTCTACGCGATCGATCGAAGGCCGGAGGCGATCGCCTGTGCCCGGCAGGAGGCGGTTGCCGCCGGCGCCGGAAATATCGAGTTCTTCGAGGGCGACGCGGTGGATATCCTCCCGGGTCTCGGCCGGCTCGACGCCGCCTTCGTCGGGGGGTCCCGCCGCCTGCCGGAGGTCCTCGATATCCTCGCCGGGAAAGTGCAGGGGCGGATCGTCGTGAACGCGGTGATGGTCGGGACGCTGCAATCGGCGATAGAGAGCATGCGACGCCTCGGCATCTTCTCGGAGGCCGTCCATCTCCAGGTCTCCCGGTCCGCCGATATCGCCGGCGGGGTGATGTTCAAGCCCATCAACCCCGTCTACATCGTCGTCGGGGGTGCCGGGTGCTCGTAGGGGTGGGGCTCGGGCCCGGCGACCCCGAACTCCTGACCCTGCGGGCGGTCCGGCTCCTTCGCGAGGCGGCGGCGGTCTTTGTCCCGGGAAAACTTGCTTACGACCTGGTGCGGCCCTACCGCCCCGACGCCGTCGTCCTCAACTTCCCGATGACGAGCGATGAGGCCTATATCCGGGAGTGCCTCGAGGAGAACGCCGACCGGATAGCGCCGCACGCTCGGGGCGGTCTTGCGGTCTTTGGGATCATCGGGGATCCGAACTTCTACTCGACTTTTTCCCGTCTCTGCGATGTGATCGGCGAGCGATACCCCGAGATAGCGTTCTCGACCGAGCCCGGGATCAGCTCGATCACCGCGTTCGCCTCCGTGGCAAACGTCCCGGTGGCCGGCGGGTTCTTCGTCTCGGATGGGAACGGGCCGGAGTCCCGGATCTTCATGAAGGTCCGGCGGCCGGCGGCACTTGCGGCCTCCCTCGCAAAAGAGGGCTATGCGGAGTTCGTCCTCGTGGAACGGATGTTCCTCCCCGGTCAGCAGGTCTACCGGGGGGACGACCTCCCCGAGGAGAGCGACTACTTCTCGATCCTCTATGCGAGGCGACTGAATGCATAAAGTCTACATCGTGGGTGCGGGGCCGGGAGCCCCCGATCTCATCACCGTCCGGGGCATGGACCTCCTCCGGCGGGCGGACGTCCTCATCTATGCGGGTTCGCTCGTGAACCCGGCGCTCGTGGAAGAGTCCGGTGCCGGGCTGAAACTCGATAGCCAGAAGATGACGCTTGAAGATATCGCCGATGCCGTCGAGGAGCACGTCCGTGCCGGAGAGCTCGTCGTCCGGCTCCATTCGGGCGATCCGTCGCTGTATGGCGCGATCGTCGAACAGATGGCGGAGTTCTCGCGGCGCGGGATCGAGGCCGAGATCGTCCCCGGGGTCTCGTCGCTCTTTGCGGCGGCGGCGGCCTTAAAGACCCAGCTCACCCTTCGCGACGTCTCCGAGAGCCTGATCGTCACCCGCCCGGCGGGGGCGACGCTTGCAGAGGACCGGATAGCCGAGTTCTCCCGCCTCGGGCAGACGATGGTGGTCTTCCTCGGGACCGAGCGGATGGAGGAGGTTCTCTCCCGGGTGGAGTGCCCGCCGGAGACCCCGGCGGCGGTCGTCTACCACGCCTCGTGGCCCGATCAGAAGGTCGTCACCGGGACGGTCGCTGATATTGCGGCAAAGGCCCGGGCGGCCGGGATCGAGCGGACGGCGCTGATCATCATCGGGAAGGTGGCGGATCCGGCAACGTCCGGGTTCGGGAGGTCGGTTCTCTACTCATGACCGGGACGGTTGTGGTAGCGCTCGAGCGGTTCCTCCCCGACGCTCGCCGGATTGCGGATATGCTCGGCGCCGACACTATCCCCTACGGCCCCGATGCCTTCCGGGAGGCATTTTGCCGTTACCGCCGGATCGTCGCCCTGATGTCGGCAGGGATCGCCGTTCGCGGTATCGCGCCCCTCCTCGCCGACAAGTGGCGGGACCCGGCGGTGGTGGTGGTCGGCCCGGACCTCCGTTACGCCGTCCCGGTCGTCGGCGGCCACCACGGCGCAAACGACCTTGCCCGGGAACTCGCCCGCCTCGGTATCGAGCCGGTGATCACGACCGCGACCGAGACCCGCGGCCGGGAGTCGGTCGAAAGGATCGCCGCCCGATCGGGGTGCGATATCGTGAACCGCGACTCCACCCGGGCGGTGAACGCCGCGGTGCTCGACGCCGACGTACCCCTCTACGCGATCGCCGGCCCCGGCATCGTCGTCGCGGGTCCGGAAGTCTCGCTTCTCGTCCGGAAGGGCGAATACGTCGTCGGCGTCGGGTGCCGGAAGGATGTCCCGGCGGCCGACGTGACCAGAGCCGTCGGCGAGGCCTTCCGGGAGGCCGGAGTTGCCCCCGCAGAGGTCCTCGTCTACGCGACGACCGAGAAGAAGCGCGGGGAGGCCGGTCTCCTTGCCGCCGTCGCGGACCTCGGCGGCAACCTCGTCTTCTTAGACGACGAAACGTTGAACGCGGAGGCGGCTCCGTCACCCTCGCGCGCCTCCCTGATCGGGCTTGCCGGTGTCGCGGAACCTGCGGCGCTCGCGGTCTCGAAACGAAAAGAACTGGTGTTTGCCAAGCAGACTTATGGGAGTGTTACCGTTGCAATCGCACGATAATGGAGGAAAACTGTACATCGTCGGCACCGGGCCGGGCGAACTGCTGCAGATGACGCCCCGGGCGTCAAAAGCCCTCGAAGAGGCCGACTGCATCATCGGCAACGGGTTCTACCTCGATCTCCTCGGGCCGATGCTCGCCGGAAAAGAGGTTATCCGGAGCGGCATGGGCCGCGAGGTCGACCGGGCTTCGCGCGCGCTCGCCCTTGCCGGGGAGCGGGTCGTCGCGATGGTGAGCGGCGGCGATGCCGGTGTCTACGGGATGGCGAGCATCGTGCTCGAGGTGGCGGAGCGGTCCGGCACAAAAGTCGCAGTCGAGGTCATCCCCGGTATCACGGCGGCGATATCGGCAGCGGCGCTTCTTGGTTCGCCGCTCTCGGGAGACTACGTCACGATGAGCCTCTCGGATCTCCTGACGCCGGGAGAGGAGATCGAACGAAGACTCGATCTTGCGTTTCAGATGCGGGTGCCGGTCGTCCTCTACAACCCTCGTTCCCGGGGGAGGCCGCACAACCTGGATGCAGCGGTCGCGATCGCCCGCCGGCACCTTTCCGACGCGACACCCGTCGGGGTCGTCCGGAATGCCTACCGGGAGGGAGAAGAGCGGTTGATCACGACGCTTGGCGAGTTCGAAGACCACTTCGCCTTCGTGGACATGCACTCGATCGTCTTTATCGGCGGCGAGGAGACACGGATCTGGAGGGATGAGACGGATGAGAGAGGAATCATCACGCCCCGGGGATACCACCGGAAGTACGTATACTGACCTTGCGGCGGTCACCCCCGAGGCCTACGCGATAGCACGCACGAGTCGGAACCTTGCCCGGGAGCGGGTGGGAAACGTCACCCTCGAGGACCGGGTACGGCAGCGATGCTCGGTCGCGGTCGGCGATTTTGCGATGGCCGATCTCATGCGGTTTTCCGGCGATCCGGTCACGGCGGGGCTTGCCGCACTCGATCGGCGGGTGCCGATCATAACCGATATCCGGATGGTGCAGGCCGGCATCCTGAAACGCGGGCACGAGAGTGAGATCCTCTGCGCCCTCGATTATGGGGAGGATATCGCGCGGGAGCGCGGGATTACCCGGACGTCTGCAGGGTTTGTCGCCCTGCAGGAACGGGTGGAGGGTGCGATCGTGGTCATCGGGAACGCCCCGTCGGCGCTTCTCGTCGTCTGCGATATGGTGCGGGCCAACATCCGGCCGGCGCTGGCCATCGGGACCCCGGTGGGGTTCGTGAACGCGGCGGAGTCAAAAGAGGCGCTCCGTACCCTCGACGTGCCGTCGGTATCCAATGCCGGCACCCGGGGCGGCACACCGGTCGCGGTGGCGGCAATGAACGAGATCATCACGATCTTTGCCGAGCGTGCAGGCTATGAAGGATCCGGTTACTGATTTCGAGTATCCCGGCGCGTGGGTGGCGGCATGCCGGTCGCCCGACCTCCTCCCCGACGTCCGGCGGGGCCTTGCTGTCCTGACGGCGTCGGGAACAGTGCTCCGCCGGGGGTTCACGACCGGGACGACGGCGGCCGCGGCCTGCAAGGCGGCGGTCCTCTCGCTTGCGGAGGATGAGGTGAAGGGCGTGGGCATCACCCTCCCCTGCGGCATCGCGGTCAGGGTCCCGGTCGACGCCTATCGCGGGACCGCGTCGTGCTGGAAGGATGCCGGCGACTACCCTGCGGACGTGACGGCGGGGCTTGAGTTCGTCGCGACCGCGGTTCCCTCGCTCTCGGGGTCGGTCCAGTTCGTCCCCGGCGAGGGTATCGGGAGTTTCGCCCGCGACACCCCCCGTCATCGTCAGGGGACGCCGGCCATCAGCGCCCCGGCGCTCGACTGCATCCGGCGGTCGATCGACGAGGCGGTGGAGGAAGCGGGGCTCCACGGGGCGACGGTCATCCTCACGATTCCGCGAGGGGCGGAGGTGGCGCAGAAGACGCTGAACCCGAAGGTGGGGGTGCAGGCCGGCATATCGGTCCTCGGGACGACCGGGCTCGTGGAGCCCTGGGATGACCACCTCGCGGAGGGGGTGCTCGACCGCATTGCCCGGGCTCTTCCCGGGGCGGTCGTCCTGACGACCGGCCGGCTCGGTCTCCGCTACTCCCGGCTCCTCTTCCCGGAGCACGAGGCGATCCTCGTCGGGAGCAACCTTTCAGAGGCGCTTCGGGCAGTCGACGGGGACGCGGTGCTCTGCGGGCTCCCGGGCCTGATCCTGAAGTTCATGAACCCGGCCGTCCTCGACGGGACCGGGTGCGCGACGGTCGAGGAACTCTCGGGCTCCCCGCTCTGGGAGGAGGTGGCCCGCCGGGAGGTTCGTGCGTTCTCCGTTCGCTACCCCCGCGTCCGTGTCGTGATCGTCGACCGCGGCGGCCGGGTCATAGCGGAGTCGCCGTGAAGATCGTCGGCGTGGGCTGCGGCCCGGGGATGCTGACCGCGGAGGCGGCCCGGACTCTCCGGGGGGCTGCCCTCATCTACGGTTCTGCCCGGGCGATCGCGCTTGCCCGGGACGTTTTCCCGCCGGGGTGCGAGGTCCACGAGGTCGCGGATTATCGAGATCTCCGGTCTCTCCCGGACCGTGCGGTCGTCCTCTCGACGGGCGACCCGATGCTTGCAGGCCTCGGCTACCTCCCGGGCGACGTGATCCCCGGGATATCCTCTCTCCAGGTCGCCTTCGCCCGCCTGAAGATCCCGCTGACGAAGGCGGCGGTCGTTACAGCCCACGGGAAAGACCATGCCCGGGCCGTGGCCGATGCCCGGGAGGAGGTCCTCCGGGGCCGGGTGGTCTTTCTCATCGCCGACCCGGCCTTCGACGTTCAGGCGTTCGCGGCCGCCCTCCCGCCGGAGACCGGGGTTGCCGTCTGCGAAGACCTCGGCTACCCGGCAGAACGGATCGCCGTCGGGACGGGGGCGGAACCCCCGGCGCCACGGGGGGGGCTTTTTGTGGTGGTGGCGGGGGAGTTTTAAGGCAGTTGCCGGCACCGTCGCCTACAACGCGGGAGCCCGGAGGTTCCTCACGATGGGCCGGTCCACCTCCCTCTTCCGGAACTCGTAGCCCGACCGGAGGAGATCGAGGAATATGGCCTGGTACGCCCCCCGCTCACACAGCTCGAGGTGGTAGCGATGCACCGTCGACTTCGTCCCGTACTTTGCCGGTACGTCGCTCCAGGTACACCCGGTGGAGAGGACATACAGGATCCCGTTGAAGAGGTGTCGGGGATCCCGGCGCGGCCGGCCGACGTGGGGTTTCCGGGGCGGAAGGTGCCTCCGGATGATCTCCCAGGTTTCGTCGTCGATCTCCCGGAATGTCATGCGAGCCCGCCATATCACCCGGGGTTCTTATAGTTGTGGGATGATTCCGGGCGTTTTTGCGCCCCGAAAAGATCACGTATCCGGGGTGTTATCGCTCTCCGGGAGCGGACGGGTCGTAGTTCGTGACGATGATCTCGCGGATCTCGCCCCGTCCGTCTCCGTTGCAGTTGATCATCCTCCGTGCCGGAACCCGGTCGATGCGGTATCCGGCATAGAGGTCGTCAAAGAATTCGTCGCACGGGTCGACGTTCTTTGGATCCGAGTTGCTCAGCATCAGCCTGGCGCCCCGGGCGTCGCATCGCGCGTAATATGCCGCAAGGCGTCTCTGCTCCTCGTCGGTAAACCCTTCTTTTGCATACTGCGTGAATGTTGACGTCCGGTTCAGGGGCCGGTACGGGGGATCGAGATAGACGAAGGTATCTTTCGATACATACAGTTCCGACTGTGCGAAGTCGTCGTGATGGATGGTGGTGTTCCGGAGCAGTTCGGCATCGGCCCGGAGCACATCCTCGTTCAGGATCGTCGGGTTTCGGCATCTGCCGAACGGGACGTTGAACCCGCCCTGCAAGTTGACCCGGTAGAGACCGTTGAAACACGTCCTGTTGAGGAAGATGAGTTGAGCCGCCCGCTCTATCCAGCCCTCGCCGTACTGCCCGAAATCGATGGTCTCTTTCGCGCGGTTGAACGTATCCCGCATGGCGTAGTAGAAATCCTTCCGGCCGAGATCATCCTTTGTGAGGTAGTCGTCCGATATGCCGGCAAGATAGTCGATGAGAGCGCAGACGTCGCTCTTCACCACGCTGTAGGTGAGGATCAGTTCTTCGTTGATGTCGAATATGTGGCACTCTCTGAACCTGAAGGTGCTGTTGAAGTGGAAGTATACCGCTCCACCACCTACGAAGGGTTCGACAAAGACCGGGAGGGTTCCCTCGCTGAGCTCCCGGGGAATTCTCCTGGTGAACGCATCGAGCAGTTGCGCCTTTCCGCCTGCCCACTTGAGGAACGGTCGTGCAGTGTATGTTGCCATCGCTCTCTTCCATCCGGCGTTATTTCCTGAAATGTTGTTCCCGAAATGTTTTAGTGTTGCCGGCCTCCGGCGGGGATATCTCCCGATCCGGGTCTTTGTCGGTCCGGTTCCGGGTGTCGGCAACCTGCCTCCCCGGCGCATCGCCGGATCTTTTGCCGGCAGCAAGTCCCGGCATCCACCGGCACGGTTGCTCCGGGACTCATTCTTCTCGCGAACGAGGGGCCGGCGTCGTCGCCCCCCTCCCTGTTCTCCGGACCCCCTCTCTCTTCAGCATCTTCTCGATGGCCCACCGTCCCCGGCAGAGTTCCTCCGCCAGGGTATCGACGGCCTTCTTCTTCGTCGCGCCGCCCTCAATAAGCCGGGCGAACCGGGAGACCAGGGCCTCGATCTCATCCTCCGTCCAGGGCCGGCCCCGGTTTTTCGGTCCCGAGGCCAGCGGAGTTCTCAACGACGGCAGCAGACATCCCTGCCCGATGCCCCGCAACTCTTTGACTTTCAGGTCGAAGACAGGTCCTGAGAGCTCAAACCCGGTCGCCCGACGATTGAGGCCGACGGCCGCCCTGGCGGTCGAGAATCCGCCAAGGAACATATCGCAGACGAGGTCGCCCTCGTTGCTGCTGTACTGCAGCATCTTTACGAGCAGTTCCGCCGGCAGTTCGTTCTTGTTCTTCGCCTTCCCGGGTTTGTACTCGCGGTTGACGACCCAGACGTCTTCACGGTCGCGGTAGTTGGGCGACCCGTTATCCGGTGCCTTCTCCCCGGTTCCATACCGCGACTCAAGGTTGAACGTCCTCTTGCCGCCCGGCTTTTCGTAGAAGAGGATGTGGTAGTGGGAGGAGACGTACTTCCGGCTGGTGTAGACGCCGAAGTTGTACTTCCATATGATGTGGTTGACCTCGCGAAGCTCTGTCTGCCGGAGGGCGTGGAGTATGTGGTAGAGGTTCGTGTAGCCCGATACGATGTAGATCGATCCTCCGGGCCGGAGTATCCGTCCCGCCTCCCGGATCCACTGCCGGCTGAACTCCCCGTACCCGGCTGCGGGAACCTCGACGTAGCCCTCGACGACGAACGCCTCGTCCCGGTTGTAGTGCCGGTGCAGCCGGTCGCCGTCGATGCCGTACGGGGGGTCGGTGACGATCAGGTCGATCGTACCGTCGGGGATGTGCTCCCGCGCCCCGCGGATGCAGTCGCCGTTGTAGAAGATGTTGCCGTTGATCTCTTCGGACCTCATACGTTCTCCGCCCGAATCCTGCAGATATCGGGCTGTGGTGTACACCAGATGGGTTGCGCGAGAATAAGATTGTGGCTTTTCCAGGTCTCACGGCGGTACGTGCACCGGTCACGGGGCCCGGGGCGATGGTTGAGTGCGAGGAGTGGGATCGGGCGATCTCTGCCGACTCCCGGCGGGACCGACCAGCAGAGGAGAGGTGCCGGCCCGGCACTCCCCGTTGCGGTCGGAAGCCCCGCTCCCGCCCCCTTCACCTGCCGGAGGTAGTATTATATTAGACGGGTGAATCCAGCTAAGAGGGAGGGACGAAGCGCCCCGGGATTTTAGATGACGGCAGGTTCCGATGTGACGGAGACTTCATCCCGCATGGGAGCGGAAGAGAGGGAGCAGAAGACCTCCGCGATGGAGGAGGGGCCAGTTCACGAGTGTATTGCCGCGATCCTGGCTGAAAACGAGGCGCTCCGACGGGAAAACGCTCTCCTGCAATCCATGAAAAATGCCCTGGAGGAGGGCGAGATGCGATACCGGCGGCTTTTTGAGGATGCCCTTACCGGGGACTTCATCACAGCCCCGGATGGCCGGATAATCGCCTGTAACCCGGCGTTTGCCAGAATGTTCGGGTTTTCCTCCGTAGAGGGGGCACTCTGCACCAATGTCCGGGATCTCTATGAAGACCCGGGGGACCGGGACCGCCTTCTCGCGCAGCTCCGGAGAGGAGGCAGGGTGGTGAACGAGGGCCGGACGCGGAAGCGCCGGGACGGCACCCGGATCCATGTCGTGGAGAACGTGGTCGGGCGTCTTGGTGCGGACGGCGAACTCATCGAGATCCAGGGTTACACCTATGATGACTCTGAGCGCAAACGGGTGGAAGATGCCCTCCGGGAGAGCGAAGAGCGGTTCCGGGCAGTCCTGGAAAACTCCCTGGATTCGGCCTACCGGCGCAACCTGCAGGCCGACTGCTACGACTACATGAGCCCGGCGATCGAGGAGATTCTTGGCTTTACGCCGGAGGAGATGGCCGTTATGAGCCTCGAGGAGGTCATGGACCGCATTCATCCCGATGATCGTTCGCTGGTTAAAGCGGAACTCAACACCGCTGCTGCTTCGGGCAGAGGGCTCCTCGTGTACCGGTTCCTGGCCAAAGGGGGTGAATACCGCTGGCTCGAAGATCACTTCACGGTGATATCCGATTCGGCTGGCCGGCCGCTCTTCCGCGGCGGCATCGTCCGTGATATCACCGGGCGCAGGCGGGCTGAAGAGGCTATCGCGCGGAGTGCCGCGGAGCTTGCCCGGGTTCACCGGGATCTCGAGTCCGCTCACCGGGAGGCGAACCTCTACCTCGACATCCTGACGCACGATATCGGGAACACCGAGAACGTCTCGAACCTTTATGCCGAACTGCTCGCCGGTTCCGTGGAAGGGGAGGCTGCCAGGTATGCGGCGAACCTGAAACGGAGCATAGAAAAGAGCATCGAGATCCTCAGAACTGTCTCGAAGATCCGGCGAATTCACGCAGGACCACCCGGTCTCCGGCCGATCGATCTCGATGCGGTCGTCAGGGCGGAGATCGCCCACTTTCCCGGTATCCCTATCAGGTACGAGGGCGCTCCCCGAACGGTCCTTGCGGACGACCTCCTCTGCGAAGTCTTCACGAACCTGATCGGCAACGCCGTAAAGCACGGGGGCCCCGGTGTCGCCGTGATCATCCGTGTCGAGGCGGAGGAAGAAGGTCTTCTCCGGGTGACGGTCGCGGATACCGGCCGAGGTGTCCCGGAAGAGCGGAAAGAGGAGATCTTCCACTGCTACGAGAGGAAGCAGCGGGGCGTGGGCGAGGGGCTCGGTCTCTACCTCGTGCGGATTCTCATCGACCGCTACGGCGGCAGGATCCGGGTCGAAGATCGCATACCGGGCTATCCCGGGGAGGGAGCAGCGTTCTCCTTCCTCCTCCGGGAGGCGGAGCGGTCCTGAACGGGACCGGCCGACCTTCCGGGGGTTGCAATCTCCGGTCTGCCCGCGGTGAGCAGAGCGCTCAATCCAGAATGTATATCATCCCCTCTCGGCGAACAATCATATGATGAGTGAGCAGGAGCAGCGCCGGATCCCCGTCCGGACCAAGATCCTTCTTGTATTCCTGGGCCTCTCCATGGCCGCTCTCCTCCTTGCGGGTTCTCTTGCCTTCGTGCAGATGGACGATGTCAGCCGGTACGCCCTTGCGCGGAGCACCGATCTCGGGGCGCGTGCGGTGAACGACAGCACCGCCGCGCTTGAGCGCAACGCCGAAGAGTCGCTTCTCCGGCTTGCGCAGGATCAGGCCTACATCAGCACCATCCTCTTTGAACAGGTGAACGGGGATCTCGAGGTCATGGGGCGCTACGCCGCAACCGTCATGGCAAACCCGTCCATGGTCCGGCCGCGCCACTTCTACCTGCAGGACGAAGAACCGGAGGATCGGCGTGCAACCTCCGTCCTCTTCCTCTCGCCCGGGGTCGACGGGGGCCGTCTTCGGGATGAGCGCAACGCCGCAGGGATGATGGACGACATATTCATCCCCGTCTCCGCAACGAACCGGCACCTTGCCGGCGTCTACGTCGGTACCGGTTCCGGGATGGCGATGATCTACCCCTGGACGACCGGACTTGATGCTACGTGCGATCCCCGTCTCAGGACCTGGTTCGTACAGGCGGTCGAGACGGGAGAGACGGTCTGGTCCGAGCCGTACGTCGACCTCATCGGGCACGGCCTGATGGTGACCTGTTCGCAACCGGTCTACGGGCCCGAGAGAGACTGGGTCTGGGTGGTCGGTGCGGACGTCACGGTCGAGATGATCGACCGGCAGATCGTCGGCACCCAGGTGGGCGACCGGGGTTATGCCATGCTGATCGACCAGCACGGAAATGTCATCAGCCGGCCCGGCCTCACCTCGGGGGATATGCGGTGGGACGAGTCGTTCATCACCGAGAACCTGCTCGCGAGCGAGAACCCGGATATCGTCGCGGTTGCTAAAAAGATGGTTGCGGGGGAGACGGGGATCGCCCGGGTCGGGTTTGAGGACGGCGAACGGTTTGTCGCGTATGCTCCCGTCCGGGGCGTGAACTGGAGCGTCGGGGTGGTGATGCCGGTCGACGAGGTGCTTGCGCCGATAACGACGACCCGGGCAAGTATCCTCTCGGCGTCGGAGGACACCGCCCTGCACATCGGCGCCCAGCAGGACCGGATGAAAGCCGTCTTTACCGGGGCGTTTGTCGTCCTGCTCGTCGTCGTCGCCCTCCTGACCCTTGCCGTCACCCGGTACTTCACCCGGCCCATCGAAGAGCTGCAGAGGGGGTCGGAGGCCATAGGGCGGGGCGATCTCGAGCACCGGGTGAATGTGGCGACCGGGGACGAGTTCGAAGACCTTGCCCGCTCGTTCAACCGAATGGCGGCCGATCTTCGCGGGCATATCGAGGATCTCCGGCGGACGACTGCGGAGAAGGAGCGGATAGAAAAGGAGCTTGAGATCGCAAAGGAGATCCAGCAGAGCATCCTCCCGGAGTCCGCGCCGGTCCTCCCCGGGTTCGATATCGCGGGCTTCAACCTGCCCGCCCGGGAGGTGGGCGGGGACTTCTACGACTACATCCCTGTCGGCGAGGGTCGCTGGGGTGTCGAGATCGCCGACGTCTCGGGGAAGGGCGTTCCGGCGGCCCTCTTCATGGCGCTCTCCCGCACCCTCGTCCGGGCGAGCGCCTCGGAGAACCCGGATCCCGCCGGGTCGATCCTTGAAGCCAACCGCTACATATGCATGGACTCAAAGACCTGCATGTTCGTCACGCTCTTCTACGGCATACTCGATACCCGGAAGGGAACCTTCACCTACGTGAACGCAGGCCACAACCCGCCGCTCCTCTTCCGGGCAGGGTCGAGCACGGCGGAGCTCCTCCGGGGGAAGGGGATTGCTCTCGGTATATTCGACGATATCGAGCTCGAACTCGTGGAGCTCCGGTTGAATGCCGGCGATACGGTGGTCTTCTACACCGACGGGGTGACCGAGGCCACGAACGAGCGCGACGAAGAGTACGGGATGGAGCAGCTTACGGCGCTCATACCGGGGCTGCTCGATCTTGGAGCACGGGGGATGATCGATGCGATCGTGGCGGATGTCACCGCCTTTGCCGGGGACCGCCCGCAGTTTGACGATATCACGCTCGTGGTGCTGAAGGTCGGGTGACGACCGGGGATCGCACGCCGGATTGCCCCCCGGGAGCGGGCGGGCGAGGGGTTCTCCGGCCCTGTCTGAACCCTCGTTTCTGCGCGGCGGATCGTTTCGCCCTGTTTGTGGGTTTTGGTGCGGGAGGGAGACCGCCGGGTCCGGTCCC
>ERZ795032.910-NODE-910-length-24545-cov-481.604655_pt1 | contig 24545 bp, 32 predicted proteins | sample MGYA00375124_ERZ795032 | MGnify/ENA primary metagenome ERZ795032 (study PRJEB30167, sample SAMN05720154) | activated sludge metagenome | isolation source: Anaerobic digester | place: China | collected 2015-12-16 ...
AAAGGTAGTGGTTTATTTATTTAAATAAATCTCATGGGGCAATTCATCCCGTACAGAACAATACCATTTTATTTCAACAAAAGTCGATTATACCGTGATGAAAAAGACACAGCAGAAGAACTCAAAGGACGAGACCAAGCCCTGGATGAAATGGGCCTATGTGGGGGTCGCCCTGCTGGTTGCGGTGGCAATGGTGGGTTCCTACCTCGCCCCGATCTTCGGGAGCAGCCAGAAGGCTCAGGCAGGGGATGTGGCACGGGTCGGCTACACCATCCGTGACGGGGACGGGCGCCCTCTCGTCACGACCGACCAGGCTCTCCTCGAAAGCGAATACCAGAAGGGGAACCTGGTCTTCCTGACCCCCAGCCTGGAGATGCTCGTCGGCGGACAGGTCCCGGGTGAGAATGTCGCCCCTGTTCCTATCCTGTACCCCGAGACCAATGGGACCGTAGGCTTCGGCCTGCTGGGGTTTGAGACCAACACCATCGCCGCAGGACTCGTCGGGATGCAGGTCGGCGAGACGAAGGCCATCCGTTTCGCTTACGGGTCGGAAGACCTCGACATCAATTTGAGCAAGGAGGAGGCAGACGAGATCGACCTCAACGTTACGGAGATGGGAGTGGGGGATCTCTTCCTGCGTGAATTCATGATAACGGATGGTATCCCCGTCGGCAATGAGACCAATGCGACCCCAACACTTCGTTTCTGGGAAGTCGCCGGCAAGACAGACGACTCGCTGCTCGTCACGTGCCGCTACGGCAGCGCCGAGATCACGCTCAATGGTATAACCGGGTGACCCCACCCACTATTTTTTATAGTCTCCCCACTTTCTGCCATATATGGCGGTGAACGTGATAACCTTCTACCAGGAAGGGTGTATGGGGTGCGAGGAGCAGACCCCGATCCTTCACGAGACGAAGAACGCTCTCGGGATCGAGATCGAGGAGATCGATGCCGTGAAGAACCCCCGGTACATCAAGGAGTACAACCTCCGGGTGACCCCTACAACCCTCGTGATCGAGGATGGCGAGGTCAGGGAGCGGATGGAGGGGCTCGTCCACCGTGAAGACCTCGAGGCCGCGATCCGGCGGCACCTGCCCTGACTCCCTCTCCTGGCAAGGGGCCGGACCCGGCCCGGCCCTTCACGAGGCATATCGCCGGACACCGGATGCGATCCCGTTCGCGGCCACTCCTGCCGGGCGGTCACCGCCCCTGGTAGCGTCCCTCGAGGTAACCGTAGATCCGCTTTATCCTGCGGGCTACCGTCTTCCAGCCTTCTTTCCTGAGGACCGGACCGTCGCGGAGTTTGATGTGCGATATTCTGATCCGCCGCCCGCCGAAGGTGTAGGGCTCCCCGACGACGAACTCCTCTTCTCCCTCTGCGGTCTGGTAGAGCGGGAGGGTCGTGCGCCCGGTATGGATTGATGCCCTCACCACGACCTGCTCGATCCCCCGGGTCCAGAGGGTCGTCACCTCCTCGGCCGCCGCCCGGCGGACTCTCTTCGCACCGGCCTCGATGCCGGTGACCTCGACCCCGAAGACCTCGTCTCCGCACTCCGCGGCGATATGGTCCCCGAGGCTCACGACCTCGTTTGCAAGCATCTCCACGCTGCAGACCTGTGACTCCGTCTCAAGGCTCACGATCGCCCTGATGGTGAGGACACGGGGTTCGGGGGGCTTTGGAATCCGGTGGACCTGGCCGCACTCACTGCACTGCACCACCAGTTCGACGGCTTCCCGGAGAACCTGGTGTTCACGCTCCTCTTTACAGACGGGGCAGACGATACTAATCATTCATTAGCAATAGAAGCCCTCTCCTAATTAAGCATGAAGGCGAGGGATATCGTGCGGGCACGGGGGCACCCACTGGTCCGGGGGGCCCACCCGACGACGTTTGAAGTGACAAAAGACGAGACGCTGACCGCGACCGGCGACTGCATCATCGGTGTCGCTGCCGACAAGGGTGCCGCCGACCTCGATCCGGGTCTGAAAGCGCTGCTCCGCGACGACCGGGCGGTGCTCACGACCCGTCTCATGGCCGGCGGCGAGACCGTTGAGGTCCGATCGCGAGGGAGCGCGGCGTTGACCCTGGACCATCCCGCAGACCTCGTCTGGCGCCGGAGCGACTTCGTCTCGGACCGGACCGTGGGCATTCGCTCCGATCGCGTCGCGGCCACCCTCCCCCGTGAGTTCATCGAGGCGCTCCGGCGGGGCGAGGAGCTGGTGGTCGAGCTCGAGGCGGAGGTCTTAGAGAACGACGCTCCTGTGAGCGGAGTTTGAGCCCCGTCAGGTGGCGATTGACGACGCTCCTGTGAGCGGAGTTTGAGCCCCGTCAGGTGGCGATTGACGACGCTCCTGTGAGCGGAGTTTGAGCCCCGTCAGGTGCGAGGCAGGAGTTCGCGGATCGTAACGAGTTCTGCGGCAAAGATGGTTATTACCACCCACGTTTTCTCGTCTATCATGATGCAATGCGGATTGTTTGACATCATCTCGAATTTTGAGGATTCAAATCGCGGCCGGCTTCTCCCGGGCTTTTTGTCGATTCTGACCGGGCAGCCGTCGCTCCCGCAGGGCCGACGCTTCCCCTGTCGCCCTTCGCGAAGTTCGCGACAATCACTTCCCCACCTTTGCCGCTTCGCGTATGTACCCCGGGTTGGGATAGGTTTATGCGTTCACGGGGCGGGGGAATGGTTGAGACATGCAACCGTTCGCCCCGGCGCTCGAAGACCTCCTCGAACTCCTGGAGGATCTCGATCGCCGCCTCCGTTCTCTTCAGGCGGGTGTAGGGCCGGCTCCTGCGGGAGACCTGCTTCTGCAGAAGTCGGACCTTGCCGAGATCAACGATCTTGTCGATGCACTGATCGCCGGCATCCGGAGCATCGATGCCGGGTGTCGACGATACCGGGACCGCTTCCTCCACCTCCCGGTCGGGTGCCTCTGCACCGGGTCAGAAGGCATCATTCTGGAGGCAAACCGGGCGGCGGCCGCTCTCTTCGGCCTTACTCCTGATCGCCTGCAGGGGGGACGCCTGCAGGCGTATCTCCACCCCGGCTGTATCCCGGTCTTCCGGTCGGTGGTTGAAGCGCTCACGCGGGGCGAAGAGCTCCCGGTGCAGGAGTTGCTGTTTGCTAGATCCGACGGCAGCACCTTCCCCGCTGCCGTGGCGGCTTCGGCCGTGCGCGACCCTGGTGCCGTGGCGGCCGAGTTCCTCTGGGTCGTCACTACATCCGGGAGGAAGAGGGTTGAAGAGGCCCTCCGGGAGAGCGAAGAGCGCTACCGTGAGCTGACCGAAAACATCAGCGATGCCTTCCTCGCCCTGGACCACGACGCCCGGGTTGTCTCATGGAACCGGGCGGCGTCTCTCCTCTCGGGCCGCCCCGCGGAGGAGGTCATCGGAAAGAGCATCTACGATCTCTTCCCGGAACTCCGGACCGAGGATGTTACCGGGTTCCTCGGGGAGGTCATGGAGGCCGGCAGGGCCGGCGTGAGCGAATACCGGCTCCCTCTCCGTGGGATGGAGCACACCTTTGAGGTGCGCGCCATCCCCACCTGCGAGGGTGTCTCCATCTATCTCAGGGACATCTCGGACCGCCGGAGAGCTGAGCAGGCTCTCCGGAGGAGCGAGGAGGAGTACCGGGCGGTCGTGGAGAGCCAGACCGAGCTGATCTACCGCTGGCTCCCCGACGGTATCATCACCTTCGCGAACGACGCCTACTGCCGCTTCATCGGCATCCCGTGTGGGAACCTGCTCGGGCGGCGGTATGCCCCCACCGTCCCGGCCGAAGACCAGGCCAGAATCCGGCAGACCCATGCGTCCCTCACCCCCGATCACCCCGCCACCACGGTCGAGCATCGGGTGGTCATGCCGGACGGCAGGGTCCGGTGGCAGCAGTGGACTGATACGGCGTTCTTCGATGAAGAGGGCTCCATCGTCGAGTATCAGTCGGTAGGGCGGGACATCACCGATGCGCGGATGGCGAGCGAGGCGCTCCTCCTCGCGAACAAGAAACTTAACCTGCTCTCGGACGTGACCCGCCACGACATCTTGAACCTGCTCAACGTGATCTCGGGGTACCTCGGCCTCTCCCGTGAGCTGACGGACGACCCGGAACTGCAGGGGTATTACCGGAAAGAGGAGGAGGCCATCCAGGGTATCCAGCGCTACATGGCTTTCACCCGGGACTACCGGGATATCGGTGCGGCCGCTCCCATCTGGCAGAACGTATCGCGGATCGCCCGTGAGGCGATGACGGGGCTCGATATGGACGAGGTTGCCGTCGAGATGCAGACCGGCGATCTCGACGTGTATGCCGATCCCCTCATCATCCGGGTCTTTGCAAACCTCATCGATAACTCGCTCCGGCACGGTAAGGACGTTACCCGGATACACATCTTCTCGGAGGAGTCTGACCGGGGGATCAGCATCACCTACGAAGACGATGGTATCGGTATCCCTCACGCTGAAAAAGAGAGGATATTCAAGCGTGGTTTGGGGCGGCAGACCGGGTTCGGGCTCTTCCTCGCCCGGGAGATTCTGGCAATCACGGACCTCTCCATACGCGAGACCGGCGAGCCCGGAAAAGGTGCGCGGTTCGAGATAAGCGTCCCGCCGGGGTTCTACAGGTTCAGCGGTCGCGGCCGAGCTCCGTGAGTTTCATCTCGGCCGCGCCGAGGAGGTCTTCGCACTGCTTCACCAGGAGCGCGCCCCGCTCGTAGATGGCGATGCTCTCCTCCAGGTTCGTATCGCCGTCTTCCAGTCTTCGGACAATCTTTCGGAGTTCCTCAAGCATCTCTTCAAAGGTCTCTGTCATACGTTATCTCCTCCACGACGGCCCGGCACCGCCCGTCCTTCATCCTCAGCACCACATGGTCGCCCGGTCCGAGGTCTCCGGCACTCCTTGCGATCTTCCCCTCCGACTCGACGATGCAGTAGCCCCGGTCCAGGACGGCAAGCGGGTTTCTCCCCACCAGGTCCGCACGGGCCTCGGCAAGTGCGAACCGTTCCCGCTGTACCCGGGCGAGAGCCGCCCGGCGGAGCAGTTCCTCGTGATCGGCGAGGTGCTGCATCCGCTCATGGAGCCGGCGGACGAGCCGCCGGGGGTGCATGCGCTCCCGCAGGTCTTCGACCTCGCTTCGTGCGGCGCAGAGGTGATGGAGGAGGAGCGCTCCCATCCTCTCCTCATACCCGCAGAGTTCCCGGAGCACCTCGCGGCGTTCGGGCACAGCCCGTTCCGCCGCTGCCGACGGCGTCGGGGTCCGGAGGTCCGCGGCGAAGTCGCAGAGGGCGGTATCCACCTCGTGCCCGACGGCGCTGATCACCGGCGTCGCACATCCGGCAACGGCCCGCACAACGTCCGGGTGGTTGAAAGGGAAGAGGTCCTCGAAACTCCCTCCCCCACGCCCGACGATGATCACGTCCACGAGTCCGTCGACCCGACGGATCGCTTCCGCGATCTCGGTGTGCGCCCCTTCGCCCTGGACGGTCGTCGGGGAGAGGATCACCTCGGTCGGATACCGGCGGGATATGACCGAGAGGATATCCTTCAATGCCGCGCCGGTCGGGGAGGTGACCACGCCGATCCGGTGCGGGAAGGCGGGCAGGGGCCGTTTCCGTTCGGGAGCAAAGAGTCCCTCGGCGTCGAGTTCCTGCTTCCAGCGCTCGACCATGAGGTGGCGCTCACCCGCGCCCGCCGGGAGCATCTCCCGGACGATCAACTGGTACCTGCCGTGAGGCTCGTAGACCTCCACGGACCCCCAGGCGAGGACGTCCATGCCGTCTCTCGGCGTAAAGCGGAGCCCGGATGCGGAGGTGCGCCACATGACGCAGTTGATCACCGCAGTGTTCCTCCCGCTCCGTTCCGAGAGCGAGAAGTAGCGGTGGCCGGAGGCATGGTTCTTGTAGTTGGTCACCTCCCCCCGCACCCAGATCTGGTGCAGGTGGGTGTCGTCGAGGAGGTCGCAGATGAGCCTCGAGACCTCCGAGACCCCGAGGATCAGGGTGCCGAATCGATCCGGACTTGTGGAAGGACCGCTCAACATCATCAAAATCTATTAGGCCGATGGTTTATATCAACTAGTGTTATGGGTCGTTTCGCCGTCTCGACAATGTTCTTCCACGAGTACCCGTGCGGCTACATCTTTGACTACATCGCCGAGTCCGGGCTCGACAGTCTCGAGTTCTGGGTCGAGACGCCGCACTTCTGGCTTCGTGATCGCCCGGAAGACGAACTCGTAGGGTGCATCGCCGATCACCCGGGTCTCTCGCCGATCACCGTCCACGCCCCGACGCTGGACCTGAACCCCTGCTCTATCAATCCGAGGGTAGCCGAGATATCGGTCGAGTACACCCTCGAGGCCGTCCGGATGGCGGACCGGATGGGCGCCGCCGTGGTCACCGTCCATCCCGGCCGGCGGACGGCGAAACGGCACCCGAGCGCCTACGACTACCGGCGGTTCGACGACTACATCGCCCAGCTCCGTGAGGTCGCAGGGGAGACGCAGGTGAAGGTCGCGATCGAGAACCTGGAGCCCCGGGTCAACGCTATGCTCTATACGCCGGAGGATATGGCCGAGGTGCTCGAACGGGAACCCTGGCTCTGGTTCACGCTCGATATGGGACACGCCATGATGACGTCCTCTCGCGAGGTGGACCGATTTATCGACCTCTGTATGGAGCGGATGGTGAACGTCCATGTCAGTGCACTCGGCGAGAACGGGCGGCCCCACCACCCCGTCCACGACGATCCGGGAGCGTTGCGCGTGCTTACGGAACTTGCCGACCGGGGCTACGGCGGATACCTCACCCTGGAACTCGAAGACATGGTCTTCCCGGGGACTCTCTCGTCCGAAGAGAAGGTCGTGCTCTTGATGCAGGAATCGGAGGCATTACAAGGGATATTTTCCTGAAGCGCTGGGTTTATAACTTCTGCCCGCATTATAATTGATGTATCCGAAACATAACCGGATATCAGATGCTGCCGCTGGATGCGGCGTGGAGTAAATGGCAATCGTAGACCTTGCAACTATAGAGATCATACTACTTTTCATCAGTCTGTTTCTCTCGGGCTTCTTCTCCAGTTCGGAAGTCGCCCTTATATCGATAACCCGGGCAAAAGTACACGCACTCTTAAACCAGGGTCGGAAGGGAGCGAAAGCGCTCGATGCGCTGAAGCGGTCGACCGATAGGATAGAGCTCACCACCCTGATCGGGAATACCGTTGCGAACGTCGCCGTAGCGGTGCTCGCGACTGCGATCGCCATCGGCACATACGGCAACGCCGGTATTGTCATGGCGTTCGGCGTCACGGTGCTCCTGATCCTGATGTTCGGCGAGATCGGGCCGAAGATGTACGCATCCCGGCACACCGAGGACCTCGCCCTCCGTGTCGCCCGGCCCATCCTCTACCTCTCGACGGTGCTCTACCCGGTGCTCTGGGTCTCGGATCGGATCAAGCAGCAGTTTGCCTTCAGGCCCGGCGTGGCCGAGCCGGTCGTCACCGAAGAGGAGATCAAGGAGTGGATCGACGTCGGTGAGGAGGAGGGGACGATCGAGGAGGAGGAGCGGGATATGCTCTACTCCGTGCTGCGCTTCGGCGATACGACGGTTCGCGAGGTGATGACGCCGCGTGTCGACGTCGTTATGATCGAGGATACGAGTTCGCTCGAGAACGCCCTCTCCGTCTTCAACGAGACGGGTTTTTCCCGGATTCCGGTCTACCATGAGCGAATCGACAACGTCATCGGGCTCCTGAACATCAAGGATCTCTTTGCGGCGGTCTTCCGCCAGCAGACGAGCGCGACGATCAGGGATCTGATGTACGAACCTTACTTTGTCCCCGAGAGCAAGAAGATCGACGAGCTTTTAAAGGAACTTCAGGTAAAGAAGCAGCACATGGCGGTCGTCCTCGATGAGTACGGGTCGTTTGCCGGGATCGTCACGGTCGAGGATATGCTCGAAGAACTGGTCGGTGAGATCATGGACGAGTTCGACGAGGAGGAGCCTGAGGTGCAGCGGATCGAAGAAGGCGTCTACGTGGTCGACGCGCGGGCGTGGGTGGAACACCTCAACGAGGACCTGGATCTCAACCTCCCGGTGATGGATTCGTACGAGAGCATCGGCGGTCTTGTTATCGACCGGTTGGGACATATTCCACGCCGCGGTGAGGTGGTCAAGATCGAGGAGAGCAACATCACGCTGGTGGTGATGCAGATGCGGGGTCGAAGAATTGTCAAAGTAAAGATGATCATCACGCCGGCGGAAGCAAGGTAAGAGCCGGGGAGTTTGAGACGTATGGATCCAGAAAGACCTGTTCACAAAAAACGGATTGCAGTGCTCGCCTCCGGCAGGGGGTCGAATTTTCAGGCAGTCATCGACGCCATCGCGGCCGGGGAGATCCCGGCGGTCTGCGTCGGCCTCATCACCGACAACCCCGGATCTCACGCGATCGAGCGGGCGAAAGCCGCCGGTATCCCGGCGGTAATCGTCGAGTATGCGCGCTTCCCGTCGAAGGCCGCCTACGAGGAGGCACTCCTTGCTGCGATGCGGGGCTGCCGCGCGGACCTCTTTGTCCTCGCCGGCTACATGCGGATCCTCGGGAGCGGAATTGTCCACGCGTTCTCGGGCCGGATGATGAACATCCATCCGGCCCTGCTCCCGGCGTTTGCCGGGCTGCATGCGCAGCGGCAGGCGATCGAGTACGGGGTGAAGGTCGCGGGCTGCACCGTCCACCTCGTCGACGAGGGGACCGACACCGGCCCCATCGTCATCCAGCGGTGCGTCCCGGTCCTCCCGGACGACGATGAATCTGCGCTCGCCGACCGGATCCTCGTCGAGGAGCACAAAGCCCTCCCGCTCGCCGTGAAACTCTTCTGTGAGGATCGCCTGGAGGTTGCTGGTCGGCGGGTGTGGGTCCGCTGAATCCGGGCATCAAACCCTTATATATCCTCGCGCCTCCAACCTCAAAAGCCACCACTCGATAGAACGGATCGCACCATGGCAGATGTTACACGAAAATCCGGCTCCCGAAGACTTGCCCGCGAGAGGATCGCTATCCTCTTTACGCGGGCTGCAGAGTTCTACCCGGAAAACCCCGCCTGGAGCAACCGGTGCGTGGAACTGGCCCGAAAGATCGGGATGCGCCACCGGGTGCGGATAGAACGGCCGCTGAAACGCCGGTTCTGCCGTCGGTGCAGTGCCTACCTGGTCCCGGGATCGAACGCCCGGGTCAGGATCCACCGGGGCCGCGTGATCGTCACCTGCCTTACCTGCGGACACCGATCACGGTATCCGGTCGGGAGGCCTCAAGTATGAGCAGAGAATCGTTTCAGGATCTCAAGCCCACCATATGGGTGGGAAAGCGTGGTATTACGAATGTCATGATCGACGAGATCCGGCGCCAGTTAAAAGATCGCAAGACTGTCAAGGTCAGGTGGCTCCGGAACACCGAAGTCGATCCTGAGGAGATAGCAGCATCGGCCGGTGCGGTTCTCCTCGAAGTCCGGGGGCGGACACTCGTTCTCGCGGAGCGGCGGAGTCGCTCCACCGGACGGGATTCTCGAAATATATAAAACATCCCCGGACGAATATGTAAAGACTGTTAGCGATAGTGAGGTTCATCTATGACGACTGTATACGACATCCCTGCCGATATCTTCATCCGGCAGGTGGCAGAAGAACTCAAGAAAAACCCGCAGATTCAGCCCCCCGATTGGGCCGCTTTTGCGAAGACGGGGGTACACAAAGAGATGCCTCCCGAGAACGAAGACTGGTGGTATGTGCGTACGGCGTCGGTTTTCCGGCGTGTCTACACCGACGGGCCGGTTGGGACCCAGAGAATGCGCTCGATCTACGGCGGCAAGCGTAACCGGGGCCCGGCCCCATCGCAGTTCCGGCGGGGAAGCGGTTCGGTCATCAGAAAGATTCTTCAGCAGCTTGAAGCGGCCGGATTCGTCTCCCACGGGAGTGCAGGACGTACAGTCACCGCAGCAGGCAGATCGTTCCTCGACAACGCCGCAAACGGTCTGAAGGCCCAGGTTGTCGAGGGTTCGCCGGGCCTTGCGAAGTACTGATCCCCGGAGGTATGACTGATGGTAGATGACGAACTCGCAGAACTCCGCCGCCGGAAGATGCAGCAGATGCAACGGCAGGCGATGGATCAGCAGACGATGGAAGACGAGGCGGAACGCCAGCGGCAGCTCGACTCACAGATCCGTGTCGCACTCATGGAGATCCTTGAACCTGAAGCGAGGGAGAGGCTGAATACCATCAAGTTGACCCGGCCGGAGTTTGCAAAAGCGGTCGAGCAGCAACTGGTGATGCTGGCCCAGAGCGGCAGAGTCCGGCAACGGATCACTGACGATCAGTTAAAAGGCCTGCTTGCCCAGTTGACCCCATCTAAGAAAGAGTTCAGGATCACGCGGAAGTAATGAAAGCAGGTGTGCTCTTCTCGGGAGGAAAAGACAGCGCGCTCGCGGCGCTCATGCTTGCGCGCGACTACGGCGTGGAACTGAATACCTGTGTATTCGATCCCGACCGTGACGTCCCCGCGGTGCGGGCGGCAGCGGCCGCTCTCTCCCTCCCTTTCAAGAGAAGGGTGCTCGGGCAAGACCTCCTCGAGGAGGCTGTCGACCTGCTTCTCTCGTGCGGTTACCCGAACGATGCGATAACGATGATTCACCGGAGAGCGGTCGAGACCCTCCTCGCTGAGTATTCGGTGGTCGCCGACGGCACCCGCCGGGAAGACCGGGTCCCCCGGCTCGAGCGGTCCGAGGTGCAGCACCTGGAGATGACCACCGGCTGCTCCTACGTTCGGCCGCTCCTTGGCTACGGAAAACCCGAGGTCGAACGCCTCGCAGGAAGACTGCTCGTGGTACGATACGGGGAGACCGGAAGCATCGGGAACGGTGACTACGAAGAGGAGCTCCGTTGCGCGGTTCGCGCCCGTGGTATCGATCCGGCGTTGTTCTTCCCCTCCGGCCACCTGCAGTCGCTGGTGGTCGGCAAGAGGGAGACCTGAAGTATGCGAGAGTGAGAGTTATGAGCAAGTTGATGAAAGGCCGGAAGATCCGGCTGGCAAAGGCATGCGAGCAGAACCGCCGCGTGCCGGCATGGGTGATGATCAGGACCAACCGTGCAGTTGCGTCGCATCCGAAGCGGCGCAACTGGAGACGGAGTTCCCTGAAGGTGTAAGGTTATGGCAGAGGCATTGAAAGAACATATCTATATCATCCCGCTCCGCGATGTGAAGCGCGCGCCCCGGTGGAAGAGGGGCAACACCGCTGTCAAGGATATCCGGGCGTTCCTCGAACGACACATGAAGAGCGAGGATGTCAAGCTGGATAAGAGCATCAACGAGAAGGTCTGGGAGAACGGCAGTTCTAAGCCCCCGAGAAAGATTCGCGTCCGCGCGATGAAGTTCGAGGACGGGCAGGTCCAGGCCGAGCTCGCCGAGGAGTGAAATGACAGGGACGATCGATCTAACCGGCGATCCGAACATCGGTATCTACACCCGCGTCTTTGAAGACATAGCGGTTGTGTACCCCGGGGCTCCCCGGGAGTTCACCGAGGCCCTCGAACGAGAACTCGAGGTCGAGATCGTGAACACCCTCATCCAGGGAAGCAACATCATCGGCTCGCTCGTTGCGGGAAACAGCCAGGGCCTGGTCGTCAGTGATCTTGCCACCGCTGAGGAAGTGGCGGCCCTCGAGGAGTACCGTGAGGTATTCCTGCTTGGAGGGTCTATGAACGCGGCGGGCAACGTGATTCTCGCCAACGACTATGTTGCCGCCGTCCATCCCGATATGGAGATCGATGTCGCCGAAGAGATCGGGTCGTTCCTCTCTGTGCCGATAGTCCGGCTCTCGCTTGGAGGCATCAAAACCGTCGGCATGGCCGGGTATGCGACGAACAAGGGTCTCCTCGTCCACCCGAGAGCCAATGATACGGAGATTGCCGCCCTTGAACGGGTCGTCGACCTTCCTATCGGCCTCGGTTCGGTCAACATGGGGAGCGGCCTCGTGGGCACCGGGCTCCTTGCCAACAGCAAGGGGTACATCGCGGGTTCCGCTACGAGCGGGTTTGAACTGGGACGAATTGAAGAAGTCTTTGGATTTTTGGAGTGAGTTATGGAGAACCAGACGTTTGAAGTTGTGGGTGCGTGTAAGATCAACAACGAGTGGAAACCGTACCGAAAGGTCATCGGGGCCCCGAACGAGAATCAGGCTAAAGAAAGGATTCTCACTGATATCGGGAGCAAACACCGCCTGAAGAGAAGTTATATCACCATCGAGTCGGTTAACGTAGTAGCTGGTGAATGACGTGGACCAGGCAGATCCTCGGGAGATACAGACCCTCCAGATGTACTTAAACGAGTACGGGCAGCAGATAGAGATCCTGACGCAACAACTCGGGATGATCGAGCAGCAGCGCCTTGAGGCTGCCGCCGCCACCGAGACCCTCCGGGCTATCCCGGAGAGCAAGGACGGTATTGTTCTTCTCCCTGTCGGAGGCGGGGCGCTTCTCCGGGTGAAGGTGCTCGATGCCGGGCACGTCCTGGTGAACATTGGGGCCGATGTCTCTGTCGAGCGGGCCACTGCGGATGCGGTGGAGTATCTCGAGGATCGGATGACTGAACTTGAGGCGCTGGGGAAGAAAGTCGCAGGTTCGGTCGAGCAGTTGCAGGGGCAGGCAACGGAGATCTCCCGGCGCCTCGAGGCGGCCTACCGGGGGACCCGGCAGGCGCAGGCAGGCCAGGGCGGAAGTTGATAATGTTTGATTCCTTAAAGAAAAAACTTCAGAATATCAGGACCAAATTCACCTCGAATATCGAGGAGGCTGCCGGAACCGAACCAGGGACGCCGGTTGCTGAAGAATTTGAGGACGTTCTGGCTGCAGAGCCCGTCTCCGAGCCCTCCCCCCCTGTCCCGTACGAACCCCCGGTCTCCGAGGAAGCAACCCCGGAGGAGCGGGAGAAACCTACGTTTTTCAACAGGTTAAAGGTCCTTGTCCGGGAGCGGGAGGTCCTTCTCCAGGAGAAGGATGTCGAGGAGCCACTCTTCGAACTTGAGATGGTCCTGCTCGAGAACGACGTCGCGCTCCCGGTCACGGACGAGATCATCGCCCGTATGAGGAGCGACCTCGTGGGCCAGCACCGGAAGATCGGCTCCTCGGTCGATGACCTGGTCACCTCCACCCTGCGCTCTGCGCTCTGCGGGGTGCTCGGCGAGGGCCTCGACCTCTCGCGCTACATCCGGGAGCATGAGCGGCCCGTGAAGATCCTCTTCACCGGCGTGAACGGGACCGGGAAGACGACGACGGTCGCGAAGGTCGGCCATTACCTCCAGAAAAACGGCTTTACGGTCGTGATCGGCGCAGGAGACACCTTCCGTGCGGGGGCGATCGAGCAGATAAGGACTCATGCCGACCGTCTCGGGATCAAGACGATCCAGCACCAGGCGGGCGCAGATCCTTCGGCGGTCCTCTTCGACGCTGTCCAGTACGCAAAGGCGCACGATATCGATGTCGTCCTCGCCGATACGGCCGGCCGGTTCCACAACCGGGCGAACCTCATGAACCAGCTCGAGAAGATACGGCGGGTCATGAAGCCCGACCTCGTCGTCTACGTCGACGAGGCGGTTGCAGGGAACGACGCGGTCATCCGGGCCGACGAGTTCAACAAGGCGGTCGGCACCGATGCGGTCGTCCTGACGAAGGCGGACATGGATCCGAAGGGGGGTGCGGCCATATCGGTTGCGCACACCGTCGGAAAACCGATCCTCTTCCTCGGGACCGGCCAGGGCTACGACGACATCATGCCGTTCTCGCCCCGCGTCATAGTCGACGAACTCCTGGGGGATGAGGCCTGATGCTCGATAACCTCGGCACGTCGTTAAAAGACGCGGTCAAGAAACTCGCCGGCAAGACGGTGATCGACCGGGCCGCCGTCGACGAACTGGTCCGTGACCTCCAGCGGGCACTCCTCCAGGCCGACGTCAACGTCAAGCTCGTGATGCAGCTCTCGCAGGCGATCAAGCAGCGTGCCCTCGAGGAGGAACCCCCGAAAGGGATGGGCGTCCGCGAGCACGTCCTCCGGATCGTCTACCAGGAACTCGTCCGGCTAATGGGGAAACCGGGCGAAGTGGCGCTCGGCCCCCAGACGATCCTGATGGCGGGGCTGCAGGGGAGCGGCAAGACCACGACGACCGCGAAGCTCGCCCGCTACTTCCAGCGCAAAGGCCTGCGGGTCGGCGTGATCTGCGCCGATACCTTCCGGCCGGGCGCCTACGAGCAGTTGAAGACGCTCTGCGACCGGATCAGCGTCCCCTGTTATGGAGATCCGAACGAGAAGGACGCCCTCAAGATCGTCCGCGAGGGCCTCCCGAAGTTCCGCAAGCACTACGAGGTCATCATCATCGACACTCAAGGAAGGCACGCCCTTGAGGAGAACCTGATCGAGGAGATCGTCAACATCAACGAGATCTCGCACGCCGACCACCGGTGGCTCGTCATCGACGCGGCGCTCGGCCAGCAGGCAAGCGAGCAGGCGCGCCGGTTCCATGCGGCGATCGGGATCGACGGCGTCCTCGTGACGAAGATGGACGGCACCGCACGGGGCGGCGGCGCGCTCTCGGCGGTCTCGGAGACCCAGAGCGGGATCGTCTTCATCGGGAGCGGCGAGACGATCGAGGATCTCGAACGGTTCGACCCGGACGGGTTCATCTCCCGGCTGCTCGGTATGGGGGACTTAAAAGCCCTCGTCGAGCGGGCGGAGGAGGCGGTCTCGGCCGAGGATATCGACGTCAACGCCATGCTCAAGGGGAAGTTCACGCTCCGGGACATGTACAAGCAGCTTGAGGCCCTGAATAAGATGGGGCCCCTGAAGCAGATCATGAGCATGCTCCCCCTGGGCGGGATGCAGATACCGGACGACGCTTACGACATCACCAGCACCAAGATGCAGCGCTACAAGGTGATCATGGACTCGATGACGCCTTCGGAGCTTGACGACCCCTCGATGATCGGGAGCTCCCGGGTCCAGCGGATCGCCCGCGGCGCCGGGGTGACGCTCGACGACGTCCGTGACCTCATCAAGTACTACAAGATCATGCAGCGCGCCTTGAAGGGTATGCGCGGCATGGGCGGCGGCAAGTTCAACATGCAGCGCATGATGAAGAAGTTCGGCAGGACCCAGTAGATGAAGCGGTTTGCCGTCGTTGGCCACCTCGCCGCAACGAGCGGCGCATTCAGCCTCAACGATCTACCGGGCAGCGGCGGGAGGATGGACGTCCTCTGCCGCTCTGTCAACTCCTCGTTCTTTCTCTCCCACGATCTCCGGCGCGACGTCGAGTGCTACCTCATCCTCTGCGGGGAGCCCGGGCCCGAGAAGACCATTCTCTTCCGCGGCGGCGAGGTCCGTTACCTCTCGCCGGACGAGCGGAGCAGCGCCGCACTGATCAAGAAGGCGCTCTCGATCCCCTGCGGGGACGAGTTCCGGGAGTCGACACCCGGGGTTTACATCCGCCGCGGCGGGCTCTCCCGGCTCCTTGCCGAGATCCCGTTTGCGGTCCTCGATGAGGCGGGAGAGGATATCCGGACGGCCCCGGCGCTCCCGGAGAACTATCTCCTCTCCGACCACCACAACTTCACGCCGGAGGAGGAGGCCCTGGTCGAGGGGTATCCGCGCTACTCGGTAGGACCGCGGTCGCTGCACGCCGATCATACTATCACCGTCCTCTTAAACGAGATGGACCGGAGGGAATCCGGATGGATATCATTGAAGCGGTAGAAGCAATTCTTGAGTATGGCGAGACCTGCGATCACTGTCTCGGGCGGTTCTTCGGTAAGCGGTCGTTTTCGCTGACGAATGAAGAACGCGGTCGGGCGCTGCGGATCACACGCGAACTTGCGATCAACGAGCCCCACCGGGAACCTGATCACAGGTCCTGCTGGATCTGCGGCGGCGAGTTCTACCATGTCGATGCATGGGCGGCAAAGGTCGTGGAAGCGGTGCAGGATCTAGAGTTCGCGACGTTCCTCGTCGGGACGAGGGTGCCACCGCTTGTGGCCGAGAGCGAGGAGATGGTCTGGAGCGACCTCGGCCTCCGCGATCCCGAGCCGCTGAAGGCCGAGATGAACCGCGAGGTGGGCAAAGCCGTCTCGGCGCTGACGGGCAAGACGGCCGACCTCAAACGTCCCGACATCGTCGTGATCCTGGACCTTGCGGAAGAGACCGTCGAGGTGCAGGTCAACCCGGTCTACTTCACCGGCCGCTACCTGAAGTACGAGCGGGGGATCCCGCAGACCCACTGGGACTGCCGGGCCTGCCGGGGGGCCGGGTGCGAGAAATGCAACTTCACCGGCAAGCAGTACGCGGACTCGGTTGAAGAGCTGATCGGCCGGCCGGTGATCGAGGCCTTCGACGCCGAGAACGCCGTCCTGCACGGTGCCGGCCGGGAAGATATCGACGCCCGGATGCTCGGATCGGGCCGCCCCTTCGTGATGGAGGTTGAGGCCCCGAAGAAGCGGTCGGTGGATCTTGCGGCGCTCCAAGAGGAGATCAACCGGAGCGCCGACGGCAGAGTGGCGGTCCACCTGACCGGATGGGCTAATCGGAAGATGGTGCAAAGCCTTAAGTCCGACAAGGCGCATAAAAAATACAGGATCCTGGTCGAGATCGATGGCCCTGTAGCGTCAGATGAGTTCAGGGCGGCTCTCGATCAGTTAAAAGGTGTAACGATACGGCAGCGCACCCCTACACGGGTGTCACACCGACGGGCAGATTTAGTTCGGGAACGGCAGGTCCTCGATATCGGATGTACGGGCAGGCAAGACGACGGGTACTGGGTCGAAGTCGTCGGTGAAGCGGGCCTCTACATCAAAGAACTGATATCGGGGGACGGCGGCAGAACCCAGCCCAGCCTTGCCCAGATCCTGGGGCACACCGCAAGTGTTGTCAGCCTCGATGTGGTGCTGGTCAAAACAGCGAATGAGTATGGTGAGTAAGCAATGGCACATCACAATGGACCACGCAAGAAGACGCGGTATAAGTTCAAGAAAGACCTCAGAAAGCGCGGTATCCCCCCGGTCACCTCGGTGATTCAGAACTTCGAGATCGGGCAGCGGGTGCATGTTGTGGTCGAACCGAGTGTCCAGAAGGGCATGCCCCACCGGAGATTCCACGGGAAGACCGGCACGGTCATCGGACAGCGCGGACGCGCATGGGTGCTCGAGGTCAGGGATGGAGATACGATAAAACAGGTGATTGCGAGACCGCAACATCTAAAAGCGCAGAAAGTATAAACCTCAACAGTGGTGATTGGCATGAAGGTAAAACGAATCGTGAGCGAAGAGCGGATGCTGCTTCCCGAACTGCGTGATACCCTCCTCTCTGTGGAGGCAGCCCGGCTCGAGTCCGGAGAAGAGATGTCCTACGAACTTCGGAAGAGCATCGAGCATGCCAATCATCTTTTCAAAACACCGGCCGAGAAGGCCCGCGACCTCGTCGACGAGCTCATGAAGCTCGAGAAGATGAAGGACGATATTGCCTACCGCATCGCGAACCTGATGCCGCGAACCCGGGACGAACTCCGCGCAATCTACGCAAAGGAACGGTTCAACCTCACGGCGGATGAACTGGACGAGATCCTCGATCTGGTAATGACTCACTTCTGAACCGCTGGAGTGGCGTCAATGAAGACCGAAAGGAAAGAAGAGAACGCTGTAGTCATCGATATCCTTCCTATGGGGTATTCGAGCGACCAGCGTCCTGTCTACAAGCGCGAACCGGTTGTCCTTGCCGTCGGCATGGACCAGTTCAAGCTGCTCGAGCTCGTTCCGAAGGCGGGTGCGGATATTCAGGTCTATGACCGCGTCTACATCGGTGATGCGGAGCGGGACAAGATCGAGCGCGTCAAGCGGCGGCTGAACTACACGGACCTGACGGCGACCGCGAAACTGGAACTGCCGTTCGTGATCGAGCAGATCGTCCGCGAGAACGAATCTCGGTTCGTCGACTTCTTCAATAAGTCCATCTCCATCACGCCGAAGTTCCACATGCTGCACCTGCTCCCCGGCATCGGGAAGAAGCTTATGTGGGAGATCATCGAGCAGCGGGAGAAGAAACCGTTCGAGACCTTCGCCGACATCTCCGCGCGTATCAAGTCGCTTCCGCACCCGGATCGGATGATCGTCAGCCGGATCCTGCGCGAGATCGAAGACCCGGACGAGAAGTATCATATCTTCACATCGAGATGAGCGCTCCGAGGGATCAGCATTTTCTCGTCGACAAAAGGGCCGTCGAGAGGATTGCCGGCTTTGTTGATGTCTCCGGTCGGAGGGTGCTTGAGATAGGACCCGGTGAAGGGGTCCTCACCCGCGCCCTCCTTGACCGTGGTGCACACGTCAGTGCGGTAGAGATCGATCCGGCTCTTGTAGAAGAACTTGAGCTGGCCTTCGCCGACGAGATCGAGGAAGGCCGTCTTGAGATCGTCCTTGGCGACGCGAAGAAGGTGGATATCCCGCCGTTTGATATCGTCGTCGCAAACCTCCCTTACTCCGTTTCTTCAAAGATCACGTTCCGGCTGCTCGCGATCGGGTTTGAGGTCGCGGTCCTGATGTATCAGAAGGAGTTTGCCCAGCGGATGGTCGCTCCGCCGGGGACGCCGAACGTCGGCCGGCTCTCGGTGATGGTGCAGACCTATGCTTCCGTAAAGCCGCTGCTCGAACTCTCGCCCTCCTCCTTCCGCCCGAGACCCCGGGTCCGCTCCTGGGTGGTCCGGCTCACTCCCCACGAGCCGCCGTATCCCATCGCCGACCGGAAGGGTTACGCCGATGTCGTCCGGGTGCTCTTCTCCCACCGGCGAAAGACCGTCCGGAAGGGGCTCCGGAGCGGCAAGGATACGTTCGCGCCCGAGGCGATCGAGCGAGCGATCGCGGACCTGCCCGACGACCTCCTGCAGCGGCGGCCCGAAGACCTGACGCTTGAGGAGTTCGCGCTGATCGCAAACATGCTCGCCGGGTGCTAGAGGATGCTCCCTGACCAGGTCTACCCCCCGGCCGAGGACTCATTTCTCCTCCTCCGGGCGGCGCTCCGGGAGGTCTGCGAGACCGACCGGGTGCTCGAAGTCGGGACCGGGAGCGGCTACGTCGCGGCCGGGCTTCTCGGCAGGGCGGCGGCGGTCGTCGCGACCGACATCAACCCCCACGCTGTGGCGTGCGCCCGCTCGCGCGGGGTCGCGGCAATCCGGACCGATCTCTTATCGGGCCTCTCCGGCCCCTTCGACCTCATCCTCTTCAACCCGCCCTACCTTCCGACGGCTCCCGAGGAGCGAATTAGCGACTGGCTGGAGTATGCCCTCGACGGCGGGCCGACGGGGAGGGTGACGATCGAGAGGTTCGTCGCGGATGTCGGGCGAGTGCTCTCGCCCTTCGGGAGGGTCCTCCTCCTGGTCTCCTCGCTGACCGGAGTTGACGAAGTCCGTGGACTCTTCGCCCGGGCGGGGTTCGTCTCGTTCATAGTCGACGAGGAGCGGGTCGAGAATGAGATCCTCTACGTCCTCCAGGCGATGCGGGACCTCTGCCGGATTGGGGCGTGAGGCTCGCAGATCGCGGTCTCGCGCAAAGTCTGTAAAACGCCCTTCTCTCTTTCATGACTCTGTGTGAGTGACGACCCGGCTCAGATGGCTTGATGCCCGGTAAAAAGAGCAGTGGGTCCTCCCTTCACACCGTCGAGGGCCTCTCGAACACCTCCTCAAACTCAAAGCGCGCGAACTCCGCGAACGGTGCATCCAATATCACCGCCGCGAGATCCTCTTTTGCCACGGCGAACGCGCCGGCATCCGGGTACGCGATGAAGGTGTACTCGGTGGTGCCCCGGTACTCCTCCGAGACGGACGCCGACTGCATGAGCGCGATCATCTCGGGCGTGCCGATGGTTCTCTCCTCCTTCCGGTAACCGTCGAGGAGGGCGAGCAGGTTCCGGTAGCGGTAGTCCTCGGGCCTGACCTCGGCGTGGTAGCCGTCCACCCGCTCGACGGCGGAGGGATAGACGCCCCGGTAGAGGTAGAAGTTGTTCGCGATCAAGAGGCAGTCGTCCGGCTCGACGACGCCCGGCCCTCGCACCGCGCCGCCGTAGGAGTCCGTCTCGAAGGCCGCCGGGATGCTTCCCGTCCCGTTCCCGTAGGGAGCCGAGACCCCTGCGTTGTTCCCGCCGGTCCTGGTCCCGTTCGCCTTCTCCCAGTAGGCCCACGCCCCGGCAACGTCGCTCTCGCTCCTGAGCGCATCCATGAAGAGGAAGTTGGTGGGCACGAGGTCGGTCGCGTTCCAGTCCGGGATCGACGGCGACGAGTGGGGGACGAGCACCAGGCCGTCCTCGTTCATGCCGTTGAACGTCCCGATGAACCCGGGCCAGTCTATCCCGACCGTGCGTTTCGCGCCCGGACCCGGGTCGGTCGCGATGACGAGCAGGCTGTTCACCGTGACCTTCCGCAGGTCGTTCTCGCCGTCCATGTTCTTGCCGTGGATCACGCCGCCGGCAAGTTCCTCGTTTGCTGTCAGGTTGCCCCAGGCGATCGCGCTCGTGCAGAGGTGCGGCGACACGCCGGCGTCACCCGTAGTGGCGAGGTTTATGCCGAGATCGCCCATCCTGAGGCCGTAGAGTTTGTAGTAAAGCATGAAATCGTAGGTATTCTCGGCAAGGAGGTCGTAGCGGGTGAGGTTCCGCGAGAGCGACGGGATATAGAGGTCCGTGCCGCCTGCGTTCATCCCGGCGAGCATGGCGTCGAGCTCGGCCATATATTTCGGATTTGCCGGTGCCATGTGCTCCTCTATGTAGGGGATGAAGAGGTCTTCGTACTCGACGGGCGACTGCATGAACGACTCGATCAGGACGTAGTCGATCCAGTCCCGGATCTGCGGGCCGCAGAGGTAGCCATAGGCATACGCCCGCTCTTCCGGCGTTCCCCATACCTGGAGAACGTGACAGCCCTTCTGGACCGTGAGCCTTCCGCCGCCGCTGCCGACGGCAATCTCCCGATCATCGTCGGGGTAGGGCGTCGGGGCGACGAGAGTTATATCAACCCCGGTCGCGGCATTCTCGGGCGTAACGGCGACTCCGACGGGGGTAAGGTGCGATGGCGTGCAGTACCACCCGGTTGGGTCGCGATAGTCAAGGTGATCTATCCGGCCGTTATCATCCGTATCCGCCCAGGCATAGACGGTGTAGTTGCCCGGAGGAAGCCCGGAGATGACGTACTCCCCCGGCGCGTCGAGCGCGGCAAAGCCGCTGACGTACTGCGAGCGTTCTGGATGCTCCCCTATCTCCATGACCCTGATCTCCGACGCCGAATATGCTGCGGCGTCGATCGCCGCGATGTAAATCGTTCCTCCCGCGTAATCCCCTGCCACACTCCCGGAGATGGAATCTCCACCAGTCGGGGTGGTGACGTTCGTGCAGCCTGCAGCGGCGATGAGGAGGATCGCCACGCCGAGGATGCACGCGGGCAGGCAAACGCGCAGGAGGCGCTCTGGTACCTGGTTCATTACTTTTTTCTTCCGACATAGGAGGATAAAATCGTATTGAAGTGTTCCTGTGTACGATACATGCCGAAGCGCGAGAATCCTGATGAATTTTGCCGGTTATCGGTTTTTTGGGTCCTGGATGGTTCAAAAGTGAGGGGGCGGAGCGTGATTGCCTGTAGGATCTGCCGGGACGGCCCGTTGCAGAAGGTATGATGACGGGTGGAGGCGATACCTCTCACCTGGAGAACGTGCAGACAGCACGGAGGTGAACATCATGGCACACGCGTGGAATCCGGAAGATTACCACAAGCACTCCTCTACTCAGCAGGCCTGGGCGCATGAACTGATCGGGAAGCTCGATCTATCCGGCGACGAGCGGGTGCTCGACCTCGGCTGCGGCGAAGGAAAGGTGACGGCGGAGATTGCGGCCTGCCTCCCCTCGGGCTCGGTGCTTGGCCTCGACCTCTCTGCCGGGATGATCGCCTTCGCCCGGGAGCGTCTCCCGTCGGAGCGGTATCCGAACCTCCGGTTCGCCGAGGGTGATATGCTCGACCTGCCGTTTGATCGGGAGTTTGATCTGGTCTTCTCGAACGCCGCCCTGCACTGGGTCTCCGACCACCGCAGGGTCTTTGCGGGCATCGTCCGGGCGCTCCGGCCGGGAGGAAGGGTCCTCCTCCAGATGGGCGGGCGAGGGAACGCCGCCCCGGTCTTCGCGGTCGCGGACGAGATGCTCGCGGAGGAGCAGTGGGGGAGGTATTTCAGTGGTTCAGCTCCACAGTACGCCTTCTACGGCCCCGAGGAGGAGCGCAAGCGGCTTGAGGAGGCAGGGCTCACGCCGGTGCGGGTCGAACTGATCGGGAAGGACATGACATTCGATCTGCCGGACGGGCTCATGGGATGGATCCGGACCACCTGGCACCTCTACCTCGACCGGCTGCCCGAAGAGGCCCGGCCGGCGTTCATCGCGGAGGTGGCGAGCCGGTACGTGGCGCGGCACCCCTCGCCCGACGGCCGCATCCGTGTCCCCATGGTGCGCCTCGAGGTCGAGGCGGTCAGCGATACGGGATGACGGTAATTTGACCCCCGGTCACGGCCGGAGGCGGATCGGGGAGTTGGAGGGGGTCCCATCCGGTGTGGTGATAAGGCTCCGGGACACTGCCCTGGCTCCACCAGAGGCCGCACCTGCCCCGGTATACCCCTGGAAGGCTTCTTCGGCATGTCAGCGAGGTGCCGAGCGGGAGGTCCTCAACTGAACGTTCCCCTCATCCGGGTGTTTCCGATAACCCGATTAAGCACCTGAAAAGCCTTGTTTTTAGATTTACTGATTTAAAACCATTTAGAATGTCGGTCAATATTTATTATCTCTCACTTCATATTATAAGTGAGAACTTGACGATGAACAATTCCAACAATCTCCTCACCGAGGGACCGGTCGGAAAAGGCCTTCTGGTAGTGGCTCTTCCGATCATCATCAGTAACCTCCTCGCAAGCATCCTGGAGGTGGTGGATATGTATTTCATCGGCAAACTCGGCGATGTCTCGATTGCCGGCGGAGCGATGAGCATATCCATCATACTGGTGCTCACGACAGTGATCTTCGGGATCGTGACGGCAACGGCTGCATTTGTGTCGCGAGCATACGGGTCAGAGCGGTTTGAGCGTATCCAGGTGATCCTTTCGCATTCGCTTTACCTGGCACTCGCCTTTTCGGCGATCCTTGCGGTCATCGGCTTATTCTGGTCTCAGGATCTTCTCCTGCTCCTTGGAGCGGATCCTGAGGTTGCAGCGGAGGGAGCACGCTTCCTCTCCCCGATGCTGATAGGAATGTTCGTCTTCGTCACGCTGATGATCCTGACGACGGTCTTCCAGAGTACGGGGGATTCCAGGACACCGATGTTCGTGATGATCGCAGTGAACATTGTGAACATCGTCATGAATCCGACACTGATCACGGGTCTTGGCGGTTTCCCGGCACTCGGCATAGCCGGATCTGCGTACGCTTCCCTGACATCACGTACGACCGGCGTGCTGCTCCTGATCGGGGTGATGTACCTCCTGCCGTCCAGAAAGAACGGACCGGTCCGGTTCCCGAAGAAATGGACGTTTGAACCGCGACTGGTCAAAGATATCGTGAAGGTCACGATACCGTCAGCGGTACAGAGCGGCGTTCGGAGTTTTGCGTTCCTGGGGATGACCGCGATCGTGGCACTGTACGGCACGGCGGCGGTGGCGGCATACGGCATCTGCCAGCGTCTGGATATGCTGGGTCTCGTCTTCGTGATGGGGCTCTGCACGGGCGTCGCGGTGATGGTCGGGCAGAACCTGGGAGCGGGAAAGGTGGAGAGGGCGGAGAAAGCGGTCAGGATTGCGACGATCGTGAATGCGTCGTTTATGGCGCTTGTGGGTATCATCTACCTGCTGTACGCGAAGCATCTCCTGGCGTTCTTCGGCGCGGCGGGCGAGACGCTTGCAGACGGCATCCTGTTTATGCAGGTGATCCCGATGTCGTACTTCGTGATAGCCATGGCGATGACGATGGGGTTTGCGATGAACGGCGCGGGGATGACGAGACCCGGCATGTATGCGGCGATCGCGGGGCAGCTGATCGTGCAGGTGGGTCTTGCCGCGATGGTTGTGGCGATGGGCCTGCCGCTGCAGTTCGTCTGGTTTGCAGTGGTCTGCGGCACCGTGGTGGTGTTCCTCTGTGATCTCTTCTTCTACAAGCAGGGAGTCTGGAAGACGAAGAAGTTGAACCTCGGTGGGGAGAATTGATCCAGAGATTCTTTGACAACCTTTTTTTTGATTAACCCCGCAGGCAATCTCTGGTCCCGGTACTTCGCTAGGATATTTGAGACGACCCTCAGGAGGTCAAACCCTCGATTTTCCTTCGCAAACTTCGCGGTTCAAAGCCTGATGGCCTCTTGTCGTCCGGACGTTCCGTCCGTCGCCACTCGAAGACCTTCGGTCTTCTCAAGCTCCGGACGTTCCGTCCGTCGCCACTCGAAGACCTTCGGTCTTCTCAAGCTCCGGA
>ERZ795032.911-NODE-911-length-24537-cov-5.693816_pt1 | contig 24537 bp, 29 predicted proteins | sample MGYA00375124_ERZ795032 | MGnify/ENA primary metagenome ERZ795032 (study PRJEB30167, sample SAMN05720154) | activated sludge metagenome | isolation source: Anaerobic digester | place: China | collected 2015-12-16 ...
CAGATAGCCTGCGAGGTATTTCCGAACTGGGCAAGAGTGCTGCGAGTCTGACAAAACCCAGAGCAAAGATAACTGGTGCGCTTCAGCCGGAATACCGGATTCTGCCAACCACCGATGCAGCGGCAAGATTTGTCTGAACATTGACTCATGGTATAAAAAAGGTATAATTATTATATATGATATGTTTTGAATTTGACCATTTAAAAAGCCAGGCAAATCTGGAGAAACACGGAATAGATTTTGTTCAGGCGCAAAATCTATGGAATGACCCGGATCTTTTGGAGATCCCGGCAAAAACTTCAGATGAGCCGAGGTTTTTAATAATAGGACAAATTAATCTGAAACATTGGTCAGCCGTAATAACCTATCGACAGAGTAACATCAGGATTATTTCGGTTCGGAGATCAAGAAAAGATGAGGTCGATTTATATGAAAGCGAAAAATTTTGATAAAAAGTTCGATGATGGCGAAAGCATTCTGGAGAACCTCGATCTAACCAGGGCTAAAAGATCAACTCGTGATCAAAAGCGGGTGAATGTTGATTTTCCCAAATGGATGATCGAAGCGTTGGATAGAGAGGCCAAGCGACTGAATGTTACCAGGCAGTCAATCATCAAGCTTTGGTTGGCAGAGCGCTTAGAGCGGCAAACACAGGCGACTTGATGCAAAATTATGTAAAGCGATTTTCCGAGTTTTATTAATACATTTTCCGAATTTTTTGCATGAATAATCCGGAATTACGATCAAGTAAAACTGACTGGTCCGGCTTTGCAACATAAATCGTTGCAGGATTCAGAATCTGACCGGCTATGACAAGATTCGCCCGGCAAAAGAGACTTATCAGCTTTGTTCCCTGTGGCTTATTTTCTTCCGAAGCCAGGGTCTTCCCGGGCAAGGTTTTTTAAAATGGTCATGGCATCACCGGGCGTGACGCTGTCAAAAATGTCTTTTGACTTTGGCAATTTTTCAGGTTTTGTACCAGGTGTTTTTTTACCATGTTTCAAATCCAGGCTACTGTTTTCCCAGGGGTTTCCACTAATCAGAGGCTGGTGGGACTGGGTCGGGTTCCCACTTCTGGCCTTTTTCAACGGCATCGAGGTTGAAACGGTTCCCCTGGTTGTCTGTCGGGTTGAGCCAAAGCAGTCGGGTAAAAATTTTCTGGGCTTCTTCAAACCGTTCGAGACGCCAGGCGCATAGCCCCAGACCGTTCAAACACCGCAGAAATGGGCGGTTATCGATCAGACCCCACGGCAACAACCCTGAGAAATCATGACCTAGCGACAGCTCACCAATACCAACCCCGACCGCATAATGACGGAGCGCTTCCTTTGGATTGAAGTCGGCGACAAAGTTGCCGAGGTGGGCATGGGCATCGAGACAGCGAAGATCACTCTGGCACAAGTCCATCAGGAGGTCGGTCGCCTTGCCGCCCTCGCCTGCATCCCTGAGTTCCAGGGCCTCGATGATCGGGTCGCTGTCGTAACTTGCAGGGTTCTGACCGGGAAGAACCTGTTCCATTTCATAGGAGAGTCGCGGTCCATGAGAAATGATCGGTTCGGCCCATTTTTCAATCGGTTCGTCTTTCTCACCCCAGTAGTGATCGGAGGGATTCCACTCCCCAAATTCTTTGAGACTCAAAGGAACGAGACCAAGGGCATTCGCATCAAATTTCACCGATTCGATGTCTCCGGAGAGATACGGATGACCAGCATAGTTCCATTGTTTTTTCGGTCGAACAACGATAATCTCACCTGGAACGGCCAGTTCATGACCGGAGGATCGCAGGGTAATTGCCCGATTGCTGCCGAGAACCCTGCAACGCGATGCAATGGTTTTCCGCGAGAGGACCACCAGGTTGATGGATGAAGCCAGATCGAGATCCTCCGGCTTGGCCTTGTGGCGACGCGAAGGGCGCCCTCCGGTCGATTGAACAGTGACAATTGGAGACAACCCTAACCAATGACGATAGGCTTCCAGAATGTGAAAACCTTGTTCGCGCACGGCCAGGACAACATCGCAGGCAGCGACAGAATGCTCAGAGCCATCTTCACGGCGGCAGGCGGCCGTTAACCCGCGACGGACATTGCCGTCGTAGCCGAATGCGATCACCGAAACAGGCTCGCCGATAACGAATGCATCACATGGAACCTCAATCTCAGCTATAAAGGCACTGAGAAAGGCTCGGAATGATCCATCTTCATTGGCGGCCCGAAAGGTAATTTTCTCGATCAATTCGTCGAGAGAGGCAGGTCCGGAATTGTCGTGGTGATTGTTCACATGGTTCCTCGCCCTTGCCCTTTTCGGACAAGCTATTGTGAATTTTCCGGACATCTTAGCAGGCTTTGGGAAGAGCGGCAATAAACATTGTTTGAAACAAAATATTTTCTGTACAAAAGCATACTGATTTTGTCAAACAAGAAGGTTATACTTGAATTCTGCTTGCTATAGCATGATAAGCAAGACATTTTTGGAGGCATTTATGAAGAGAACTTCGCTTTTCAAGCTTACATTGATTCGCGATGGTTTTCGGACCGTTCTTCTGTTCCTTTGTCTGTTACTATGCCCGAGCAGTCAGGTGGCCACCGGATCGTCGCCTGACCATTCCAGTGTTCCGATCCAGACGGATTTGCAGGTGCTCGAGCGCGAATGGCATCAGATCCCGGACGGACCGACGGTCGAGATGAGCATCGAACACCTGCGGAAAATGGCCGATGCAGCCCGCCAGCTCATCGTTCTGACAATCAACGGCACCGATTATCCCGCTGAGAGTGTCTATTTCATGGACCAACCCGAGGGCTTCACCTGTCGCCTTATGGTGGCAGACGACACCGCCCATACGACCGAGTTTCCGCTGACCCAGGTGCCCATACCCTACCAGGCGGGCATCACCTATCAACTCCGACGATCGCGGCTCCCAAACCCGCCGTTCCAAAAAAGGCGCGAGTCAGGCGAAGCACCCGCCGCGGCGGGCAACACTCGTGCACCGGCGACGGCTCTGGCATGGCCGATGGCATATACCGCCGATCCCGTCGAGATGCATGGCGCGACGTTTTCCGTCGAGATCCACCAGCCAGATTCTACGGGGCGCTTTCAACCGAAGCTTCGCCGAACAGACCGCCGGCAACTTCTTTTCCTGATCATCAAGGAACCGGATACCGAATTCTACCGCAAGTATGTGTGGGTCATCGAGGCGGTTTCAAATGGCGACGGCATACACGAAAAATCCGGTTCAGCAAAGCCATAATGACGCGGGCAATGGCAAACGTCTGCCATAGAATACTGACCACTTTTTGTAATGCGGGTCCGCAGCTGCGGTTCATGAACTTAAGTGCTGCGAGTCTGACAAGCCGGCCGCAGCTCTATAATTCAGTTCTGCCCAAGGCCGGAAGCGATAAAAGACAGAACCAGAGCGTTGACGCTCACGCCTTCGCGCTCTGCCCGCTTTACCAGCCGCGCATGAATATATTTCGGCAACCGCGCCAGAAAGCGCCCGGAAACATCTGCCGCAACATAGTCCACCGGTTTTGTCTTCGGCTCTGGAATGCTCTTGCCCTGATCCATCCTTGCTGAAACCCAGGAAATAAAGGCATATTTGCCGTTTTCAAGCGCCTCTTCCCCGGTATCACCATCAGACATGCAGCCCGGCAGATCCGGAAAAGTTATCAAAAAACCGCCACCATCCTCTTCCGAAAGACGGCTCAAAACTCTTGTGTATTCATCAAAAGCGAAGGGCGGCTGAACTTTAACAATCTTCTTCATACAATCTCCTTCACAGCATCAACCAGTGCAAGAAATTTTTTGATGTAAACCGGTTTGATCGGCCGCTTGTATGGCACCGTTACATGGCTGCCGTCACTGTTGCGAACCTCGATGTTCATCCGCCTGGCAATCGTCAGAAAAATGTTCCCCCTTGCTTGTAATATCATTGGCGATATTATTATAGCAACCTCCCGATGGCAAAAATAAAGCCGGTGCTACCGGTTCTTTTATGGTATCTTAAAAAGACCGGAGGTGAAAAATGTCAAACTTATTGGACATAAAACCTGTTACCTATCTCAAGGCGAATGCCGCTGAGCTGCTTAAATACATCAATGAAACTCACAGGCCAATAATAATTACGCAAAATGGCGAGGCCAGGGCTGTTTTGCAGGACCCCGAAAGCTACGAATCGATGCGAAAGGCACTTTCGCTTTTGAAGCTGGTTTCAATGAGTGAAGAAGAAATTCGCCAGGGTAAAACCATTGATAATGAATCAGTTTTTAACAGTATTGAAAAGAAACTGAAGAAGCATGAAAAAAAGGTTTAAAATAAGCTGGTCTGAACAGGCAGCACTTGATCTTGAAAGACTGATTTCCTATATTTCTGCCGAAAACCCCAAAACAGCCGGGCAAATTTTAAAAACCATCAGAACAGAAGTTTCTCAACTCGACCATTTGCCTTTTCGAGGCAGAATTGTGCCGGAATTTGAAGAACAGGGGTTTCTGTTATTCAGAGAACTGGTAATTACGCCGTGGCGAATTGTGTATAGGGTTTCTTTTGAAAAGGTTTATATCCTTGCAGTTTTTGATTTCAGAAAAAATTTTGCTGACCTTTTGCTTGAGCGTTTTTTAAAAAATGAGAAGTTCATTATCTGACAACCTTATGAACAAGGCGTATCGCAGCATGAGAGTTACAGCAGTTTTGATGGTGCTGATCAGTGTGCCGGCGATGAAGGCTTCATTGACGGTGGGCGTTTTTGACGGTTTGCCGGTCAATAAACCCGGTAATAATGAATCTGGCCTTTGGCAAAAGGCTGCTTAGCAGCCGATAGTTGCGATGCTGAACAACTGAATAACATTGTCAAGGGTCGCCAAAGGCGATGAGCGTAGCGAACTCGCTCTTGATAAGGTTATTCGGTTGTGCTACATAAACGCCCGCAACCGACAAAATCATAAAAACCCACCGACACTGAAGAAGGGGCTGCGTCGCATCACAGCCTGAATGACGCGGGCAAAAAACTGACGCGCCGAGCCGAAATATTCGCGTTGCAGTTATAAATTTCTCTGATAGACTGACCCGGTCAGGAAGATATCGACAAGGCCTGGGCTGAAGAATCAGAAAAGGGTTTTTATCATGATTATTCAAAGACTCTGTGACTTGAGCGGCGCAATGGCGGCCGGAGTGATCGAACTGCTTTATGGCGCCCAGATTACCGGCAAGCAGAGCCGCGAGGACATCAGAAACTTCGTGGCCGGGCGCTGTTTTGACGACGGCCGGTTTATGCTGGCTGCCGTCGACAACGATCGCGTGCTGGCAACTGGCGGTGCCGTGGTTGCCGAAGCCAGCCGCGGCGAAATTTTTATCACCGCCATGGCGGCGGCCCCAGGTGCGGAGTCGGCGCTGAATGACATTCTCAAACAGATTATTGCCGACATCGCCGTGTTTCCTGACTGCGTGGTTAAACTCGGGATCGGGGGCAAAACGAAGGTTCCTGCTGATTTTCCCGGGGCATTCGGCTTCTGTCATGCCTATTCTCTGCTGCAGATGAAGTTCACCGGCACGCCGCACGCCGCAAAAAGCAGCGCCCACATCGAGCTGACGCCTCTGAGCGCCGACAACACCAATGAATACGTTTCGACAACCAACGCCGGCTTCGCCGGAACCCCCAATGCCGCAACCATTCAGGCCGACGACGCCAGGCAGATGCTCGACAACAGAGCTTTGCGCTGCGGGCTGATCAGAACCGGCAATCACACGATCGGTTGCTACGAGCTCAAACTCGATGGCTCTGACGGCTGGATCGAATCTGTGAGCCTGCTGCCCGCTTCCCGCGGCAAAGGAAATGGCGGCGCGGCTGTCGTCAGACTGATCGAGATGCTGCGCCAGCTTGGCTCTGCAACGGTCAAGCTGTCGGTCATCGACGCCAATGAGAAGGCCTGCGGGCTTTATCAGCGCCTCGGCTTCGCTGTCGAACAGGTGCTTTCCAGGTGGTATGTGAAAAAATAGCTGTCAGGTAGACCCAGGAATATGACGGCACGAAGCTGAAATAGCGCCGGTCAGCTGCGCCTTTGGGCAACCAGCTTTTTTCGCAGGTCGGCGGGAAGCTTTTCGCTCGTCGCCTGCCAGGCGGCGGCTGAAATCTGGTTGAGCCGGGCCCTGATAAAACTCAGGGTTGCCTCAGGGTAGCAATTGTAAATTTCTCTGATGGTCCAGCCGACGCCCTTCTGCACGTAATAAGCGTCATCGTCGAGCAGACTGGTGACCATGCTGATCAACAGCTCATACGGCAGTATTTTTTTGCGGAGTCTGGCGTAATAAAGCAGGCTCACCACCGATTGCCGGCGTTTCCAGGGGTTGTCGGAACGGTTCCAGGCCTGCAGCACCGGCAGAACCAGTTCGGGCATTTCTTCGAGCGCCCGGGCGTAGATCGACGAAAGCCCGTCGCTGTGCGCCCAATTATCGCATTTTTCGATCCAGCCCGAGATGGTGTTGAATTCATCGACCGACAGGGATTTCTTCTCGTAATGGTAAACGGGCTGGCTCATCTCTTCGAAATAGGTGCCGTTTTTCCAGATGTGGTCGAAAATCTCAAGAACCCGGTTCGGTGCATAACGCATAAAGCTGTAACCGGCCTTGAGAGCGGCACGCGACTGCGGCACCGACAGCCCGAGAGTCGGCGTCGGCGAATTGTAATGATTGCCGGGCTTCGAGACGGCCAGAGAGGCAAGCCGGTCTTTTACTTCCTGCAGGTATTTCTGCAGGTCAGGCCCCTGTCGCATGATGTTGTCGGTTTTTGCAGCTGAACGTATCTGTTTCGGCATATTCAAAGATTCTAATGCCCCGACCGCGATTTGTCTACGACCCTGTTGCTCGTTCATAACCGTTTTCCTGGCAATACAGCACGCCATCGAACCTGCAGCAAACGATGCTGCAGCTGCGGTCAGGCGGCGGTCTGATTTTTAAAGAACGGGGCCAGGCGCTCGATGCCGGTGGTAAAATTTGCGGGCGTGCCGGCAAAAGAGAGGCGCAGCCACTGGCGCGTGCTTTCGCCGAAAGCCAGGCCGGGCGTCGTGAGAACGTCGGTCTGCTCGAGAATCTTCAGGGCAAGATCGAGTGAGTCGCTGGTGAACCCGGCGCAGTTGAGCAGAATGTAGAAGGCACCATCGGGCGTTGTGTGAGGCAGGTGCGGCAAATTGGCGTTCAGAGCGTTTATGGCATTCGCACGGCGCTCGGTGTAAAGCGGCAGATGCACTTTTCGCAGCCGCGGGTTCTCAAAAACATACGCGGCCATGTATTGTGAAAGCGTGGGCGCACAGGTGGTGAGAACGGCATGCGAACGCGTAAGCGACCCGGCCAGCTTATTGGGAGCAATCAGGTAACCCAGGCGGAAACCGGTCATGGCGACGTTTTTCGAAAGGCCGCTCACCAGAATGGCGCGGCTCGAAAACTGCGTGGCCGAAGGCATCGCGCTCGGGATATAGAGAATGTCAGAGTAAATTTCGTCGGATAAAATGTAAAAATTGTGCCGGTCGGCGAGTTCGGCAAGGGTCTTAAGCTCGGCTTCGGCATCGCACTTGCCGGTTGGATTGCCGGGGGAATTCAGAACCACCAGGCGTGTGCGCGAGGTGATTTTTTCGGCAAGCGCCGCGGTATTCAGGCGAAAACCTTCAGCTTCAAAACGCGGCGCCGTAACGACGCGTGCACCGAGAAATTCAGCCGCCATGGCGTAGCCGGGAAACGCCGGATCGCCGACAATCACTTCGTCGCCCGCATCGAGACAGGCGGCCATGGCTGCCAGAATCGCTTCCTGGGCACCGCAGGTGACGACAACATTTTCGGCGGAACCGGCAAAAGGCAGGTTGTGCGAACGGGCGATTATATCGCGCAGCGACAGCATGCCGGCATTCGCCGTGTAGCCCATGTCACCCTGCTTCAGGCGCCGCATGCCTTCATCGATAATTTCGGCTGGTACATTTTCTGAGGGCTGCCCGAGGCCAAGATTGATGGAAGTGCTTTTCTTGCAGTCGAAAACTTTGCGAATGAGCGACTGGCGCATCGTGCCAATGCGCATCGAAAAGGCATCAGTCGGCAGCATGGCGAAGCGCTACTTCGAGAGCGGTGCGGGCATTGGTTTTGGCGTCGCGGTATTTAACGATCATCGGGCTCATAATGCCGAGGCCGTTTTCCTGGGCAAATTTGCCCTTGGCCATGCGCACGCCGGGTATCACCACAGCGCCGGCGGGAATTTCGAGCGGCGCGTTTTCGCTGGCGCGGTAAACCTTTTCGTTCACCAGATCGTAAACGGCGGTGGATGCGTTGAGAATCGTGCCTGATGCAAGAACAACGCCAGCACGCACGATTACACCCTCGTAGACGCCGCAGTTGCCGCCCACCATGACATCATCCTCGATAATGACAGGAAGCGCGCCAACGGGCTCGAGAACGCCGCCGATCTGGGCGGCAGCCGAGAGGTGAACGCGTTTGCCGATCTGCGCACAACTGCCGACCAGGGCGTGCGAATCAACCATGGTATCGGCATCGACGTAGGCGCCAATGTTGATGAATGCGGGCGGCATGATGGTTACACCCCTGGCGACAAACGAGCCTCGGCGCACACTGCTGCCGCCCGGCACGACGCGCACGCCTTCATCAGTTGCAAACTGGCGGGGCGGCACGGTGTCTTTGTCGAGAAAGCTCCCGAGACCGGAAATATCAGCGAACTGCTGCATAACCCCGATACGGAAACCTAGCAGAATTCCCTGTTTCACAAAGGCGTTTGCCTGCCAGATGCCGTTTACGCACTCGGCCGAGCGAACTTCGCCATTTTCGAGGGCACTGCGGAGTTCGAGAAATACGGATCTTTTTTCGGCATCGGAAAGGGTTGAACCGACCTGTACGGCGGTTTCGATTTTAGACTGCAGAGAATTTTTCATGATATTGCGCTTTCTTCGAGGCAGAGTTGAATGTATTTTTGTCGCGCCGTTTCCAGGTCTATCAGGGAAACGTGCTCGTGATCGGTGTGCGCCACATGTATGCTGCCCGGGCCATACATCAGTGGCTCGCCCAGCGGGCGCAGATGCGGAACATCTGAACCGTAGCCCACCACAATGCTTTTCTCGCCGGCGGGCACGTTCAGAAACTGCGGGTGTGATATGGACTCGATATCAATAGTAACGTTGGGCGGCAACAGGCTGCATACCCGCTCTTCGGTCTGTTCGGCGCTTGCGGCAAGCCGCATTATGATCTGCGCACCGGCGCTCGGTGCCGTCACATTGGCAGCAATGCCGCCTTCAATGACACCGACATTGATGAGTGTTTTGCCCAGGCGCGTGTCGCAGGGCCACGCTTCGGCGAGCAGTTTCTGCAGAACGTCGAGAAGTGTATGAATGGCAGAGTGTCCAAGTTCCGGGTAGCCGGAATGGGCGCATTTTCCGGTGGTTTTGAGAGAAAATTTGAGCACGCCCTTCTGCCCGGAAACGAACTGGAGTTCGGTGGGTTCGCCGTTGATGAAGCGCTTTACCGGGGCCAGCTTTTTTGCGGCAGCTTTGGCGCCGTCGCTGCGGGTTTCCTCGCCCACGACAAGAAGCAGCCCGACATCATGCCGGCCGGCACTTCGCAGATCGCACAGGGCACAGAACATGGCGGCGGCGATGCCCTTGGCATCGCAGGAGCCGCGGCCCCACAGAATGCCGTTTTCGATGCGCGGCGCGGGCCCGCCCGGCACGGTATCGATGTGCGTGGTGAGCAGCGTCTGGGGGTATCTGCCCGTTGTGATGAGAAGGTTCCAGCGGTTTTCTTCAACCACAATGTGCTCACAGACAAAGCCGTGGCTCACCGCCAGTGCTTCGATGAAGCGGGCGACTTCGGCTTCGTGGCCGCTTTCTGAGGGAATGCGCACCAGACTGAGAGCGAGGTCGGCAAGTTGTGGAGTGTTTTTTGCAGCTGAACTGATCTGTTTCGGCATATCCACAGATTCTAATGCACCGGCTGTGATTTGTCTACAGCCGTATTGCCCGCTCACCTACCCCGATCATAGGCCGCATATTAAAAGTATGTGAAAGCTGACAATATGAACAGCGATCAGAGCCGAGCTATTCTTCCTTTTGCCACTTGAACAGGGCCTGGTGCACCGGGTATTGCAGAATCAGGGTGCTGTCGACCTTTTCTACCTGGGTCTCAAGATATTTTAAGAGCAGGGAACGGCGGTGGCCATCATCCTGAATGCCGATGCGCGCGGCGAGCAGTTCAACGCCCTCTTCGAGACTTTCGAAAGCCCAGAAAAACGGGCGCGCGAGAATTTCGACATCGGGAAGCAGTCCCGCTTTGACCATGATATGAAACAGCAGGGCAACCCTTTCACGCCGGCTGGCGGTAAATGGCATCTCAAGCGCCTGCAGCATGGGCCTGTCGACCGGCAGGTCGGCGAGCGGAACGAGAGTAAAACCCCGTCTGGCCGCCCCGGCCATTTTTGCGAGTGCCCGGCCCATGTGGCAGGTTCCGTCTTCGAGCAGCGCAGCGCAGCCAAGCGCATTGAAACATATCAGCGTATCGAAGCCGCTGACCTGCTCTTCAGGCACCCCGAGCCATGAATCGGTAATCGTGGTGATATTGCTGACACCCTCGACTCTGGCCCACTGCTGCAACTGGTCGAGCATACCGGCCGACACGTCGAGAGCCGTAACGCTGCCGACCCTCTTCGCGAGAGGAACAGCGTAGCTTCCCGGGCCGGCCCCGATGTCGAGAACCGTTTCACTTTTCGACCAGACGAAACGATCGAGCAGTTGCTCCGAGTTCTGGCGGTTTTTCGGGTGATGCGCCTTTCTGGCGAACCCTTCGGCTCTGCTGCTCCAGTATTCGGCAGTCGCCTTGACGCCGGCGCCGCCTGAACTGCTCACCCATGGCTGATTATAGATTGCTTCCCAGTCGATGTTTACAGAAAAACCCGTCATGATATTTCCTCAAGAAATTTAAATCAGCCCTCAAAGGGCCTCGACTGCCTTAAAGATCAGATTGCCGGCAGCATTTTTCATTGCCACCGCCCTGATTCCGAAATATTCAGCCAGCAGCGCCTCGTCGATGACCTCAACCGGCCGGCCATCGGCCACGATGCGCCCTTCGTGCATCACGACAACCCGTTCGGCAAACTGAATGACGTCGTTCGGGTCATGCAGCGACATGATCAGTGTCATCTGCCGGGCCTCAGCGAGTTTGCGCACCATATCGAGCACGAGAAAGCGGTTGCGGTAATCGAGATGCGTGTTTGGCTCATCGAGCACGAGAATCTCAGACTGTTGCGCCAGAGCTCGGGCAATCAGCACCAGTTGCATTTCGCCACCCGACAGGGTTGAGTATGGCCGATCAAGAAAACGCGCCGCACCGGTCTCGATAGCGGCTTCCTCGACAATTCTCAGGTCTTCGCTGCCCGGTGAGCCGAACAGCCCCATGCTGCAGAAGCGCCCCATCATAATAAAGTCTCTGGTCAGATAAGGGAAAAGCGGCTCGTGTTTCTGCGGCACCAGCGCCACCTGCTGCGAAATCTCGGGTCGGCTCATCTGTTTGAGCTCGCGCCCGGCAAGGGTCACTTTTCCCTGATAGCCATGATTTATGCCTGACAGAATGCTGAAAAGGGTGGTCTTGCCCGCGCCATTACGCCCGAGCACGGCGACTTTTTCCCCGACTTTGACGCTCAGATTTATGCCCTTCAGCACCGGCTGGTCGGAAATATATGAAAAATGCAGGTCTTCGAGGCTGATCGCCGGGCGGTTCAGTTCCATAGGGCCACCTCGCGCTTGCGCAGGAAGTAAACGAAGAATGGCGTGCCGATAATGGCGGTGACGATGCCGACCGGAATTTCGCCCGAAGTGGCTGAGCGCGCCAGATTATCGGCAATCAGCAGAAAGATCGCCCCGAGAAACGCCGACAACGGCACGACATCTCTGTGATTCGGACCGCTGATCGCCCTCGCGATATGCGGTATGACCAGGCCGACCCAGCCGATGACGCCGCAGCGGGCGACGCCTGAGCCAATCGCGATAACCACCAGAGCGATGAAAAACATTTTCCATCTTTCGACATTCATGCCGAGCAGCATGGCTTCGCGGTCCCCCAGCGAAAGAATGTTGAGATACCACGAAAAAATCACCATCGGCAGCATGCACAACGGAATTATGTAAACCACCGGATCGAGACTGGCCCAGTCGATCGAGGCGAAGCTGCCCATCATCCAGAAAGTCAGTGCCGGCAACTGTGATTCGCTGTCGGCGAGGTATTTGAGAATACCGACCATCGAGGTGAAGAAGGACGAGACAATGACGCCGCTGAGCACCAGAGAAAGACGCGGCGTGAAACCACCGGGGCTGCGGGCGATTAGAAATGCCGCCAGCACGGCACCGAAGCCGCCAATTGCAGCCCCCAGGTCAACCATGAATGGCAGGCCCGAAAAAAATATCATTGCCACGCCGGCGCCAAAAGAGGCCCCGGATGAAATGCCGAGAATGAACGGGCTGACGAGCGGGTTGCGGAAAATCCCCTGAGAAACCGCTCCCGAAATGCCAAGCGAAGAGCCGATCAACAGAACCATGATTATGCGCGGCAATCTGAGCGACAGCAGCACGACATCCTGGTATTTTTCGATTTCGGGCATCGCCGTATTAAAAAGTTTTGCCGAAATGATTTTGAAAACCTGAGTCACAGGAATAGGAAAATTGCCCAGATTGAGAGATAAAACGACGGCAATGATCAGAATTGCACAGCAGATGAGAAAGATCCCGAGTCGACGCATACAGAAACTGTTCTCCGTTAAACTTTTCACTACTTTAACACATTTGATATACTTTATGCTATTTTATGTACATATTTTTTAACTGAGCAGATCTTATAAAATCTGGAGGTTGTCGTTATGCCGCGTCACATCAAAGCCACCATCATAACTCTGGCATTTTTCATCGCATTCTTTGCCACGGGCAGCGCTTACGCCGCCGGGACAGCAGCTGCGACCGGAACTGTCGGCAGTCACGAGATGGCCGTTGCATCTTACCCCGCCAGAATCGCCCTGCTCTACCCGCAGGCAATCGGACTCTTTTTCATTCTCGACCTCACCGACAAAGTCGTCTGCCTGCCAAGAAGGCCGGCCGGAATTGCCAACAACAAACTTGAAGCATTTTACAACACCTTTGCCCCGTCTTTCAGCGATGTTGCAGATACCGGTCAGGTTGGCATGCCCAACATCGAAACCATTCTGCGCACCGGCCCAGATCTTGTGGTCGCCTCGCTGGACTTTTCACATTCAGGCGAGCTGACCCGATCACTGGAGCAGCACGGCATAAAGACGGCAACCCTGCATGCAGGCTTCGGAACAGTCGACAAGTGGCTGGAATCAGTTGCAAAGCTGTCAGAGGTAACCGGCAGCAAAGAGCGGGCCGAAAAATATACGGCATTTTTCAAAGAGAAGCTGGCTCTCGTCAGTTCAAGAACAGCAGATATCCCGGTTGAGAAGCGGCCGAAAGTTGCCATGATCAACACCAGCGGCAACCAGATGATACTGCGTGGCAGTCGCACGACCTACGGGTTCAATCTGATACGACTGGCCGGCGGCAGGCTTATGGATTCAGGCGATGACCCGGCAGATTCGGCCGGGTGCGCCGAACTGCTTTTCGCGTTTGATCCCGACCTGATAATCGATGATGCCAAAAATGATATTTTTTATAAAGCTTCCTGGTGGGGTTCTCTCAGGGCAGTCAAAGAGAGCCGCGTTTATAAAACTCCGGCTGACGACCGTCAGGCCTGGGTAACCAACTGGTTTCTTTCGACCTACTCACCGGTCGGCATTCTCTGGCTGGCTAAAAAATTCTACCCTGAGCGCTTTGCCGATATCGATCTCAAGGCAGAACACGAAAAATTCTGCAAAATGCTTTACGGGCGCCCGTTTGCCCATGCCGGCACCGGGTTCGACAACTAGTGGGGGGAGGCATAAACGCGGGAATGACGGCAAAACTACAGATTCAACTTTGACAAAGAATTAACGCCTTACAGCTACTTAGCACAACCAGTACCATGTAAAAATATTTTTCATCTTGCCAAGTATCGCGTAATTGCATAAAATCTCTCAAAACATGAATTTTCAAAAAAAATGAGGTTTTACATGAGAAAGAGTTTTTCACTGTCATTACGTGCTCTAGTGGCGATTTTCTTCATGGCCGGCGCAATAGCCGGATATTCAGAAGAACAGACTTATAAGCTGTCTGATCTGAATATCGATGCCGAGCGTGCTACTTACCAGGCATCCATCGCCAGACCGCAGGATGAAATCGCATCATCGGCCATCGAACTGAAGCTGCAGCGCAACCCGATAAAAATGCTGCAGTCACACAATTCTTCAGTCGTTTTTGACGGCGGTTTGCGTGGCGCGACAATCACCCCTTCATATCGCGGTTTCGGCGGCAAATATATGGCGATAACTCTCGACGGCTGCCCGATCAACACCGGCTGGAACGGCACTTCGCCGCTTTCCGGGTTTCCGATGAGCCGGCTGCAGAAAATTACCGTCGTTCCAGGTGGGGCCGGGCTGGTTTATGGCGCCAACAGCGTTGCCGGGGCCGTCAACTTCGTTCTGCCGACCGCCAGAGACCTTGAAGACTTCACCATAACCCAGGAGATCGGCGGTGATGGCAAAAGACATCAGGAATATATCTACGGGCATGTTTCAGAGAAAAGCGAGCATCTGTTCGCCCTGTTCATGGATGAATACGACGACGACAGACGCTTTAAAGATTTCAGCAACTTCAACGACGCTGCCAATAAAACCAACCCCAAATCGGCGGTGAATCTCGGCACTGTCAACAACCGCAGCGACAGCAACTCTTTTCTCTATCGCGGCAAACTGGAACTTGAGAATGACTGGACGCTCAAGGCAACGATTCTTGAAAATCAGGGTTCAATTTCGTGCCCGTCGTTCTACGAAAGATTCGAACCATGGAACATGTCTTTATACGACTATACGGTCGAAAAAGACTTTGGCGACAACGGCAATCTGACACTGCGCTACGCCAAATACAAAGACTTTTCATCAACCTGGGCCTGCCCGAACGACAAGAATCTCCAGGTCGGTACCCTGAACGCCAACGGCGATGTTCTCGTTAAAATGGACACCATGGAACTTCTTTACAACGTCGAAGCCAACGACCGCAATTTTGTCACAGTCGGCGCCATCAAACAGGAAATCGAAGATATCGGGCACGCTTTCGACACCGGAACCAGAAAAAAAGTCGACACTACCGGTTACTTTATCAGTGACGCGATAAAGGGCACCGACAAACTCGACCTGAACATTACCGGTCGTTCTGATACCGACTATGAAGGCGATGCGGAATTTTCGTGGGCACTGGGCTCAAATTATGCAATCACCGACAATACCAGCGCCGGCCTGAGCCTCAGCCGCCTTATCAGAAACCCCAACATGCAGGAACTCTATCGCAGCAATGGCCGAGGCAACCCTGACCTCAAAGCCGAAGATATCGACAACCTCGAACTCAGACTGAATCACAAATTCAACGAAAAGTGGCAGGCATCGCTCGCCTGGTTCGATTCAGACATCGAAAATTACATCGAAGCAGATGCAAACAACAAGTTTCAGAATATCAAAAAAGCTGAAATCTCTGGAATCGAGCTCTCAGTTAACGGTAAAATCAATGACAAATTCGATATCTGGGCCGGCTACACCGACTTCAACAAGGCCGAGAACAAAACCGACAATCTCAGACTGGTCAGCAAGCCAGAATTTCGTGCGGTCGCCGGCACCACCTACAGCTATAACAAGCTCAGCACCATGCTGACCATGTCGCATCAGGGTGAAACCGAAGCGATTGGCAACACCTACCCGAAAGTCGATGCCTCGACCATGTTTGATCTCAGCATCAGGCAGCAGGCCACCAGAGATCTGGCAATTTATCTGAATGTCGAAAACCTGACCGATCAGGATGATGTTCAGCTGAGCCAGGCGACCGGTAAAGCCGCCTTCGCCAAGAATGGCAGTATTAACCTCAACCAGAGCGGCCCGATCAACTATGAACCCGGCCGCCTCGTGACTCTTGGTATGGAACTCAAATTTCGCTGATCCGTTTACGGTAATCTGTGTTCGGGGCCCGGGGATTTTCCGGGCCCCTTTTCTTCATGCTCTATGGAATGGCCGATCAATCACAGCGAATCTGAAAAGGCAGGTTAATAACCGGCGCTGCTGCAGGGTCAGAAAGATAACATTCAATCAGGTTTTTCTGCGGCATTTCCGGAATCTCGCTGACAGCAAACCACTGCAGCCCCTGAAGCCTCTTTGGTTCATCGGGGGATAATTCCGGATCATGGCCAAGAACGGCTTCGCCATGCAGATCTGGAAAGGCGATCACTACTTCGATCAGATTGTTCTGAGAAAATTCGTAAAGTGCCAAAATGCCTGCGGGTGTTCCGTTGAGGCCGGTTTCTTCGGTCAGTTCACGGCAAGCAGCGGTATGCAGCGATTCGCCCTTCTCGACCAGTCCGCCGGGGAATGTCCAGAATTCTCTGCCGGAGTTCGCCGAAACGTGGCGAACCAGCAGCACTCTGCCAGCACGCACACAAAGGCAACGCACCGCCAGGCGGAAAACCGGCTGCACCGGCTGTCTTGTCGCGACATTCTGCTTAGTATTCATTCTGCAATTTTACCTCATGCTTCGCAAAACCGGCCAGTTTTTTCAGCCATACCCCACGACAAACGCAAACTTGTTTTTGATTGCCATGAAATCTTGATTGGGATTTTATATTAAAGAAAAACCGCTGAAAGTTGCCTGGAATGTGGATTACCTGGAAAAGATGGTTTCATAATGAAAGGGGTTTGCGTTTGCCCTGGGGGGCAGGAAAGCCCTGTTGACAACGAAATATTGATGATATATCCTGAACGAAATAAAGGTGTTTAACCGCATAAACAGTGAGAAAATGCAATGTCTGAAAAAAAACTGAAGTTTGCTGAACTCCTGGAAAATGCAACTTTGTTGCTTGCTGAAAAAAACAATAATCCCGGCAATATCTCTGCCGAGCAATTATTTGAAGCAGATATATTTTTGGCGCGTTTGAAGGATTCATACAAGGTGAACCCGGATGAACATCCGCTCGCGCTTGCTGAAAAGCTTCATTCTGAAGACAAGGCCAGCCTGCTTTCCAGACATGCCGGCGCAAAAGCTCAAGCTGAAAAATTCGCTATCGTTCAAGGTATGTCTGATAAAGATAAAAAAACACATTTAGCCGACCTGCAGACAAGACTGAACAAGGAACTCAAAAAATTTGAAGAACAATGGGTCTTCAACCTTGGCCTTTTTGCGTCAGCTACAAAGCCCCCCACTTCACACGAGAAAGCGTCTGATGATGAGATTGAAAAGACGCTCATTGCCCTCAGAAAACTCGGATATACGGCCGAAGCAGTCGATAAACTTGACATTCTGCTATGTAATCAAGGTCTCAGCGGCCGAAAAGCAGATGATAAACTCGACAAGATCATAATCGGCCATAAATACGATGTCGTAGTCAACGGCACTTTCTTCTACGATAAAAAACCTCTCGGAACAATAATCATCGACGAAAAGCTGGAGCATCAGGCAACGATTGCTAAAGTCTCCAAGAGGGGCGCTCTGGCTGTTTTAAAAGATGGATGCCATGCCATTGGCCTGACTTCGAGCAATGATAAAGATGGCGTTACGGTTAATTTCAAGAACCCCGCCAACCCTGACAACATAGTGATAAGCCTTATGGCAGGCGGCGCACTGATAATTAACAATGGAGACGCTCCATCGGGCAGTGCCATTTTCGACAAGCAGCAATTCGACCAGCCTCGGGCAGATTTAGCAAAACAAGGAATAAAGGTAACGAGTGCCTGGCAGTCAGAGCAGCTTAAAGCGACCCGGCACACTGTTTTTGCCTTGCGCAAGGGGCAACTTTATGTGATTGTAACCACCACGCCAGAAAAACAGGCAAACCAAAAGCAAAGCGACGAGACCAGCGGATTGCAAATCCAGAAAAATCTTGTCAAACTCGGCTTTGATTATGCAGTTGTTTTCGATGGTGGCAGCAGATGTTATCTGAACAGCAAAGACAAAGAGATTAAAGATAAAAGCGCAGGCAAGAAAGTCAGCGAAATTCCGTGCGGGTTTGGCATCAAGATTCACCAACCACAGGGAAAAAAATGATGAAGCAGACTTTGCACATAATTTTGCTCGGCATTTTCATGATTTGCTGGTCGGGTATCGTCGTCGGCACTGAAGCGGACGGCAAGGCAAGCGGCATGGCCCTGATCGAACTCTTTGAAGCCAGAGAGAATAAAACGACTGTCGATGAAGTAAAGAAACTGCTGAAAAACACAATCGACTTCAACTGCACGGACATGCATGGATATCCGGTTCTGGCCTGTGCCATCCATTACACAAATAATCCCGAAATTGTTGATATGCTTATCAAGGCTGGTGCTGATGTAAACGCTATCAGCTGTTATACCAGGGATACGGTGTTGCATATTGCTGCCAGTTGTGACGCCAGCCCCGCTATCATGATCAGACTGCTGAAAGCCGGCGCTGACGTCAATGCCAGAGATTCTTCCAATAGCACTCCTTTGTTCCGTAGCTTGCGTAGCCCTGAAAACATGCAAATTCTGATAAATGCCGGGGCCGATGTGAATGCAAAAGACGACCTGGGGAATACTCCCCTCCTGAATGGAGCGATGAGACACTATATACTGGCATACGCGGAGGTGCTCGTCAAAGCCGGCGCCAATATTAATGAGCGAGATTCCAAATACGGCAGAACAGCTTTTTTGACAGCGGCAGCCGAAAATGAAAACCCCGATATGCTGACCGAGTTTGCAAGACTTGGAGCAGATATACATGCCAGGGATTCTTCGGGCTTGACTGCACTGATGAATGTAGGAAACTTCGGAAACGCTCCGGGGGTGATACGCCGTCTCGTAGAACTGGGAGTCGATGTTAACGCAACGACTGAAGCCGGCAAAACGGCTTTGATGTATGCCGCCATTGACTGCCACAGTGATGCCGTAGCCACTCTTATAGAACTTGGAGCCGATGTCGGTAGCAGAGATCAGGATGGAAGAAATGCGTTGTTGAACGCAACCGTAGAATCTTCTTATAGTAGCCTGTTTATAAAAATCGCATCAAGCTTGGTTAAAGCGGGTGCGAATATAAATGAAACCGATAATTTCGGCAAGTCGGCCCTGAGTTATGCAGCCGAATCAAATGCGCTCGATGCCATGGAAGCTCTGATCAAAGAAGGCGCCGATGCAGGTATACGCCTTGAAAACGGCAGAACCGTTCTGATGCAGAGCCTCAATCATTGGCGGGAGTTTTCCCGGGAATGTATGGATTGCATTCTTGGAACCGGGGTTGATGTCAATGCCCGCGATAATGAGGGCAAAACGGCTCTGATATGGGCGGCCAGCATCTGCCATGAAAACCGGAATAAAGAATCTCGCGAATATTTTGAATATGCAGTTAACCGACTGCTCAAGGCCGGTGCGGATAAAACTATAAAAGACAATTTTGGCAAAACGGCTTTCGATTATGCGAAAGAGCAAAAAGACCTGGCAAACACAGATGCCTGCCGTCAACTAGATCCCAACACCTGATTTTACAGTGTCCCTGGATCCCAACCTTTATAAAAGCAAGGTTATTCGGTTATGCCCAGGACAAACGGGAACTTTTTTCTTTCCAGCAGCGTATTACGGCATGTCGGTCGTTGCCGCCGCTTCCGCCCTCCTGGCTCACGCGGCATAATGCCGTCCTGGCAACAGCGGTCAGCGGAGATTGAAATTGATATTGAGTTCGATGGCAGCCGAGGGCTGCCAGCCGGTCGGCGGCGGCGGAAAACGACGGCCGGCAAGCATCTGAATTACCGCTTCAGCCAGAATGCCCGGGGCATTGCCTGTAACTTCGGTGCCAACGACCAAACCGTCTGCAGAAATTCTGAATTTAACCGGAACTATGCCCTCGATGCGCTTTTTTCTCGCTTCCGGCGGATAGACCCGGCTGCGGTCGAGTGACTTGCGAATCTGCGCCAGGTAGCGGGCTATGGCCTTCTGCTCTTCGCCCGAGAGTGCTTTAACCGGTTTTTCAGTCTGGCTGACTGCACTTCTGTCAGCCTGGGCAGCAGCGTTTAAAACCGGCGTAACAGACTCTGGCAGAGCAGGCGCTGTGGGCTGCGTCGACAGAAGCGGTTCGGGCTCTGCAGACGCCTTTACCGGTTCAGGTTGTGGCATCAGCTTTTCAACTGGTTTTAATACTGGTTTTTCGATGGCTTTCTCGATCGTTTTTTTGTCTGGTTTTACCGACTTAAGTTCGGCTTTTTTACTGATTCTGGGCTTCTTTGGGGGTTCCGGTTTTTTCAATTCCTCGGTCTTCTGTAAAGCCGGCGGCTCTATCGGCGCTGCTTCCGGAGACGGTATCACTTCGGGCTCCGGAGTTACCTTTTTTGGTTCTGGCTGGGGTTGCGGCAAAACCGGTTGGGGTTCTTCAACCGGAGGCACCGGCTGAGAAATTTCAGACACATTGCTGACCTTCTCAGTTTCTTCGACGGGGGCTGGCGCTGCAATCTTTGCCGGGCCTGCCGGTGCGGGCTCAGGTGCGAGATTGACAGTTATCAGGGGCACCGGCGGCTGGCGCGTCAAAACTTCTTCACGGCACATTCCGACAAGCAGCAGGCCTGCCGCCAGCTGCAGAAGCAATGCCAGAAACAGACTCACAAATGTCGTGAGTCTTTCGACTCTTTGTTCCTCTGCGCCGAAAACGGTCATTTTTCAGTTTCTGGGCGGCCGGCGAAGGCAACACGGGTGATGCCGGCCTGTCGCAGCCTGTCGAGCAGCTCGATAGAGACGCCAGCCGGCGAAAGGCGGCTGGCATAGATGATTATCTGTGTATCGCTGGCATTGCGAAACTTTTCGCCGATCTGCAGCACAAGCGCATCGGCAGCCATAGCCGCGCCGTTCAAACTGAGCTGACCGTTCTGCGCAACTTCGATTTGCTGGGCACTCGTGCTGCCCTGGGTCTGCGAAGAGATCGCCGGCAGCTCAAGAGGCGTCTGTGGCAGAAAATTCTGCGTCAGAATATAAAACAGCAGCAGAGTAAAAATAATATCTGAACACGAGGTCAGATCGAGAGCAAAACCCTCTTTTGCGTTGTTTCTGCGCAGAGCCATCAGTTTTTACCCGCCGCCACTTCGTCGGGACCAGCCGTTACCGGTGCAGCTTCTGTGGCATCGGCACCAATTTCAAGCTCGTGAAATACCAGAATTTCAAGCTGACGCAGATGCCGGCGGGCAAGCGCCTCGACCGCATAGGTGAAACCCCAGGCGATCAGCGCCAGCATCAGACCATAAACGGTGGTAAACAGAGCTTCATGAATGCCGCCGGCGAGGTCTGAAGGCGTTACCATGCCAAGCCTGGCGACGGTGTTAAACACCTTGACCATACCGGTTACGGTTCCGAGAAAGCCCATCAGCGTGCTGATCTGGGCAAGAAAGCGCATCGCGGGTACACGCCGTGTCAGACAGTCTTCCATGCGCGAGAAACACAGCTCGATCGATTCGAGCAGCGAAAGCCCGGCAAGTCCTTTGCGGCTTTTCGCCATGTCGATAGCCTTGCGCGCCCAGCGCGGCGCGCCGGCGCACGAATAGCGGTCTGACCACAGGGTCCAGATCGTCAGCCAGACCGTCTGATAGACGCCAAGAGCGAAAATGAACACACCGACGAGAGTCAGCGGGTACATAATCGGCCCACCAGCCTGTAGAATACCCAAAAAATCAGCTATTATATTTCTCACCACCAGTTGTGCAGAGTAGTTTTAAATATATAACAAAATACCACAAAAGCAAAGCATTACACTATTAAGCGTTGACTTTTGTTGGTCGGAATTGCTAAGTTGTTTCAGTAAAGATACGCGCACCAACACATTGACAGGTTCACCAGGAAAGCAAGCATGCAGCTGATAACCGTAGCCGGCCCACCCTCTTCCGGAAAAACCTCGGTAATCCTGAAACTCATCGAGGCGATGCGGATTGCCGCCAGCGACGTCGGGGTCGTCAAATTCGACTGCCTCACTTCGTTCGATCATCTGCGCTATGAAGAGCGAGGCATCAGAGTAGAAACCGGCTTTTCGGGTAAACTCTGCCCCGACCACTTTTTTGTCAGCAATATCGAAGCGGCGGTTGAATGGGGCCAGAACGCCGGCTTCAAATATCTGATCACCGAAAGCGCCGGCCTGTGCAACCGCTGCTCGCCGTATATTCATGGCATTATGGCGATCTGTGTGATCGACAACCTTGCCGGCATCAATACCCCGAGAAAAATCGGGCCGATGCTGAAAATGGCCGACATCGTCGTGGTCACCAAAGGCGATATCGTTTCGCAGGCAGAGAGAGAGGTTTTTGCCTTCAATATCAGGCAGGTCAACACTGCGGCTCAGGTTATCTTCGTTAACGGCATAAATGGCCAGGGAGCGACGATTCTCGCCAGCCACGCCGCAAAGGCCCGAAGTATTCAGACCCTGCGCGATCTGAAACTGCGCTTCACCACCCCGGCTGCCGTCTGTTCCTATTGTACCGGTGAGATCCGCATCGGCAATGAATACCAGATGGGCACCATGAAGAGAATGGAATTCAAAAAACCATGAACGACACAGATATTCTGTATATGGTTTTAACCGTACCGGTCGGCGAAATCATGGAAAAACACCCGGTCTGCCAGAATTTTTTCAAAAATCTCAGAATCGAAGATATCGAGCGTGGCCTGCCTCTGCATCAGGCGCTCGAAAAAGCCGATCCGGAAACCCTTTCAGAATTCGGCCTCGACCGCCACGCAATTCAGCGCGAATTCTGCGATTTTCTCAATGTTTTCGCCGGCCGCTCTGATGCCACCGGCCCAGAAATTACAAGCATCACCATCATCGGCGGGCACGGCAAGGCCGGCGACCCCGAAAACTGCCAGATCACCATCAATCGGGGCGAAACCATCAGCATAGTCGGCCCGACCGGCTCAGGCAAAAGCCGGCTGCTTGCCGATATCGAATGCCTGGCAAACTGCGATACTCCAACTGGCCGAAAAGTTTTGATCGATGAGCAGAATCTTGACGACGAGCGACGCATCGAACTACAGGGCCGTCTGGTGGCGCAACTTTCCCAGAACATGAATTTTGTCATCGATCTGACCGTCAATGACTTTCTCAAAATGCATGCCGGCAGCAGACATTCGATCAATATCGACGATACGGTCGAACGCTGCTTCGTTTGTGCCAATAGCCTTGCCGGCGAAGCCTTCGGCCTCGACACCCGCCTGACCCAGCTGAGCGGCGGTCAGTCACGAGCTCTGATGATTGCCGACACGGCTTTTATGAGCACCTCGCCGATCGTGCTCATCGACGAGATCGAGAACGCCGGCATCGATCGCCGCCAGGCCATCGAACTGCTCGCCAGCAGAGACAAGATCGTCTTCATTTCGACGCACGACCCCTTGCTGGCGCTGGGAGCCAATCGCCGACTGATCATAAAAAACGGCCGGATTTCAGGGGTAATCACCACCTCAGAAGAGGAAAAAGCTTGTCTGTCAGAAATCGAGCGGCTCGATGCCCGGCTTTTCCAGATACGCAAAAAACTGCGCAACGGTGAAATCATCAGCCGTAATGCGATTGGCTAAACGGGCGAAGCAGGAGACAAAAAAATGTGGGAACTGTATGACCGGATGATCGAAGGCATTCCGCATGACTGGAAAGCGGAAGAGATTTTTCGTGGCACCAGCTTTGCCTGTGTTCTGAGCAATAATGGCCTCGGCATCGCTGAACCGCGGCCATACGACCTGAGAAAACCCCTGCAGACAAAGAACCTTGAAGGTGCAAGCCTGCGCGAAGTAGCCGCCTGCATCAAATCCTGGAATTTTTTCGAAGCCGCTACCGGTCTGGCCGCAATCAACGCCTATTACAATAATATCGACGTGGCCCGCAGTTTCGGGGTAACGATCAGTGAGTCGCTGCACATCGAAGACCGCATCTTCGACCCTTTCATCATGTCGCAGAACACGATACGCGGCAAAAAAGTGACGGTGGTCGGGCATTTTCCGCATATCACCCAGCTGATGGCGCCGATCTGCGACCTGAGCATCATCGCGGTGCATGACCCGCAGCAGGATGACTACCCGTTGAGCGCCGCCGAATTTCTTCTGCCGGAGAGTGATTTCGTCTATATCAGCAGTTCCACGCTGATTGACAAAACCATGCCGCGGCTTCTCGAACTGAGCCGAAACGCCCAGACCACCACCATTGTTGGCCCGTCAACGCCGCTGGCACCGGTTCTCTTTTCGTTCGGGGCGCACGATCTCTCGGGCTTTGTCGTCAAAGACCGCAGCAAAGCCAAAAACATCATCAGGGGTGCTGAAAACACCAAGATTTTTGCCACCGGCCAGAAAGTTGCTTTCAAAATCCATCAGTATCAGCAGGCTCTCGACCGCAAAAATTAAAGGTCGCGCAACACCTCGGCCGGGCGGGTTACCGC
>ERZ795032.916-NODE-916-length-24508-cov-13.442686_pt1 | contig 24508 bp, 13 predicted proteins | sample MGYA00375124_ERZ795032 | MGnify/ENA primary metagenome ERZ795032 (study PRJEB30167, sample SAMN05720154) | activated sludge metagenome | isolation source: Anaerobic digester | place: China | collected 2015-12-16 ...
TTTATGTCTTTGTGTTCGTTTTGACATCCAGGGCATCCCTTAGGGCGTTCCCCAGAAGCATAAACGTCAGCACCATCAACATGATCGCCAGACCGGGCAGGATGGCCAGATAGGCTTTGTCGAGGATGATGTAGGCGTAATTTTCACGTATCATACTACCCCAGGAGGGCATGGGAGGCTGGACCCCGATACCGAGGAAGCTCAGGCCCGCCTCCATCAGGATGGCTGATGCGAAATTGGCCGCTGATATGACGATCACAGGACTGAATGCGTTCGGCAGGATATGCCGCCAGATGATCCTGATATTGCGATAACCCAATGCACGCCCTGCCTCAACATACTCCTTCTCCCGAATCGCCAGGAACTGCCCCCTGACAACACGCGCCACCTCCACCCACATCGTTAATCCTACAGCAATAAAAACCTGCCAGAATCCGCGGCCCAGTGCGAAGGTGATCGCAATCACCAGCAGCAGCGTGGGGATGGACCAGACGACATTGATGAGCCAGACGATGGCATCGTCGATCCATGAGCGGTAGTAACCGGCCAGTGCACCCAGGAGGACGCCGATCAACAAGGAAATGAACACAGAGATAAAACCAACAGAGAGACTCACCCTTGTGCCTATCAGCAAGCGGCTGAGGACATCTCTTCCAAACAAATCGGTGCCCAGCCAGAAAGTCACGGCCGACTGTTTCTTCCTTGCCTTTTCCAACAGATCCTGCCGGTGGATGGTCGTAGAAGATCCGTCGGCGAGCATGATCTGCAGGCTGTCCGGGCCGGCTTCCGCGACAGGGAGACTGTCATTCAAGGGAAACACGATGTCGGCCAGGCTGTATGCTACTGGAAATGCGCTGCCCCCAACGGGTGTAAGCATCACACCATCCTGTTGCCAGTCGATACTGTCATAGGGTATATATCTGTCTCGTTCCGGCTTGCCAAAAGCCATTTGTCGGAGCCAGGAAACAGGTTCCGGCTGTGTATTGCGCTGAACGCGAAGGAAATGAACCCGGGATCCCGGTGGGAGCGTGGCCAGTTCAAGAAACTGGCGGTTGGCCATGGGGCTGGGGTCCGGTGTGATCAGATAGCCCAGTATGGCGACAAATGCGGTGATGATGATCATCAGCCCGGACGCCAGTGCGAGTGGGTCACGCCTGAGCCTTCTCCAGGCAGCCCGGGAAGGGGAAGCCCCGGACAATTCTCTGCGGCGTCTGGGTATCAGCAAATCTCGTAACATGCTACACGGCAATTATGAGGGGTCCAATTCAACTGAAACCGTTGAAGGCAGCAAGGTACAAAAAATTGCAGGCGATATTTTGACATGAAAGAAAAGCGTTATATTTGCATCCCGATTTACGGTGGATGTAGCTCAGCTGGTTAGAGCGTCGGATTGTGGTTCCGAAGGTCGTGGGTTCGAGCCCCATCTTCCACCCAGGACAAGCCCCTCACTGCAGGGGTTTTTTTATGTCTTGCATTATCTGTTCTCCATGGCTGCCAGCCTGTCCATCGAAAGGTAAAACAGGCTGTGTACCTGCCGCCGGATCTGCGACCTGGAGAGTTTGTTCTCACCCCCATAAGGCCATGTACGGTTTGATAAAAATATGTAAACGAGGCCATTGTCAGGATCAGCCCAGACATAGGTGCCGGTGAAACCACTGTGACCAAAACTGCTTTGAGAAGCTTCGTCGCATACGGGTCCGTTGGGCACAGGCTTCAGTTCCGGACGGTCGAAGCCCATGCCTCTGCGGTTGGATCCGGATGCAATGGCCTGCCCCGTGAAAGCCTTCACTGTGGCTGTTTCCAGGTAGTGCTTGCCACCGTAAGTCCCTCCGTTCATCAGCATCTGCATCAGAATGGCGGCATCCATGGCGTTGGAGAAGAGTCCGGCATGACCGGCCACCCCGCCCAGTATGGCCGCGACAGGGTCATGGACATCCCCCCTGAGCTCAATTTTCCTGAAAGCGCTGTCGATTTCGGTTGGGACGACATTATTCAGGCAAAATTCGGCTCCGGGATTAAAGGCCGTATGCGCCAGTCCCATCGGCTGGTAAAAATAGGTATTGAGGTAGGCATCCATTCCCATGCCACCAAGTGTTTCGATGACACGCTGTAACAGGATCATTCCCAGATCACTGTATTTGTATTGCCCTGGTTTTTCAAGGGGTGACGTGATAATTACCTGCAGCAGACTGTCTTTCACCTGCTGGCTGACATACATCCCCATGGCAACACGGATGGGATGAGCAGGACTCTGTGAAGCAGACCAGATTCCCGGATCTGCTTCTGCCCATTTTCTGACGTCATTCTGAAAAGGGATGAATGGTTTAAGCCCTGCCTGATGTGCCATGATATCCCGTATTCGCAGGTTTTCCTTATTGCTGCCTCGGACTTCAGGGAGATAAAATCCCAATGTCTGGTCCGGGTTGACCAATCCCCTGTCGTACAGATGCATTAATGCCATTGTGGTGGCCAGGATCTTTGTCACCGAGGCCAGGTCATAGATCTCTCCGGTGGATACCGGCATCGCCTGGTCATAGCCCTGGTATCCAAAAGCCTTATGATAGAACACTTTACCATGACGGGCCGCCAATACCTGGCATCCCGGGTAGATGCTGTCGCGGATGCCTTGTAATAATATGGAGTCGATGGTTTGCAACAGTACCGGCCGGATCCCGGCTTCCACAGGACTTGTATGTACCAGGATTTCGCTGGCAGCGTAGGTAATCCCTGCGCCTGCCATGAACGTTCCTGCGCTCACCGGCAGCTTACCACGGGCGGGCAAGGCGCCGGCAATTACCTGTGCTGCAGCCTGTTGAGAGAGAGGATTGTCTTCATAACCAAGGAGTAAACCCTGGCAAAGACCAAGATCTCCCAGTTGATTCAATGCATATGGATTGCCGAAAACGCTCAGGATGATTTTATGCTTTTCCTGCAACTGACGAATCAATGCGGTCAGGTTGCTATCCACGCCAAACTTCCGCTGTGGCCAGTCGTTCAGACCATGCAGGCTCACCAGGACAAGGGGGTAATCTCCCAGACTGGAGAGGATATCGTCCCTTTGACTTTGCGTCATCTGCATGTCCACCTGATAATGATCCATGCGGGTATAGAGGTCTAAGGTCTGCTGGAAGCTGTTGCGCCCGGACGCATTGATGGCCAGGCTGGCGACAAAGCGTGATGTGCCCTTTAAAGGCAGGAATCCACCCTGGTTCTGCAGGACTGTGACCGACTGACCGTAAATGCGGGAGGACAAGGCTGTACAGACCGGTGAAGCGAGATCGGGTGTGCCGGGTTGGGGAAGTAAATGGCGTTGGTCCACCTGGTAGGCTCTCTTTGCCAGTAAAACCTTCCGGCATTTGCGCTCAATCATGCGCTCAGAAATCCTTCCATCCTCAATGGCTTTGCGTATGGATGCCACGGCCTTGCCGGCATTCACAGGAAGTAGTAAAATATCATTTCCGGCTAACAAAGCCATGACTTCTACATCTCCGGCCGGAACAAAATCCGTTACCCCCTTCATCTCCAAGGCATCCGTAAAGACCAGACCCTTGAAGTCCATCCTGCGTTGCAGCAGGCGGTGGATGACATCCTCAGAGAGGCTCACCGGCACCTTTGATTTCTTCTCGAGGGCAGGGATTTCCATATGGGCTGTCATGATACCACCAACCCCTGCGTCAATCAATGACTCGAAGGGCGGCAGCATGGTTTGCCAAATCTCTTCCTTGCTCAGGTTGACTTTTGGTAAAGTATGGTGGGAGTCTTTATCTGTGTTCCCATGACCCGGAAAATGCTTGGCTACTGCCATAATTCCTTGGTCCTGAAGTCCCTTCATATAGGCGATCCCTTTTGCGGTGACATTGTTGATTTGTTCACCAAAGCTCCTGCTGTTGATGACAGGGTTACGGGGATTGCTGTTTACATCTACGACCGGAGCAAAGTTGATGTGAATTCCCATGGTTTTGCACTGCCTGCCTATCTCGGAAGCCATGTCATACACAAGATTCGGGCTGTCCATCGCGCCCAGCGTCATATTGCGCGGGAATGACCAGGCACTGTCGATCCGCATGCCCAGCCCCCATTCACCATCTATGGCCACAAAGAGCGGAATGGCTGCTGCTGCCTGCAGTTCACGAGTGATGCGTAGCTGTTCCGAAGGCGTACCTTTGAAAAAGACGATGCCCCCAACCTGGTGCTGAACCACATCTGTAAGAGCTTGCGGGAGGTACTGACCATTAAGGTTGGCCCTGATCATGATCAACTGCCCAATCTTCTGCTCCAGTGTCATATTCTCCATCAGGCTGTCTACCCAGCTATCATGTGGCAGAGGTTCGGGAGCGTAAGGGTCTTCAGTTGCCGTCAGGGGTGGATAGAACACAGCGATCAGCAAAGAGGCAAACAGGAGTATAATAAGGATACGTTTCAGCATGATTTCTTCTCTCTCAAAATTCCGGTTAAAGATACTCCCTGATAATAGGTGGGGCGGATGATAGAAACGAAGTTTACAAACATTTCATTGTGAAAACTGCGGAGGGAAACAATGTACTTCTGTCCAGGTAATGTCATATCTGATTTATTAATCTGATAATGATTGAAATTCCATGAAATTCCCTACTTTTGCAGCCCAATTTAATGGATAGTTCACGGAGTATTAACCCGTTCCATACCATGGAACATTAGCAGAATTACTAAATGTCAGAAAACGAATTGATTAACCAGGAATTGGATCCCATTCAGGGCGAAGAACAGCCAAACGTTAACGAAGAGGTCCACGAAGAATTGGCATCAGCTGAAGCAGAAACAGTGGAAGAAATCGTTGCAGAGCCAGAGGTAGCATCTGAAGAGGTGCAGCCCGAGGTTGTCGCTGAGGAGCCCACGCAGGCTGAGACGAACGAGCCCGAACTTACCGTCGAGGCTGAACAGGAAACCATTCCGGTAGCAGAGCCCCAGACTGTGGCAGAAGAAGTGCAGGAAGAGGCCCCCAAAGCTTCGGAGCCTGTCGTCCAGGACAAGCCGAAATACCAGCCCCGCAACGTTGACAGGGAGCTTTCTGTACCTCCGGCATTTGACTGGGGTAGTATTGGCAAAAAACAGGATGCCTACTCGAACACCGAAAGGGAGCGTCTGGCGGATGCTTACGACAAGACACTGAGCCAGATCGGCGAGCACGAAGTGATCGACGGTTCGGTCGTAGGGATTACCAACCGTGAAGTTGTTGTGAATATCGGATACAAATCGGATGGTGTTATTCCCCTTTCTGAATTGAAATACAGGGATGATCTCAAGATTGGCGACAAAATCGAGGTTTATGTAGAAAGCCAGGAAGACCAGGGTGGTCAGCTCCAGCTATCACATAAGAAAGCCCGCATCCTTCGGTCATGGGAGCGCGTCAATGAGGCGTTCAACAGTGACGAGATCATCAAAGGTTACGTCAAATGCCGCACCAAAGGCGGCTTGATCGTGGATGTCTTTGGTATTGAAGCCTTCCTCCCGGGTTCACAGATTGATGTGAAGCCGATCCGCGACTACGATATGTATGTCGATAAGATCATGGAGTTCAAGGTTGTCAAGATCAACCAGGAATACAAGAATGTCGTTGTATCACACAAAGCCCTGATCGAGGACGAGCTGGAGCAGCAGAAGGCCGAGATCATCGCCAGGCTGGAAAAAGGCCAGATCCTCGAAGGTACTGTCAAGAACATCACCACATACGGGGTGTTTGTGGACCTGGGTGGTGTCGACGGACTCATTCATATCACCGACCTTAGCTGGGGCCGTATCAATCATCCTGAAGAAATCGTACAGCTTGACCAGAAGATCAAGGTCGTTATCCTTGACTTCGATGATAACAAGAAGCGCATCGCCCTCGGCTTGAAACAGCTGACCCCGCATCCATGGGATAGCCTCGACAAAGAGATCAAGGTAGGTGATAAGGTCAAAGGAAAAGTCGTGGTTATTGCTGATTACGGCGCTTTCGTTGAGATCACTGCCGGCGTTGAGGGTCTGATCCATGTATCTGAAATGTCATGGTCGCAACACCTGCGCACAGCCCACGATTTCCTTAAAGTCGGAGATGAAGTGGATGCCGTTATCCTTACCCTGGACCGCGAAGAGCGCAAGATGTCACTGGGTATGAAGCAACTCATCCCGGATCCATGGGCAGATATCGTTAAGAAATACCCCATCAACTCCAAGCATACCGCTACTGTTCGCAACTTCACCAACTTCGGTATCTTCGTGGAGCTGGAAGAAGGTGTGGATGGACTCATTCATATCTCTGACCTCTCCTGGGCCAAGAAAATCAAGCATCCGGCTGAGTTTACCAAGATCGGAGAAAGCATCGAAGTCCTGGTATTGGATGTGGATGTTGAAAATCGCAGGCTGAGCCTGGGTCATAAGCAGCTCGAAGAAAACCCATGGGATGTCTTTGAAAGCATCTTCATGGAAGGAACCGTGCATAAAGGAACCGTCATGAGCATCAACGACAAGGGTGCGGTGATTGCGTTGCCTTACGGTGTTGAAGGCTTTGCCCCCAAGCGCCATATGCAGAAGGAAGAAGGTGGTATGTTAAAAGTGGATGAAGCCTGTGATTTCAAGGTGATTGAATTCTCTAAAGAGAACAAGAAAATCATCCTTTCGCATTCCAGGATTCACCAGGATGCCCAGGCTGCCGAGAAGAACAAGGAGCAGACACAGGCCCGTACCGCGGAACGTTCCACCAAGAAGGCGGTTAAGAAGATCAAGGATAACCTCGAGCGTACTACCCTGGGTGACCTTGAAGCCCTTGCCAACCTGAAGGAAGAAATGGAGCAGAAAGAAGAATCAGCGCAAAAGGAAATCAAGGCTGAGAAAGCCGCTTCAGCGCGTAAAGCAGCTGAAGCAATCAGCCAGGCTTCTGAGGAAGAAGCTGATACGCCCGATGCTGAGCCTGAAGCCGAAGAAGAACAGGCTTAATATTGCCGCCATATCGCACAAAAGGGGCTGTCGCATCAGACAGCCTCTTTTTTTTAGCTTTGCTATTCATATCTATTATCCAATCATGCTGATTCATGCGTTTTGAATTGCATATCCTTGGCAGCAATGCTGCACTACCCTCACCAGGAAGACATCCTGCTGCGCAGGTTCTCCTGGTCGATGACCAGCCTTACCTCATTGATTGCGGAGAAGGTACGCAGATGTTGCTAGCCGACAGTCAAATACGCTATCACAGAATTGGCCACATCTTTATCAGTCACCTGCATGGTGATCATTTCTTTGGCCTGATAGGACTGATGTCAACCTATAACCTGGTCGGACGGACCAGGCCCTTGCATGTCTACGGACATGCGGCCCTTGAAAATGTTATCAGCAGCTTGCTGGAAGTCTCAGGAACAGTGCTGAAATACCCTTACTTTTTTCATCCGGTTGGAGATAAATTCAAAGGGCTTATTCATGATGACGATCATGTGCAGGTGACTGCTTTTCCCCTGGATCACCGGATTGCCACACACGGTTTTCTGTTTCGTGAGAAAGCCAGACCCCGCAACCTGATCATGGAACGCGTTCCGCAGGGCACATCCTACGCGGCTTTGCAGGCGGTGAAGCAGGGTGAGGACCTCATCCTGCCAGATGGAAGCATGGTTTTCAATACGGAGCTTACATATCCTGCCCTCAGACCCAGGTCGTATGCCTATGTTTCAGATACACGCTTTAAACCAGACATTTGTGATGTTATCAAGGGTGTAGACCTGCTATACCATGAAGCTACCTTTCTTCAGGACATGATGGATACTGCCCGGGAAAAGTACCATGCCACAACCTTATGTGCTGCCCGCATTGCTGCTATGGCTGGTGCCGGTAAGCTTCTACTGGGTCATTTCTCTGCGCGTTATGAAGATCTGGATGTCTTTCAGGCCGAGGCATCGGCGGTTTTTCCGGATACTGAACTCGCATTGGAAGGCAGGGTGTTCAAGGTTGAGGAAAGGAGGGAAGCCGAATGAACGCGGAGCCTGTGTTTGACCGGCAGTTTTGCAAGTGTCCGTCCTGTGGTTGGGAATCACGACACCGTAAAGGTTTTCCTTGCTTCCGGGAGACCTGCGAGAAATGTGGGCATGCGATGGAACGCCATATGCCCGAGCAGTCCTCAACCATGGATTCGGGAGATGTCAATGCTGAGCAGCCTGTCGTTGTGAGGGCCGCCTGCATTGCCTGTGGTGTATGTTTTGATTATTGTCCCGTTGATGCCATCCATTTCCGTGAAGGCAAGGCGTGGATTGACCCGCAACAATGCCTGGCTTGCCTCATCTGCATAGATCATTGTCCGCAGAACGCCATCCGGCAGGAAAGAGATGTGTGACCAACTCAGGATGCGGACTTCGCTTTCTTTTTCAGAACCTTCTTAAGGTTACGCACTTCCTGTTTGAGGGTGGCATTACGGCCTGCAAGGACCAGGATGCTTCTGACTAGCAGCCGGTCACAATGACTTTCTTCGCTGATCAGGACGAGTGTGCCATTCCCGCTGCGTTTCAGTTCATACCGCCAGGTACCTGAGATACCGAAGGAGCTCTCCAGCATTTTGACAACGAGCAAACTGTCTTTCTTTTCCTCCTGAACCTCAAACAGGGCATACCCTCCCATATCGGTTATTTCCTTCCATCGTCTCAACCCCTGTTCCGTAGGATCCAGCATTTCAACACGGTCCACTTCCTTTCTGCGCTTGGGAAGACTCTCAACGTCATTCAGAATGCGAAAAATCTCGTCAGGGGATGCTTTTAGCGTATCTGAATATTGCCCGCTGAAGCCTGGCTTGGAGAAGAATCCGATGGCCAGATAGATCAGGAAAAGAAACGCCAGAACAGCCAGGATGCTGAGTAATATTCTCATCGCTTTGGGTATTGGTTGTACCTCTGTTTATTGGCCCATTTGCCTGTCCAGCCTGGCCTGCCTCGCTTTGCGGGCGTTCAGCGTCTGGATGTAGCCGGATGCTTTTTTGTTGTTGAATTCTCTCAGGGACTTGTTGGCCCAGCTGAGCGCGAGATCGTACTCTCCTTGGACCTCGCAGATCACCGCCATATTAAAAGCCGCCATACCTGCAATTTTCAGGTCTGCATGTAAAGCGAGGCGCTTCCAGATGTCCATGGCAGGGTCATAATTCCGGCGCTTGACATACACCTTTGCTTTCTTCAGATCGTCATGGCCCCTGGAATAGTATTGTCTTGTGATATTGACCCAGGTAGGAGAGATGCGCACCCCGTACCTTTCTCCCGAGAACAGTGCTGCATCGTTGATGGCCCTGCGTTTGTCGGGCAGTTTGCTCAATGCCTGGTCGGGATTATCACCCCTGCCTTCCCATCCTTTTTCATCGGTATACACATTGGCGTCCACGATTCGCTTTTCTTTGGCATCGTAAATCCTCCATCCACTGTTTACGCGGATATTCAGGCGGGCGAGGTGTTCGGTTACTTCATATTCCTTGCCCTCCCTTGTACGCTTTACCTGTCGTGTCTTTTTATCCAGTAACAGATCTGAGTCAAAGGTCTCCAGCAGGGCAAGCGCATCGACACCGTATTGCTGGCACAGCCGGTCCACTTCTCCCCAGTTCAGGGGTTCAGGAAACTTCTTGGTCCCTGTTCCACGAAGGTCAAGGCCGTAAAGCACTACAGCCGTGAAGCGGGGTGAGTTATTCAGGCGGGTGGCGAGTCCCTCCACAGTTCGTGTGGAAGCTTCCCGGTCACCCATGATGGATTCTCCTGTGACAAAACCTTCCAGAATATTCAAAAGGTTGATGTCCTTGGGCGGGAGAGAACGGTTGGCAACGCCGATCTTCTGAATGTGCCTCGGAATATCAACCTCAGCCGGCTCCAGGGCACGCATGGCAATGCTCGATGTTTTACAGGATGATAATACCAACGGCAGCAACAGGAGCCAAAGGAGAGAACGTAGGAAAATGGAACGCATAAACTACTACAGGCTTTGATAGGTTAAACAAAGATACATTTTACTCCTTCATATGCAAATTTCAGGCCAAAGCGTGGTAAAGAATTTCGATGGGATGCAGGGCTTCTTTCCCGGTTCCATCTTTGATCTGATGCCGGCAGCTGGTCCCTGGTGCCGCGATCAATATCTCCTTATCTGCCTGACGGACAGCAGGAAACAATACAAGTTCGCCGACCATCATACTGAGTTCATAATGTTCTCTCTCATACCCAAACGAACCGGCCATGCCGCAACAACCGCTGGGGATTTCCTTTACCTTAAATCCCTCCGGGATACTGAGCATCTCCTTCGTGGGCCCCGTACTCGCCAGCGCTTTCTGGTGGCAGTGCCCATGCAGCATGACTTTTCGCGTTTCCTTCGTAAAATTTCCAGCCGTGATCCTGCCAGCCTTATGCTCTCTCATGATAAACTCATCCATCATCAGGCAATGGGGTGCCAGGGTTCGGGCCTTTTCCTTCAGCCCAGCAGGCAGTAGCTCAGTATATTCGTCGCGAAAACAGAGGATAGCGCTCGGCTCAATGCCGATAAGCGGCTGATCTTCAGTAATAACAGGACCCAGCCTCAGTACGTTTTCTTTGGCAAGATGTCTTGCGCTGCGAAGCAAACCCTTGGATAAAAAAGTGCGTCCGCTTTCGACATGATCCGGGATTGCTACATAATAACCCAGACGGTTCAACAATAAAACGGCTTTGATGCCGACCGCTGTGTCATTGTATTCCGTGAACTCATCGGCAAAGATCCATACTTTGCCATGTGGGAAATCGCTTTCGTGAACTGCTTTATTGTGAGCTGACAACCAACGTGTAAAAGGCAGGTCACTCAATGCCGGCAGGCTACGCTCCGGGGCAAATCCCAGCAGGCGTTTCATCCAGCCCGCCACGATGGCCTGTTGGGTGAAGAAGTTATAGGCTTTGGGCCATATGGACCCTAATTTGTTCAGCCGGGTGATGTAGGCGATGGCCAGGGTCCGGAGCGGAACGCCATGCTTGTCATACCAATGCTGCAGGAACTCAGCCTTGAATTTGGTGATATCGACATTGGAAGGACATTCTGCCTTGCATCCTTTGCAGGACAGGCAAAGGTCCAGCACATCATAGAGTTCCTGATGGTCAAAAGGATTGGTTTTTGGTGAGTGCGTAAGGTATTCCCTGAGAATATTGGCCCGGGCGCGAGTAGTCGTATGCTCATCCCCGGCAGCCATATAGCTCGGACACATCGTTCCCCCCAGGGTGGCTGGTTTACGGCAATCTCCCGATCCATTGCATTTCTCAACAGCGCGCAACAACCCGCCGGTGGAACTGAAATCAAAAATGGTCTGAATATCCCTGGTTGGCTGGCCTGGCTCATACCGCAGGCTTGTATTCATGGCCGGGGTATCCGTGATCTTACCGGGATTGAAGATCTGGTCCGGGTCCCAGCTGTGCTTGACCTCCTTTAGCAACCCATAAACATGATCTCCCAACATGAGCGGGATGAACTGGCCCCGCAGACGCCCATCCCCATGTTCACCGCTCAATGAGCCTTTGTATTTCTTGACAAGTCGGGCCGTCTCCAGCGCGATGGTGTGGAACATCTCCACGTCTTCTTTCTTCTTCAGATCGAGGACCGGCCTAAGATGCAATTCTCCGGTTGCTATATGGGCATAATAGACACAGGATAAGCCATATTTGTCGAGCAGGTCCTTGAATTCTGCCATATAAGCCGGTAGCTGCGCCGGGGATACCGCTGTATCTTCAATGACTGCCACCGGTTTTGCATCACCGGGGGCATTGGAGAGCAATCCCAGCCCTGCTTTCCTGAGTGCCCAGACTTTTTTGATGTCAGCGCCCCTCAATACCGGGAAATGATAACCCAGGCCTTTGGCCCGCATTTCTGTCTCCATGGCCTGCGCCGACAGCATAATCTCCTCCTGGCTATCCGCGGCAAATTCAACGATCAGGATGGCAGCCGGATCGCCCTCCACAAAGAAGCGGTTCTTGCGCTGTTCGATGTTTTCCTTCGTCAGGTCGAGCACAGCTTTGTCCATGAGCTCGATAGCGACCGGTTTGTGTGTCAGCGCGACGAGGTTACCCTGAAAAACGCCTTCCAGGGTGTCAAAATGAACACATACCAGGGCGGTTTCCTTCGGGGGCAAAGGAACCAGGTTCAGCTTGACGGAGACGATGAACCCAAGCGTGCCTTCTGAACCGGCGATAAGCTGGGAAAGATTGAATAAGGGCCCGCCAGGTGTGAAGGGGTGCTGCATGAGCAGCAGATCCAGGGCATAACCGGTATTGCGGCGGTGGATGGCCGGATCTGGGTATTCATCGCGGATAACCTTCTGATTATGAGGATTAGAGAGTATATCCCGCAACTTCCGGTAAATCCTGCCTTCTGTATTTTCAAGCCCGTACTTTTCCTCCAGTTCATGATCTGATAGCGCGCCAAATGTTGCGATGCTGCCATCACTGAGCATCATCTCCACCTCCAGGGTGTGATCGCGGGTAGAGCCGTAAACCAGCGAATGTGCACCACAACTGTTGTTGCCCACCATGCCCCCGATCATGCAACGGTTGGAGGTGGAGGTCTCCGGTCCAAAAAACAGACCGGCGGGCTCCAGCAGCTTGTTCAGCTCATCCAGGATCACGCCGGGCTCTACCTTCACCCATTTCTCTGCTGTGTTGATTTCCAGGATGCGCGTCATGTAACGGGAGACATCGACAATGATGCCCCCACCGACAACCTGCCCGGCCAGCGATGTCCCCGCAGCACGTGGTATGAGCGATACCTTATGTTTTTTGGCGGCAGCAATGAGCAGCCTGAGGTCTTCCACATCCCTGGGCCGGGTCACGGCAAGTGGGAGTTCGCGGTAGACAGAGGCATCTGTGGCATACATCAGTCGGTATGCCTTGTGCGTAAAGATGTCGCCCTTAAAGCCTTGTAAGCTGGATATCAGGGTGCCGGTATCAACCGCTACCCCTGTGTTGGTAATCGTTTCGACCATACGTCGAAATTACCACCTTATCGCTTACCTGCCTTACTTTTGATAAAAATTGGTACTTTCAAAAATCTTGTCTGCCGATTTGGCAATAAAACCGGAATAGAGTGTCCCGTCTGCATCAGGGTAGCGACGGGCAAACTCATAATAACAGCCGGGGATTTCACGTATGCCTTCGCTAAAAGCAAGCTGTATCATCTCCGATTTGATGCTGCTCTGTTCCAGCAACTCCGATGGTGTTCCTTTGATCTCTCCACCGGCATCATTCATCCTGAACCCGTTGTCTTTCAGGAATTGGTTCACTTTCTCCAATGAATTGAGCTCTTTAAGGTAGTTGACACTAACCGTAAAGTGGTTGGCACGGAATCCGTTGGCATAGAGCCAGGCGGCGTATTCTGATTCGTTCCGGAGGGTTTCGTATACCTCAAACGAGGGGGTACCCCAGACCAGGCCTTCAAAGACGAGGGTTGGTGAGGCCAGGACATCCTGCGGAATGGCATCCACGCAGGCTTTAACGGTCTCCTGGAGGAAAGGGCTGAAGTGGGCTGTCAGCAGCTCGCTGATGAAAACCCGCGGCGCTTTCGGATCAGTGATATGTTCAAAATGCCTGGCAAACAACTTCTTTTCTTCAAAATGATACTGCCCCTTTTCAACATAACCTGCCTTCAGAAAAGGCTGGCTGAGCACTTCGATATTGATACGGGGGTCATCATAGGTACGAAAAGCAATATGGTCATTGACGACTTCTTCGCCGGCGGCGGTAAAGAGATCATAAACGCGCTGAACGGCAGGGTTTTGCTGGGTATATTGCTCCCAGAGTGTAGCGAAAATCTGTTCCTTGGTCATGGTGTTGGTCTTTTGTGGATGAATCAGAACATTCCCCGGATGAGCTCTTCCGCTTGCACACCCTGGATGTAGCGCTGAACAGGGAAGTCCTGCAGTTTGTTCATCAGGGCATCATATTCATGGGGCGTCTCTGTCAAAGCCTGCTCCAGCGCATCAATGTCTTCCATATGGAAAAAGTCGCCGTATATTTTGCAAGCCGTGATAATCCCGTCATTAACATCCATATGGATGTCGAGATGGCCACCGTTGGATTTGAACTGACGGTTGAAGTTGTAACGGGGTGAGTAGCCAAAATTCCACTCCCAGGTGCCATACCTTTTCTCTACCAAAGCCTGAATGGCTTGCGTGTCTGCTTCACTGAGTTCATAGGCCTGGCTGTCGCTGCGACTGGCCGTGACATGGTCCATGATGCGCTGTGTAAAGGTCTCAATATCCATGGGCTCCGGAAGGTGTTCGCTGATATTGGTTACGCGGCTGCGGACGGATTTCACTGCTTTGTCGGTGAATTTGGCAGGGCTCACGTTGAGGGCTGCCGTCAGATCTGCTATTTCTGATGCAAACAGCAGGGTGCCGTGGTGCAGGATGCGGTCGCGGTGCACATGCTCGGCATTGCCTGAGAACTTGCGGCCATCAATGGTCAGGTCATTCCTGCCCTCAAACCGGGCTTCGATACCCATGGTCGACAGCACCTCCAGGATTGGTTGGGTATACTTGCGGAAATCTACCAGCTCATGATGCTCCCCCTTTTGTATGAAAGTAAAATTGAGGTTCCCGAGGTCGTGAAAAACTGTTCCGCCGCCGCTCAGCCGCCTGACCACCTTGATTCCTTTCTCACGTGCATAGTCGTAATTGATCTCCGCCAGGGTGTTTTGGTGTTTCCCCACAATAATGGAAGGACCGTTGCGCCACAACATGAAAATGTCCTGGCTGAAGTTCTTTAATAAATATTCTTCGGTTGCCAGGTTGAAATATGGATCGGTACTATGGTTGTAAATGCACAGCATGATTCAGGTTTGAGGTTGCAAAAATACAAAATGCCAGGGCGCAAATTTCCCATACTGGATACAGTATCACTGATGAGGTTGCATTTCAGGTGTTATTATTTAACTTGTGATTAATACCTGATAATCGACCCGGAGTTAACAGGAATTCGTGTCCCATCATTATACTCGGCTATCACAAAATAGGTGTAGGACATGCCCTTTTTGACCTGGGTGTCAGTATGATTTCCATCCTGATTGGCAACACTCCTGACCAGCACAGGTGTTGCGTCCTCAGTTTGGCGGTAGAAGTGCAGGCGCAGGAGGGCGGGGTCCTGCAGACCCACCCAGCTTAGTTCAATGCCCTGAGCCTGACGGGCTAACGAGAGCAAGAGCGAATATTCCTGCCGCTTGTACGTGTACATGGCACGGACTCGCATCTCAGCAGGTACATCACCGGGATTCACGCTCTCGATGGCATACTCATATATGCCGGAAATGGTGAGCGTCGAATCTGTGAAATGGTTTTGATCGGATGGAAGAAGGCTTGTATTCAGGCGCTTTTCCGGTGCTCGATCACCTGTTGGTTCCTGGATATTCCTGCGATAAACATGATAACCTGCCGTATTGACTGGGGTAGGGCCTGGTTGCCAGATCAGCAATGGAAACCCGGATGCCGCTTCGATGATGTTTAATTCTGAAGGAGGAAGTGGGGGCTTGAGGTTCATAAGGTTGAGGAATACAGTGTCTCCGGGCCGGCTCTCCAGGAAGCCATCGCTGACGGCCGTGCAGTAATATGAGACGACGCCCCCCTCATCAGGTAATGGCAAAGTATCCAGATATTGTGGCCGGCTGGATGTGGCCGGATATTGGGTCGCGATTCTTGTAAAACGTGCCTGACTGCCGGCTTTGCGGTAGATATTATAGCCAATGATGTCATCGCCGATGCCCTGCCAGCTCAATGCCATGCCCTCGCTGGTCTGGATGACTGCGGTGTTCACCGGAGACAGGGGCTCCCTGGCGTAGGTACTGAAGCCATGAATGCGCGTCCCAGGCTGCTGGTAGCCAAAGAAGTCTCTGAGGATCAGAAAATAAAAATATGGCTCATTTGAACGGGGCACCATGTCTGTGTATTCACGGGCCTCCCCGGGCAGTTGGGCTACCAGCTCATACCCATCCTCGAAAGAGGTGCTCCTGAATACGGCAATTCCCTGCAGGTTGCGTGCTTCACGCAGCTCCCATTCCAGTAGGATGGCTTTGCGATCCTTGACGGGATGGGCCGTCATCCGGACGATTTCAGGGGGGTGAACGAAGTCTTTCGTATGGGCAAACAGCATCTCGCTGATGAGGGTATCCCCGTCTGTGTATACTTCAAGATAGTAGCGGTATATGCCGGCTGTCGTGAGCGTGCTGTCCAGGACCGTAAAGTATAAGGTGTCCGCCTTACGGCCAAGGTGTGCACTGGTATTCACCTTGCTGTATCTTTCTACATCTATTGCAGAACGGAATACCTGGAAGGCCATGCTGTCGGTATGCCCCGGAAGATACCATTCGAGTCTTGGAATGTCCCCCCGGCTGTCCGTTCGCAGGGCCTTAACCTGCTGGGCCTGCATCGGGAGGGCCAGGAGCATCAGAACGCTGAAGAATATCGTATATTTTATCATGAGATGCATGATTGACAATGGTTTATAAACATGAGTCAAAAGGGGTGATGTTCATGTAGAAATCACTGCCTTTGACCCCGAATTCTGTCTTGAGCCCGATGTTGTTGAAGATGATATCCAGATAATGATCGAATCCCAGATGGTCAAGAACGGTGCCACAACTACCTGTTATAAAGGGCTTTATTGACAATGACCCGCAGTTGTTCATATAGAAAGCATTGTTTTTATACCCACCGGAAACATCGAAGGCCAGCTTGCCGGAGACGCCGGCACAACAGGAAGGTCCGGTCTTGGGTATCTCCCAGCATTGGGTGTAATCCAGGTCACAATAACCATAGCCGCCCACCGTGAATTCCGGATTCTGGTTGAAGTTGGTGTTGATATAGATACCCAGGCCTGCAGCAGCCGACACTTCCGTGAAAACAAGGTCAAGGCCCTGGTTGATGATGCATTTCTCCCCTATGACGTAGAAGCCAGTGAGGCCTGTGGCTGTGAAATCGGGCAGATTTTTCCTGAAATTTTGCTGGATTGCGGCGACATCATTGGCTGCAACCTTACTGGTCGCGCCGGCAATGAAGCCTCCCCGAAATCCAGGCATACCCGGATTGGGTCCAATGGCGAAGTTTTGCAGGTTGAGGGCCAGATAATACCCTTGGTTATCAAAGCGGACGGTAGCCATGCCCTGATAGAGATACGCAAACCCCAACGGGATATGCTGCATGGAGAGGTTGCCCACCAGGATACCCTGGGCGAAGTCATATGTCATATTGATGCCTCCCAACGGCGTCTGTATATTGGTCACACTGAACTGGTCAGCACTGACATCGATACCACCATTAACTTTGAATGTCAATGTGTTGGGCTGGTTCTGCTTGTCCTTCAGTCCTTCGATCTCACCTGTCAGTCCCTCGTATTGCAGAATACCCCATTGATTGCCAGCAACACTTGCGCCCCCGCTTTTTATGCGGAATGGGTTCTTACCTGCCATCATGACCTGCATGTCCGGGCCATCAAAACGCTTGTTCCCATCCACCTTGATGATCTGAAATCCACAAGCCTGATTTGTTTTTGTCAATAGCCCGCGCAAGCTTACAGCAGGTCCTGTTTCTCCCGGAGCGGGTTTGATTTTGACATCACCAAAAGCCGTGAATTTGCCTGTTTCTACCTTCTGACGTTCCAGGTCCAGGATAAACTCCACATGCCCCTTGCATGTCACAGCACCCTGCAGAGGCTCGGGCTTACATACCAGCTTATTGCCTTCACGGGTATATGCGATCACCGCGCTGGGCGGGTCATAGCCGGGTATGCCCAGGTCGGGTTGTCCGTTCAGCTTGAAAAAGCCGGGTCCGCTCATGATCTGGTCCACGTACATGTCGAGGATGTTATAGAACCGGAAATGCTGATTCACTGTCAGTACGTCCTGGCTGTTGCTGAGCATGCCGATGGAGGCAAAATTCAGGCGCGAGGGGGAGGTGTTGGGAAGGTTATCAACCCATCCCGCAACCTGCTGGCCTTCTCCTACAACACTGATGCGGTAATGCCCGATGGAAGCGTCGTAATTGAAGACAGGCTGCAGCGTTCCCGATAGTTTGACATTGGCGATGCCGCCCAGCGTCAGACCTGCACCACTCATGTCGATGCTGCCTTCACCGAGGGACGTGGGCCTGATTTTCATGTTCTTAACCCTCGCATCCACACCTTGCCCGGTCACGATCAAGGCCTCAGGCAGTACGATGGCCTCTTCATTGATATCAAACCACCAGGGCTTTTCACTAAATACTTTCCAGTTCTCCAGATTAAAACTAAGCTGGCTGCCGGGGATGGATTGGAAATACATTTCAGTGCCCTGGATCACCAGCTCACCGGCCCGCACCTGCAGGTCGAGGTCCGGACAGGTCTTGCAACCAGGTATCTGGGTATGAAGAATGGTTTTCAAGCGGATCGTATTCCCCGTAAGAAAGGAGCTGTCCATAACAGCATCTGCCTGAAAGCCATAGACACGGTAGTTTTTAACTGGGACAGGCTCAGCCTGATTATTGATTCCCAGAATGAACCTGCGTAATGGGGATATCTGGTTGGCGATACTGGAGAAAACGAGGGTCTTGCCCTGGACGGCCTCATCCGCAGCGTATAGCTCGCCGCTGAAGTCATGGGCCATCTTGAAGCTTCCCAGGTCCAGCTTCACATGCCCGCTGATCCTGGCGCCATTGCCTCCCACGGCCTGCTGCAGACTTAATTTTCCTTTAACAGGCAGATAGGAGAAGAATGACCAGTTGGATTTGGTCAGGTGTAGCAATGACCCCGTATATGCTGATCCGATTCCAATCGGTATTTCATTGGATTCCAATGTAATATTTGCTGCATTGGGCATGGGTTTATTGCCATTTCCCTTGCTGACGATGATTTTTTGAAAAGGTACTTTCAGACCGGGCTGCTGAAGTGAAAAACCAGTGATGGCAGGCAGATCCAGCAGGTAACCACTTAGCTCGGCTTGCGCCGGTTGTCCTGGCACCGCCTGGAAAGAGGTGATAGCGACCGGAAATCCCCAGATGGCACTCAGATCCCAGTCGTCAACTTTGCTCAGGGAGAAATTCTGCTGGGTGACCGGATTGGCACCGGAACCTGTTAATGTCACCGTTTGGGTTAATCCAATATAGCTGGGATTTCCGCCTTCTTTAACGACATGAACCTGCAGCGTAGTGAGTTGGCGTGGTATGCCCTCCAGTTTATAGAAGCCCTGGGCATTGGAGCGTGCCTCGAGATACAGGCTGACGCCCCCTGTTTGAACCAGTTCGGCAAAAACGAGGGCGCCTTCCAGGACCTGCTGGCTGTTTTTAATGGTGATGGTGCCCTGCATCGTCCTGGCGGCCTGCAAAACATATTCATACACGACCCAGCCGGGCGTCACAACATTGTGGATTACCTCCTGTCGTGGAGCATACCCGGAGCCGGGTATGAGCTTGAGGATAAACTGCTCCGCAGCGGAAGCAAAGCGAAACCTGACAATGCCCTGGGCATCCGTCACGCTGCTCTGACCCCCAATCTCCACCTTCACCCCGGCCATGGCCTGGCCCTGAGCGTTGCGGACTTTGATGACAGGACGGTGCAACTTCTTGTAAACGACAATTTTAACATCTCCTCCGGGAATCAGCAAACTGGTGTCCCTGGCAAAATACTGACTTGACAAAGGCTTGATGGTCAGACTGGTCGCATCATGCTTGCTGGGAATGTCAAATACTTCCCGATACTGTGACAGCAACGGGTTGACGGGATTGATCGAGATGTACTTCTTTTCAGTTTTGTAATAAGGTGAATAACTGGATTTTATATACGATGTGACCGGGTTTCCATCCTCATCTTCCACATATCCTGACAGCATATGCTCAGGTTCCAGGTTGATGTCCTTGACATCCTTCAATTGCCCCATCAGGAGTTTGTAGGGGTACTCATGAATGGGAGGGATGATGACGGAATTGTATCCGGGGACTTCCAGAAACACCCTGCGATAGGGACCGCTGACCTGACCGTTGCTCTGGTTTACGTGTACAGGAAGGTTTGTGAAACGGAAGAAGCCTGATTCGTTCGTCTGTAGTGACTTTTCTTTATTGCCATAACATGCATTGACGAAGGAAGCATAGCTCGAAAATTTGTGATTGCCGGACTGATTCAGGAGCTGCGTGAAGACGCCTGACATTCCGATATTTTCCAGGTTGGATTTGGCCATGACCCTGCCTTTGATCTCAGGTGGCAGGGGCTTCATCTGATACGAAAAAAATACCTCAGTAGGCTGCGGATACTGATGGTTGTATACGACCCGCCCAGGTGGACTCATGTTTGCCTGGTTGTCGGCCGTGGTTTCGAGGCCACGGAAGATGTCCTCGTAGTTGTAAAGGGTGTAATCATAATCGGTGGAAGCCGTTTCAAAATTCCGTGTGGAAATATCGATCAGGTATTGGGGCTGGATCTGTGCATGCCTGACCAGATTGGGGAAGTATAGCCTGCCCGATGCATCGGTTTTGCCTATACTCACATTCTTAAATTGTCCTTTGGCGGAATTGGTGAGGGTTTCAAGGCGTTGCCCCTCGTAATCCAGGATGAGCGGGAGCTCCTGCCCAAGTTTGCCTGCGTCCCGGTATACCCTGATGTCAGCACCTGCCAGTGGCTTGTTGGGCGTATTAAGCTGGTTAGGGGTTTGATCAGACTTCACCTCCACCGTGAGGTTGTAGGTCTTGAGTTTGGCCACCTGGTTGGGCAGCTGAATAGCGTCGCCCGGCATGGCAAAGATGTCGATATCAGGACTGCAGAATTTCTGGTTTTCTATCTCGATTTTGAGGCAGAGATAACCATAACGGTCAGTGGATTTAATGTCGCCCATCATCACCTGTTGCTGCTGCGTCGAAGGACCGGCCATCTGGTTTCCGATGGCCTGGACATTGCCCAGCATTCCTGTCATGTCTACACCCGGAAATACAACGTACTGCAGGTAGTCCTCCAGGATAACGACCTGGTTGTCATAGATAGGGGCCTGTTGGATGTCGGTACCAATAACAGGACCGGTGAAAAATGGTGCCTGAAAGCTAAACTGGTAATTCCCCTGGTCGTCTGTTTCGGTGACATCGAGGACCACATTCAGAAATTCGATGGGGCGGAAAGCACCGTTCAGGTCCAGGGCTTTTAGGATGGGCGAGGTTTCCCCGTATTGCGGCGGGATAATCCCAAAACTGCCGGGAACACTCATAAAGGCAACGCGCGCAACGAGTTTGATCGTCACGTTGGCCAGGGGCCTGGTATACTGCAGGTTTTCTGTTTCTGCAAAGAGAAACTTCCTTGTTTTCATCTGTGTAATGAGCGGTAAACCGTAGTTATTAAGCTCCTCAGGGGCACCATTATCCATAAAAGCGGGGGTTGCGTGCACAAACCCCACCTGGTTCATGCTGACATGGCCCGCTACCTGCATGCCCACTGCCGAAAGGGTGTTGTATGAAAGGCCGCCCCAGGTCGAGGTACCCCCGGAAGATGCACCGCCGCTGATGCCACCGGAGGGGATCGTCAACGCCTGACCTTGCTGGAAATGCTGAATCATCGCATTGGGATCAACAGGATCGAAGGGGTTGGTGGGAAATTTGGCCATCAGTTTACCGCTGATGGTTGTGGAAGGTATCAATTGCCATTCCTCTCCCGGCTTTTCAGCTCCCCCGCTTACCTGGACGAACGGAAGCGTAGGGGTGGGCATGTGGCCGTATGTAAAGCTGCATACTTCGCTGGTTCCCCTGTTCCGGAACGCAATGCGGTTCATGGGATCAAATGCTGTCACCGTGAATGCATAGGTTTTGCCCTGGACCATGGCCGGTTGGGCAGGGCCCATCACAAAGGCATTGCCCATTACATTGGTTTCCAGGAACAGAGGTGCGGAAGCCGAATTCATGGCGTCGTTGGGGTCATGGCCAGGGGGATGGATTTCCACTATCCTAAGACGGTATTGCACATTCAATGGGGCCCCGGCCGGTCTGGTCCATGTTATCAGAACATTCTGGGGATGAAGGGCCTGTACTGTATCCTGGCAGTAAGGCAGAAGAATCAGCGGAGGCTCCAGGCTTCTGACCTCGAAAGGGTTACTGCACCCCGACGGGGCTTCTTCAGACAAAGGCTGCTGGCTGGCATAGTCATAGACACGCAGGCAAATTGTATAGACATCCTCTGGCAGACCATTTCCATAAATGATTTCTCTCTGTGTAATGCCTTCATAAACAAGTTGATCCGGACTGAAAATCGCACTCAGGTTGGAAGGATTCAGAATATATGGGACGCCTGGCTGTAAGGTGATGGGGTCTGCAGGTCTGCTGCCCGGGCGGGTGGATATCCGTATTCCACCCTCTCCCTGAATACTGCCCCCCAGGTAAACCTGCAAAGCCTGGAAATCAGGGGTCACATTCACCAAAGTAGCCAGGATTTTGTTGGGCTGCATGGTGTAGTCGCTGATCTTGGTGGAATAAGGAGGTGTGATGTGAATGCTCACATTGACCTGCCCGCCGGCTGGGAGCGGGAGTAGCCACAGGCAGGCCAGGAGCTGCAGGAAAATACGAGGTCTTGTCCGGTCAATATTCATAATTTCAGAAGTTATATACGTAACCAAAATCACCTTTGCGCTCACTGAAAGAAGGGTTGATCAATGCTTCGCGGGAGCGGTTGACGATGAGATAGAAATTCAAACGCAAGCTATGGTGCCGGTCGATCATATAATACCCGTATAATGTTGTATTCATGATCCATGCAGTGCCTTGCTGCCCTTTCGTCTGGACCACAGATTGGTTGAGACCCGTATTGATCTTCCCTTCCAGGAAGGCCTTGCCCATTCCGGCTGAAAAGCCGGTGGCTTTGTAATCCATCAGGTAGTTCTTCAACTGATTGTATTGAATACCCGCCATACCGGATATGCCCGTTTTGACCATGAACACCTGGTAAGTCAGATTGATGGTTGTTGCTTGATTTTCTGTTAGATACGCGGTATTGGCATTGTGGTCCATCAGCTCCATGCGCTGGATGACCAGCATGACCATATGGTGATGACGGGTTTTCTGGAAAAATAGCCGCGGACTAATCGAAAAGTTGGCGGTGGTATGGTATTGTTTGATTGAATCGATCAGTGGCAGGCGTCCTGGCCGCTGGTTGTTGCTATAATTGCTGTAATGCAGGTCGATACCGAAAACGGGGTGCGGATTATAGGAAACCCCCACGGAGGAGATGGCCCGCACCGAGGTGGCTTTTTTTGTGTTTCTGAGGTTATCCCGCTGTATTCCAATGCTTCCCCTGAGCAGAAGCTTGCGTTTTAAGAGGCTGAATGAAGGAGCCAGGCTCAGTTGTTCGATGTCATTGGTGAAATAGTATGCCCCCATCGACCGGTACCCGGGGTCGATGCGGCGGTACTCCAGGCGGGCTGAGGCTGTTTTGGTACGGTAGTGCAGCGATGTTCTGATGGCAGTCAGCAGCTCCGACGACAGGTTGATGCGCAGCATGGGATTGCTGCCGGTCAGCCAGGGCGGGATACCTTCCTGGGGACTCAGTCCGGGTGATGCCAAGTCGGTGGTATACAGACTGGTGGCTGCTTCAGCTTCCAGGCTTAGTTTGGGAGAGATTCGCAGCCTTGTATTCAGGCCTGCAACACCGTTTTGCGCTGAAGGTGTCCTCGTTTCCGGGTTCGTTTTTTCAAGCGAAGTACTGTCATCCTGGATTTTTAAAAAGATGAAATCGATATAGTTATGCTGGGTTCCATATCCGATCCGTGTCGAAAACCCTTTACGCTTGAAGGTTCTGAGTGTATCCGGTCCATAGACATACGGTTCAGTATTATCCCTGAACCTTCCATAAACAAACCCGAAACGGAACTTGCCGGGCTGCATTTCCACACCCCCACCCAGAAAGGTATGCCCTGCAAGCGTAAACGGAGACCATGTAAGATTGCGGTAACCAGCATGAGCAGTGATCCATTTGTACTGGGGACTCATCCCAAACTGGTTGAAGGGCTGTGTATAGCTCGGGTCTTTTCCGCTATAGCGAAGGGAGAAAGGAATAGATACCCCGTATATACTCGCGGTGGCTTGTGTTGAGATCAGAAAGGAAAAGGGGTCCATGTTCCCCGGAATGCCCTGGCTGCCATAGCTGATCAGGTTGATCCCGGCATGGCCATGGATACTGAGTGGCTTTTGATCACGCAGGTTCTCGAGCTGCTGTCCGGATCCGCGATAGGCCAGCATGAAGCAGCATGCTAGCAATATAAGTCGGCTTCCCTGAGGGCTTAGCCGCTGGAGCGGATTCATAAAGGTCGTCGGTTGTAGCGGTTCATTGATGCAGTGTGATGTGATAAGCATGCAGGGAGCAGAATATATCCGGCAGCACATCGCCCAGGCCCTGTCCGGCTTGATGTCCAAATATAAACCAATTCAGATGGATTTCCTAATGCTTATCCCAGGTTCAGGTGTATGATCAGCGAACAGTTGTCAGCGATCAGTTGACAGCGATCAGCAATCATTCGTAATTCGTAATTCGTAATTCGTAATTCGTAATTGCCTGAT
>ERZ795032.919-NODE-919-length-24461-cov-5.067811_pt1 | contig 24461 bp, 23 predicted proteins | sample MGYA00375124_ERZ795032 | MGnify/ENA primary metagenome ERZ795032 (study PRJEB30167, sample SAMN05720154) | activated sludge metagenome | isolation source: Anaerobic digester | place: China | collected 2015-12-16 ...
ATCACCGAGATATGCAGAAAAGCTGAAATACTTGTTGCAGCTGCAGGCAAAGCAAATATGATTACTAAAGATTATGTTTCACCAGGTACAGTAGTTATTGATGTAGGTATAAATGTGGACGACAAAGGTAATCTTTGCGGAGATGTGAATTTTGATAGCGTTGCAGATATAGCCGGAAGCATAACCCCGGTACCCGGCGGGGTAGGGACTGTGACTACTTCGGTCCTGGTAAAACACGTAATTAAGGCAGCAGTAGCAGCTTTAAAATAACATGGTAGAGTGATTAAGCATGGGTGAATATTATTTTTTAGTGAGGAGATGATTTTATTGGTTAAAAAAATATCAAAGTTTCTGATTGTTGCTATTATTCTTGTAATAGCTGGAATATGGCTGTCATCAGGATTTTATACAGTAAAATCCGGTGAAGAAGCTGTTGTTTTAAAGTTTGGAAAGCATGTTGGTACTGTATCGAAAGCAGGTTTAAACTGGCATTTGCCTGCTCCTTTTGAAAGTGTAATAAAAGTAAATGTTCTTGAGGTTAAACGTCTGGAATTCGGATATAAAACAATTAAGGAAGGCGGACGCGGGGCAGATTCGGATTATGCAGATATTGCACCGGCATTAATGCTCACAGGAGATGAAAACCTTGTTAATGTTGAAGCCGCAATTCAATATAAAATTAAAGAGATTGATGATTATGTGTTTGGTGTAAAAAGTCATGATGAAACTTTACAAATAGCTGCAGAATCGGCAATAAGAAGGGTAATTGCAAATCATATTCTTGATGAAGTTCTCACAGAGAATAAATATATAATTCAACAAGAAATAAAAGAGGACTTACAGAAGACATGTAATGATTATAAACTTGGTATAGGAATAATAGCAGTGCAGCTTCAGGATGTCAATCCCCCTGACGAAGTTGATGCGGCTTTTAAAGATGTAGCTAATGCAAGAGAGGACAGAAACAGCTATATTAATGAAGCAGAAAGCTACAAAAATGAAGTTATTCCAAAAGCTAGGGGTAATGCAGCTAAAATGGTAAACGATGCTTTAGCTTACAAAGAAAAAAGAATAGCAGAGGCAAAAGGTGATGTTGCCAATTTTGCCCAAATACTTGAAAAATATGAACAGGGAAAGGATGTTACCAGGATTCGTATGTATCTTGAAACAATGGAGGAAGTTCTTCCCGGAATTGATAAATATATTGTTGATTCACAGGGCAACTTAATTAAATTCCTTCCTCTTGAGCAAAGTCAAACTCTTCAAAATGGTTCTAAACAGGAGAAAGGAGGGTCCAACTAATATGAACGATAACATGGGTAATATGGGTAATAGCAACAATATGGGATTTGGACAGCAAAGATATAATTTTAATCTGTCAAACTTTAAAGGCTTTTATAAAATTGCAGGTATTACTATCATAGCTGTTATTCTTTTAACCGTAATATCCAATATGTTTTTCTTTTCTGTAGATGAAAGAGAACAGGTTGTGATCAAACAATTTAATGAGGTTGTAAAAATAGTAGTTGATGAAAATGTAGATAAGATTCGAGAGATAGCCAGCGAAAACCCACAGTTAAGGGATATAAAAATTGACAATAGAAAAGGCTTGCATTTCAAAGTGCCTTTTCTCCAAACTGTAGAATCTTTTACAAGCATGCTTTTGACATATGATACCGAAGTAAGGGAAGTTATTACAAAAGACAAAAAGAAACTGGTACTGGATAATTTTGCTGTGTGGAAGATCACCAATCCTGCACTTTTTTCTATTTCACTTAGAAATGAAAGGGCTGCCCATACAAGGCTTGACGATATAATATACTCCAAGCTGAATGAGGAAATAGGAAAAGTTGAGGCTCATGTAGTAATATCTGATAAAAATTTTGTTGAAGAAATGCTGGATAGGGTTATACAAAGCACCAATAAACAGGTGGAGAGTTATGGTATGGAAGTTGTGGATGTCAAGATAAAAAAGACTGATTTACCTGTAGCAAACTACAGTAACATTTTCAACCGTATGAAAACAGAACGTGAAAGATCAGCTAAAACCTACCGTTCTGAAGGGCAGGAAGAAGCTCAGAAAATCCGTTCCGAAGCTGATAAGGAAGCAACAATTATTGAAGCAAAGGCCTATGAAGAAGCTGAGAAAACAAAAGGTGAAGGTGATGCGGAAGCATTAAGAATTTATGCAGAAGCATACAATAAAGATCCTGAATTCTATGCCTTTTGGAGGTCACTACAGGCCTATAAGAAAACTTTAAAAGACAATACCAAGATAATTATCGACTCAAATTCGGAATTTGCAAAGTATTTGTATAATATAAAGTGAGCCAAACCAATCTGAGCAGTGATAGTTGGGGAATATACAAGATAATTCAAGGTAGTGGGGACGGTTAACAATTTGAGAACCGTCCCCTAAACAAACCGCCTCCTAAACAAGCATCCGATTCACTTGCTGCTTTTTTCTTTGCCTTGACCTGATGATTGGCTTGACGCCTTTTCAAGGTTTTTATCCACTTCCTCAATATTGGATAAGGTTATTACTCCTTTGATATCTGTTAAGGGTTGATTTTTTTCTTTTATAACCTTTTCTAATTCTGTAATTGAAAAGTCCAGCTTACTGGCAGCCTTCTTATTTTCTTCACCAAGCATGTTTTTTAGAAAACCCCATACTGATTTTAAATTGTTAATATTTGTTTCAGCCTGCGTCCAATCACTATTCATAGCACTGAGTACTACGTTCCTTGTAAAGTATTTTAACCTCTTTACTTCACTGACATTTTGCTTTTTATAGAGAGAGAACAAACCTGTAATATTTCCATAAAGGTTATTTGCACTTATTAGTGTGTAATTCTTGTTTTTTGAAATGATGGAATTTGTCAGACCATTCAAGGAACTGCTGAAACCGTTTATAATTTCCTGACTTGCCCCTTTTTGTACTGCTTCAGGCATGTAGCTGTTCCAGGTAAAGTGCATTTTATTGATAATAGGGGTTACCTCTTGCCAGGGATCTTTTTCCTGAGGTTTCTTAGCTCCGGTTTCCGTCTGCTGTGTTTGCTGTTGCTTCCCCTGTCCTTCTTGTCCTTGCTGACCTTGCTGCTTTCCCTGATCTGATTGTTTGTCTTCGGATTTGGCTCCGTCCTCCTTTTCAGTATCTTGCTTTTTTGTCTGGTCACTACTGCCTTGTTTTTCTTCCTCAGCACCTTTTTTACCGCTTTCTTCCTTCTCAGTTTCCGGGGCAGAAGGACCATTAAGAGCTTTTATTATTTTTTCTATACCTTGTTCCATTTCTGTCAATTCACCAGGGATTTTGCCAGATTCACCCTCTGACTCTCCTGATTGGCGTTGGGCGGAAGGTCCTTTTTCTTCACGATTGCAGCCCGATATCAATATAGTAATTGCAAATGCCATAATTAAAGCGAATGCTATCATGCGGTTTAGTAGTTTATTTTTTATGCTTATATTTGCATTGTCTCCATTTTCCTTATCTCTATTTTTATTATTGATTAACATATTTATAACTGCAAACCCTCCATTTCCATATTTCTATATAGAACAGGTTTTAAAAACATTTAAAACCTGCTTCTGTTACCTTGATGTAATTTACGATTTACAAACTCTTCATTAGTTCTTTCAAATCGTAAATTATATAATAAACATCTCAGTTTTAGTAATGAGTAATTACAGTGAATAATATTCTAAAATTAAGAGAAAATATTTTAATTTTGGATGTAGGGTGTATATTTTATTTTTGAAGAAATTATTGGAAGAAGCATTAATGAAGGCTCTATGTACCGTAACGATAGCTTCTGGAATATATTTCTTCAAAAATTCTAAATGCACCCTTAGATGCACTTTTTTATTGTGGCATATTGTGTTAAAATATAGTATGTGTTTAAAAGGAGGGGTTTGATAATGAGTGCCTATGATATTATATTAAGAAGAAGGACCATTAGAAAGTTTAAGCAGGATAAAATCGAGAGGGAATTATTGGTAAAACTGGTGAATGCTGCACGACATGCACCCTCCGGTGCAAATATGCAGCCTGCAAAATATTTAATTATAGATGACAGTAATACTGTGAAAAAAATATTTGAACATTTAAAATGGGCTGGATACATAGCTCCACACGGTGATCCGAAGGAAGGGGAAAGACCTGTAGCATATATTATAGTTCTGGCTGATACCCGGATCAGAAAGAGCGGATATGAGCTGGACCTGGGTGCAGCAATACAAAATATTCTTATCACAGCAGAGGAGGAAAATATAGGCACTTGCTGGATAGGATCAGTTAATCGTGAGGAAGTAAGGCAAATACTCGATATTCCAGATGAACTGTTAATAAATAGTGTGATAGCTCTGGGCTACAAGGCAGAGAGTTCTGTTGCAGAGGAAGAAAATGGTTCAATAAAATATTATAAGGATAATAAAGGTATATTGCATGTACCAAAGAGGAAACTTAAGGATATAATGGAGGTGAGCAGATGAGCTTTTCAAAAGAAACCATAGACTATATTGCGGAGCTTTCCAGAATAGGTCTTTCAGAAAAAGAGAAAGAAGATATGGTTGCTCCTGTAGAAAAAATATTAGCATGCATGGACAAGCTTGAGGAACTGGATACAACAAATATTGAACCAATGGAGCATATTGTGTCTGCTGTAAATGTATTCAGAGAAGATAAAGTGGAAAAATCTTATGATAGGGATATTATACTTGCTAATGCTCCTGAACATGAAGATGGTTGTTACAGTGTCCCTAAAATTGTGGAGTGAATGGAGGAAAATTTGTGAAACTGTATGAACTTACTGTAAGCCAGTTAAGCAGTTTACTAAAGAAAAAAGAAATAAATGCTGTAGAGCTTACCAGAACTGTTTTAGATAGGATTGTAGAAGCAGAACCTGTATTAGATTGTTATATTAACATCATTGAGGAGCAGGCAGTTGAAAGGGCTGAAAAGGTCCAAAAAATGATGGATGCTGGTGAATTGTATTCACCGTTGGCAGGTATACCTATGGCTGTTAAAGATAACATTTGTACCGAAGGCATACCTACTACCTGTGCATCTAAAATGCTGCAAGATTTCGTTCCACCTTATAACGCTGCAGTTATGCAGAAATTGTATAATAATGGGGCAATCCTTTTAGGAAAACTTAACATGGATGAATTTGCTATGGGGAGTTCAACTGAAAATTCCTATTTTAAGAAAACTAAAAATCCATGGAATCATGATAGAGTACCGGGAGGATCCAGTGGAGGATGTGCTGCGGCTGTAGCTGCAGGAGAAGCTATATATTCTCTCGGCACAGATACAGGTGGATCTTTAAGGCAGCCATCAGCCTTATGCGGGGTTACTGGTTTTAAACCCACATATGGTTCAGTATCAAGGTTTGGACTTATAGGATATGCTTCATCCTTCGATCAAATTGGTCCGGTTGCAAAAGATGTAACCGATAGTGCTCTTGTACTTAATGCTATTGCAGGTCATGATTCTCAGGACTCTACATCAGCCGGTATCAAGTATCCTGATTATACGGAATCACTTGTTAATAATGTTAAAAATATGAAAATAGGCATACCATCAGAGTATATGAGGAATAACACAAGTGAGGATGTAAGAAAGGCTGTTTCGGAAGCTATTGAGTTATTTGAAAAGCTTGGAGCCAAATGCGAAGAATTTTCTCTACCTATAATGGAGTATGTACTGCCAACTTACTGCATAATTACATTTGCTGAAGCCAGTTCAAATCTGGGCAGGTATGATGGTGTAAAATATGGCCACAGAGCAAAGGATTACAAGGATTTGGGAGAACTGTACAAACGTACAAGGGATGAGGGCTTCGGGTCAGAAGTTAAACGGAGAATTATTCTTGGAACCTATGTATTGAGTGCAGGACAATATGATAAATATTATAAGAAGGCTTTACAGGCAAGAAGGGTTATATGCCATGAGCTTAATAGGGCTTTTGATAAATATGATCTGATTATGGGTCCTACATCACCTTCAACTGCCTTCAGGTTTGGTACTAAGGTTGAAGACCCTGCGGAAATGTACAAAAATGATGTTTTAACTATGCCGGCAAACATTGCAGGACTTCCTGCAATATCTGTTCCATGCGGTTTCGATGGCGACAGCATGCCAATAGGCTTGCAATTTATAGGTAAACAGTTTGGGGAAAGTACTTTATTAAGAGCAGCATATACATTTGAACAAAATACGGATTTTCATAAAAATAAACCAGTTATTAAACCAGTTATTTGATTTGAGGTGAGACAATGAATTACGAAGTAGTAATAGGATTAGAAGTACATGCAGAGCTTTCCACCAACTCTAAAATATTTTGTTCCTGTACAACAGAGTTTGGGGGTGACCCAAATACTCATACCTGCCCTGGTTGTTCAGGTATGCCGGGGTCATTACCGGTGTTAAACAGAAGAGTTGTAGAATATGCAATAAAAGCCGGACTTGCTACAAATTGCATTATTTCAAATTATACAAAAATGGACAGGAAAAACTATTTTTACCCTGATCTACCTGGCGCTTATCAGATTTCACAGTATGATATACCCATATGTAAAAATGGGTATATAGAAATTGAAGTCGAAGGAAAGAAAAAGAGAATAAGGGTTACAAGAATTCATATGGAAGAAGATGCAGGAAAACTTATGCATGATGAATTTGGTGCAGGATCCCTGATAGATTATAATCGGGCGGGTATGCCCTTAGTTGAAATTGTTACGGAACCTGACATAAGATCTGCAGAAGAGGCAAAAGCATTTCTGGACAATCTGAAGTCAATCTTGCAGTTTATTGATGTATCGGACTGTAAAATGGAGGAGGGTTCTTTAAGATGTGATGTAAATATTTCCGTAAGGCCTGAAGGTGAAGAAAAGCTTGGTGTAAGAACGGAAATGAAAAATTTAAACTCCTTCAAAGCAGTTATTAGTGCAATAGAATATGAATCAAAAAGGCATATTGATGAGATTGAATCAGGAGGGGTAATTTACAGGGAAACAAGACGCTGGGATGATGATAAAGGCTTTAGCTATTCCATGAGAAGCAAGGAACAAGCTGAAGATTACAGGTATTTTCCTGACCCGGATCTTCCGCCAATAATTATTGACCAGGAGTGGATTGAGAAAATACGGAGCACTCTTCCGGAATTGCCTGAAGCCAGAAAGCAAAGATATATGAAGGAGTATGATTTACCGGCTTATGATGCAGGTATACTTACATCTTCAAAAGTAATATCCAACTTTTTTGAAAAGGCACTGAGAAAAACTGATAATGTGAAAGCCGTCAGCAACTGGATTATGGGTGACTTGATGCGCATATTGAAAGACAGAAAATTAGAAGTGGAAAATATACCATTCCCTGCTGAATATTTGGCAGATATGATTTCACTCATAGATAAAGGGACTATCAGCGGGACTATGGCCAAAAAGGTATTTGAAAAAATGTTTGATTCAGGAAAGGCTCCTGAAGTTATAGTGAAAGAAGAAGGGTTGGAGGTTGTAACTGATGAAGCTGCTATTGCAAAAATAGTTGATAAGGTATTGGATAATAACCCCGGATCAGTTGCAGATTATAAAGCCGGAAAGAAAAAAGCCTTGGGATTTCTTGTAGGACAAGTTATGAAGGAATCAAAAGGAAAAGCTGAACCGCAGCTTGTAAACAGACTCCTTTCAGAAAAACTGAATGAATAGGGAATAAGAGTGAATGAATAGGGAATAAGAGTGAATGAATAGGGAATAAGAGTGAATGAATAGGGAATAAGAGTGAATAATAGGTAAAATAGTATAATATTTATTTGGTGCATTTAATTTACTTGAAGAAATATTTCTTTAGATTTAGTTAATGCACCAGTATTTTTTTTAAAGTAGCCTTGTATACAATAAACGTTTTGTATATAATAAATATGTTCGGAAAGCCTTGATAAGACTAGATATTAGCACCTGGTAATAATGAAAGTAAAGGTTGTAACGACGTTGGATTATGTAGAATTTAGGTGTTCAATACACCTCTAAAGCGAAAGGAGTATGATATAATGAACTTTCTTGAAAGAACCATTGAAAGGGCAAAATCAGACATTAAGACAATAGTTTTGCCCGAGAGTACCGACATACGTGTAATAAAAGCAGCATCAATTGCTTTGGAAAAGGGTGTAGCTAATATTGTTCTTGTAGGCAACCGCGAGGAAATTTTAAGCAAAGCAGGGTCTTTGGATATTTCTAAAGCTGTAATAGTAGATCCTTTGAAGTCTGAAAAGTATGATGATTATGTTAACACTTTTTATGAACTAAGAAAAGCAAAAGGAATTACTGTTGAAAAAGCACAGGAAATTATGAAAGACCCTGTTTATTGGGCTGTAATGATGGTTAAAAAGGGAGATGCTCATGGAATGGTGTCAGGTGCGGTAAATTCAACAGCCAATACATTAAGACCTGCATTGCAGATAGTAAAAACCGCGCCGGATGCAAAACTTGTTTCTGCTTTCTTCCTGATGGTTGTACCTGACTGTGAATATGGTCATAATGGTACATTTATTTATGCAGACAGTGGTTTGGTTGAAAATCCAAATGAAGCGGAACTGGCAGAAATAGCCATAACGTCAGCTAAATCATTTAAGCTTCTTGCTGAGGCTGAGCCCGTAGTTGCAATGCTTTCATATTCTACATATGGAAGTGCCAAAAGTGAACTGACTGAAAAGGTTATTAAAGCAACAAAGCTTGCTAAAGAAAAGGCACCGAATCTGCTTCTTGATGGAGAATTACAAGCGGATGCAGCGTTAGTATCATCTGTTGGAAAATCTAAAGCTCCGGGAAGCCCTGTTGCTGGTAAAGCAAATGTACTTGTATTCCCGGATCTGAATTGCGGCAATATTGCATATAAATTAACCCAGCGCCTGGCAAAGGCTGAAGCTTATGGTCCAATTACGCAGGGCTTGGCTGCTCCTGTAAATGACCTTTCAAGGGGTTGTTGTGCAGAAGATATTGTGGGAGTTATCGCTATAACTGCTGTTCAAGCTCAGAAGGAATGATATTCCACATTATAGCAAATTAGTGTTTGTTCAATAAATTATATGCTAATTAAAATATTTATTAATTTATTTGCTTATTTACTTATGTTAGAAAATATTTAAAGTTAAGAATGGGGGTAAAATACTATGAAGAAAGTCCTGGTAATTAATTCAGGAAGTTCCTCATTAAAATTCCAGCTAATAGATATGTCAAATGAAGCAGTTCTTGCAAAAGGACTTTGTGACAGAATAGGGATAGAGAATTCCTTCTTGAAGTATACAAAATATGGAGAGGATCAGGTTATTATAAACAAAGATATGGCCGACCATAAAGCAGCTGTTCAGGAAGCAATTCATGCTCTGGTTGACAAAAAAACAGGTGTAATTTCGGATATGTCTGAAATATCTGCAGTAGGGCACAGAGTAGTGCATGGAGGAGAAGCATTCCATGAATCTGTAGTTATTGATGATGAAGTAATGAACGCTATCGAAGAATGCATAAATCTGGCTCCACTTCATAATCCTCCAAATATAACAGGAATAAAGGCCTGCCAACAGATTATGCCTGGTACACCAATGGTTGCTGTTTTTGATACGGCATTCCATCAATCAATACCTAAGTATGCATATTTGTATGCACTTCCTTACGACATTTATGAAAAGTATGGAGTACGCAAATATGGTTTCCACGGAACATCACATAAATATGTATCTCAAAGGGCAGCAGCAATACTTAATAAGCCTCTTGAGGAACTTAAATTAATATCATGCCACTTGGGAAACGGAGCAAGCATTTGTGCAATTAAAAATGGAAAATCCGTAGACACAAGCATGGGATTTACTCCTCTTGCGGGTTTGGCTATGGGCACAAGAAGCGGGACTATCGACCCTGCAGTAATATCATTTTTAATGGAAAAAGAAGATATGACCATAGATGAGATAAACGAGTACCTTAATAAAAAATCCGGAGTCCTTGGTATATCAGGAGTAAGCAGTGATTTCAGAGATTTGGAAGCTGCAGCGGATGCAGGAAATGAAAGAGCAAAGCTGGCTATTGATATTTTCTGTTACAGAGTGAAAAAGTATATTGGTGAATATTCAGCTGTTACAGAAGGTATTGATGCAGTAATATTTACAGCAGGTATAGGTGAAAATAATTATAAGGTAAGAGAGCAAATATTAGAAGGTATGGATTATTTGGGCTTGAAAGTTGATCATGAGAAGAACAAAATCAGAGGTAAAGAGATTGATGTAAGTGCTGATGATGCAAAAGTTAGAACACTTGTAATACCTACTAATGAGGAATTGGCTATTGCAAGAGAAACAATGAGTCTTTTAAAGTAGTGTAAATAGGTGCATTTATCAAATATGAAGAAAATATTTTCAGGGGGGGCTATTGTACAGTGCTTAGAGCATCCACTTATGCCCCTTGCCAATATTTTCTTCATATAAATTAAATGCAGCTTAGGGGTGGGAAAGTTAGAAATGGTAAGTAGATAACTTCTCACTTCCCATCTCCAATCTATAAATTATCACTTCCAGCCTCCAACTGTATATTTACTACAAAATAGATCTAGACCCTGTTACCTCCATAATAAACAATGCCTCTATCTGAGTCTACAGTAACCACTGAACCGGTTTTCAATATTTTCGTAGCATTTGATGCACCTATAATAACCGGAATTTCCAGTGCTAATCCAACAATAGAAGCATGGACATTTATACCGCCTTCTTCCACGATAATGCCTGAAGCCATTTTTAATATAGAAAGCATGTCATTATTTGTAGACAGAGTTACGAGAATGTTACCTTTCTTAAAATTTTTCTTTGCCTCTTCTAAGCTTTTAGCAACACATATTTCACCTGTAACCGATCCCATACTTATTCCAGAACCTTGTACAAGGACATTTCCTACAATATGAACTTTCATTGTATTTGTTGTACCACTTACGCCTATAGGTACACCTGCAGTAATAACAACCAGGTCCCCATTTTGCACATAACCTGACTCAAGAGCTTTTGCTTCTCCTGTTTCAAACAGATCATCAGTGTTAGAAGCTTCTTTTACCATAAATGGAGTAACTCCCCATGATAATGACAATTGACGTTGAACCTTCAGGCTTGTAGTAGTAGCTATTACAGGGCATGCCGGCCTGAACCTGGAAATCATCCTTGCAGTATGCCCGGATTGTGTTACAGTAACTATTGCCGATGCATTCAAATCCATGGCAGTAGTGCAGGAGGCATGGCTTATTGCATTTGTTACACTTGCCATTAAATCATATTGCATACTTGAAAACCGTTTCCAGTAATCCATGGCTTCTTCAGCTTCTTCAGCGATTTTTCCCATCATCTCAAGACTTTCAACAGGATATTTGCCTATGGCGGTTTCGCCTGAAAGCATTATTGCACTTGTACCATCATAAATTGCATTAGCAATGTCACTTGCTTCAGCTCTTGTAGGCCTTGGATTTCTAATCATAGAATCCAGCATTTGGGTAGCAGTTATTACTGGTTTCCCATGTCTGTAGCATTTTTCAATTAGAACTTTTTGCACTATAGGTACTTCCTCAACAGGAATTTCAACTCCAAGATCACCTCTTGCCACCATTATTCCATCTGCAACCTTTATAATCTCATCAAAATTGTTTATTCCCTGGCGGTTTTCAATCTTGGCTATAATCTTTATGTCGCTGCCGCCGTATTTCTCAAGAACCTTCTTTATAGCAGTTATATCTGATGGCTTTCTGACAAAGGAAGCTGCAATAAAATCAATATCATTTTCTATTCCAAATTTTAAATCTTCAATATCCTGTGGCATCAGTGAGGGAAGATTAATATCTGCATCCGGTACATTAATCCCTTTGTTATTGCTTACAAATCCGCCATTTAGTACAATGCAGCAAATATCCCTGTTCTTTATATTTTCCACTTCCAGTTCAATAAGACCATCATTGATTAAAATGCGACTTCCTCTTTTTACGTCTTTGTATAGATCTTTATAAGTTACGGAGCATTTGGTACTATCGCCAATAGTGTCATCATTTGTAAGTGTAAAGCTGTCTCCTTCTTTTAAAAGTATTTCATTTTGTGAAAACTTTCCTATACGTATTTCGGGCCCTTTTGTATCTAGTAAAAGAGCTACCGGCAAGCCTGAATTATCTCTCACTTTTTTAAACCTTTCAACCCGCTGCTTATGCTCTTCGCGAGTTCCATGGGAAAAATTCATACGGGCAACGTTCATTCCTTTTAACATAAGCTCACTTAAAATATTTTCATCGTCAACTGCGGGGCCTAAGGTACATATAATTTTTGTCCTTCTCATATAACTTACCTCTCAACATTATTATTTATTATATTATTATTTATTTTTATATATCTGAAGTGCTCAGTTGCACAAAGACATACGAAAAAGCAAAATTTGGTTACTTATAATTATAACATGGTACTATTTTTTTGTACAAGTTTAAAATTCCAGGCTTAAAAATCCTTGACAATGCTAATATTAGTTAGTATAATTACTTTTGTCGGTTTCGAGAGGTGGCAGGTATGGATATAAATATAATACCAATTTTAAAAAAAGAAGGCGCCAGCCTGAATGTTAATTTTAGCGGAAATGTTAATGACCTTGAAAGTAGAGTAGATAGTTACAATTTAGTTGATCCTGTAATCTTTAAAGGAACATTGCAAAACCGTAAAGGAGTATTAAATCTAAAAGGTTTAATAAAATTTGTGTATGACACACCCTGCTACAGGTGCCTGAATAATATTCATGGAAGTATGGAAATCCCTGTAAAAGAGGACATACTCAATGCGGCAAAAGTTACCGATGAAGATGATGCATTCACCTATGAAGGTGACTATCTTAATATAGATAGAATTTTAAAGGATTATATAATCTTGAATTTGCCGATGAAACAGATTTGCAGAGAAGACTGCAAGGGATTGTGTCCTGTTTGCGGAATCAACCTGAACAATACTATTTGTAGTTGTGCAGAAGAAAAAGATATTAATCCCAAAATGGAGATACTGAAAAAATATTTTGAATAGAAGATATGTAAGATGGAGGTGTTACAAGTGGCAAATCCAAAACGTAAATGGTCCAAGGCAAGGACAGGTAAAAGAAGATCACAATGGAAACTATCAGCCCCAACTCTTGTTAGCTGTCCTCAATGTCATAAATTGACTACACCACATAGAGTTTGTATGGAATGCGGTTATTATGATGGTAAAGATGTGTTAAAGAAGGCTGAGGCCAAATAGAATCATATGAGTGTGTATCTGATGAAAAAGAGCAGCAGTGGAAATAACTGCTGCTCTTTCACTAGAGGTGCATACCTGCACCTAAACTCAGCATGACTCAATGTCGTGCTGAGTTTGACTAATATCCCGGAGGCGGAAACAGCAGGTGAAAGAGAAAAATGGTACTAAAATACATGATATACGACAGGGTAGTATTGCTGAAGAAGCAGGATTAGAACCTGGAGATTATATTTTAACAATAAACGGTGAGAATATTACCGATATTTTTGATTATAGGTTCCTAATTACTGATGAGCAGCTTGATATGATGATTAAGAAAAAAGATGGGGATATTTGGGAGCTGGATATTGATAAGGATGCTTATGAAGATTTGGGAATAGGGTTTGATGACCCAATGATAGATGATGCCAGACACTGTGCAAATAAATGCATCTTTTGCTTCATAGACCAAATGCCAAAGGGTATGAGAGAAACTCTTTACTTTAAAGATGATGATACAAGGCTCTCTTTTTTATCAGGTAACTATGTAACGCTCACTAATGTGAAGGATAGGGATTTGGACAGGATTATAAGGTACCGCATGTCACCGATAAATATTTCTGTCCATACCACAAATTCTGACCTGAGAGTTCGTATGCTTAATAATAAAAATGCCGGCGATATTGTAGAAAAGATAAAGAAACTGGTTAATGCAGGAATAACAGTGAACTGCCAAATTGTATTGTGCAGAGGAATAAATGATGGTGATGAACTGGACAGGACAATTTCTGATCTTTCGAGTTTATATCCCTGGGTTAATAGTATATCCGTAGTACCAGTTGGAATAACCAAATACAGGGAAGAACTAACATATTTATTACCATATGATAAGGTATCAGCTTCCCGGATAATTGAGCAGGTAAACCTATGGCAAGAAAAGCTGATTACTGAAAAGGGTTCAAGGGTTGCTTACCTGGCAGATGAATTTTATATTATGGCAGACTATAAAATACCGGAATATGAGGACTATGAAGACTTCCCTCAACTTGAAAATGGTATTGGACTTATTTCATTATTCAAACAGGAATTTTATGATTATCTTGCTGAACTTGAAAATAAAGGTTATAGTATTGACTATAAGGTCAAAGTCAAGAAAATTAGCATAGCAACAGGTGTATCAGCCTATAGTTTTATAAAGGAACTATCAGATGTGCTGAAACAAAGGTTTGGTAATATTATCATAAATGTGTTTCCTATAGAAAACAGGTTTTTTGGGGAATATGTAACTGTATCAGGTCTTTTAACAGGGCAGGATATTGTTGCACAATTGAAAGATAAAGATTTGGGAGATGAGTTATTAATCTCCGATTCAATGCTTAAGGCAGGAGAGACGATTTTTCTAGATGATTATACAGTTGAGATGGTGGAAAGTCAGTTGGATATAAAGTTGAGTGCTGTAAAAAATAGTGGTAAGGATTTTATTGAAAAAATTCTTAAAATTGGAGGTGATGAAATTGAGAAAACCTATAGTTGCAATAGTTGGAAGACCTAATGTTGGCAAATCCACCTTATTTAACTATATCGCCGGTAAAAGAATCTCAATAGTAGAGGATACACCTGGAGTAACCCGGGACAGGATATATACAGAAGGTGAATGGAGGAATAGAAAGTTTATCCTTATTGATACAGGAGGAATTGAGCCTTTCTCTGAAGATGAAATTATGCAGCAGATGAAGAGACAGGCAGAAATTGCTATTGAAACTGCGGATGTTATCGTATTCATGGTGGATGCAAAAGAAGGATTAACAGCTTCAGATCACGAAGTAGCCAACTTGCTTCGCAAAACCAACAAACCTGTTATTTTGGCTATAAACAAAGTCGATAACATTGGTGAACCGCCACCTGAGGTATATGAATTTTATAATCTTGCAGCAGGTGAATTTATGACTGTTTCATCTTCTCATGGTTTAGGGATAGGTGATTTGCTTGATGAAATTTTTAAACATTTTTCCGACGAAGATGCAGATGATGACGATGAGGAGATTATTAAAGTATCCGTTATAGGTAAACCCAATGTAGGCAAATCTTCATTAATTAACAAAATTCTAGGTGAAGAAAGGCTTATTGTAACTGATATACCGGGCACAACCAGGGATGCAATCGATACGTTTGTTGAAAAAGGTGAAGATAAGTTTATTTTTATAGATACTGCAGGTATTAGGAGAAAGAGCAAAATTATAGATAATATAGAAAAGTACAGCACAATCAGGTCATGGACGGCTGTAGAAAGAGCGGATGTTTGCCTGATTATGATAGATGCTGAAGAAGGGGTTACCGAGCAGGATACTAAAATAGCCGGATATGCTCACGAGCAGGGAAAAGCATCAATTATTGCAGTAAACAAATGGGATTTGATTGATAAAGAAACTGGTACACTGGAAGAATACGAAAAGAAGGTACGTGAGAAGTTAAGTTTTATGCCATATGCCCCTGTGGTTTTTATATCAGCCTTAACAGGTAAGAGAATTGAAAAGCTGTATGATTTGATCAAGAGTGTTGCACAGCAAGCTTCTATAAGAGTAACAACTGGTGTTTTGAATGATGTAATAAATGAAGCCATAGCAATGGTACAACCACCTTCTGATAAAGGCAAAAGACTTAAAATATACTATATTACTCAGGTAGGAACAAAACCTCCAACGTTTGTACTTTTTATTAATGATGAAAAACTTATGCATTATTCGTATATGAGATATATTGAAAATCAGCTAAGAAAAACCTTCGGGTTTGAAGGTACACCGATAAAAATAATTGCAAGAGAAAGAAAAAAAGGGGATACTGTGCAATGAGTAATATTTTATACTATTTTTTAGCTGCAATTTGCGGTTATTTGCTTGGCAGTATAAATAATTCTCTGGTAGTAGGTAAATTCTACGGTGTGGACGTAAGAAAGCATGGCAGCGGGAATGCAGGGACAACCAATACCCTGAGAACCCTTGGGGGTAAAGCCGCTTTACTTGTACTAGTTGGAGACATACTAAAAGCTATAATCGCCTGCTTTATAGGAAGCTTTCTCGGTGGCTTAACCAGTGTTATGATTGGCGGGGCTTTTGCAATAATCGGTCATAACTGGCCGCTGTATTTTGGGTTTAAAGGTGGAAAGGGTGTGTTAACAGCTATTTCGGTAATTTTTTACATAGACTGGATTTTGGCTGTGATTGTGCTGGGAGCATTTATCGTCGTAGTAGCAATAACAAGATATGTATCCCTGGGATCTGTTATAGGTGCGGCTATTTTGCCTGTATTAGCTATAATATTTAGAAGGGACATGGAATTTATAATATTTACTGTTGCTCTGGCAGCTCTTGTAATTATTAAGCATATGCCGAATATTAAAAGACTGTTAAATGGCACTGAATCAAAGTTAGGTAAAAAAGTAAGTCATTAATGAATATTGGGTGCATTTAAAATTTTCAAAGAAATATATTTCAGAAGCTATTATTTAATTTCTTCAAAAATAAAATATGCACCTTGATGAATGAAAAAGTAAAATACATTAATTTAGGGTGATATCATGGGAACTAAAACTATATCCGTTATTGGTGCCGGAAGTATGGGTACGGCACTTTCTATTTTATTGGCAGGGAATGGACACAAGGTTAAAATGTGGTCCCCGTTTGCAGAAGAAGTTAAAATGATAAATGAAACAAGAGAGCAAGGAGATAAACTTCCAGGTGCAAGAATACATGATGATACTACTTGCACCTGCGATATTGAAGAAGCTTTGGCGCATTCTGATCTTGTAGTACTTGTTGTACCTTCTCAAACAATAAGACAAAATGCTAAAAACATTAAAAAATATTTGAAAACCGATCAAATAGTTACCTGTTTTTCCAAAGGTCTTGAAGAAGATACTGGACTTAGAATGTCTGAGGTTGTTGCACAAGAAATACCCGAAGTTCCATATGTAGCCTTATCGGGGCCCTGTCATGCGGAAGAACTGGCACTGGGTATACCTACAGCATATGTGGCTGCATCACATTCAAAGAAAGCTGCAGATTTTGCTCAGGATATATTTATGTCTCCTAAATTCAGAGTTTATACAAATAATGATGTAGTAGGTGTAGAGCTTGGGGGAGCTTTGAAGAATGTTATAGCTTTGTGTGCCGGAATATCTGATGGATTGGGCTTTGGAGATAATACCAAAGCAGCCTTGATGACCAGAGGAATTGCAGAAATAACCAGGCTGGGTATTGCACTTAATGCCAGTGCTCATAGTTTTGCAGGCTTGGCAGGTATTGGTGACCTTATAGTAACCTGCACAAGCATGCACAGCAGAAATAGAAGAGCAGGAATACTGATTGGCCAGGGGAATTCAGTACAGGAAGCCATTAATAAGGTAAAAATGGTTGTAGAAGGTATAACTACTACAAAAGCTGCATATAAGCTTGCGCAACGAGAAAGTATAGTTATGCCCATAACCTCCGAAGCCTATGACATTTTATTTAATAACAAGAATCCCAGAGAAGCTGTTGATGATTTGATGACCAGGGATAAAACTTTTGAACTAAAAGGGATTTTGTAATTCAAAGTTTACCTTTTTTTTATAACGTGAGGGGGATACACCAACTGTTTTTTTAAACATCCTGTAAAAATTCGAATAATCATTAAACCCGCAAACAGCAGATGCTTCAGTTGCACTGTATCCCTCAGAAAGCACTCTTTTAGCTTTTGATATCCTTTTATATAATATATAATCATGTATATTGCTTCCTGTATATTTTTTAAAAAGTCTGCTCAGGTAATATTTGTCTATAAAAAACTTTTTCCCAAGAGCGTCAAGGGATAAATTTTCTTCGGCATTTTTATCAATATAATCCATTATTAATCTTAACTTTTCCGGAATATCACTGTAATCACAGTTTTTCTGCATTGCATTATATATTCTATTAATATAGACAAGAAGATCCAGAAAGGCAGTTAGTTTGATTATACTGGAACCTGCAGAAACACTTTTTTGTAATTGACCGATCTTATATAGAAACTCAAGAATGTGGTTTGACTGTTCATTATCCAGGTTTATTCTGTTAAATTCACCTTTTGGCCTGTTAATAAAGCAATCGAGTAGATTAAAATCATCAGGACTTAATAAACCTACTATTGATGAATCAAAATGAATAACTATCCTTTCATAGGCTTCACCTGGAAACACAGATGGCTTATGAATTTCTTGATTATTCATAAAAATTAAATCTCCGTAATGTAATTGGTATACTTTATTTTCTATAAAATAGTTTACTTTACCTGAAATAAAAAAGTATATTTCAAAATATTCATGAAGATGAAAATCCATCCCATGATACTTATTAGTTTTAGAATGGGAATAATTTATTTTACCCGAAGGATTTTTATAATATTCTGAAAGCATAGTCATAAACCTCCATTTTGGTGCCTGTTGTATTTGGTGCCCGGCACCAAATACAACAGGCACCAAAAGACAACTAAAACAATATAATAGCCAATAAAAGCAAAGATTATGCTTTAATTATATAATATAATAGCAAGTATAGTATATACTTTAATAAAATGTTATAAATAATTTTTACAGGAGGGAAAAAATGGACAAGAATGTAATCGCTGCTCAACTATATACTCTGAGGGATTTTACCAGGACTCCAGCAGATATTGAAAATACTTTAAAAAAAGTTAAAAAAATAGGTTATGATGCGGTGCAGGTATCAGGTATGGGACCTATAGATCCTGTTCAATTGAAAGACATTGCTGATAAAGCAGGCCTGAAAATAGTTGCAACCCATATATCTCCTGATCGGCTTAAAAATGATTTTAATGCTCTGGCTAAGGAACACATATTATGGGATTGTAAGTATATTGGTATAGGCAGTATGCCTCCCGAATATCCAAGAAATAAAGAAGGGTTTAAAGCATTTGCAAAGGATTTTTCTAAAATAGCAAGACAATGTGCGGATAGAGGATTGAGTTTTATATACCACAACCATAAGTTCGAATTTGAAAAATTTGATGGTGTAACAGGTATGGAAATCCTATTAAATGAAACAGACCCTGAAGTATTTAATTTTGAGGTTGATACTTACTGGGTGCAGGCCGGAGGCGGAGAACCTGCAGAGTGGATTAGGAAAGTAAAAGGGAGAATGGATGTAGTGCATTTTAAAGATATGGCAATAAAGGAAAATAGTCAGGTTTATGCCGAGATTGGTGAAGGAAATCTCAACTGGGGTTCTATTCTAGAAGCATGTAAGGATACTGGTGTTAAATGGTACTGTGTTGAGCAGGATGTATGCCTCCGTGATCCATTTGAAAGTCTGGCAATAAGTCTTCAAAATATGAAGAAAATGTGACATATGCCTGTGTATTTTAATATAAAAGGAGGCTGTTTCCATGAGCAAATTTATTATTAGTGCTTTTGCAGATGAAATTGATACTAATTTAACAACACAAATGAATGTACTTGAACAGCATGGGATCAAATACATCGAGATGAGAGGTGTAAACGGTAAAAGTGTTGTTAAGTACACTACTGAAGAAATGAAAGAAATAAAGAAGCAGCTCGATGATAGTGGATTTAAAATATCAGCTGTTGGCTCACCCATAGGGAAAATAAACATTAAGGATTTATTTGAACCGCATTTGGATCTTTTTAAACATACATTGGAATTGGCAAAAATATTGGAAACCAAATATATCAGGATGTTTAGTTTTTTTATTCCCGAAGGAGAAAACCCGATAAAATACAGGGATGAAGTAATGGAAAGATGGCAGAAATTTATCAAAGCAGCTGATGGGTATGAGCTTGTACTTTTGCATGAAAATGAAAAGGATATATATGGCGATACCCCCGAAAGATGTCTTGATCTTTTTAAGAGTATGAATTGCAATTATTTGAAAGCCATATTTGACCCGGCCAATTTCGTCCAGTGTGATGTTGAAACTTTCCCCCATGCATATATGATACTAAAAGACTATATAGAGTATTTACATATTAAGGATGCGTTATCAAGCAATCACAGTGTAGTACCTTCAGGATATGGAGATGGCAGAGTTAAAGATATTCTTATAGATTTATTTAATAGTGGTTACGAAGGCTTCCTATCTTTAGAACCCCATCTAGGTTCTTTCAAGGGCTTTTCGGAGCTTGAACCCAACTCAAATATCAATGATATGCCTGAAGGAGGTCCAAAGCAATTTGCCATTGCTGCTAATGCATTAAAGAAAATAATTGATGCAGTAATAAAATAATATAAAGGTGGAGAAATGTATGGAAAAGGTAAGAATAGGTATAATTGGTTTAGGCCATATGGGAACAGGCCATGCCAGGTATATATTTAATGGTCAGATACCTCAAGGTGTCCTTACAGCAGTGTGTGACACAGATACATCACGACTTGAATTTGCAAAAAGAGAATTCGGGGATAATGTGCAACGGTTTGATAATCCGGATTTATTTTTTACAAATGCACCTGTTGATGCAGTTATAATTGCTACAGTACATTACTCGCATCCGGAACTTGCAATTAAAGCGTTTAAACATAATCTGCATGTACTTGTTGAGAAACCAGCAGGTGTTTATACAAAACAGGTACGTCCTATGAATGAAGCTGCAAATAGCAGTGGGAAAGTTTTCGGTATAATGTATAACAACAGAACCAATCCTGTATACCAAAAAGTAAGGGATTTGATTACAGCAGGTGAGTTAGGAGAAATTAAAAGAACGAACTGGGTTATTACTACATGGTACCGAACACAAAAATATTATAACTCAGGAGGTTGGAGAGGTACATGGTCAGGTGAGGGAGGTGGCGTGCTCCTAAATCAGTCCCCTCATCAGTTGGATCTTTGGCAGTGGGTATGTGGTATGCCCAAAAAGGTGAGAGGTTTTTGCCACTATGGGAAATATCATGATATTGAAGTTGAAGATGATGTTACTGCCTATGTTGAATATGAAAATGGAGCTACAGGTACCTTTATAACATCAACAGGTGAAACTCCTGGAACAGACCGTCTTGAAATTGCTGGAGACAGGGGGAAAATTGTTGTTGAAAACAACACTATTACATTCTGGCGTTTAAGGGAATCAGAAAGGGAATTTATTAGAGATTTAACTAAAACCGTAGGTTCGCCTGAATGTTGGAAATGTGAAATACCGTTCAGCGGGTCCACTACAGGACATGCAGGTATTACCGCAAATTGGGTTGAAGCAATTACCAGAGGAACACCTTTACTAGCACCAGGTATTGAGGGTATAAGGGGCCTTGAAATATCAAATGCAATTTATCTGTCTTCCTGGATTGACAATTGGGTTGAAATTCCGGTAGATGAAGACCTTTTTTATGCTAAACTTCAGGAAAGGATAAGAGAGTCAAGCCAAAAATAAATTGTATGTACCTCCTATTAATTGGTGCATTTATCAAATCTGAAGAAATATTTACCAGTGGCTATCGTTACGGTGCTTAGAGCCTTTAAATTCAGCTGCGGGCAAAATCAAACTCATAAAATAATCTGAACAAAAGAATTGTAATTATTTTGTTCAAACACTGATTTTGCTAATCCTTCGCTCGGATTAAAAGGCTCTACAGCACCTACACTTATGCCCTTTACCAATACTTTCTTCAGATAAATTAAATGCACCTTCTATTAATCCTTCAAAACATATGCTATTATTAACATATGATGCTTTATATATTAATAATATAGTTTTCCTTCATTAAGAAAATTAAGGATGCATTGAAAGGGGTTTTCACTATGAGAGAATTTCAGGTTTTATTGTATACTGTAAATGGAGATATATTCGGCACTTATGCAGATGAAGTAGTTGAAATTATAGATAGTAAAGGTTTAGCTGACGGCTTCATTACTGTAAGAGATGTAAGAGTCCCGGTTATCAAACTTGGCACATTTTTAGGTAAAGGTGACACAACTGTTTCAACTGATTCGAAAGTAATTCTTGTAAACCAGAATGGCCATTATGTAGGATTTCTTGTTGACAGTGTAACAGAACTTATAAGACTTCAGGAAAACTCCGTACACAATGCACCAGAAATACTAAAAACTCCTGAAAACAGGTTTATAGTAAAATTTGGTATTGCTGGGGAACAGCCGTTTCCAATAATCAAGCTTTCATATATTGATGTTGAGCGCGTTTATTGAATAAAAAGAAATATATATCAGGGGCTGTCGTTATTTCCTTAGATTTATTAGGGACATACCTCAACGTAAAACGGATATTACCTGCTAGAGAGAGGTACGTCCCCTAACCTTACTCAAATTTTCCGCTAATGAAGTAATCCATTAATTTGCAGCCAGTTCCTACGAATAGTCCGCTTTTTTTAGCTTCAAATTCGTCATAGCAGGAGACAGCAGAATATGAAGGTTCACATGATTCATTATTAATGCCTTCACCATACATTACAAATGGTACAGGATCTGATGCGTGAGTTCTTATAGCCAGTGGAGTGGGGTGATCCGGGAGCAAAAGCATTCTGTAATCTCCAATATTTTTGAGGCCTGCAAGAAGCCGTCCAATTACTTGCTCATCAATTAATTCGATAGATTTTACCTTGTTGTCAATTTCATATCTATGTCCACATTCATCAGGAGCTTCAATGTGAATATATACAAAATCTTGACCGGCTTCAAGTTCATTTAATGCAGCATCAGCTTTACCGGCAAAATTAGTATTCAAATTACCTGTTGCCCCTTGTACATTTATAGAACTAAGCCCCATGCATATACCAAGTCCTTTTACTAAATCAACAGCAGATATAACTGAACCCTTTATACCATACTTTTCGTAAAATCCCGGTACCGAAGGTTTTTTGCCTTCTCCCCATAACCATATGGAATTAGCTGGGTTTAAACCGCGTTTTAATCTTTCTATATTGATTTTATGTCCCTTCAATATATTATAGCTGTCCTCCATCATTTTGAACAAAATAGAGGAATTTTTACCTTCAGGAATGAATGAAGCAATATTTTTACCCGAAATATCATGCGGAGGAGTAAGCTTGAAGCCATCTGGTGCATTTTCCCAAACCATACAATGCCTGTAACTTACTCCGGGATAGAATGAAATTTCAGATGATTGGAAATAATTGTTGATTTCCTTTATCAATTCTGCTCCTTCTTTAGAAGATATTTCGTCTGAACTGTAGTCCACCATGGTTTTATCCATATAATTATCTCCATCAGAAAGTGTTACCAGATTACATCTGAAAGCCTTATCGTTATCACCAAGTTTTATGCCCATACTTACTGCCTCAAGGGGAGATCTTCCTGTGTAATACTTTTCAGGGTCATAGCCCATTACAGAAAGGTTGGCTACATCACTGCCGGGAGCCATGCCATCAGGAATTGTTTTTACCATACCTGAGATGCCCTTTGATGCAATATAATCCATATTGGGCTTAACTGCACATTGTAAAGGGGTTTTACCACCAAGTTGCGGTACGGGATAATCAGCCATACCATCACCAAGTATAACTATATATTTCATATTTTTATTTTCCTTTTCAAAATATTTTATATTAATATATTACCATTTTGATTAACAAGCTTATAACTTATATATTATAGCAGAAACTTGCATCTGAGGCAAAGAAAAATTGCAAAATAAAAACAAATTACGTATAATATATAAAAGAATATTTTGCAAGCTTGGGAGTATGTTGTTATGAAGAAAATTACTGGTTTATTTGAACAAAAATTAAGATTAAAGGGATATAGGGTTACAGGTCAACGGCAAGCTGTGCTTGATGTTATTGTAAATAATGAGGGTAGACATCTATGCAGCGAGGAAATTTACGAACTTGTAAAAGCGGATTTTCCTGAAATTGGTTTAGCAACGGTTTATAGAACACTTTTTCTCTTAGAAAACATGGGGATTATTTACAAAATAGACCTGGATGACGGTAAAGGAAGATATGAGCTGAATAAAGGCGGGGAGGATCATCTTCATCATCACTTAATATGTACTGAATGCGGCTCCATTTCTGAAGTTAATTATGATCTCCTGGAATTTTTGGAGGAGCAGATTTATAATAAAAACGATTTTTTAGTGAAAAACCATAGTGTTAAATTTTATGGTATTTGTGGAAAGTGTTTAAAAACTTTGCCGTAGAAAAAAGACAGCCATACTGGATATAAAGATAGTAACAAAGGGGTTCATGG
>ERZ795032.924-NODE-924-length-24372-cov-12.467286_pt1 | contig 24372 bp, 45 predicted proteins | sample MGYA00375124_ERZ795032 | MGnify/ENA primary metagenome ERZ795032 (study PRJEB30167, sample SAMN05720154) | activated sludge metagenome | isolation source: Anaerobic digester | place: China | collected 2015-12-16 ...
GTCTGGGGACTGTATCAGTTCCGCAGCGGCTACCAGACACAGGGGATGGACTGATGAGGCGCCCCGCCCTCGCCCTCCTCCTCGGCTGCCTCCTGCTCGTCGCGGGAGTCTCGGCGCTCGATGGCTACGATTATTACCAGACGATCGAGTACGCCGGCTGCGACCAGGAAGTCTACCAGCAGGACATCATAATCCACCGCAGCGCCGGCACTGCGTACAACGAGACGAGCGGCGGGTTGGAGACCTGGCATATCTTCGTCGGGGAGCACTGCCGGGAGGATTACGGGGACGTGCGGTTCACCGACGCGGCCGGCGCAGAACTCGCCTACTACCTCTGGCCGGACCATACGAGTTCTAGCGCCCGGTTCACGGTGCGGTTGGAGAACGCGACGGCTGCCTGGACGCTTATGGTGTATTACGGCAACACGACGGCCACGACGACGAGCAATGGGGACGGAACATATTTCTTATTTGACAATTTTGATGAGGATACCCTCAACACCACGAAGTGGACGTCCACAGGATCGATATCCATATCGGGCGGGATCCTCACAATATCCAACGCTGGCAAGATCCAATCGACTGGTACTTTTGGGAACAAACATACATTTATGGCACGGGCAAAGGTTGCTCCAGTAAGCCAGAACTGGGTCGGCTGGTTAAACACGCCATCGGGGACATTTGCAATCTTCCAGTATACCACCTCATCGAGATGTCATGTGTATTTTACATCCGACAGCAACAATGCCGCCCCGATCAATTTCTCCGGGGAGTTCCACACATTTGAGATTCGTAGGGGTCCATCAACAATATTCCTTATCGATGGGGGGAACTCCATAACGATTGCGCAGTCCAGTACCGCGCAGATACGAGCTACCTGCGAGATTTATTCCGGGACACAGACAATGTTATTGGATTGGGTTGCTGTCCGCGCCTACAGCGCCACCCCGCCCGCCGCCCTCACCTTCGAGACCGCCGCCCCGCCCGTCACCGCCTTCACCGCCACCCCCACCGCCGGCCTCGCCCCGCTCACCGTCCAGTTCACCGACACCAGCACCGGCAGCCCGACCTCATGGCTCTGGGACTTCGGGGACGGCAACACCTCCACCGACCAGAACCCGCAGCACACCTACACCGCCCCCGGCCTCTACACCGTCACCCTCACCGCCACCAACGAATACGGCAGCGACACCGAGACCAAAACCGACTACATCACCGTCTACGCCCCCGTTACGGCACAGTTCATGGCCGACGTGACTTATGGAGCCCTCCCGCTAACCGTCCAGTTCACTGACGCCTCATCAGGCAGCCCGACCTCGTGGACCTGGGACTTTGGCGACGGCAACACTTCAACCGACCAGAACCCGGAACACACATACACCTCCACAGGCACATATACCGTAAAACTCATCGCGAGCCATCCATATGACTCCGACGAAGAGACAAAAGTCAACTATATCACCGTCGTGACGCTTCAGCCGTTCCCAGGCTGCAGCAGCAACCCGACAGACCCAGACTCAGACGGCCTGTATGAAGACATCAACGGCAACGGCCGGTGGGATTTCCAGGATCTCGTCCTGTTTTTCCAGCATCTCACGTGGTGCAACGCGAACCAGCCGATCACCCTGTTTGACTGGAACAGCAACTTTAGATGTGATTTTGATGACGTTCACAAACTGTGGCTGGATGGGGGGATGATATGAGACGAACAGCGCTGATCTTCGTCGGCCTCCTCCTCCTTGTAGGGATCGCCGCTGCGGACACTCTCACGATCCCGGACGCGGCCCCGTACCAGAACCAGCAGGTGACCGTTCCCGTAGCACTCACGGCAGCAAACGGGTTGAGTGGTTACAACATCACGTTTTCGGTAGATAACTCGTCCGTGGCACGGATTGATAGCGTAACCTTCCCGGCCTGGGTCACCCTACACTCGGCCTCGACGACACCGGGCACGACCGTCACCACCGTGGGCGCGGACCTCGGCAACGCCGTCACCGCCCCGGCGAGCACGACGATCGTCTCCCTGGTGGTGCAGGGTCTCGCGCTCGGCTCGGCAAACCTGACCGCGACCGTCAACCAGATTGATGACGATGCCGGGGGCTCCGTCACCCCGACGATCAGCTCCGGCACGATCACCGTATCGAGCTCTATCCGGCCCCGGGCCTCCGCGACCATCCCCACGCTCTCAACCGACCTCAAAGACGACCTCATAGACTCCCTTGGCGGCGAGACCGTCCCGGAGCCTGGCAACGATACAATCAACTGGACTGGGTTGATCTCCACCATTGCCGGTGCCTACACATCCGTGTTAGGCCCGCTTGCGTATACCCTGATATTCTCGATCCCGTTCCTGATGATGTGGATCACTCAGCGGGACATGACATTACCCGGTCTTGTCGGGGCATTGTTCGGGCTGTTTATAATCGTGCGACTGCCTGCCGAGTTCCATCTGGTTGCGGTGACATTCATCGTGATCAGTATTGTGGCAGTAATATATTCGCTGGTGAAGGAGAGGGTGTAAACAATGGATAAAGGTCGATGTCGAATCGTCATGTACAACGAGTGGAACCGGAAAGAGTACAACACGGGGCTCAAACAGATTGAGGATGCCGTAAACGAGTTGAACGATTATATCGAGAGCAAATACTTCGGTCGGAGGTGTCAGCGATGATCACAGTCGAGATCTACATCTTCCTTGCTGCCGTGGTCGCGGCCGCGTTCGTCTACATATTCCTCGATCTTGACAACCGGCTGTATGGCAACCTGTTTGCTGCCTCCTTTGCAGGGATCATGTCCGGGCTCCTGGCGCTCTGGAGTTTCAACGAGAACACCGTCACCATCACCACCGTGCCACAAACCGCCATTGCCGTGCAACACTACCTGAACGATACCCTCGCCAACGTCACCACCACATACGCATACCAGACGCACATCGTCCCGATAGTCGATCCGGCACTCGGTTACTTCTGGATGCTGGTTATGGTATTCATGTGGTTCCTGGTCGGGTATTTCGTCCTGGAGATCCTGCATGAGAGCCGGATGCCTGATGACGAGGAGGCATACGAATGAGCAGGGGTCGTCGTGTCCCAAAAGCGATCATAATGATCCTGCCACTCATGTTTATCCTGGCACTGGTGATGCTCCTCCCCGCGATCGCGGGCAGTGCCGAGGCGGAGCACAACATCACGGCGCTTGAGCACAGCGAGGGTGCTGCGGGAGCGATGAACCTCCTCCTCGTAGGAGACATGATCCTGCCGGTTCTCGCGCTCCTTGTCGGTCTTGCGATCCTGCTGGTCGGGGTCGGGTTCTTCCGCCGCGGCAACTTCTGATAAGGTTTAAATAATAATGTCGCGAACAAACCTCATAGTGAGGTGACAAATGTGGCCAGACGTGGTGATACAAACCCGATGAACCTGATCATCGCGATCGCTATCGGGATCCTGACCCTGATCGCCGTATTCTCGGTGATCCCGGTTGTCGGCGGATCGATCGACAACGCAATGCCTCCGCTGGGTGCAGATTCCGATTGGAACACCACAACCAACCCGGATCTCCCCAGCGGTGCCAGCATGTGGTCGCAGCTCGGGCCGCTGCTCGTGCTCGCAGTCCTGGCACTGGTGATCGGTTTAGTGATCATGTACTTCAGGAACGCCGCAGGATAAGGCGGTGGGATCCCATGGAGGTACAGACTCGCCGGGGGCAAAGGGGGTCAAACCCCTTACCCTCTTTTCTATCAAGGTGATTTATGGCAGACGATCCTTATGTTGGTGACGGCATTGACACTCCGGAACCACCCCAGGCATCCCAACTGTACTCGGATGACGGGACCTACAACTCCTTCCTCTACAAGGCCCGGCTCATCGAGACTGATTATCTGCCGGCACTGGTAGAAGCTGCCTGGAAAGCACCGCTCACGATGTCGGCGAAGAAGACGCTGTCAACAATTTTCCTTGGGTTATTCGAGAAGTCGGTTGTGCTTGCCAGGGAAAAGGATCTTGATGTCTCGCTCTGGGAGGCAGAGATCATGATGCTGTCTGCAACCCAGAGTTTCACGTCTTACGACCTCGACCGGCCGGAACTCCAGGTGATCATCAACTCGGCACTGGAGCATTACAAGAAATTCATCAGCCGGTCAAAAGACGGATGGGAACGCGAATTGCAGAACAAGATCGAGACCTCCAGCAAGACCGAGAACGTGCAACGGATTGTGGCACCAAAACCCCCGAAACGTGGGTTTGCATCAATTTTTGGAGGTAAATAGGCATGGGCGTATCAATACCTATAGAGTATCTCTATATCACGGTGGGACTGCTTGTCGTTGCCGTGATCTACATCATCAACGACAAGAACAACGCCAGACTTTACAACCCGGAGGGTCCGCTGTTTGTCAAGGCACGGAAAAAGGAGATCCCGATCCTGAGGGTGATCGATCCAGGCACCAACCACGCGCGGCACATCCTCGGAGATAAGGAACGGGACGACGACCCGGTCTATGCCAAAGATATGTGGGGACTGCACGCGGATCCTGCATATATCGAGGGCGATGCGTCACCCGAACGGCATCCCGGCGGGCTGCTGATCTACAACATATCCCCGAACGTGACGTTCCCGATCTCGCCGAGAAACGTTCTTGCGCAACAGACAATCCTGCGGCACCGCCGGGATCTGCCGGAGTTCGCGGACCTCGATTTCCTCAGCGATCGTGACCTCTTGGTGCTCCTCAGTTCCCCATCGGATCACCTGCCTCACGATGCCCAGATCTTCACCAACAACTACAAACCCACGATAGTCGAGATCGACGAGTCCGGGCAGCCGGTCGAGGTCGAGATGAACGCGGCCGACCTGGTGGACCGGATCACGGCGTTCAGGAAATACGCGACCACGCTGCCGGTTGAGGGCGGGGGATTTGCGTATCACGAGTATTTCCGGAACAACCCCTATGGCCACAGTTCGCAGACCACGCAACGGATCAACTACCTCTTCCAGAAGATTGCCGACCGGAAATCGGCAATGGCAGATAAACTGTGGACATACGGCCTGATTGCAATCGGGTTACTCGGTGCCGTGGGTGTGACAATCTATATCATCAGCATAGCGGCTGGGTGATCTCATGGACGTGGACGAGAACCTCACCATTCCAGGCATCATCGAGAACGTATACCTGGAGACGGTGCACCAGACCGCCGAGGCGCTCAAATACCTGCATGCCCCAACGGGACCCCTGAAACAGAGGATGCTCCACCTCGCGATCCCGTTTTACGAACTTTATCAACACACCCGCCACATACCTGCCGTTGCGGAAGTCATGGGAAACGACCCCAGCAAAACGGCTGAACTTGACAACTGGTTCTTCTCGCCGGGATACACGCCAGATGCCCTGAGGTGCGGGATAGATTTATTCTCCTGGTATCAAAAGATTCTCCTTGAATCGAGGGTGATCACAATTGAGCGGCAGTAAAACCAACGACACGATCAGCGCTGGTGCCGCGGCAAACATCGACGACACCCCCAAGGTGTTTGCCGGGCGAAGCGGGGCCGATCTATACCTGGCGCACGTCTTGTTTTCGCTGAACCGGTGGGACTGGATGATCTCCAACCTCACAAACACCGGGGATATACGGATCGTGCCGTTTACGCGGACGATCATCAGCAAACTGCCTGACAAAGACGCAAAGGTTAAACTATTCAAGGCGCTCAACTCAGACATCCTGGCAGTGAGAAACACCCCCAACCGGTCAACCATCGACAAAGACCAGAAAATCCTGGAGATCTGCCAGAACGCGATCTCGGTGGTGTATGATCACGTGATCCGGGAATATGTGCTGAGAGAGACCACCGTCATCCTGCCGATGACGCAGGATCCAACAGAGGAGGACGACACAGATGCCGATAGTGTACAGACGCCCGACACAGACTATTGACCCCCTGTATTCCGAGTCCGAACCATCCTCGCTGCAATGGGACCAGGTTACCGACAGGTATGCCGCGCTCTGCGGCAACTCTGATGGTAATGCCAATGATGAGATGACGTTTAGTTCCCTCGCCGAGATGCTGTCCCGGCGTGTGTGTTCGAGATACAACAAGAACGTGATTTTTGCCATGTTCGGGGAGCCCGGCAGCGGCAAATCCATGGCCGCCCTCAGCCTGGCCGAAAGTTGCGCGAAATGGATCGCCAGGTTCCGCGGCGGCAAGCCAGAAGACTATTTCACGCTTGACAACGTGGCGGTTATTCACCCCATAATGCTGCAGGACCTGATCAAACGTATGCAGAGCCACAACATCTACATCCTGGATGACGCGGGTGCCGCGTATGACGCCCGCAACTACATGAAACAGGATAACAAGGCTCTGGGATACGTGCTCCAGACGTTTAGGACACTTAACTCGATCCTGATCGTGACCGGTGTGGATGGGGCAATGCTGGATGTCAACCTCCACCGTACCGCGCGATATTATGCCGAGGTCAGCGAATCCCGTCACGATCTCGGCTACACCGACGTCAAGGTTTTCCGGGCACTCCGGAAGTACCGGCAGAAAACCGTCCACTACCGATACCTGACCCAGAACCGGACTCAGATTATTCGATACCGGGCGTACCTGCCGAGCAAGGATCTCATCGAACCTTACGAGGCGCTCCGGAAAGAGCAGGCGCTCCTGATCCAGACGATGGAAGACCAGGCAGAGAAGAAGAAACAGGAGGATCTGAAAAAGCAGCAGGAGGCAAGGGAACAGGAGAAGATCCGGAAACAGGAGGAACTGAGGGAGAAAAAGAGACAGAGGAAACCAGGAGGCGTTTTACTCACATGCCAAATATGTGGGCATGAGTGGAACTACAAAGGCAAGAAGGTCAAGAATGCCACCTGTCCTGACTGCTATAGTAAGGTGCCAATCAACGGTTACCAGCGCACTGAAGGCTCCACCACCAGAACTATTATCCCTACCACCACAGAGGTACCGTCTAGCTGTTAAAGGCAAACGTCGGCATCTGTTTGTCATGGAATGGAGGAATACGATACGTTAATAAAGCCATGCGGGGTATAGTCTCTCATGAATGATGACGGCGTCGCCTGGTCGTTTGTGATGGTCGTGCTCGCTCTGCTTGTCCTGGCAGGCCTGTGGATTGTCATGACGCCGTTCGCCGGGTATTTTGTCGACCTGATGAACGAGAGGATCGCGGCGGGCACGGTCTCGGCGCAGACGGCAGACGCTTTTGAATTCAACGTTACAATATTCACCTACTGGCCGGCGTTTGCCCTCGGTGCGCTCTTCCTGTTTTCGATCATCAGGGCGCTGTACGAGCGGAGGGTCAATCCTTATGACTAATTTCTGGACGGCGTATACCGGATGCCTGATCGGACTGGTTTTGATCTTCTCCGGGATCATGCTCTCGTTCTGCGGCGGGATTGTTCTGGACGCGATGAGCGACGCCTTCATCGGGGCCGGGCTGGATCAGGGGGTCGGGACGGCATACGACTCGTCCGGGGAGATCAACTTGCTCTCCAACCTGTTTTTTGTCCTGTGTTACGCTCTACCACTGCTCGGCATAGGGATCATGTACGTCACGATCACGCGGCGGATGCGGTACGACCAGCAGCAGCAGGTATATTTCGACGAAAACGATTATTGAGCCAGATCTGGGAGATCCGGACTCAAATCGTCGAGTTTTAGCAGACGCGATATAACGGCGGATCTTTTTCCCGGACACCCTAACATACCGGGACGCTCCAGATCGTCGATCTGAGGGCCATGGGAGGGATGGTTTCCGGGCTCCGTTTGTGCTGAGTGCCACAACCCCCGGACCCCGGCCGGTCTGCGCGGGTCACCCCCGGACTCGACCGGGGAGGGAGGGGGATCCGATCATCCTGCACGATCACCCTGCACGACCAGCGCGGATCCCCACCCCCCGTATAGATTGTGTGATCACCCCGACCGGTCTGCACGACCACCCCGACCCGGCCGGTCCGCGCGGGCCACCCCCGGACTCGACCGGGGAGGGAGGGGGATCCTACCCCCGGACTACAAAGCGATAGTATTATATACATGTATATCCAATAGTATATTGTATCACAGAGATACAGGAGAGACCCAAACATGACCAAAAACGAGAGCTCCCTCGTGTGGGAGTTGGTACGCGAGACGACCGGGGAGGTGCTCCGCACCTCCCACCAGACCGTGGAGGAGTTTGGCCTGCACGCGTGCGGGCCCGAGCTCGCGCTCGCATGTGTGGACGCGATCCCCCGGAGCGTGCTGGACGCGCAGAACGAGGACGAGATCATCATCCCGGACGCGCTCGCCTGCGCGGATGTAATCCCGCGGGAGATGATCTCGGACTCAAACGAGGGGGAGTGGAGCAGGGACGGCTTGCGCTTTGTGCACGAGGGCCAGGAGTACCTCGTGCGGTGCAGGTTCGCCGCACGGGAGGAGATCGTGCACGACCCCATCCCCGAGCCCCTCTCGCTGGGGTGCGGGGTGAGGATCGATGTGGTCTCTGATCACATGGAGATCCCAACGTGGTACGTCGGGATCTACGACGACGAAACCAGAGACTGGATGGGAGAGGTCCCGCTGCGCTGGGACCCGACCCGCGCGCCCGCGCGCGTCGGGGAACTGGTTGACAGGATCCTCCGGATATACCCTGAGGATCGCCTCCCGATCGGCCCAGAGGAGCTGGAGCGGAGGATCAGGATGGTTTTCGAGACCGCCGGGGAGGGAGCACTGCGCTCCTACCCGGAGATCGAGAGAGAGGTGGAATAAACCATGACAAACAACACCCAGTCAACCCAGCCCCACATGGTGTGGGAGCTGGTGCGGCTCGCTGGTGCGAGGAGCGCAATTGTGATCTGCTCGGTTGAGCAGACCATGGACGAATATGAGGTTAACGGGCGCGCAGATGCGCTCGCAAGCCTTCTCCCGTTAGTGATGATCGACTCGGCCAATAGCGGCGAGTGGAACGAGGAGGGCCTCATATTCACGCACGAGGGTAGGACGTACCTCGTGCGGTGCAGACGGGTTGAGAGGGAGGTGGCTTAAATGGCCACCAAGACCACCCAGCTTCCCCTGATGTGGGAGCTGAGGACCGCAGAGGGAGAGGTGCTCAGCTCCCTCTACGAGGATACCGTCCCACAGGAACTGCGGGATTACGTCTGCGAAGGAGAGACACGGCGCGTGTACGTACGGTGCACGCGCCTGGCACCACCGCGGTGGGTATATCCCCCGCCAACGTTCCCGGAGCCTCAGCCGATCGGCCGGGGGGGGATTGCAATCAACCTGACGTGGACCACCGGCCCGGAGTGGAGGGTCGGGATATACCGGAAACTGGGGGAGGTCTCGTTTGACCGTGACCCCCTCCGCTGGCCCCCGCCAGGGGAGAGGATCGCCGACAAAATCATCGAGTGCACGGGGATGGCCGCGGACCGCGACGAAGTGGCCGCGGACGTACGGGGGGCCCTTCGCAAGATGTGGGCTAAAGTCCCGCACGCTTACCCGGAGACCGAGGAGGATGAGGAGGAGGATTACCTTCCTCCGGACCTCCGGGCCGACTCGGATGAGTATATTGAGGTGGAGTAAATGACCCCAGAGCAGCAGCATCTGGAGATATTGCCCTCCCGTGACGGGCGGGGTGCATGGAGCGCTGGAGTATACCTTTCCGGGACCCTGATAGCATGGGTACAGTTCTCAGCCAACCCGCTCCTGATCCCGACGACAACGGCCTACACAGACCGCGTGGCCGAGGAGGTCGCAAAAGCCGGGTTTGATCTCCTGGAGGCGGGTCGGCCTGAGATGGTTCGCCGGGTACGGGAGGTGCTGGAGGAGATGGACAGCCCCGAGAGACAGATTGCAGCACTCCGGGCGACCAACGCAAGACTCATGGAGGAGATCTGCGATCTCAAGGAGAGGATCCGCGAGCTTGAAGGGGAGGGAGCCTAAATGACCTCCCCCTTGCAAGAGCAGCCGCGAGGAGACAACCTTGTCATCGGCGGTTATGATCTCCCTTCGTTTCGATACGTTGCCGGGGGAGGGGTCGCGACCATACATATTCTGGAGATGGCCGGGTCGGTGCCGGTTGCCGGGGGGTATAACAAGATCGTCGAATGCGATCGCGCAGGCATGCGGATGGTTGTGCAGGATGCCATCGAGTACGCCCGCGAGCACGGTCTCCCCCTACAGGTATACAGCCGACACGTTCGCGCGGATATTGAGGCCGGATTTATTGATGCGAGCGGGATTAGTGTGCATTATAGGGTGGGGGGTCCGTCATGACAACGTTTGATGAGTTAGTCGCGCGATCCGCGGAACACTCCGAGCGAGAGGCCGGACTACCCGGACGCGCAGATCCGGTGCCCTGCGAGAGATGCGCGCAGGCCGTCGTGCGGCAGAGCGTTGACTGGCATGGGGCATGTGGTGTCCCGGTGGTCCGGTACGGGTGCACCGGGGATCCCGATGCGTGCCCGTATAATGGCAAGGAGCGAGGAGGCGAAAGGGTATGAAGGAAAGATTTGTTATCGGCCTGCTCCATGGCTCCGAGAGCGAGGTTTTCGGGTGCTGCGCGAGAGTACCCGAGATGGTCGTGGTCGAGGTGTCACCAAACACCTACGACCGCGTTATGGATCTGCTGCTGGAGTTTACTATTCAGGGCCGAGAGGGTAAAAAATGAGTCAGGAGGATCAGGGATTCGCGGTCAACATCGATGACTATGAGCACCCAACGGCACTGGTGGAGTTCGATGCCGACGGCTGGCAGAACGAGATCCTGCTGGTGATCGACTGGGCCGGGAGAACGATCTCGGTTGAGACCCCGGAACAGTTCGACTACTCCGACGAGGCCTGGTTACGCGACCGGGTTGACATCTACGACCTACCGCCGAACGTTGACGCGACCGAACTCCGGACGTGGGTCGAGGAGGAGGTCGTCCCGCGCGCGCAACCTCTCGCAGACGTGTTTGAGATTGTTACCCGGAACGGAAAACAGTGGGGAGAATTTCCGGGGAGGGAGGATGTGCGAAAGGGATTTCACGCATGGATGGGTATCCACGCCAGACCCCCCACGTATGACTGGGAGGTGTGGGAAGTCAGCGATTATCTGCCGGACCTTCCGGAGAGCATGAGCACGATCTCCGACGAGGAGATCGAACTCCTCGCAGATCGCGCGCTCAAGTATGCGGCATGTGATGGTGTGGTGTTCATCGGCGGCAGGGAGGCTGTCCGCGAGTTCCTCGTTGCATCCAGAGAACGCCTGAGAGAGAGGAGGGCCGGGAAATAACCCGGCCTCCATGGTGATCAACATGACTAATGACAGAAATGACAGAATAGATATCGGCAGTGGGTTCGAGATCAGTGTGTCAGATGAGGAGGGGGTCTGGACGCTCGCCATCTATCACGACGGCGAGCTGGTAAGAGAGATACCGCTGTGGGACGCTCGTCCCACAACCCCGCGTGAACCTGACTGTTACCAGATCAGGGGATACGCAGTGCTTGAGGGCACCGCAAGGCCGTTTGGTAATACGGCGCACGTCACGGTGCCCCGGAGACACACAGGAAAGAGGGTAAAGATAGTTGTCATAGAGCCATGAGCTCTATGAGACCCCCGTCATCAAACTCTTTTCCCTTTTTTGTCGCTTCTGTTCTTCCTGGTCTCGTGGTAAATTGGCCCGGCGGACGGGCTTGCGGGGGGCGGCGGGCATGTCAGCGCACCCAGACCGCGAACGCGGGCTTCCCGCGGTATGCGGTGAATCTCTGAGAGCCCGTCGAGGTCACCCGGGCATACCGGCCCTGCTTCCGCCACTGCTCTGCCGCGTGGTCTGCGCCGTTGCGGGTGGGGCGGATGTCCGCCAGGACATAGATCGCCCCGTCGAAGACCCGCCTGCTGGCCCCGATACTGAGATACTCGGCATAGGGATCCAGCGTCTTCCGGCTCCTCTTCTTGCCTCTCTTCCTCGAACCAACTGCTGTTGCCATTTTTCACCTCATTTTTCGTAGAGCGTTTCGATCCGCCGCCCGGTTCGCGAACGCGAGGGGGAACCCCCTCACCCCTCAGATCCCCCCTATCCGCTTAAGCAACCACTGGGAATCTTCCCGGGTCACCCGTGGGGCGGTGTAGAGGTAATAGCCTCCATCATAGGGAACGATCCGCACGTTGTAGGGCTTGCTGCCCCCCTCTTTGAGGGCGTTCTTCGTCTGTTCTGCCCGACGCTTCGAGCTGAACCCGGTTACCCACAGGAGGGAGAACCGCTTGCCGTTGAAGGTCCGGTAATCGGGCACCGGAACATACGTACCATCTTTTTTCCAGGGCATTTTTTCACCTCATTTTTCTCTGGTTGTTCTGCTCGCGATCCTTCAGTCGTTCCCCCAGAGTTCGTACCCCGCCGCGGTCTTGTAGGTCCGCAGGTGGTTGACGAGCTGGCTCTGGTACCACTTCTTCGCCCGGTCGAGGTCGCTCTTCCGGGAGAAGGTGGCAAGATACTGCACCCACGTTTTACGGGGGGAACCCCCCGCCTGAACGGTTATGGTCTTGAACTTGCCAACCTTCTTGGGGTCGAGCACCCCTTCCCGGCCTTCTTCAGCGACCGGTAGACCCGGTGCGCCCCGCCCAGGCTGGCCGTTTTGTACCAGATGTCATAGCCGAGCCGGGCGAACTTCGCGATCTCGGCATCCGAGATCTCGGTCCACCCATAGTCTTCCGGCCGCGTCAGCCGGGGGTTCGGGGTGCCGTCGCGGATGTAGGCGGTCCCCTTTCCAGGGAACTGCTCCAGCCGCCGGGCCGTCACCGTGGGGGCGCACCGCCGCCCTTTTGCATTGGTTTTCATGCTCATTCCTGCCGGATCTCGGCAGATCCACCTCCTCGTCGGGGGTTGCTCTACAGGGTGCTCTACAGGGGAGATGGAAGGAAGGAGAGATAAAGGTTACTATGGCGTTGCTTCGGGTTGCGAGGATAGGATCGGGTTTTGGGAGGTGATGATACGGGACGGATCAGAGAATCGGGGCGCGGAGGGGTTCCCCTATATCCGCGACCCCCGGACATCCGTCCGGTTCCGCCGGTATTCGTAATAGACCCGGCCCGGGGCCGAGATCCGTTTGCCGGGGGCCATCGCCTCCACCCGACTGTCGTACTGCGGGTTCGACCGGCCGGTCTGCCGGGTGCTGGCCCGGACCACGCCGGGGGTGAACGCCCGCTGCAGCCGGATCTTCTTTCCGCTCCGGACGATGTCCACGAACCCCTCCCTCCGGAGGGTTTCGGCCTGCTTCGGGGTGAGCTTGCAGCCCCGTTCGGGATGGGTATTTGTTGCGGCAATTACCCGCCCACGTGGTTTTCGCCCGGTTTTGCTCCGGGCCTTGGCTTTAGCCATACTGGCTGTTTAGGGGTGCTTGGCATTAATAGTTTATGGTTCGAGCGTCCGCGATATCCCCGGACGGATTCGAACTACCGACACCCTGCAATAAAGGCAGCCCGCGAACATAATCGATCCATAGGTATATAAATGCTTGGCACAAAACTTCTTCAATGCCACGAAAACAGGAACACGGGAAGGCCGCACCGTACCGGACCGGGGAACTGGCACTCACTCGTGGAGAGTACCAGAAACTCCTGGCCGCGTGCGGGACGCAACAGGATCGGGTCCTGATAATGATGGGTGTCGCCCTCGGGTTGAGGCGGTCCGATCTTGTCAGGGTGCGGTGGAGTGATATCGACTTTGAGAGGTCGGAACTCCATTATCGGGAACGGAAAAAGGGCGACCGGTTGAGGACGGTGCCGATAGGCCCAAAACTCCGCCAGGAGCTGCTGATACTCCGGGCCAGCACGCCGAAGAATCAGGCCACCGTGTTCTCGTTCGGCGACCGGCAGGCACATACCAGGTTCAACCGGGTGTGCGACCTGGCCGGGATTGACCGCCGACCGATCCATGCACTCCGGGCGACCGCGATCAAATTTATGCAGGCCGCCGGGTGGACGCCTGAACAGGTCGCGGAGATGACCGGCGACACCATCCGCACAATCCAGGAGCATTACCTGACCCCCAGCCGGTCCGAACTCGCGGAGGCAGCAAGGGAGAGGGAGGTGGTCTAACCCGCACCAATCTGCATCAGGTTGTGTGCAACCACAATTGTATAGAGTCCCACGGCAGCAGCAACACAGTAGGTGCCGGACCCGGGGATCATACGATCCGCCTGCCTGGCCAGCAGCAACACAACTCCTGCAAACGAGAGTTTGACGAGCAGGTGTAATGTGGGCGACGAGACGAACACGGCGGCAACAGGGTTACCCTCGCGACACCCCGCCTCCTGGAGTGCATAGGTCGTTGTGGCAACATCGCCTGCCAGGAGAACGAGCAGGAGACCGAACAGGAGGAGCCTCATATTCATATGCCGATTGCCCGGATCTCGTCCTCGGGGGAAAGGACACCCGCCCATACCCGGCAACATTCGTCGCAGGCATAATACAGGGAGAAGGTGGCTCCCGCTCCCCGGACCTCGATCTCCCAGGTCGCCGGCCGCGAACATCCGTTTGTACTGCATTCGGGCATCTTCATCCGCTCCTGCGCACAGATTTGAGCTGTAGAGCGCGGAGCTCCCGCTCTTCGTTTGCGATCTGATCTGCCAGTTCGCGCGCCTCGCACAATCGATCGTCGCGGATTGCTTGCAGTCTCGCAATCCTGGATTTGTGCTCCTGGATTGCGTTGAGCCTCAACATTTCGTCATGCTCCGAGCTGTCTTCGATCTCCCCGGCGCGGGGATGCTCGAAACCACACCCGGTGCACGGGCTGGTGTGGGAATAATAGATCCCAAAATTCTGTGTGCCGCACTTTGGGCACGTCCACCAGATTTCTGTGTCGATATATCCTGTTGGTTTGGCCTTTTTCGTCATTGGTCTTATCACCTGCCTCCAGCACCAGATCGCGGCGGCCGCCAGTCGGGTCCCACCTGTTCAAGCGGGCACCATTCCGGGATCACGAAATAATCGTCAAACGGCCGCGCCCGGCCGCTGACAACTCCGTCGCTCCAGAGCACATCCTCATGACCGCACCCCCGCGACCCCACCGCGTATGGGCACCGGTCACATGTTTCAATCTTGAGTATCCTGGTCATCGGGTCCCACCTCCTCCCACCCCTCCAGGTCGCAGCACTCATCACCACGTTCCCGTCGCAACTGGAGGACCCAGACCCCTGCTGCAAGCATCAAGAGTATGATCGCGATCGCTCCAGTAGTAGTAAAATCGCTTATTCCTGTCGCGCAGAACCCTGCTACCGAAACAACTGCCGCTATGAGCAACGCAACAACGTATCCGGCCACCAACCGCCGTTCGCCACCAACAACCAGGACCTGGATTGTCCAGGCCCATGCCGCAAGCAACAGGAACGCGATCGCTATTGCACCGGCAACAGCAGCGAACCCCCCCATCCCTGTTGCATAGAGTCCTGCTACCGAAACAACTGCCGCGCCGAGCAGGGTTAAAAAGACGTTTTTCCAGGTTAACCGATTTAACCGACTCATAACTGCTCACACTCCCTCAAAAGCGCAAGGAGATCATCCCACCACAGGACTGCCAGCGGTTCCGTGCGCGCCCGCCGGATGACCAGCAACGGCATCAGACCCTCTTTTGCCGCGTTTCCCACGCATTGGTCCCACCACGACCATAGAGTGACTTTCTCCTGATTTTTGCACTCAATGCCGAATGGGAACCGGCTCCTGGCCGCCGGCGATAGGTAGATGTCGCACCCGGCCTGACCCATGGGGGTTGACAGGATGTCGCCCGGGTCAATACCGAGCCTGGAGATCAGGCCGTCCCTGATCTCCTGCTGAAACCGGCGCCCCTTCGCCTTTCGGGAGGCAGGAGTTGTAGCGACCACTCAGACCACCCCTACGGTGACTTCCCTCGATAAACCACATGCTGCTATACACTTCCAGAACTCTCCAATCACGCGCCCTGAAACCCACGCGAACCGCCCGGCCGCGATCGCCGCTTGCACCTCTGCCGGCCACCGACCCGCGAGGAGCACCTCGACGCCATCGGCGGTGCGGCGGGTGCCGTTCGGCATCCAGTCCGTCCTGAGCGGGATGTACACCGCGTCGTCGAGCGTGACGGCCGCCGCCACCCACTCCTGGACACGGTCACGGAGCGTCGCGTCGGTCAACGCGGCGCGGAATGATTGCGATTCGATAGGTATTTTCAGAACGATGGAACTCAAGATATCGCCTCCGTGCGGAAATTCTTGACAACGTATTCACAAACTCCGGAATCGAGTTGTTCCCCGATGCGGAGCCGTTTCTTTGCGATCTGCACGTATTCGGGGTTGATCTCGATCAGGATAGATGAGCGCCCGAGATCCCGTGCCACCTTTGCGACGGTCCCGGACCCTCCGAAGGGGTCGAGCACGACACACGGCACGGTTTCCTCGGTGCCACATGTGCAGGAGGGTTGCCATCCGATATCGCGCCGGTAGTAGTCTCTGGGGGCCGAGGATGACGGGCCGACCTGCCCCCGCACGAGATCGTTCGAGTGGTCGTGCCAACTCGCCCCGGTCGTGCCGCCCCCCTTCTCCACCACCCGCCGCCAGGGTGCGCCGCACTCCGGGCACGCCCCGCGCGCGCTGGTGCCTGCTTTAATGCACGGCTCGACAAGAGCCTCGGGGAACGTGGCGAAGTGGGCGTAGGGCACCGGTTGCGTCGCAATCTCCCATACGGTGCGGCGGTTACGGCCTGCAGGGTTCGGATCGACAACTTTGCCAGAATTTAGGTGCGAACGAACACCAACAATCTCTCCCGAAACCCCCCAATCTTTGCAATTGGGCGATCCGATTGGAGATTTCATTCGGTTGATTGAAGTCTCACAGTGTGCCTCCCGCACCGCGTCAGCATCATAGAAGTAGCGCGCCCGCTTCGAGAGCAGGAACACGTACTCGTGGCTCTTCGTCGGGCGGTCGGTCACGCTCTCCGGCATCGCGTTCGGTTTCGACCAGATGATGTCTGAGCGGAGATACCACCCGTCCTCCTGCAGGGCGAAGGCGATCCGCCAGGGCATCCCGACGAGGTCTTTTGGTTTGAGGGGACCCGATGGAGACCGGCCCGGTATCTCTGGGAACTCAGATCTGTTAGAGCACCCGTTCTCATCTTTCCGACCGGATGCCGCGTAACAGTCCCTGTAATTCAGCCAGAGCGTGCCGTCGTCGCGCAGCACTCGCCGCACCTCGCGGAACACTTCGACCATCCTCTCAACGTGCTCCTCGGGCGTCGGTTCGAGGCCGATCTGTCCTTCGACACCATAGTCCCGGAGCCCCCAGTACGGGGGGGATGTCACGACGCACTGCACACATGCGTCCGGCAGCGACCGTAGGCATGTGATCACATCGCCGTTTAGAATTGTGTGTTTCACTGTGCCGCCTCCTTTCGGGCGAAATATTCGCGCACGCGGTAGCACCGCTCCCGGAGCGCCACGACGTTGTTGCACTTGATCCCCGTCGGCGAATGCTGCCGACAGTACCAATCCCATTTCCCGCGCCGGTCGTCGTAGATCGGATACGGGCACCCGAGGCACCACTCCGGGGCGGCAAGGTTGTTGTCGGCCATCATCACCACCACAAAATCTGCGCCTCGACGCCCTCGTTAGGGATGCGGTGCATCCCGAGGAGTACATCGCGCAGCGCCTCACCGGTCGGCGGCTCGATACCGTCCCGTGCCGCGAGGTCGTCGAGCGCACTCCACGCGCAGTATTCCTCTCGCCGCAGCCCCGGAACCACGATCCCGCCCGGCACGATCCGAATCGCCCGCGCCGTAGTCAGAGCAAAATATGGCGTCCGGAACGACCATTTCGACCGATACGGCCTGCCTTCCCATCCGTGGAACGACACCAGGTCGCCGACGTGGAACTTTGTCCCGACCCGGATCGTCTGCCGGATCGTGCCGTCGCAGACGCCCGCGATCTTCGGCTCGTAGGTGAGCGGGATGTTCCACTTCCGGGGCTTGTGCCACCAGTCGGTCATCCGATCACCGCCTGCTCTTGTAACAGCGCCCAGAATTGCATCAATCGTCCGACCGAATGGTGCCGGGACGCAGTCGATCCATCCACCGAGTCTGCCCCTGCGTGGCGTGCCGCGAGGATCTGCCGCTCAGTGTTCACGCGCCCGATATGACAATCGAGCCCGACACGGTGCGCAAACTCACACCAGTCTTTCGCAGTGCGCCATTTCCAGACAGTTGATCCGCCGACGAAGACCCCGTCGATCCGGGTGATGACCGCAGGAATAAGATCATACACGCTCATCCCATCCTGCACTGGGAGGTATTTTCTCCAGTCGTCCGGGAGTTTCCCGACGTGCTCCATCGAGCGGGCGAGCGATCGCAACCCTCCGGCCACGATGTCAGGGAGCACCACAAACGCAGGGGAGACGCCCCTCTCTTCGATCTGATGCACCATTATGTAGAACCGATCCTCGTCCCAGGGAGTGCGGTTTGCGTAGGCTGAGAAAGCCCCATTATCGAGGGCAAACCGCCCATCTTCACACTGGCGCGGGATCTTACCATACGTCGGGGAATACAGGAGATCCAACCCGATCCTGAGATACTCGTCTCTCCGATCAACCCCAAACGGGGCGGCGAGGTAGTATCTCATCCGACCACCGCCATCGTCATCATCCAGAGCAGCCCGAGCGTCGTCGCGACGACCCCGAGCAGGAATCCCGCGGAGAACCAGAGGAGTTTCACGCTATCGCCCCCATCTCGATCGCCGCGATCGCCGCGAAGATCGGATACGCCTGTTGCGGGACGACCGCGTTGCCGAGACACTTAAGTCGGTCCACCCTGCGGGAAATCCCATCAGCCACTCGACCCACATCGGGTTCAGTGAGCCAGAGGCCCCCGAACGGATCAACTCTCCAGGGAGGGAATCCCTCGTCCCCGCACTCGGTGGCAGGGTTGTATTCTTCGCATCGTTCGACAGGGGCGTGGGCCACACCACCACGGCGTCGGAGAGGTTCGCCCCGTAGGTCCGCGTTCTCTCCCGATTTACTCGACAGAGTGTCCCGTTCTCGTTCACTTCCACGATCCGCCCCGCTTGAGTGTCGGAGGTTCGAGGCGTAGGCCACAATGAACACTCGTTCCCGGTGGTGCGGCGCTCCGGCGTCGGCAGCTTCCCAGCTACCCCATCCGACAGTATACCCCATTTCGGCCAGGTCTCGCAGAACTCTTCCAAAGAACCGTCCAGACTCACTTGAACGGAGCCCTGTGACGTTTTCACCCACGAACCATCGCGGCCTAACTTCGCGAACGACTCTGACGACCTCCGGCCAGAGGTCACGGTCGTCACAAGACGCGAGACGCTTTCCTGCAAGGCTGTGAGGCTGGCAGGGGAACCCGCCGGAGATGACGGTCGGTACCCCACACCGCTCGATGATTGCTTCACCCGTGACATCTCTGATATCTCTCCATCGCGGCATGCGCCCGAAGCGCCGCCGCAGAACCCGGAAAGGGTAGTCGGCATACTCTACCTGCCCGACGGTGCGGAACCCGGCCCACTCTGCCGCCAGGTCGAGCCCGCCGATGCCGCTGAAGAGGGAGAAGTGTGTCAGCGGAGTCATCGCGCCGCCTCCTTCCGCCGTCGTCGCAACACCCAGCCACATTCCCGCGAACACGCCCTCGGCGGATACCCTCTCCGCTCCCCCGATCGAAACTCGGAGATCCGCATCTGCCGTTCCCTGCCACACACCGGACAGGTCACTATCACATATCGCCCACCCAATACCCCACGGTGAGTATTGTCAAGGCGTACCCAGGGAGGCAGATCATCAATTACTGGATCATCCGCTACCGGCACTGTCTCTGGATCCGGGGTCTTGTTGACGGTGGTCCCGGACACCGTTTTTGTCCTGCGCAGTACCCGGCCGCAAGACAGAGAACACGTCTTCGGCGCTCGGCCGCAAGACAACTGTCTGAGATACCAGGATAGGAGATACCTGGAATTTCGCCCACATATCGGGCAGGTGGCAATCACATACAGGCCCCCCATTCTGCCACGACGGGGATCAATCTGCACCCCTGGGGGGAGGTCGATATCCATCACAGCGGGTTCAGACATCTGCACCGCCAACTTTACCACCTCAAAATTTGTGCATCAATACCTCCGTCACCAGGTGGTATCCCATGCATCGTCTTTACCACTTCGCCGAGGACTCCGGCGAGGGCCTCGCCGGTCGGCGGATCGATGCCGTCCAGGCGGGCGAGGTCATCGAGTTGAGCCCACGGTGTAATTTCTCCGTCGATCTCGATACCGTCGGGATACAGAACAATCGGGATCACCTCGCTCAACTCAAAGTACGGCGTTCTAAACGACCATTTTGATCGATATGGTACGCCCTCCCACCCGTAGAACGATACCAGATCACCTACAGCATATTTGTGACCGATCCGGATTGTCTGCCGGACGGTGCCGTCAACGACCCCCCGGATCTTCTGGTCATACGTAAGAGGGAGATTATGTTTCATCTGCACCGCCTCCTGATCGGGCAGGTCATTCCCGGCGGACATCTGCGCTCGGTCGAGCCGCAGGTATCACGTTTGCCCGTCTCGCAGCGTATCTGCTGGTATGCCGGGCACTGTTCCGGAGCAGCCGGCACCTCGTCCGGTGTCGGGTAGGGGCCGAGGGTCTCAATACCCAACTCCTGCGCTAGAGTAAATTCGCGCGCAGACCCCACACTCCCGGAGGACCACCCTGGGAGGAGGAGCATCGCGTCCGGGTCGAGCCGGATCAGGAATTCAAGGTCGGCATCGACCCATTCGGAGTGCGCGATGTCGTGGAGATACTGCTCGAAATGGGCGGTGTTGAGGTGCGGCGTAAACACTGCCCACCCCGCTTTCCATGCTGCGATCGCAAACTCCCTGGCGACTGCGATGTTGTCGTTCGTCTCCTGGCTATCATTGCCGGTATACGGACCGCAGATATAGAGCAGGGGTCTCATGGATGCTGCTCCCCCCTGCGGTATCCGAGGTACCTGTAGCAGATCGGGCATTGCCACCCGTCGTCCAGTGCCAGCATCTCCCCGCACCCGTTAGGACACTCGGGGAGGGTGTAGACGGTCGGGGCACGTTTCACGTCCGAAAAGGCCGTTTTTGGAGGGTTCATGATTGACCACACCCAGTTCTATGATGTTATTTCATATAATGATTGCCTTTTGTTTCCAGTAGTTGTCTTTAGGTAACCTTATATTCTATTGGGTATATTGTTTAGCATGCCAGAATCATCCAACAACAATCTTCCTGTCTTGCTCACCGTCGAGGAGACAGCCAGATACCTGAGAGTGCACTACAAAACCGTGTACAACCTCATAAAGTCCGGTGAATTGCCGTCTTCATACGTTGGCAGACAACACCGGATCAGGAAGGAAGACATTGAGGAGTACCTGCGGCGGCAGGAAACCAGAGGGGTGGCTAAAAATGGTGGCAAAACCCCCAGGTGAGAGGCTCATCAGGATCAATATCTCACTGACACCAAAGCAGCTCCAAAAAATCGATCAGCGGGTGACGTCGGATCGGTCTGCACTGATCAGGAGTATCGTTCAAGATTGGCTTAACCGGCAGGAGAAGAAGATTACATCCCCGGAGAATCTACGGGATAATTTTGGATTGGACATCGCCACAGAAGCCGATTTTGAAATCACTTTCAACGCATACGCGAACACGCTAAAAAGCGAATTACTGGAGTGTTTCCATAATGGGTATGATGTGTCGTGTCTTGTGCCTGTTTTTGCACGTTTCATGAGGGAACTTGTACGAAAACAGGCTCAGGATGATCAGATCCAGCTCTTTTTGCATGAAAAGTTGCTCGAAGTTGCAGAGAGCCGGGTAGAAGTTGCCAGAAGCAGGTAACATGAACCGACGGCAAAGTAGTACTTAGTAACATGTGGAACACCAAAACTGGCTATAACTGATGGATGGATGGATGGATGGATACATGCTACAGAAGGTATGAAGGGGGTCGTGAAACGCATGAAAAATGTCATCAAAACGCGTGAAAAATGTCTTGTTGTAGGGGTATGTTTTTAATAGTATATATAATAATCTGTAACGATTTTACATCTGCCAGCAATCGGAAAAGGGGGGAGTCTTCCTTTGCACCGTATCCATCCATCCATCCATCCATCCATCCATCAATCATAGCCAACTCGCAGTATCTGAGTATCACCGAGTGTTACGTATGATCCCTTTTCGTGTTACTCCGCCAGAGGTGCCGCACTCCAGAATCGATCAAAAATCGATCAAAAACGGGCAAAAACCGATCAAAACCACCCAAAACTGATCAAAATTGAGTGTCTGAGGAGGGGGTTAACCACTTTTGTCTACCCACCATCAGATCAAGCCATCATCAGATCGAGCGATGCGATACCCGATCACCAACTATGCACGGTCCGGAGGGACTGATCTCGTCCTCGGGGGAGGAGGTACTATAGGTGATGTCGTGCAGGGGCCACGCCGGGGTCTGCCCCGTATCCTCGTGCCGACAGATTTATACATCCTAAATCCATTACCGTTACTCATGAGTAAACGAGGCGGGTGCCATGGGTTTACTTGACGCCATAACCGGCTGGGCCAAGAGTGCCGGGCAGCAGGCCTACCAGAACGTGATCCGGTCGGGGCAGCGGGGATATGAGAGTTCCAGACAGGCACACGGCGGTCGATCCCCCGCGTGGCCGATCGTTACTCAACAGACCCGGCAGGCACAACAGGCCCGGTCTCGTGCGAGCGGTCGCGGCGGAGAGAGCGGCGGCGAGGTCACCGGGGTAAAAGGGATCGAGTCGGGTGTATCAAACCCCACAGAGTCGATGTCTCTCTACCCCATCTACACAGCGGCGAAGTCTCTTGCCGAATCCTACAGGAAGAATGTCACAGACCGGTTCTCAGGGTATGTAGAACCTCGACTCAAGGGTCATGGTGCCTGGGAAACCGTCGGCCAGGCGGCCACCGGGCTCGTCTCGTCTCCCGGGCTTACAGCCGAGTTCCTCGGCATGATCCCGGCCGGTGCAGAGCGGCTGGCGCGGGAAACCGTCCGGGCCCCCAGCACCCTCCCACAAATGGCAGCATCCGGGCTCGCTTATCAGGCACACGGGATTGCTTCCGGGCTCAAAGAGAACCCCGGCCGGACCGCGGGCGAACTCGTCGGGATGGGTCTTGTTACTCACGGGATCACCCGCGGTGCCGCCAGGAGCCCGGTCCGTCCAGCCGTGGATGTAGCAAGGTTCCCGCTTGAATCCCACACCTCGTTCGGCATCAAGACCGCCCGCGGCAAGGTGGTCGGGTTCCAGCCGGTGGTCGGCATCAGCAAAACCCCAAAAGGCACCCGCCCAACAGTCGGCACCCCCAGTGTCCGGATTGAGGCTGCACTCGGCGGTGAGCGGTTCACGCCGGCAACCCCGCTGGAGACCCGGATTGTTCAGAAAGCCCTCGGCGGCCAGGAAGCGGCCCGGATCGGCTATGCCCGGAACGTCCGGAAAGTCACACAGTCGTCCGGGCTCACCCTGAAACAGGCGACCCCGGTAATCCAGGAGGTCATCACCCAGCACAACATCCCGAACCCCAAGGCGGTATCAAAAGCGATCACCACCGGGCTCCGGTCCGAGGGCACGCAACTCTATGGCAGTGTTGTCCAGCGAGGTATCGGGCAGGAGGCCGGGAAGCCCGGCCTGTCCCGTGTCCCGCGCGACTTCGATGTCCAGGTCGCCAACGCCCAGGCGTTCCAGCAGAAGATCATCGCTGACATCAACCGGGCAGCAGGCAGGCAGGTCGTCGCCCCGGAAGGTCGTGGCGGTGTCGTCGTCCGGGAGACCGGAGCCAAACTTTTCGACATCCACGACCTTGAAACCCCTATCTCTGAACGGCAGTTCACTCCCAAAACTCCATCGGAGTATATAGCGTTCGGGATAAAAGGGGAAAAACTCGTTCCGACGCGAGAAGGCATCCCGGCGATCACCCTTTCGGAACAGGCGACCCGTAAACTCGAGGGCTCGATGCAGCTCCGGCCGACCACAGAAACCCTCACCGTCCCCGGCTCAACCCTGACACTCAAGGGCCAGCTCCTCCCCAAAAGCCCCGGCAGGGTCAAGGATATCGCGGATACCTATTTCGCGGAAAAACTGGCCACCGATGTGATGAAAGGCAGCAAAAACCCGGTGAAAGCGGCCAGAGCTATTGTTGCCGAACAAAACCTGAACAAGTTCCTCGAAACCTGGGGCAAGGATGTTGCCGCATCGGTCAGGAAACAGTATGCAAAAGAACTTGCCGGCGGCAAACTGGCTGTGAAACTGGCAGATTTCTCCGAACCCGCGATAAAGACCCCAACTGTTACGGCCAGCGGCGTTTCATCCGGCGCGTTTGCATTGGGCGGCCAAGCAAAGG
>ERZ795032.934-NODE-934-length-24281-cov-15.789854_pt1 | contig 24281 bp, 21 predicted proteins | sample MGYA00375124_ERZ795032 | MGnify/ENA primary metagenome ERZ795032 (study PRJEB30167, sample SAMN05720154) | activated sludge metagenome | isolation source: Anaerobic digester | place: China | collected 2015-12-16 ...
TGGAAGAGTGGCTCATATTTTCCGGAATGGTGGAGTTTTTGAATCGGAATATCCACCCAGAGCTTCCTCCCCTAACTTCTCTTGGTTCTACGGTTTCTGAGATATCTGGAGGTATGCTGGATCTGATCAATGAGTTTTATTCAAAAAATAATCGCTACCCACGAAGCTGGGGAGACTTTGCCTATACCGATCTGGGCCTTGACCCTGCCGAATGGAAGGACAAGGAGTTTGGTGGGGTAATTTATAAGCCAAATGGATCTCTCCTTCGTATCCGACCAGGGGAAGGCTATACTTTCCGTATCAAGGATGAAAACGGGGAAACGCATATCTTGCCACATTCCTACAACTGGGATCTGGTTTATCGCATACCCAACGACAATCGCTGGTATTACCACTCGGTCAATGGCCCGGTGGTGATGATCGATACATTGGAAGTTATTGAGCCTTAGGGGAGAGGGATTATTCAATCTGAAGTAAAATGAAATATTATGAACTAATAAGGTGGTGACCAATGAAGCTATTTAAACAACAGTGGTGGTCTATATTCATCGTAGGTGCTATGGTTATAAGCATGTTTGCAGGTTGCGCTGGGGATAGAAAAGAAGTCCAAAACTATGGTGATGATACTATTGTAAATCAACGAGGCAATAGTGTGGGAAATATTGTAAATAATGGACTCGTCGCAAAACAAGGAAATTGGATCTATTACATCAGCAAAGGCTCTCTTCATAAAATTCGTCCCGATGGTACTGAGCGTACTTTTTTAAAAAAGGTTACCCCTGGCTACCTGAATGTGGTAGGAGATTGGATCTATTACGGTGATATGAGTGGTAGCTTTAGCCTCTACAAAATTCGTACTGATGGAACCAAACGTACCCAGTTGAATATGGATATGCCAGGCTATCTTAATGTGGTAGGAGATTGGATATATTACACCAATTCCAGCGAGGGATACAATGTCTATAAAATGCGCACCGATGGCACTGAGCGTACACAACTGAATGGCGACGATTCCTCTCATCTCAATGTGGTAGACGACTGGATTTATTACATCAATGAGAATGATGGAAACAGGATCTATAAAATTCGTGCTAATGGTTCTGAACGTTTACGCCTAAGCGAGGATAGTTCGTATTCAATCAATGTCGTAGATGGATGGATTTTTTATAATAATGAGAGCGACGCTTGGAAACTATACAAAATACGCACCGATGGCACTGAGCGTACTCTTCTGAGTGATGACGATTCGCAGTCCATCAATGTTGTAGGAGATTGGATTTATTATGGTTGCGAGAGCGATGATGGATACTATATTTACAAAATCCGTACCGATGGTACTGAGCGTCAGCTGGTTAAATAAATTTCAATAATAAAGCGAAGAATCGATCCTTAGGGAACAAACTCCTCCGCCCATTTCCTGTAACTAATATACCTTTAAACGGTAATATGATTGAGTCCTTTGGCAGGAAAGTCATTAAAACTGAGCATGAGGTGGCAGGATGAAGAAGAGCTTTTTGCAGTCATGTGGGATGATCGTTTCGTTTTGTTTGCTATGCTTTTCATTTACTCCTGTTTCTTTGGCTGAAGATTATCATCGATCAGTTGGAGAATTGATGATGCTTGCCAGTGGTACGAAGAGCTTTAATGGCTTTGTTGATCCTGCTTTCACTCCAGAGGATATTGCGATAGGCGATGAAGCTCTATCTTACGGAGACCCGGAGTTTGAACCCTATGGCTCTCGGATGGTATTCCAGGATAGACTTTCCAACAATAGCATTTGGGTGGATTTCCTTAATCCAGAGACTGGGGAGTTTGGCACTAAGGATGGAAAAAACATCCTTGTTGATACTGGGGTTGCTCCTCTTAAAGAATCCAGGCAGGGACCCGAATGGGGAGTTTCCAAAGAAGGAAGTGCTCTTTTTTATTCCAAGAAAGATGCTAAGGGTATTATGCAGATTTGGAGAGCTACTTTTGAGGATTCCAAAATTCGTACCCAGCAGTTGACTCATTCCAGGCAAAACATGTATGGGGTTTTTGCAAGTCAATCCCCTGCGAGTGATTCCATTAAAATTGCATGTATTCAGGGCGAGGTTGCGACTGGTTCTGCTGTTTGGTTTGACGAGAACACTCCGATGGATATTACTATTCTGCCCAATGCTTATTTTTGGGTGAAAAGTTTTCGCTTCAGCCCAGACGCGAGATATCTTTTTTATTCCTATCAATCCAGTAGGAACAAGTATGAAAAGGGGAAAGCTCAACTTGCCATGATGGATACCACTAGCAAGCAAGTGAAAATTTTGACTAATGACCCGGGAAATAAAGATGAACCCTGCCCTTTTATTGCTCCTGAATTTGGCCATGAGCTTTGTGTGGCGAGTACCGTTGACAATGAAAAGATTGCCATTTACAGGGATATGAAAGACCCTTCAGGTTTTTGGTCTAAAGTAGCTGAAATTGAGATGCCAGAAGAATCCAAGCATCCATTTATACACTCCTTGGAATTGGTGCAGGCGGAAAACAGGAATTTTCAATGTTCCTATCTCGCGACCGTAGCTTATCCTGACAATGAGGGCGATGGCAAATCGGTAAGAGAAGATGGATCGCTTTGGTTGTTTGGGCTTGGAGACCACCTGGCAAGAAGAGTGGATCAAGCGATGCCTGGACATAAGCTTGAACCCGAAATATGGCTTGGTAAGCAGGAAGTTTTTTTCTACTACAGTTTTATCGATTTGGATAAAAACCCTAATATAGCCCTTTTGCGGAGATGCAAGACTGGTTTATCCACTCTTTTACGGTATTCTCATGCAAATCCAGGACTTTTTCGATAGGCTTTTGGTAGCCTCCTGCCAGGTTCCATGCCAGGGGGATGCGCTGTGCTTTGGCAAAGTGAAAAACCATAGCATCTCGCATGCATAGCTCCTCGGTGCTCATGTAGCCACCCAGAGGGTCATCGATATGGGGGTCGGCTCCTGCCTGATAGAGGAGGAGCTGGCAATCTTTGAAATGGGGGAGTAGCTCTTCGAGGGTGCTGGCTTGAAACTTGTGCTGAGAGCCCAGAAGATGCTGGGTGCCTTTGTGTTTGACATAGCTGATGCCCAGGTGTTGGATGATGTCGTCGGTGCCGTTGCCATAATGGGCGTCAAAATCAATGATTCCAATCGACTTTAAGGAGTGTTCCTGCTGGAGCTTGATGGCGGTGATCATGAGTCCGTTGAAGGTGCAATATCCGAAGCAGGAGCTGTAGGAAGCGTGGTGAAAGCCACTGCTGGGCGATAGGGTGATGCATTTATGTTCAAGGGCAAAGCGTGCGGCATGATAGAGGCTGGCGTTGGTGTAGTGTAAGGTTTGGGCGATTTCGGGGGAAGTGTTGCCAAAGCCATTGGATTTTTGACCGTCGAGGATGGCATCTACATGGGTAGGGTCGTGAGCCAGGTAGAAGTCGCTTCGCTCAAAGGGTTGCCATTCGCTATGGATGGACACTGGATACTTGGCACGGATACGATCGATGAAGAGCCTGGGTTTGCCAGCACTGGGTGAAAAGCTGTCATTATGTGGCGCATTTTGCCGGTCGGTGTAGAATATACGCATGGTATTAGTATAGCAGAAAGAGAAGGGGAAGCGGATATGACAGAGAGAAAACGACCCTGGTTTTTGACGATATGGATAAGTTTGTTGCTCATTTATAGTTTTTTCAATGCACTAACACAAACGACAGTGGCCGTTGCAATGCGCTATGGGTTTTGGGATATACCAGAAATTGCTTTTCCTATTCCTTTGGTTCTCTCGTGGGTCAGTTTGGTTTGCGTTATTGCTTTGTTTCACTGGAAGAAATGGGGCTTTTTGGGATTTCTTGGCTCAAGCATTGTCTTAGCTGTTTTCAGCTTTACAGATAAGAGTCTTGTCCCTAGTGCTTTAAATGGTCTGAGTGGTGCTTTAATTCTCTTTTTCTTGTTGCATACTGGCAAAGAAAACAAAGCCTGGCTTAAGTTTGATTGAGGTGGAAACCGGACTTTTTTAAAAGGCTAGAGTTGAGGCTAGAGTCAGATATGAGTGGAGGCTAGAGTCGAGGCTAGAGTCGAGGCTAGAGTCGAGGCTAGAGTCGAGAGCAAGAATCCTCTGTTTGAGCTGATAAAACGCTTTGAAGTTTGGAATAATGAGCAGTACCGTATATAATTAAGAAAAGAAGGGAGCATGCTTAATGAATGTGATTGAAAGATACCCTTATTTGTTATATACGAATCATGATGAAATCAATAAACGGTACAATGATGCCTGGGAAAAAGCCAGGTCTGCTGCTCGAGTACTCAAAGATAGCTTTTTTGCCGAAAAAGTTATTTTGTTCGGATCATTGCTTGATAAGAATTCCTTTGATATGCACTCTGATATTGATCTGGCTGTTTTGGGTGTTCCTGACAGGATATTTTACAAAGCTTTAGGATCATTAGCGGAAGTTGTATTTCCCTTTAATGTTGATCTCGTTGATATAAATGATTGTAAAGAATCTCTTAAGAAGGTTATTGAAAGCGAAGGTGTTCAGATATGACAAACAAAAGTTTAACCTTTGTGAGTAGGATTAGAGAAGAGTTAAACGGAATCGAGAGATTGGTGCAGAGGACTTTGAAGGCGTGGGACAGTGCAAGAGATGCTTCAGATGATCTATATCTTGACAGCGTTGCCTTAAACCTTCATGGTGTATATTCAGGCATAGAGAAAATATTTGAAATGATTGCAAAAGACATTGATAGCAGTTTACCTACAGGAGATTCGTGGCATTATGATCTACTTAAGCAGATGGCTACAGAAATTCAACAAGTTCGCCCTGCAGTAATTAAGATGCAAACTTTCAGCAACCTTAATGAATATAGAGGTTTTAGGCATATCGTCCGGAATGTATATACATATAACATATCTTTAAAAAAACTAACCCCTTTGGTTGGGGACCTTCAATCGACTTACGATATGTTTAATGCTGATATGGATGAGTTTATTCAGATTATTGAAAACATGTAGAAAAACATAAGTCACGACTAGAGTCGAGAACAAGAATCCTCTGTTTGAGCTGACAAAACCCTTTGAGGCTTGGGGAACAAATGGAAATTCTACTCGATTACTCAAATTCATATTTGGAATATTATATTTTGAATATGAATTCGGAAGATAAAATAGTACCCAGTTAAGTTATAGTCAGACAATGGAAGTGAATTGTTTTAGATAGTATAAATCGATACTTTCAAAGAAATGCAATTAATATTTAGTACCTAGCTCATTGCAAAATCGTACCTAGCTTCCACTAGGTTAATCCGACCCATATGAGCCATCATTCCAGTAATGTTGAGCCAGACATCCGATGAAGAGCCTGGGTTTGCCAGCTCTTTGAGACTTATACCTTGAAGGCTTTTTTCAACATCAGCAGGAACCAGATCCAGGTGAATCCAAAGAGGGTATGAAAAGTGCCAGCGATATGGTTTAAGCCATTGATGTCTGTGCCATGCACCTGCAGAAGCCCTCTGATTGTAAGAGTTGCAAGTACCCCAAGTAAAGCGATATTGTAGAGTAGGAGCCAAAGAGAGAACTTTTTGATAGCGGTGAGGGAAACCTGGCGTTCGAGCATCATTAAGAGGATGAAAAATAGGGCACCTAATACCAGGGCATGGACATGCAAGGTGGAAAGTGTTGTTTTCCCGGTGAAGTTAAGGTATTTGGTGTATTCTCGGTAAAAAACTCCCATAGCTAAACCCAGCGACATATAGAATACTGAACAGGTATATATCAATTTCAAAGCAACACCTCCTTGGATAATACTTTTATTGTAGCAATGCTAAGGGAAAATTAAACTCCACCTTTATATTGCGGGAAAAACGATGTCTTTTTACCACGGCTAGAGTCACGGCTAGAGTCAGGTGCAAGTCACGGCTAGAGTGACGGCTAGAGTCGAGAGTAAAAAAAACCCCATTAGCTCATGCATGATGTTTAATCGCTGATAACAAAGCAACATTTGATATAATGTATATATGAATAGTAAGCATAAAAGAAGAGAATTGACCCTGGAGAAGATACTTAAGGAGCCAATACAATGAATAATACAGATTTTGTCATACGCAAAGCGGAAAATGAAGATATTAAGGAAATCGCCAAGCTACACACTGTGATTGCCGAGGAGTATATGCCCACCATCGTTCCTTCGATATGCCATTACTCGGATATCGTCATTACAAGTGAAGAGCAAGAAAGCTTGATACAGGAAATGATGGAAGACCCTGACCATGATATTATAGTGGCATGCATTGAAGGTAAAATTGTGGGTATGCTGTCTCTGGTCACGGAAACCTATTCGGACGATTTGCTCAAGGCACCCTTTTCCACGATTGAGTTTATAGAGGTTTATCCCGAATTTCAGACCAAAGGCATTGGACAAGCCTTTATGCTGGAAGCGGAAAAGCTTGCCAAAGAAAAGGGGCACCAGTATCTGGAGCTTCAGGTATGGAATACCAATAAAAAAGCGATCAAACTTTATAATAAGAATAGCTTTCAACCTATAGCCCAGCGAATGGTGAAAAAACTTTAGTTTTTTCCACGGCTAGAGTCGTCTATATACTCATCCCCATTTCTCGGCTTAGGATGCCAAGATCGAAGAGATCTATCCGCATGTCCTGGTTGAAATCACTCTTTTCATCATAGTTGGCCTCTCCTACCTTACTGCCAAAGCTGGGCATGAAAAGCTCAAAATCATGGCGATCGACCACTTTATCTTTGTTCAAATCCCCCAAAAGAAAGACTCGGTTTGAGCTCCTGCTTTTCACTTCATAGGCTTTGACTCGATAGCTGTTTTGACTAGCGGTATGAATCACAAAGGATCGGGTATAAAAGAAAATCTCCCCTCGGTTGAGGACTGAAAATTCAAGCTCCAGAAAGGGCAGTTCGTTGATCATGGCAGGGCTTAAGCCTGTAGTATGGAGCTCCACTTTGAGCAGGCTTTCCTTGTCATCTGCCATCACAAGCTGAGTAAGACCCTCTTTAGCCAGAAAGCTTTGAAGCTCTGCTTTTTGGAAGGCCATCTGCTGGGCTGGGCCATAATGCAAATGAAACTCAATTTTGGTGATTTCCTCTTCGGAGAATAGCTGGGGTGGAAGCTCATTGAAGCGCAGTCCAAGGCGGACTGTATCGTCACCTCGATACATTTTCAGAGCACTCAGATTTGCGGTGGTGAGTGGGGGAATATCGGAGGCTAGCACCTGAAAAGCCTTTCTGAAAGGTCCATAGGCTTTGGTAGTCCACTCCTGACCCTTTTGTTCGGGCATGTTGATGGTGAAACAGAGATAATAAGGGCCCTTGGGCAGAAAGAGCTGGTTGTTTTCGTTGGTGCCGTCCCAGAGGAAGGTATATTCACCCACCATGTGGTTGGGGAAGGTGTGAATCTTGCCCCATTCCTCTCCGCTGTCATCCACCACAAAAAGCTTGACCGTGCCATAATTGAAGCTGGTATAGCTGGTATTATCCTTGTTGACCCGAGACGTGATTTCGCCAGCGTTTAATGAAAAGGAGATTTGAACGGGGGAAGAGGCGAGGGCATTGGGCTTGGAAAGGTCGAGTTTATCTTGCGAAAGTCGGATATTGCTTACGGAATCTTCCACCTGTGGGGCAGGATCTCGGTAGCAGATCAGGGGGATATGCAGTTTATCGCCCAGCTTGATGATGCCTTCGTAGCGATTTTGAAGGTAAGCAGACTTCTTGCTGTGGATGGTGATGCTAAAGCTGGCATCTTGTCCTTTTTCCAGTGTGAGTTCGCTTTTATCAAAGCTCAGGTTGAGGGGAAGGGCTTCGTGGCTTAGGTGGAAAAACTCAGCACTGAGGGGGAAGACTTGCGTTTGATCGCTGGCATTGGTGACGCTGAAGCTTTGGGTGACTTCCTCGGGAATGGGGGTAAACACCATAGCTCGTGGCTCAATAAAGGCCGGGGTTTGCAGAGCTTTATCCAAACGGGCCGATCCTGCTCCCTGGAGGGTAAAGGATATGGGAAGCTGGTTGATAGGGTTGATCATCAGGTCGGCGGTGTTCATCAAAGCGGATTTGATTTGCGGGTGGTTCCATTCAGGTCGGGCTTCTTTGAGCAATGCGCTCATCCCTGAAATCATAGGGGTGGAAAAGGAAGTTCCGCTGGAATTGCCATACTTGCCCCCTGAAACAGTGGAGACAACTTGGGTGGCGGGAGCAGTGATTTCGGGCTTGAATGCGGAGTCTCCCGAGAGCCCCATGGAGGAAAAATTGGCGATGGTGCTGTATTGCTTGTAGTCTATCTGAAAGGTGGCCTGCTGGCTCAGGGCTCTTTTGACATATTCTCCGTCTTCTTTGCTAAGCGAGATGGAGGGGGGAAGGTGTTGAATCGTGCTTTTATCTTGACCCGAGGGGAGCACCTGGAAAGCGATATTTTGATGTGGGGTATTGTTGTAGAAAATGATGCCCACTGCGCCTGCTTGGAAGACGTTTTCTGCTTTGTCTCGAAAGGAGAGACTGTCTTTTTCGGGTCCTCGTTGGATGAGGGCAACTTTTTGGCTCAGATCGAGTTTACTCAGTTCTTCCTTCAACCCATAGCCTGCATCGATGATTCCATTTTGAAATAAAGCGTTGGTTATTTTTTGCGAATGGGGAGTTTGCAGGGCTTGCAAGGTACGAGCTATGCCTTCGTTGGGGCTCACCGTCAGGAAGGGAGTCTCTTTTCGGTCATCCGTGCCACCTACGGAAAAGGCAGTGTCCACGATACTTGGGATGAGAATAGGCCAGGGGACTTCTTTTCGTCGGGAACCCGAGTTTCCTGCGCCTGCTACCACCAGGGTGCCTGCTTTGTCCACGTTTCGGACCGCGCGGTGAAACGCCGAATCGCCTGCGGAAGGATCACTTGAGTTTCCCCCAAAGGAGCAATTGAGCACATCACAACCATCTTTGACTGCCCTTTCCATGGCTCCCAACACGTCTGCCGGTGCATTGTTTTTATTTGAAAATATCTTATAGACCATGAGATTGGCATCATAGGCCATACCACGACCTTGTTTTTCGTCAGTGCTCCCAAGCCCTGCGGCAATCCCGGCCACCAGTGTGCCATGAGAGCCATCGTCTTTAATGTCCTCGTTGTTGTCTGCGATGTTGTAGCCCCCTTTGATTTTTCCTTCCTGGGCAAATTCGGGGTGTTGGGGGTCGATGCCAGTATCCATGACTCCGATGAGCATGTTTTTACCCGAAAGAGGGGGAAGGTCAGCGTCTTCCATACCCTCCCAGGCAAGCTGGGTGCCTGAGCTTTTGGATGCTAAATTGCGAACGGGCTGGAAGTTTAGCCTTGCATCGTGGATTTTATAGACCTGAGGGCAGAGGCTGAGGGCTTCGATATCACTTCCTTTGATTTCTGCGGTGATGGCGTTGAGCGTGAGGGTAAGGTGATGCTTTGGAATGAGGGAGAGCCTTTTTCGGCCGGCCCAGGTGAGGAATTGCTCTTGCTTTTGGAGGAGCTCTTGCTGGTAAGCATTTGTGGAAGCCAGGAGGGAAGCTGGAGGGGCGGAAGGGCTTGCAAAGGGTTGTGCTTTTTGCTGAAGCCAATATTCCACCCCGGGGAGATCTCGAAACTCTACCACGATAGGGATCCATTCGGAGGATTGGCTGACTTCCTGCAAGAAAACAGGATCGATGCGTTCATGGGGTTGAGCAATCGCTAGATGAGCCCATGGAGATGAGAGAAATGCCAGCACCAACACCAAGGTATATACTCTTTTCACACTCATACCTACCCCCTTCAAACGCACCAGAAATGCTTTGCTAATAATCTTAACCCAACGCCAGGGCATGTCAATTTAGGGGAGGGGTAATGAAAAAAAAGGAAAAAAAAGTGTTCTTGCTAGGCGAGATTAGGGATTTGTTGAAAAAGGGAGGAAGGAGGGATTAAGAAATTTTCCAAGGAATGATCAATTTCCTATAATGCAAAATCAGTTTTTATCCTTTTTCTGCTATACTATGAAAAAAAATAAGTAGATAAATTGAGCTTAGGGTACCTTGAAAACCGATAGTTTACAAAAAGTAGCGTAAAATTAAAATCATTGTTTAGCATCTTATAGTGAAATCCTTGAAAGTCCCTGTGAATGTTAGCTTAACGGAAACAGGCACTTTGAGGAGGTTTCCCGAAAAAAAGGGCTCTCGGAGGAGTGCCCATTAATTCAGCTTCAATTTAATTGCATGTCCGATAATGCAAGGTTTGCTGAAGCGTTTTTTTGCTAAATCATTGTTTAATTTTCGGGGGTTTCCAAAACAGCCCCCTTTGAAACCCATCCCATGAGGCTCAAAAATGGGAAGGGTCTGAAAGCAGTAGTTACCTTCTAAAGGTTGTTTCATTAGCTGAAAGATCGTACCCTTTGAGCAATTCTGGTATACTATGAGAAAAATAGTTGCTTTGGTTAATTGTAGGGTACCTTGAAAACCGATCTATTAGGCTCCCATCCCATGAGGCTCAAAAATGGGAAGGGTCTGAAAGCAGTAGTTACCTTCTAAAGGTTTGAGACAAACGAAAAGGTGCTCTCAGGTACAATCACCTTAGCAGGTTGTCTGAAAGCAGTAGTTACCTTCTAAAGGTTTGAGACGTATAATCACGAAAATCTTTTTAAACATGTTTCTCCGTCTGAAAGCAGTAGTTACCTTCTAAAGGTTTGAGACACAGTAATAGGGTCGCCATTGCGGTCAGTTTCTTCTTCGTCTGAAAGCAGTAGTTACCTTCTAAAGGTTTGAGACTTAAAAATCTTTTAACCCATAAACCTTTATCTCCAAAAGTCTGAAAGCAGTAGTTACCTTCTAAAGGTTTGAGACGTTGCCTTATCGACCGCTTCAATCATTATGGCGTATCTTAGTCTGAAAGCAGTAGTTACCTTCTAAAGGTTTGAGACAATGAGGATTCTAGATGATTTCGAACAGGTGGTAGAAAGTCTGAAAGCAGTAGTTACCTTCTAAAGGTTTGAGACAAGGTCTTGAATGCCATCCCCCTTGCGATTGTACCTTGGTCTGAAAGCAGTAGTTACCTTCTAAAGGTTTGAGACTTTTCAAAAGTTCCACCCTACGATGTTTACTACCTTTTGTCTGAAAGCAATGGTTACCTTCTAAAGGTTGGTATGTTCGGAGAAGGATCGTACCCTTCGAGCAATTCAGGTAAACTATGAGAAGAATAGTGGTTTTGGTTAATTAATAGGGTACCTTGAAAACCGATCGATTTGGCTCCCATCCCATGAGGCTCAAAAATGGGAAGGGTCTGAAAGTAGTAGTTACCTTCTAAAGGTTTGAGACCTCCCAATCAGTTTCCCATTGATTTGTCAAGACATATCGTCTGAAAGCAGTAGTTACCTTCTAAAGGTTGTTTTGTTTATTGGTTGAAGCATTTTCCTTATTCCATATAATTAACTCATGAAAAGCATTAAGCAAATGAAAAGCGAGTGAACACATGAGGTTGCGGATTGTGCTGAAACCTCTCGCTGGAGAGTTGTGCCTTCCCATTCATTATCATTATTGTTTACAATCGTTTATTTATCATATGCTGCCAAATGAAATGTCGCAATATGTTCATGATAATGGCTTTATTGCTGGTAATAAACGCTTCAGAATGTTTACATTCTCAGATATTCTTGAAGAAGGTGAACGTTTACCTGCTTCGGATCAGCCCTCATTACTTTTCACTCAAACTATCAGCTTTCTGATCTCTACAGCAATTCCTGAATTAGGTGACAGTCTTGTTGAAGGTCTGGAAAATGCATTGCAATCCAGCAACTATACCTTTAACCGACAGGCCATAGCTGTCACAAAATACTCTCTACTCCCTGAGCCAGATTTTTCTGCTTTGAATACTTTGTCGCAAGGGGTGAAGATTAAAATGCTAAGTCCCTTGACTGTGTATGAAACTCATGAGAAACAAGTCACGTACCATGAACCAGCTACAGAACCATTTGACCGTTGCCTGAGAACTAATGCTTTGGAAAAAATGAAGGTGATTGAAGGAGTTTCGTTTCAACACTTGACGTTGATACTTGAGCCTTCGGATCAAGCCCCAAGGAAAGCTATTATAATGTATAAAAGCGAAAATAACCCCATAACTTCATGGAAAGGTCATTTTTTACTAAAGGGAAGCCCAGAGCTTTTAAAAATCACCTACCAGGCAGGTTTAGGTGCCAAAAACTCCCAGGGCTTTGGTATGTGGAAAGTTGTTTAGGCATTTTTTGATAATTTCCATAGTTGGTCCCAAAAATGCATATAACTTGATGCTATTGTAGCTTGGGCTGGGTTTATTTGGAAATTGAGTAATGGTGCATCCATGCCATCCTTACCTTTAGGTAATAGTCCAAGGTATACTTTCTTTTCATCTACTATGTACATCCACCACGGCACAAACATGTCATAAACTCTAACTTCAATAGTAATAAGTTTTTTTCCAATGGTTAAATTTTTCAAACACTTTATATGATGTCTTATTCGTTCCTGATCTTCGTTAAGTTTTTTATTTACGTCATCTTGCTCAATATTGCCATCGTGTCTAAACAAGATAAGTTCTCTTAACAAGTCGAGATTATCTGGGTTAATAACAAGAAATTTTAAATCCATTTCCATATTGTTAGGTAAAGATTGTATCCATGATTTAAAAAGAGGGAAAAACGTATGTGAACTCACACCAAGGTAACATATACTTTTTTTTACTAAAGCCCATATTGCACGGTTTTTTTCAACTTTATAGTTTGGATCAAAATTTGTAAATCCAATAAGACGATTTCTGACGTTCATAAGATAGCTTGTATGTACAAAAAGGACAAAAATGATTACAGCAAATGTCATTGAAGTTATTATTGCTGCATTGATTTGTTGGTAAAAGACAAATGAAAATGCCCCAATTGATCCAATAGCAATTAAAGCTGAAAAAACCTGAATATAGATTATCTTAGTGTTGAATTGGATATCATTCTTGTAAAATATCTTGATTCCAAAATACAAAATAGCATAAATTATATTCGCAATTATCCCAATTGAAATATCATAAAAAACTGTATTATTCACTTTTTCACATCCTACCCTTTTTATTCTACAATTCTAAGGTTCCATATTTATTTAGCTTTATTTTATTGGCTCCATTTTTTAAATTTAATGTAGACCCTGGAACCCATCCACATTTACCTTGGGTTGGTTCTTGTCCTGGACCCTTTTCGTTAGTCAGCAAACCTACCATCGGCTCAATATCTCCATAAAGATCAACATTTGAGCTATTTTTCAAGAGAGAATCATTTACGATAAAATGGGCTGGTACATGAATCATTGGCACTTCTTTTGAATTTATTTCTGAAGCTTGAATTTTGAATTCAGGATTATCAGATGGAACATCTGAAATTAGTTTTATGCAGTGGTCAAACAAAAAATTACTTTTTTCATCTTCAACTCGTTTAACTAGTCTCATTAAGCCATAGCCATATTTTCTGTCGCCACCAACAACTAATTCAGATATAACTTTAAATAAATCAAATGTTGAACCATTGAAATCGACACTTGATAAGTCTATGTCATCCCTGTAAATAAGATAACCCACAAAAAAAACATTTAACTTTTTAGAATTTAAATGAATAACATTTTTAATGAACTCAGTTTCATGAAGAGATCCATCCTCAGCAGAATTGCAATTAGGGTTGATGGCAGTTTGAGTTATGGAAGAAATGAAAATACTTTCAAACTCTTCTTTATCTATACATCTATCCTTATTGATTGCATGGGGACATTCATATTCTAAACCTTTGTTGTCTCGATACCTTGGCTTTAAGCAATAGCACTTATCATTTTCGAATATTGCAGGGAAAAAGTAACTAGCAAAGATTTTTATATTCATTAATTCGGTGCCAATGTCCATAAAATGTTTGTATGGGTTAGCATTTGCTGAAACAATAGATCTTCCAATTTTATTGGTGATAGCTCCCCACATGGCTGTGCCTGGAATGTAATATCTGGTTTGAAGAATAAAACCACGGCTAGTGCGACCTATTCTTAAGGGGGTATGGAGTTGATAAACCAGTTTTTCAATTTTCCATTTAGTCATTACTTTACCTTTTTCATATAAGCTTTTGCAAGATAACGAGCATAGGTAAGCATTTTTTCAATCATGTTTTTGGTAAAATATACTTCATCAATGTTGTTTGATCTTTCTGATATCATCTTTTCAAGCTTTTTGTACTTTTCTTTCTCTGGCGTAGATTCTTTGGTTTGAGGATATATTTCACCAATTAACTCGGTTGAACATTCAACAATAGCATCATAGATTATCCCATAAGCAGAATCATCTCTTTTAGAAGAAACAAATACATAAAAACCAAACAAACCATTTTCTTGTAAAACACCCAGAGTTTTTTGAAAACTATTTTCAGCTTTATTCTTATCTATTTTTATTATTGTTTCAATAAGTTCATTAGCTCTTCTGAAAGCCAAAAGATCTAAATTATGCATTTTTGTCCTCCTGCCCAAAAAAGAACTTCATGCGACCCATACCCCGGGTGGTCATTCCGCCCATTCCAAAGCATTCTATGTAGCTCATGCCATCTTTGATAGTTTCAAGAATATCTTTTTTTTCAAATTGATTTTTGTTGAATAAACGGGGATCATTAACGGTAATATTTAGTTTTAAGATAGTTGCTCTGGGTATGGCTTCATAAGAAAAAAGGGCACCATCAATAGCTGTGCCTGTTTTCGGATCAATAGCTACTGAGGTTCGAACTTCAAGGTTGTCGTTTACAACGTTGGAAAAGATATAATCTGAGACCATAATTAATCTATGTTTAATTATTTGAGGCATATTACCTATTGATGGCTTAAGAATATTTTGGAGTCCAGGTGCATCATCTTTAGTTGAGGCTTTTTTTAGATTTAACCATCCAAGGTTGATGGAATCTCCTACTAAACTACAAACTGATAAAAAATATTCCTCATGGTTTTCCGTTGAAACGCTTAAAACATCATTTAAAGTCTTGATTCGTGTATCTGCCAAATCACCTAAAAGTGCCATTGGACTGGTAACCCAAAGGGGACCTATTCTTGAAAACACTGGAAAAAATACAATGGATGCATCATAAAACTGTGCCATACCCTGGAAACTTTTTTCTTTTTTTGAAAAGCCAAAGCTTGTACAAATTGGACAATCATCATTTCCGCAATGGCTTTTTTGATCGTTTTCATTTCCTTGTCCTGCACATTCTATTTGATTAGCAGCAATAGAGGCAAAGTACCTTATCACTCCTGAAAAACTCGAACCTGGGATTTTGGGCAAGTTGGTTCCGGGATCTCGAATAATCGTGTTGTCAACTCGGCCCAATTGAGCACCACCCGAGCCAATATGAATTGGATCCAGCGACATGAAGAAAAAAGTATGACATTCATTATTTATATTATTGATCATTGCCCACCCCTTTTATTTGTTGATCATTTTTTGTTGAAAGTCTTTTTTTGAGTATTTTCATATAAAACTCCACCATAGTAAAAAAGTTAAAATTTTCTTTTTTATAAGATTTTATAACATTTTCAATCAAGCCTGTTATTTTTTCATCAGTATTTTCATCAAGTAAGTTTTTTCTTAAAACAGTTTCAAGAAATGTTAACCAGGTTTCAAAACCATCTGGAGTGCTCTCAATATTTGCTTTCCATAAGTAATACTTCGAATAGACAAGCTCTTCCATATTTTTTAAATCAGCGTCAGATATTTTGTTTCTCTTGGCAAGATCTTTCAAAACAGACCACCAGGTTTTAAAAATGAATAAATACTCTTCCAGCAGAAAAATACTGCCACTTTTTTCAGCGATAAAGTTGCTATGATTCGAAGGATATCCTTTATCCTCCGAACAATACCTAAGGGAAGAAATTTCAAAACGCTTTGAGTTGCTGACAAGATTAAAAAAGGAATAATAACTTCTCAAAATCTGTATGGGGGTGTTATTTTTAGTGATTTTTGAGCAATGAATCATCTTGCCCATCTTACTTTCCAGTAACTCCAAATTTGTTTGATCGGTGGCTTTGCTATTCACAAAGAAATAAGGGTGGAAATAATCATACTCTAAATCATCTTTTTTTGCATTTAATTGAGTGTTAATGGAAAATTCATCAGAATGTTCAGGATGGTGTTTCGATTTTAATATGATTTCTTTAGACTTGATGCCATTAAATTTCATGTCGACAATATCTTGTATATTTTCCTCCCACTTCGCGTCTTTTTCATTTATCTTGTAGTCCTCTTTGTAATGCCTTTTAAAATTGGAGATCAGTTTGCGAGACGCATCTATAGCGACATATAAAGGCGCTTTCTTGGAGAAGAATAAGTTGCCAATGCTGATCGGAAGCCTTCCATACACTTTTCCGAAACGCTGGAAATACAACTCCATGATCTCATAGTTAATCTCTTCAACTATGGAAGCAGGGATGAGAATCAACATTTGATCAGGGGAGTTAGTTAAAAACCGGTAAGGTTTTACCTTTTTTTCATCAATAATTTCATTATTGACGCTTATATCTCCAGGTTCTGGAGAATTTTCATTTTTGACTTGAGTAAATGAAACTTGTAGTTTATTGTCTTTTTCAAGAATATCCCTTATCTCTTTATTTTGGTGATACGATAACAAAGGAATGACGTGCTCTTCTTGAATAAGAATCGAGATATTGCTTGAGTAAATGGTTATTTCGTTTTTTATTGTTATTTTTGCATCAAAGCAACCTTTAGGATCCTTATTATCCTTAAAATGTTTTTCTTCAATGACAAATTTAAAACGGCTTATCATTGGTAGTTCCTTATCAAGAACCTCTTCAGGAATATCTCTTTTCAAGAAATCACGAGTAGTGTTCCATAGACTTAACAATCGTGATGGGGTATAGTTTTTGGTTAAGATATAGTTTGAATAGGAAACAGCACATGAAGATTTCTTTCTTGCATTAAGTTCATCAATCCAGTCTTTGATATTTTTAAAACTACTTTGCTGTGTTTCTATTTTGTTTGTGTGTCTTCCATATAGGAAAGAAATATGCTTAACATGGTCTTCTTTTCCATTTGGATGAAAACACTTATCAATATCATTCTCAATGTCAAATAATGTGGGCAAGCAATCATGATATATTGGTTGACTTGTAAAATATTTTTTTCGCTCCTCATCACTTTCTGCAAGATATTCATTTTTAACTTTTCCTAAATGTTTTATTGCCTTCTGGATAGCATTCTGTTCTTTCATCCATAGAGTCCATACCATATCACCCGAAAGCCAGGGTTCGATGTTCATTTTGATGGACAAAATACAAAGTTGATTGTTTTCATCAGCAATTTCATCTGAAAAAATGGAATGGACAGGGGTATTGATGTCATATTCATTTTTTTGGTTTTTATAATAATTAAATTGTTCTTCTCTTCTATCTTTGCATGTTCTGCAAATCTTTTCTTGAGATACGCTAGATGGTTGCGATGTATCTACTGGACGCAGTTCACATATCTCGCATATTTTCGCTATTGTGTTGTTCCATTTATTCATCCATGCCAGCTTGTGTTGATCCAAATAAATCATGCTTTTTAATTGAATAGGCATTGATTTAATTTTATGAAGAAACTCAATAACATGTACGATATCCATAGGAAAGGACGTGCTATGGAATTGTTTCTTGTCTTCTTCTTTTACAGATTCGTTGTCCCAAGTGCAGTGAGGAAGTAACTCCCCGTTAGATATTGTGTTTGATTCTGTGATAGCTATTTTTTTTATATCATTTAGCTTTTCCGCATAGGAGAGAAAAGCACTCATGTCACTTTTCACTTCAGGAATAAGAAAAACGATAGAATCTTCATCATCATAAATACTCATACCAAGGTAATAATCAATTTCAACAATTTCCTTCAATCTTGACTTTATTTTTTTTACTAAATCGTATCTTGCATTAATATCAGCTACCTTGGAGCCTTTGGAGATAAAACGAAAAGCATCCCATGAGAAGCCTAAAAACCCAAATTTTACAGTTTTAAAATCTAGAGATTCTTTGTAAATATGATGGTGATTGTATAAGATTTTTGCAAACGCAGCTGTTGCATAGCAATGTTGCCATAAGCTGGTATCATTTGCTGGAACGCATGTGTCAGATACTGTGCAGGAAAAAGCATCCTCAATATAACCATATAGTTTATTTCTTTGGTCGTAGTCCAGCAATAATTTCATTATGTCTTGAGATTGCAACAAACTAGAGATATTTTCATACAATTCTTTTCTTTTTTCATTAAGATTAGGTATTACTGTTTCAAAACCATAAGGAGTTGATCTATACTTAAGGTTTTCGCAGAATTGTTCCATACAAAAAAAAGGGTTGTTCCTATCATAGGCTGAATCAAAGCTATCTGCTGCTTTTAACAATTTAATAAATTTGGAGCTAGTGTCTTGTGCAGTATGCTCATTCATACATTTATCTATAGAAATTTGCAATTCCAGACAAACAGTTGTTAGTACGCTTTGAAGAATGGGGTATCCTGTGATTAAAGTATCTTTATCGAGAAATTTATCCGTATGAGGATCTTCAGCTTCTTTCTCTTTTTGCCAAGTTGATCGATAACTAAGAAATTCATCGCTTAGCTTGCCAAGATCATGAAGCAAAGATGCAAACTCAAAATATAGTACTGTTTCTTTATTATGCATGATTGTTGCACCCGAGTTCAGTGTATTTATCTTCTATCTCATCAAAACAATCATCATAGTCTTCAAAATATTCATATTTTTTCGAAGAGTGTTGGAACATATGAAATGAGATTTTAAAATAACTTTCGTCTACTGTGCCATATCCGCTTGTTTTTTTAGCTCCAAATCCATAGGTAACTAATGTATCCAGCAACACTTCTCTAAGGAGTTTTATGTCCGAAATCATAGCTTGGATGTTTTGTTCTAATTCATGATCAGCTGTTGGATGCATAAGATCAAACGGAAAGTAAATCAATTTCAAGCTGCCTTTTGTTTTTTCCGGGACTGCTTCAAATAGAATAGGAATTGTTCCAGAACCAGTTTCCTTATCTTGCGGATTAATGATTTCAATACTCATGTTTCGAAAAAAAGTGGGGAAAAATGATATCCTTCCTTTTCTTTCCTGAGTTAGTTGACTTTTTTGTTCCTCTGTAGAATGAATGACTTCTGGCAAATGTTTTTCAATTTGTTGATTTTCAGTTCCAAACAGTTTATTGATATGGAGTCTAAGGCGATATGCTTCATTGCAATCTAATTGATCGTTGTTTAAAAGATTTTGCATTGCAGCTGACCGCAGATTTCCTTTCCAGGTCGTTGCTGGGATATAGGGAATTTTAAAAACTTTTTCTTTTTTCACAGGATTGTCATGCACATAAAGAGCCTCATCATCACGCGAAAGATAGGGCTTAAGTAATTTGAATTTTATCTCTATCAATGCGCAATATTTGGGCAAAAGTTTATCATTTTGCGACCCAATTCCATATCCTTCTATTAGTTTGGTAATCTCATGAAAACTATGCTCGGGTTTTTCCTTGTTTTCTTCGAAGTAGTTTTTTAATTCTTTTTTTAATTCTTTTTTGCTAACTGATGAATTAACAATTGATGAATTAACAATGTTCATGTAATGTAATTTTGCAGAATCCTTTGTAAGAAAAGTATTATAAAACCGTAACAGATTTATTGTTTCTTGAGGTATTACTTCCATTTCTTCTTTCATCAGATTGTATAAATTTGCAGATCCTTGTTTACATTTATCGAGGAAATAATCGTAACTCATGGTTAAACATCACCTCCCACATTGATAGCATTTTCATTTACCTCACATTGGTTATCAAACATAACATTGACTTGATCTATTATGACCCTTACCAATTCCTCCTTACTGATATCAAGTGTGGGCGGTAAAAAAGCCCAAATCTTTAAAAACCATTTAGCTTGATCGTCGTCATAATAAACTGAACTCACATTTATTCTGCTTTTTATTTTATTCTTATCACCAATCAACATAGACAAATCTTTTTTAGTGATATCATTCTTTAGTTTATATTTGATTGCTCCGCTGATTCCATTTATCTCTTTTTCACCTTTTCTAAAAGAATAACGTATGTCGTATGCAGTTGGAACGAATTTTCTATCATACGCTTTAATGGATTCATTTTCCTTTCTTCCAATTATCATTAACTCCTTGTTATATTTGTCCATTGCTGAGTTTTGAATAGAAAATGATAATGATATAAATCGCTTATTGAACAATAATTCATTTTTATCCAAGATGAACTGAGTATAACCTTCTTTAATCCTTTGCAAATCAGGATTTATCCACTTTCCATAACCAAAACCATATTGAGTTTTAGCGCCTAAAGCTCCATAGTTGGTCACAAAATCCATGAGAAAAGCAAGGTTGGCAAGCGTGGTTTCGTAGTTTTTTAAAGCAATGAGTTTTATTTTGATCTCACTTTTGCAATTAAAGATTGCCTTCAGCTCTCCAAAATCATAATAGCTGATAATTCCTTTTTTTTCTTTGCTTCCATTATGTTTTTCTGCACCAAAGATAGAATATAGCCAATGGCTGTTGCTTTGATACACTGTTTTATTGCTCTTAAAATACAAATCAATATTTTCAGCGTCAGTACTGACCAGCCTAAATGCTCTGCTATTCTCTGTGGTGCCAAATAATTCATCTTCATTTTGTGTATCTTTTGATTCTGAGAGATCAAGTAATTGTCTGTACCACCATCTTAACGACCCAATCAAAGAAGTATCTCTTAAAGTTTCGCTGTTTCCATCATAACCACCAGTCCAAAAAGGGGTTAAGGTTTTTAGATTAACTTCAAGAATGTTGTTTTGCTTGCTATCAATTTTGTTCATTTTACATACCCTCAAAAATAATATCAATACCATAAACTCTGCAAGAAATAAAAAATGTATCAAAATTCGATGAATGCTTAAAATAAATGGTATTAGTAGATATCTTCAGATTCTATTCCTATGCTTGAAAATGTTAAACGAGGTTTTAATACAGATTTATTTTTTTGTTCACACAAAAAATACATTAAAGCTTTGACGTAAAGAAAATTCCTATTATTCATGGTCACCTCTTTAGCAACTTTATAAGTGTTTAACCTATATTTTCAGTTTTGTCAACAGGAAAATTTTTCTGCTATAATAGGAAAAAAATTGGTAGCGAAATTGAGCATAGGGTACCTTGAAAACCGATAGTTTACAAAAAGTAGCGTAAAATTAAAAACATTGTTTAGCACCTTTTAGTGAAATCCTTTAAAGTGTCTATGGATGATAGGTTAACGGAAATAGACACTTTGAGGAGGTTTCCCTAAAAAAAAGGGCTCTCGGAAGAGTGCTCATTAATTCAGCTTCAATTTAATTGTATGTCCGATAATGCAAGGTTTGCTGAAGCGTTTTTTTGCTAAATCATTGTTTAATTTTCGGGGGTTTCCAAAACAGCCCCCTTTGAAACCCATCCCATGAGGCTCAAAAATGGGAAGGGTCTGAAAGCAGTAGTTACCTTCTAAAGGTTTGAGACTCGGTTATATATTTATCTTTGTTGATGTCTTCTCTCGTCTGAAAGCAGTAGTTACCTTCTAAAGGTTTGAGACTCCATCTTTGCAATATGTAGCTGGCAATTCGTCAACTAGTCTGAAAGCAGTAGTTACCTTCTAAAGGTTTGAGACAGAGATAAGCAACCACTTAACATCATCAATCATTTTGTCAGAAAGCAGTAGTTACCTTCTAAAGGTTTGAGACATCCTAGGCCTTCGGTAGCGAATGAGAACCACACTACTTGTCTGAAAGCAGTAGTTACCTTCTAAAGGTTTGAGACTCCATCTTTGCAATATGTAGCTGGCAATTCGTCAACTAGTCTGAAAGCAGTAGTTACCTTCTAAAGGTTTGAGACAGAGATAAGCAACCACTTAACATCATCAATCATTTTGTCTGAAAGCAGTAGTTACCTTCTAAAGGTTTGAGACTATATTCACGAGGTGGCGTAAAATAGTCATTAATAGTGTCTGAAAGCAGTAGTTACCTTCTAAAGGTTTGAGACTTAGCAACCATAACATCGTACCGTTCTTGGAATTTTAGGTCTGAAAGCAGTAGTTACCTTCTAAAGGTTTGAGACTTAGCAACCATAACATCGTACCGTTCTTGGAATTTTAGGTCTGAAAGCAGTAGTTACCTTCTAAAGGTTTGAGACATAGAAATTGCTGGCCTCATCAGCATCTGAGTGCCATAGTCTGAAAGCAGTAGTTACCTTCTAAAGGTTTGAGACACATCTTGATGAGTTCTTTAAATTCTTTCATTGTACGTCTGAAAGCAGTAGTTACCTTCTAAAGGTTTGAGACCTTTTTTTTTCTTCTCTATCTCTAGAGCCAATGGGAGGTCTGAAAGCAGTAGTTACCTTCTAAAGGTTTGAGACATACCCAATTTCGAATCCAGAGAAAAACCTCTGGTTTGTCTGAAAGCAGTAGTTACCTTCTAAAGGTTTGAGACAGAATGAAGAGAAACACAAAGACGGCCGTCTTGAGTGTGTCTGAAAGCAGTAGTTACCTTCTAAAGGCTTGAGACGTAAACCACAGCTGATCTTTCGTGTTGTATACGTTGGTCTGAAAGCAGTAGTTACCTTCTAAAGGTTTGAGACTTTTTGATCCCGGTTCCAAAAGCCTTTGGCCATTCCACGTCTGAAAGCAGTAGTTACCTTCTAAAGGTTAGGTTTCTTGATTGCCTGGTTAAGCTTTATAATATATAATCCTTCGATAGTACTTTGAGAAGGAATAAAAAAATGGTGAAACACAAAATTATAATTGGCGATAGCAGAAAGATGGTTGAAGTTTCAGACGATTCAATTGGTCTTATCGTGACTTCTCCTCCTTATTGGAACATAAAAGATTACGGGCAAGAAGGACAAATTGGTTATGGGCAAACCTTGCATGAATATCTGAAAGACTTGTATCGTGTTTGGAAAGAATGTTATCGGATTTTAACTCCTGGAAGAAGGCTTTGTGTTAATATTGGGGACCAATTTGCGAGAACAATTATCTATGGTCGTTATAAAGTTATTCCGCTTCATGCAGAAATTATTGCAGAATGTGAAGATATAGGATTTGATTATATGGGGTCAATAATTTGGCAAAAAAAAACAACTATGAATACAACAGGTGGTGCAACAGTAATGGGTTCTTATCCGTATCCCCCGAATGGAATCATTGAGATAGATTACGAATTTATTCTAATTTTTAAAAAACCAGGCGTTAACAATTTTTCCGACAAAGCAAAAAAATCTGAATCTTCCCTTTCTAAGGAAGAATGGAAAACTTTTTTTACGGGTCACTGGACTTTTGGTGGAGCAAAACAAAAGGAACATGAAGCTATGTTTCCAGACGAATTGCCGTATAGATTGATTAAAATGTTTTCTTTTGTAGATGATGTTGTTCTTGACCCTTTTTTAGGGAGTGGTACAACAGTTAAGGTAGCGATGGACCTTAACAGAAACTCAATTGGATACGAGATTAATGATAAATACTTGGATATTATAAAAGAAAAAGTAAAAACTAATATCTTTTGTCAAGATAGTTTAAAAATTTATTTAAGAAAAAACCCAATTTTGACCGATGAAATCCAATACCAACCCACGATTCAAAACGCAGAACCTAAGATAAGCCCACAAAAGTTAAACTTTGCTAACGGGTCTCTTTATAAGGTAACTGAAATAATAAGTGCTGATGTCATTAAATTAAACACTGGCTTATTGGTCAAATTATTAGGAGTTTCGATTATTGACAATCAAGCAACCATAGATTATTTAAAAAAACATCTTTTGAATAAGGAAGTAATTCTTAAGTTTGATAAAATTCAAGGAGAAGCAAAAGAACCTTTAAATGCTTATGTTTACTTAAAGAATAAGATATTTATTAATTCATATCTAATAAAATCATCTTTAGCAGTTACTGACAGAGGTTCATGTTTTGATTTTAAGGATAGATTTCTGCAATTGGAGGAAACGCCCATATGCCCAAAGAATGGATTCTAAACAGTGCTAATATGAGATGGGGCTTAACTAAAAAAAACAAAGTTGGTCCTGTGGCAGATCTAATTAGGAAGTGTTCTCCAAAATCTGTCCAAGATTGGGAAAATTTTTATCTTGAAAATGTTAAGCCTAAAGAATATTTAGAAGAATTAGGGAAGATACTATTTATCAAAATATCAGAGGTTCCTCGCTAAATTGTATGGGTTAACATATTTACACATCATACTATGAATATA
>ERZ795032.935-NODE-935-length-24247-cov-8.661334_pt1 | contig 24247 bp, 12 predicted proteins | sample MGYA00375124_ERZ795032 | MGnify/ENA primary metagenome ERZ795032 (study PRJEB30167, sample SAMN05720154) | activated sludge metagenome | isolation source: Anaerobic digester | place: China | collected 2015-12-16 ...
TTTCCCTCACCCGGATCACCAGGGCGTCAGCCTGAAGAAAGGGATAGTCCGTCCCCTCAAGGGGCCGTTCGTTCCACTCCGCAACCCGTCCGTGCAAAAGGCCGCACAACCGGCTGACTGTGCTCTTGGAGACTTCCAGGCCGCAGAGCTCTTCCACAACCCGTCTCACTTTCCTGGTGCTGACACCGTTTATGACCATCTCCAGCAGCGTCAGAAGGAAGGCCTGTTCAAACCGGGGCAGGAGCTTCAGCTCCTGGGTGTCCAGGCCTCCGCCACGCATCTGGGGGATCCGTACTGGAATACGCCCGAGTCGGGTCGTCACCCACCTGCTGCGGTACCCGTTCCGGTAGCCTTTCCGGTCCGGCGTCCGCTCGTACCGTTCCGCTTGCAGGATCTCTTCCGCCTTCGCCTCCAGCGCATGCTCGATAAGGTCCTTGACTACCGATTGAAGGCAGGTCAGGTCGCCCTGCAGCAGGGACTGGACAATTTCGTCGTCAAGGGTTACCGTCGTTTTCGCCACCGGGATCACTCCTTCGGTTTGTGTTTTCTCTCTGACTACACTGTAACCGAAGTCCCGGTGGCTTTTTTGTCTTCCCACCGACTGCCGCCTTTTTCAGACGACCTTTTTACAGCACTTTAGGGGCTTGATCTTACTTTTTGCAGAAAATGTTTGAGGACCGTACAGACAGACAACAATTGGTAAAAGGAAAAATTCGACAAAAAACATCTTATCTTTGGGTTTCCCGAAATGGAATACGCCCTCTTACACCGTTTTTCTGTTTTGGCAAAAGCGTAGGCTTGAACACCTTTAAGACCACTGACACTCTTCGAGTCTCTCTGCATCCTTGATTGTAGGGATTAGCACAGACACAATGCTTTCCTTAGGATGGAGAGAAACTTGACTAAAGCGACCAAGGAGTGGTGTTATCTTGGTATAAACATCAATATTCAATTCATTCTCAAGTTAACCCACATCTACGGCCCGTTCTTTAACGCTTAACCTCACACATCCAGGCCCGGATATCTGGCTTCTGCCCCCTGCTTGAGGTGTTACCTGGATCTGAGTGCTGATCCGCTCCCTCAAGGCAGTTACGTGTGAAATAACGCCAATCACCTTTCCGTTCTGCTGCAAGCCTGCGAGGGTTTCCAAAGCGGTGTCGAGGGCTTCCTCGTCCAGGGTGCCGAAGCCTTCATCCAGGAACAGCGAATCCACCCGGACATTCTTGCTAGCCATATGGGACAAACCCAGAGCCAGGGACAGGCTGACGATAAAACTCTCACCGCCTGAAAGGTTCTTCGTGGACCGAATCTCCCCAGCCTGGTAGTTATCCACCACGTTGAGATCCAGGGGCTGAGCTTCGTCTCGGGCCAGCAAGTAGCGGTCGGTCATTTTCTGCAGTTGCCGGTTGGCGTGACCAATCATCATTTCGAAGGTCACCCCCTGTGCAAAATTGCGATACTTCTTGCCATCTGCGGAGCCGATCAATTCGTGCAGGTTTTCCCACCTGCGGCACTCTTTTTTCTGGGCCTCGATAGCTGCCTGCTTTTCCTTTATCCGCTCTTTTGCAGCTGTATTCTCACTTAGCTTGTGCCTAAGACCAGCAATGATGTCCCGCAGCTCTTTCAGAGCCTCCTCGTGTTCCTTGAATAGTGGCTCAAGCTCTTCCAGAGACTTGTCGGTGATTTTGCGGGCCATTTCCGTGGCCAGGCGCGTTTCCCGATCCTTCTGTCTGGCTTTCAGATCCGTTTGGCGCTCATCCAGATCCTTGGCCCTAGCCTTCAACTCCGCCCGAGCTTCAGAGGGCAATAGGGCCGCCAAAAACTGTTCTTCATTTGAAAAACCGACGGGCGCTAGCACTGATGAGAACTCGTTTTCCAACCTTCTCAGTTCCGGATCTTGTCGATCGATGCGTTTCTTCAAAGATTCGACATAGGCCTTAGCAGTATTCCATTTTTGCTTGAGATCACTGTGCAGTTCTCTGGCCTGCTTTTCGGCACCTTCGGCATCAGAAACCGCCTTGTTCAAGCAGTGCTCCTCATCATCTGGCTTCTTATCTCCGAACAGGGCGTTTCGCTCTTCACTTTCGGTGTCGAGTTCCTTTTTCAAGGAACCCAGGCGCTCCAGCTTTTCGGCCAGGGCAGTATTTTGCGTATCGATCACCGCATTCAGCCGCTTCACCTCGCTGTCGATGTCGGCAATCTGTTTTTCGATGTCCGCCTTTTCCTTGACCTGGGCCTGCCAAGCCTTCAGCCGCGCTCTGAGTGATTCGATCAGTGATGTAATGTCCTTTTCAAGGATATCCGCAATACTAAGCGGCTGGAGTTTGTTAGTAACAGCCTGCCAGCGTTCGGCAAAATCGGTGCGGAGCTTCTCCAGACTGTCCTTGACCTCGGCCAGGGTTTTCTCAGCAGCCTTCTTGTCATTAGCCTCTGCCGACTCCAGTTTTTCAGCCTCCGTCAGGTTATTGCGGGCCAGGCTTTCATTTTCTTCGAGTTTCTTGATGGCGGCTTCCTGATCTTCGGCTTTGTCAATCAGCCTGGTCAGGGCGTCGATATTCTGTTCGGTTTCATAGGGAACAGGGACATTCCCTTCCGCGAAGGGGTGTTCGGTCGCGCCGCAGAGAGGACAGGGCTTACCGTCTTCCAGCTTTGCCCGGTGATCTTCAAGCTCCGCAATTTTCGTCAGGAAGGCCATTTCACGCAGCAGGGTTTCCTTCTCGGTGCGGTATTCCCGCAACAAGCGGTCTCCCAGCAACTGGCTCAAAGCATCCTTACCCTGCTGAAGCTGTTTTGAGGCGTCCTCCAGTTCCTGCTTCCGAATGCCGGATTGCTTCTGACAGTCTTCGAGTGACTTTGCCGCCAGTTCCAGAGCCGTCGTGGCCGTTTCTTGAGCAGTCTCCTTTTGAATGATTTCATTTTGCTTGGAGAGCAGGCCGCTCAACTGTTCTTCAACACCAGCCAGACCGCTGATCAGCCATTCATCCTGTGCATGCTCATTGAGGTAGCCGTCCACAAGCTCCATCGTCTCCTGAGCCATGGCTCGTTTTTCCTGTTCTTCAAGTCGGGCTTTTCTGTCAGCGTCAATCTTGGCCGCATCCTTCTTACAGCCCTCATCACCTTCCGAAATAGCTTTTTTCTGATCGGCAAGTTTCTGATCCAGGGAGCGAACCTTCTGCAATGTAGAAGTGGCCGCTTTCAGCTCTTCTTTGGCCTGAGCTGTTTGTTGCTCAGCCAATCTAAGTGACTCGGCCTGTTCCTTAGCGGAGGATTCCAGTCCAGGAAGAGACTCTTCCTCAGTTTTCAATGCTGCTCTGTCATCTGTCTGTTGTTTGCGGGTGGCGGTAAGCGTTGCGTATGCGCCGTCCAATAAGGCGGCGCTCAAAGCCCGGCCCAGCTTTTCACGGTCCGGTTTGAATGCCTCGATATCGCCCTGCAGCTTGCTCGCTTCATCGGCCAGGTTGACGATTTCCTCCTTCAGCCCATCGATGGTGGTGAGCCAGGCAATGGCCTTCCCGGTGTCAGCGGATTTGGTGGCAAGGTCTGTCTCTTCCTTCTGCTTTGCTTCGAGTGCCTGCCCAATCTCTTGTTCCTGCTCCGGGTCAAGAATAACGATACCTGCCGTTTCAGCCTGGAGCAGTTTCAGTTTCTCCCGCTCCTCACGTTGGCGCTCATGGACACGGATGGATATCTGGCTGTAGATCTCTGTGCCCGTTATCTGCTCCAGAATCGGAGCGCGATCATCCGGTGCCGCCTGAAGGAACGCGGCAAAGCCGCCTTGGGCCAGCAACATGGACCGGGTGAAACGATCAAAATCCATACCGGTAGCCGACTCGATCTGGTCGGCTACACCTCTGATCTTAGATCCGGAAATTTCACCCGTATCCGCATTGGCAATTTCTTGTTTTGGGGGCTGGAGTTCACCATCCAACTTATTGCGTGCCCGGTGTTGGCTCCAGTGACAGCGGTAACGCCCAGTCTGAGTTTCGAAGGTCACCTCGGCAAAGCATTCGCCGGTCTGGCGGGACATGATTTCGTTTCCGCTCTTGGTAACCTTGTTCAGGCGGGGCGTCCGCCCGTAAAGGGCGAGGCAAATAGCATCGAGGATCGTGGTCTTCCCCGCGCCGGTGGGACCGGTGATGGCAAAGATGCCGTCAGAAGTGAAGGCCGGGTGCATCAGGTCGATTTGCCATTCGCCGACCAGTGAGTTCAGATTCTTGAAGCGTACCTGCATTATTCTCATCGACAGCCTCTCTATTCCGCCTGCGCATCGTCTTCATTGAGAGACGAGACCGCTTCCTGGTAGGTTCGAAGCAATTCGGGGCGCTGGTCATCAGGCACCGCATGAACGGCGAGGCATCTTTCGAACACGTCGTTCACGTTCAGATCGTCGAGTGTTTCCTCTTCATGGATTTGTCCCAGCACGCGGTCGATGATGCGGTTGTTCTTGATCCGGAGGATTTCCATCTGGGTGGCGGAAATCGCAGCCTCTAAGCGCTCCCGCAGGTCGCCAATGACCTCAGTGCCGTCGTAGATGACTTCGAGCCAGCCTTGGGATTCCGTTGCCGACAATTCGAGGATGCGGTTTAAGATGCCGTCCCAGTCTCCCTTGACACGCTCAAGTTTCTGAAACACCGGCACGTCAATCAGCTGCACGGATGCAGCCGTGCTGTGGAACTCAATCTGGCAAACGCTTTTCTTCTGTTTTGCCTCTCCAAATCCCATGGGCAATGGAGAGCCGCTGTACCGTACGGTTTCGGATCCGTTCACCTTTTGTGGGACATGGAGGTGCCCAAGCGCCAGGTAGTTGAAGCAGGCAGGGAAAATCCCGGCCGTCACATGTGCCAGGGAGCCAACATAGAGTTCACGCACGCCATCGCCATCGACGGTTTGTCCGCCAACGGTGAACAGATGTCCCGTGCCAACGATGGGGATATCGGCCCCGAGTTCCTCGCGCTTATGCTCGGCCAGGTCAGCAACTTTGGCGTAATGAGCGCGAATGCCTTCAATCAATTTCCGCTCCTTGTCCTCGACACTCTCACCTGCTTCCACCACGCGGATATCTCTGTCGCGGAGGTAAGGCACGGCACAGACAATCAACTCCGGAGCGTCCTGCTCATCACGGAGTACCAGTACTTCGTCTTCTGGGGATTCCGTGCTACTACCGACCACGTGGACATCCAGGGCTTTGAGCAACTCCTTGGGAGCATTTAGGAAGGAAGGCGAATCGTGGTTGCCCGCGACGACGATAACATGCCGACAGGATGAGGCGGCCACCCGGCACAGGAACCGGTAATAGAGCTCCTGGGCACGATTGCTCGGAGCGCTGGTGTCAAAGACATCACCTGCCACAAGCAGCGCGTTAATTTCATTCTGTTGAATCTTCTCGGCCAGCCAGGTTAGAAAGGACTCGAACTCCTCGTAGCGTTTTCTGCCGTAAAGGGTGCGGCCGATGTGCCAGTCGGATGTGTGAAGTACTCTCATACTGTTATCCTGCCACCGCAGAGGAGGAGCGCTCCGCGTATTCTTCACGCCAGATTTTTAGTGAAGTCATGTCTTCAAGCAGTTCATCTAACTTCGGAAGCTCTACTGGTGATTCTGTAGGTTGCGAGTGCTCAAACCGAGAGTATTTCGTCATGAGTGAATCAAGGAGATTGCAATCATCGGGCTTCAATTTGGCCAGATTCTTGAGCTTTATCGTATGGATCGGACGCTGGAATCTTTGAACCACCCCGCACAGCAGATCATTTTCAATAGAGCGTTCCACCAATGTCCTGAAATCGCTGCATATCGACTTCAGCAAGATTTCGGCATGTTCAAATTCTCCGTTCTTACTCGCCTTCTTTGCGTCCTGGTACTGCTGATTCATGAGAGTGTTCAGGGCGGTTTTGATATCACTCTGTGAAAGTGGAATGGGAGCTGGCTCTCCGGTACCCCAGTCAGCAGACCGGACGCTAACCACATCAAGCTTTATGGACTTCTTCTCGGCAAAATGCCTTACCGTTCCCAACAGGGACAGGCGGTGAGTGAAGACAATGACCTGCTTGTCTTGGGACAACTTGATAAGTCTTTGAATCACCGCCTCCTCATACCTTTGGTCAAGGGAGGATATTGGATCGTCGAAGACAAACGGGGCCTGGTTGCTTTTGCCAGTTACGTCGGCCAAAAATGCCGCAATGGAAACGATCCGATTTTCTCCCTCACTCAGGACATCGACGAGCCTATTCTGAGAGGCCCCTCGAAGCTGTATCTTATGAAGGACGCTACCCTTCAATACTTTTGATTTCACGAACTCGACCTTCACCTGAGATGCACCAAGAACCTTGAGCTCCTCGTTGAACCTTTTCACGAAGGCATCCGTGATCAAGGCTTCTGAAAGCTCTCCTTTTTTCTTTGACAGAGCTGTAGTATCGGCCAATTTCTTTGCTCTTTGAATCTGGTCAAGCAGCTTCAATCGTGTGACTTCTTCATCAATGGCGGAGCGGTGCTCACACAACCACTTTCTAGCCTGCAGGCTGTTTAGCTTTTCCTTGATCTCTTCTCTGTTATCGCTATTAGCATCTTCGTCATATTCAGCCGCAAGTTCACTGAGGTTTTTCGAGCGGATGTTGGCTTGTTCGATCCATTTCGTTGGGGGCACCTGATCGGGAATGGCTTCTTCAGAATCGATCCCAGAAAGCTGGTCTTTCCTGGCCTTCAATTGAGCAAAGAATTCCATCACCTGGCTTGCAAATTCTTCTTTCTGAATGCCAGCAGCATCGATAAGTGTCTTTAACATATCCGATGTCGGTAGTGCCTCGATAGTCTGATAGGCGATCTCATATTCCCTGGCCGCATCCGTTGCGGCTTTCTGCAATTCCCCCTTCACAAAATTTTCGAAGGAGATCAACCGATCCTTGGTCTCCTGGGTCAGGGGTTGATGGCACAGAACACAACGGGAGCCATCAGAAACATTCGGGTACTCGGCTTCTGTGTAGGCAGCCGATACGGAGTATTTCCGGGCCGCTTCCCAAAGTTCTTTCCAGACATCAGAGCCGATGCCTTCCAACTCGCTTCCTGAGAACATCTTTTCCGCCGCAGTATCTGCCGAAGCCTTCTTGAGGATCGACTTCTTTTTGGCAGCAATGATCCGTCGGTAATTCTCGTCCGATAATTGCTCCAGATACTTTTTCGCATCCTCAACCAGAGTATCGATATGCTGTTTCTGGTTTCTCAGTTGCTTTGCTTTTTCTGCCGGGCTCTGTTCGGCGAGGCGCTGTTGCAGCGTTTGCATCTCGGTCTCGTCAATGCTTCTAAATACGCAGTTCTCGTCGATGTCTTGAGGTGTGGTTCTTTCGTTTATGTTGTTTTCGTACCAGATGCCTTCTGGAGTTTCTTTCTTGTCAGCCGGTATATTCGGCATTTTTGACTGATGCCTATTGGTCTCGAGATCCAGGGCAGAGGCGACCTTTTCACAGGTGAAGATGAGCGAGCTGAAAAAAGATAATATCTGTGGCTCATAGCTCACCTCATCTTCGAAACTGACAAAAACCTTGTCAAGGGAGTTGTCGAAAATATCAACGCAATTGAGTTCATCACTGATACCTTGTTCTGGCCAGATATGAGTCTTCGGAATGCCGTCCTGCTCAAAGGAAATGCAGGCTTTCTGTACGATAGAGCCGGGCTTAAAGACATTGCAGTACAGGGTCCCCGTCTCGCGAGCACCACAAACATGCTTGAGGAGCCTGACATAACCTGATTTCCCCGATCCGTTACTGCCGTAAATAACTGTTAAATTTCCTTTGCCAAACTCAAGAGGTTTTTTGGGAGCCAATGCGTTTATTCCTTCGACATCACTGATTGAACACAAACGCAAGGTGCCTGCAGTACCTTGAGGAAAAACAGTAGAGGGAAAGGAACAGGTTGTTTTGGGCAACTTTCCATCGGCTTCCTGCTGACACAAGGTTGTGAGCTCAGAGACGTCTTTGTCGAATAACTCAGACTGCTGAAGTAACCGAGTAGCCGCAATCTGGAGCCACTGGGGGCGCTCTGAAAACCATTTGGCCAACGACGCCAACAACTTCTCGCTTATGCTAATACACCTCAAATCCCTCAGGTTTGTGTTCTATAAACCTCATTTCGAGCGCCTGGGATAAAGAGTACTGCAATAACAGATTACAAGCATTTAGCCATCATAATTCTGCAAGTTCGGAGTTTTCTGAAGAAACAATCTACCCCCGGACAGGCAATACCTTAGAGAATGGGAAATGATGATTATGATGTCTTGACCTCCCACCTTGGGTCGTTCAGGGCCGCATCGATCTCGTTCCCAAGGAGACGTGCTTCTCTGTGACCCCTGTCAATTCTCTGGATTTGCTCTCTTAGTCTGTTGATCGTGGGAATGTCCCAATCGGGGTATCCACCCAGTTTTTCGAAACATTTCTTAAGGCGGGCCGATCTCGGGCCGCCCTTTTCCATTTCCTTGTAGAAAAGACCGTTTAAACCTTCTGAAGAGCGAAGGTTGGGATCCAGGCTCAGCAGGAATCGTCCAAGCTCCATTTTTAGCCTCATGGTACAGGCATCTTTCTGAGCCTTCAGGTCAGATATCCTTCTCTCTTCCGCAATGGAAGAAATATTTTCAACAATTTCCCGGACCTCTGTCTGGATCTCGGAGAGATCTATTGTGGCAGGACCGCTTCCATCCCATCCTTCCAATAGACTGTCGAGTTCCTCCAGGTTCCTGACTGGCATAACATGCCCGTCCCCATCTATCCAGAACATTGACGCTCTCTTGAAAGGTCCCTTCTCGAAGGAAATGCATGTAAGGGGGAGATTGCCGTCTGGATAAAGATATTGATGCAAGCCTGTCAGAAAGGGGTCTGTAGGGGAGAGTGGGTGCAATCTGTCATCAGCCTCCAGAGCCTCAAGACCAGTAGCGTATTCCCTTCTGGTCCCGTCCGGGAGCCTAAGGCTTATCTTATCCAGCCGGGTAGAAACGGATATCCCGGAGACGTTATCCAGTGCTAGCATGGCATCAACAAGATTCTCTCTCTTTATTGGTGATTGCTCCGATACAACAACCTCTGGATCTGAAAGCCGGTAGGTCTCTGCTGCCAGGAAATCAGTCTCGATCCGCTCCGCCTCTAGGGTGAGGTCGAAAAGGTCCTCCTCGGTCTGCCCCAGAAGGATCTTCTGCGCCTTGGCAAGTACTGGCTGCATGGGACCCACGAAGTGTTCGAAGAGGCGACATCTCTCCCTCAAAACTTTGTAGACTCTGTCGTCTATGCTGTCCCGCAAGAACATGTTGATGACCTTAACTTCCGGCCAACTCTGACCGATCCTGTCAATACGTCCTATCCGTTGCTCAACTTTGCTCGGATTCCATGGCAGGTCATAGTTGATTACGGCGCCTGCCTTTTGCAGGTTCAGGCCCTCGCTGGCGGCGTCGGTACACAAAAGTACTCTCAGTTCTCCATTCTGCAGGGAGGCTGTTATCGCATCTTTGGTCACTGAAACCCATCTTTTCCCGTCCCAGCGCTCTCCTCCCCTGCCGCAGAATGTGGCCAGTTCCTTCCCGTAAAGCGGACTAAGCCAATCCTTGAGGAAATCCATAGTATCGGTGTATTCGGTGAAAACGAGCACAGACCTGCCTTCATCCTGGAGCCTTCTCAATTCTTCGGTAAAACGGTCCCGCTTTGTGTCGATGCCGGGGAGTTCCCTGATCTCGGACAACAGGAACTCGACCTGCTGTAACTCCTGGGCGGCAACAACCGGGTCTTCGGGGAAAGCAGACGAGATCTTTCCACCTTCGGCAATGCCCTCAACTTCTTCCAGATCTAGCCAATCGAGGCTTTCGTCTTCGAGATAGGGATCCCAGGACCCTCTTTCTATTACCTGGCGAAGCCCCTCTTTTCTTCTCAGGAGACTCTTCTCAAGGGCGAAAAGGGAACTTGTACATCGCCTTCGGTAGACTGTCATTACGAAACCCTTGCCCCGCTTCTCCCTCTCCAGTGCCTGGAACCTGCTGTCTATATAGTCTTTAATAGCGTTATAGACACGGCCCTCCCTGGCATCTTCATACCTGTAACGGATGTCCTGCACTATTCTCCTGGGCGGGGCCGCCTCGAGAAGGCCATCCCTGTAGTATTTCTGCAGGGTCTCCTTTCCATTACGCAACATCCTTCTACCAAGCGGGGAGACCTTTCTCATCCAGCTGGCGTATCCCCTCATACCTTTCTCGTCGGCAAAGATCAACCTGTCAATGAAATCCTCTTCCCTTTCAGGGATAGGCCCTTCGGGTGATATGGGTAGATCGGGATCCAGCATCACTGTCCTGTATAAAAACTTGAGGTCCAGCTGGGAAGGTTCCTGTGATCCCTCCAGGTTCTGTATTACCGAGTAGTATTGCCGCACAATGTCGAACTCTGCTATCCAGGCTCCCCCGACGCCGAGGGTCCCCAGAAGATCCCAGGGCTCCCAGGGATGGGTCTGCATCGGCGTGGCGCTGAGGAACATGTAGCTTGCAGTCTTCCCCCGGATCTGGAGTCTCCTTACCAGGTCAAGAAGCAGGGTCCCAGTGTTGAACTCCCCTTCCTCCTGTTTCTTTCTTCTCGCCGCATGGGCTTCGTCAAGGATGACCAGATCCCAGGAGGGGCCATCAAGGAGCAACGCCTGGTTGGCCTCTATCCTTGCCAGTTCGCGGCTTATCAGTAGCATGGGTTCCTCGAGGGCCTCGCTAAAACCCGAAACAGCCCTGGAGCTTCCATCGGGCCAGACGATGCGCTGGGACTCGAATCTAGGTGCGAGGATGTTGCCCTTTTCCCGTAACTCATCCTGCCACTGAAGGACAAGCCCGGCGGGAAGAAGAAAGAGAGCTCGCTTGACTCCGCGACCCGCCAAAAGGCGCCTGAGTGCAGCTATCGCCTCAATGGTCTTTCCCATCCCGACCTCGTCACAAAGAAGTTTTCCCTTGGGCCAGGTTGATAAGACCTCCTGCACCACAGCTCTCTGGTGGGGCCAGAGAGATACGTTCATAGTCGCCTCACAGGCCGTTTCCCCGTTTTCCATGTAGGGCGATTCGACGATGAATTTCCATTGCATCGCCAATTTTTTCCTCTTGAGGTCATCCGAAATATCCTTCGGGGGGAGCGGTTCTTCTAGGGGTGGCATATCGGGGGCGTAGGATATTATGCCCTGCCTGATGGCCTCTGGGAGTCTTACTACCATTACATCGGGGTGGCTGCCCTCCCAAAGCCTTTCGAACTCTTCGGCAAACTCTTGGTATCTTTCCTGGTCGCCCCAGGATCCAGAAACCTCCAGGTGCTCATAATTGGCTGTCAGCCCCGACCTTGATTCGTTCCCGCTTCCGCTGAAAACAAGAGCGTTGCCGTTCTCATCATAGAAGAGGCCAAATTTGGCGTGGAGTATTCCCTCTCCGTGCCTTAAAATACCAACCCTGATCTCTACCAGTTCCCTTGATACCAACCAGGCAAGCATCTCAAGACGGGCCTTCTCAAGGGCGGATTCCGGTGAAGAAAACCTTTTCATCAATATTCGTTCAAGTGCTGCCGTGTCCGGAGTATCCGACAGGGCCTCCACGTCTTCCCGCGAAAGCTGTTCGTTCACCAGAAGACGGACGGCTGGCCTTGGAAGAGAGTTATCTCGTGTTGCAAATCGTGATATGAGACCTGAAAAACCACGGGCGGCAGTTGAAAGGACAGAGCTGGAGAAATAGGCGCAACAACGATCATACCGCACCGATCGCTGAAGGGCCGGAACGTACAGATCCTCAAGCAGCCTGGGGTCAGGCCCTCTTAGGAAACGGGGCCATGTTCTGGAGGTAAAATCGCCTTCGGGCAGAGAATACTCCCCTACCCGCCACAGGCTTTGTCCTTCCGACACCAGCCTCCACCTCCATGTCGTTTGTCATTACCTGGGAAAAAACTACTCCGATCCTTCTTCCTCCGACTCTTCCTCATCTTCAAGGGACAGATACCTCTGCGGTTCAGCGGTCTCCTCCCATTCTGGCGGAACGATCCCGAAAAGAGGCTCCAGCATTGCGTACCAGGCCCTGAATTCAGGATACAGGGCTCCAGCACTGCTTTTTCCTCTGTCGAACCACAGGGCAGGGGGTGCAGCCTTGAGAAGTGCATCCATCAACCTGCACACGGCAGAACCCTCTCTCCAGCCCTGCCTTCTCGCAAGCGCGCTGGCTGCCCCAATCCCCGCAGAGCCATTCCCTGCTTCCAGATATGCAAGGGCCAAGGCGTGGCATCCGTCCATGGCCGTCCTGAAAGAATCATCCTGGGGATGGATCTTCAAAGAAACCCCTCTTCGCCCTCTGCCGCCTCCCGAATTACCTTCAAGGATCAACTGCTCCGCCTGTTGAGCGTTCAGAGGTCTTTCCCTACGGCGTTCTCCCGCCGAAAGGATCTTTACATTGTCCCCGGACTTCACGACCAGGCCAGCTGCAACGAGGTTGTCTATCTCCATTCCTACCGCATTCCCCAACAGCTTGGCCTCGTTGAAGCGAAATTCGGCCGCCCTCAGGACATCCCAGCAGAGAAGAGCGAAACGCCCTTCCGGTTCAACCCCTTCGAGCCCTCTCCTGGCAAGTTTCTCCACCCTCCAGGCGCTGACCGCATCTGAGGCGATCCTGATAGCCTCTCCCACATGAACCCTCTCGCCCGTATCGGTCCTGACCTCATCGTATCGGCTGAAAGCTTTCATCGCAGGGCCAAAAGTCCCCACCAGCTGATCGACAGGGTTGAGCCCTTCAGATTCAAGTCGTTTAGCCGCTTCCGTGGCGTTAAAGTTAATCGCCTCGATCATGGTCCTGTCGAAGTAACCCGTGCCGGCATTATCCGGACGTTTCCGGGCCACCAGCACTACCGTGCTCTGGGCAGCGTTCTTTTTGGCCTGGTGGAGGCTGTGCTCGCTCTCGGTCTTGATGGGCCATGTGGCTGTAACAATGAACCCGGCGGCTATGAGGCTCGCGAAAAGGGACTCCCAGGCCTCCTGCTTCTTATGGGTGAACATCACAGAAAGGACCCCGTCATCCTTCAATATTCTGCGAATCTCTCTGAAACTCGCCGTCATCTGCCTCTCGTACTCTGCGTAGGCAGACTCCTTGGCCTTACCTCCGGACAAGTCCGGAAGGGCGGCACGAACACGGGCCTCGTTGACCACCATCTCCATGGTGTTGGGAGACAGTGGGGTCATGTACCACTCGGGGTAAATGTCCCCGACGGTGCGCTTGAGCCAGACATAGAAAAAGTCCGCCAGTTCGCTGTATTGAACGTTGTCGGCGTAGGGTGGGTCAACGACCACGGCCGTGACGGACCTGTCGGCGATCATGAAAAGATCCGAAGCAGAACCCTGCATTATCTCGACGGGTCTCGCATCAGGGTTTTTGGGAAGCCTGCACATATCCCGATAGGCTTCAAGGCTGTTCATTATCGCCCAGTCTAGCCCAGAACCCGCATTGCATGGTGCCATTTCCGCATAAGTAGGCTTGAAAGCATAATCATGCCTATCGAACTTTCCTTTAATCACAGACCTTGTGTTCTCCCAACGTGTGGAAAGGCAATTATGGTTAAGAAACTTTTCAATCCCGAAAGATAAAAGAGTTATCACTGCATTACCCTTTTCTTCTCCCTCTCTTTTGCGGATCTCGGGTTTCAGTTTCTGTAGTTCCTCAACCAGCACCCCGAAACAGAGGAGTTGCCTTGGGGAGAACATGTCGGCCCATTTAGGCATCCCATAGATCCTGGGGCGGGGATCGGTCGTTACATCTGGATATGTCTCGGTTGGAATTACATTCCTTCGCTCCCATTCGGGACGCCGGCGAGCCAGTTCTTCTTCGGCCATTTTAAGCGCCTCAAGATCCTCTTTATAGGGCGGCCGGAAGATAAGATCTCCCGCGCCCCTTTTAACAGCTACCGCGTATAGAGCGCTCCCCATCCTTCCCTGTTGCGCCATGGTCTTAATGTAATCGGAGTCAATCTGATTCCCTGTAAATAGAGATACGCCCTTGCCGTGGCTGTACGTCGGAGAAGGAGGGGTTACACCCTTTCCTACGGGAAGGACCTCAATGGGCCATTCTCCGGTCGACCTGTCCGGCTTCGGGAAGGCAGCCCATCTTGTTCCGCTTTTCGGCTTAAGCAGATGCCAATCGGGGATCAGTGGAGTGGGGTGTCCTGTGTCGGGACAAGGAACAGTACGGGCAAAGATATATGCTTGAACTAATCCGTCTGAGTGTTTTGGATAAAACTTATCAAGCCTTGCGGAGATATTTTTCATCCAGACGTTTTTCCATTGTCTTATCTTTTCAAAAAGACCTTCTCCAAACAAGAAGGGGTACTCGTCTGAGGCTTTAAGGATCGTGCATGCAACCGGATTATATTCATTGGCTATTGTTTTTATCCCAAGCCGGGCTGATTCAAAGGGTATGGAGCCACCTCCGGCCATGGGATCCATCACCACGATCTTTTCTCCCCATAGATCATGCATGGCTTTAAAAGCAGATAAAACTTCTGTTTCGGGGATAGACCCCTTGAATGCCCTGTCGCATCCGAAACCGCCATCTACTCTGTCGCCGGTGTCCATCATCTGTCTTATTGAAACGATTTCAGTCCCAGGCCTTCCGAACCCCAGCAATCTCTCAAATACGTCCCTGGAGAAATCGGCGGGCAACAGGGACGCAAGCACCGCAGCCCGGCTAACTGTCAGGGGACGCCTTGCCCACCAGACATGAAGAAAAGTATTTGGTGCCAGGGCACTTGCGCTTCCCCTCTCCCTCATACACTCCACGCCGATGGCCGCGGCGGGGAGCCACTCTTCGATCAGAACCCTTGGATGTTCTTTTCCAGACACCGTGAACACCATCCCCTTCGATCTGAACTGTATCTATTGCCGTGTCAATCCTGCCTTCCTACTGCTCCCACAAGTATTCGCAAAGCTCTTATAGGGCGGGAGGTCTGGCTGTTCCAGATCTTCCCCAACCACCATGCCGCCTCGGCACCATCGGTGTGCTGCAGATTGATGGCTGCCCGGTAGATCTTTTCGGGATCGGCCAGACCTGCTGAGACAAATCCAAAACAGGCTATCCGGGCACCCCAGTCAGCATCAAGGGGCTGGTGGTGACCATTGGACACAACAGAATTACCGTTGCCGTAAATGTCCTTTACAGCAGTATTGAAGAGCCCCCTGCCAGCCGCAAGTGCCTGTGGGGATACAGCAACGATCCTTTTGAGAGTCTCCCTGGATCGCTTGTCCAGCATCCGGCGGTAGATTATCGCGGCTTCTCCGCCCTTCCTGAACGTGACGCGAAAAGAGAAAGGAGCATCCTTGAGTTCTATCATTGTCCAGCCTCCATGGACCCGAATATTGCCTCTCCGGAGATGTTCTCAATGCCCTGATCTTTAATAGACTTGAGCATTGCCTCCAGCCTCTCCTGTGCTCCTTCGCAACCCGTTTCTGCAAAAGAAAGGTTCATCTTTGCTTCGAAAGCAACAACGGTTTCCATTGCGCTAAAAAGGGTCCTTGCAACGACAAAGGGCTGGACAGGGCTGTTGGCCTTGAAGCCGGCTACCTTGTAATTGGCCTGCCCTCCACCTCTGAGTCGGCCGGAGATGTTCACTGTCATCAAAGCCTCTCTGGCCCCGAATGGCTGCCCCAGGGCTGCCAGCCTGAGCGATGCATCGGGTTGCATGGCTTTGATGTTGAGAGTCAAAAGGGGGCGCCGTACAGATTCCTGGATCATCCGGTCCCACTCTATAACGGTAATATTTCCATCTCCATTGCCAGGGGGGGGAGGAGGTGGCGGAGGAGGGGGATCAAGAGGGCCGTCAGGCCCCTGGTCCAATTTAAGCCAATCCACTGAGCATTCGCTGGTGGGGAGAGTTACCAGGGTCTCATCGTCCAAATCGGGGAGGGGTATTCTGCCCCCGTGAGGAGAACTCCTTCTCTCCCCAAGCGGCCCTGAGATCTTTTGTTCTGCAGTCCATACGGTGCCGTCGCTCATATCCTTTACAAGTATCTTTCCCTGCAGGATAGATCTTTGGAGGGTCCTTCTGGCAAAACCCTTCTCTGGGATCAAGCGCATGTTCGGCGCTGCGTAGAGTCTTTCCATAACTGAACTCGACTTCCATGCCCCCTTTACTTCCAGGGAGGGGGTGGCCCCTTGAAGCAGATCCACAAACCTGTTGGGATCCAGGGAATCGCTGTCCTTATAAATCAGTTGATTGGCCTCCAAGAACTTGTGTAGGGATTCCTGCCCCTTCGGCTGGGTCAAAGCCGTCTCCTCGGGGAACTGGAACTGTTCGTAAAGTTTCCCTCTTTCTCCATCCGCCATGACGACCACATCAAAGGAGCGGAAAGCCTGTACTTTAAGCTGCTTTTCCAATGCAGGCTTGATACGGGCTATCTGCTGCCTCACGACTTTCCCGGATTCTCCCTGGTTCTCGTTCTCGATCCTTTCAGTCGCGATCAGCTTCTTTGCCCGGTCTACCGCATCGGCAAATGAGGACGGACTTGGGGCAATGGCAATGATCGCATTCCTGAAGCGCCTGGGCATCGGGGCATCAACATCTGTATCATCAGAAAAGGAACACACCCTTCCCGCAGAGGAGGGATCCAGGCAGAGGGCCAGCTGCAGATCAGCCGCATCCTGAACCGCCCGTGGGGATGTGGGCCAAGGCACCATTTTGAATCTCGGGCCCTGGAAATATTTTTGCACAAGGCTCTGGACCTTCATGCTCGCATCCGCATCGGGGATCCTCGCTTTATGTTCCTCGATCTGCTTGATGACGTTGGGTTCGTATCGGAACTGCCACCCTCTCTCGCCCGGCATGGGGTAGGTGTGCCAGCATACGGACAGCAATCTATCCAATGCTTCTGAGGGTTCCGGCCCCGCATCCTGGAGCCGGAGGACAGACAGGGTCATTTCTGCTACGTCCAGGCCGCTCCTGCTTTCAAGGGGAAGGCTCTCAAGCAGCAGCGCTCCGGCGACTCTCCTGTGCAATCCGTTCGGATCAGTTCCGTCCAGGCTTGCTGCATGGTTCCCTATGTCCGCTGTGACAGCAGAACTGAAGGGGTCCCTCTCCAGGCGATGCAGGAGTTCTCCCTGAATGGCGCTGTCCAGCCAGTCTATATCTCCTGCCGTAATAATGTCGGGGTTCCAGCCATGCTCCCATACGTTACGGATTATCCTCGCGAACAGCCGCAGGACTCCCCTGCTCTTCTGGAAAGCGGGCATGCTGCCCAGCCGCCCCTGCGCCGTAAGAAGAAGCCGAGGGTGAAAGGGGTAGCTTTTTGCAAAACCATCCCGGTATTGGGAGGTGCAATACTCTCCAGAGAGAAGCTCCGGATATTCCTCGGAAACCCTTTTATAGAGATCGGAGTACCTTTGAGCAACAATATCGGCCGCAGAGGGATCGACAGATTTGAAAAGGCGCCTTGCTATAACCTGAGCCGTTTCGTCCCCGATGGGATCGTAATCTGTTGCAGAGCGGCTCAGTACTTCATCGAGGCGGGTGGTTGTCTGCGGAAGGACCTGGTGTATTCGGCCAGCTTCTGTCGAATAGGCAGACTGTCCTGCCGTATCCGTGACAACAAGGACGGTCTGGGGGCGACTCTGGACGATCGAAGCCAGGGAATTGATGAAACCCAGGAGATTCCCTTCCCCTTGCTCGCTGAGTTTGGCCATGTATATGACGAGCTCGTCAAGCAGGATCAGTAGAGGGCCATCGGGAAGGACCGATTTTATCAACGCGTTGCTGGGCGAAGCGTTAGTGTCATCCGCCGCTCCAAGTCTGTCCAGGCCTTCCACACCACCGAGCTGCCAGAACATCTCACCCCAGAGGCTTCGGACCTGCGTCCCCCCGTGTTCCTGGAAAACCGGGACTCCTGCCTTACCCGCATCGATGCCGATCACTGTAGCCTTTCCCGGTCTCATATCAGGGGGCAACAGTTCGCTCCCCAGGTCAGGGTTGTCGATGCTTTTAGCAATATGCCACAAGGCCATGAGGGTATGGGTTTTGCCGCCGCCGAAGCCTGTGCTGAGTCGGTAGACGGCCCCGCCCTCAGTAGGGTCGGATAGCCTCCTGAAGACCTTATTTACGATATTCTTAAGCTCTTTGGCAGGGTGGGTGTTTGCGAAAAAAGTGGCGGGGTCTCTATAAACCTCCGGGGCCCCATCGGAAACAAGATCTCCGAAATCTGCTGCGAAGATGGCATCGTTTATCTCCCCACGAAGCACATCCTCTCTGGGAACACAGAAATCCCTAACTCCCATGGTTTCACCCCTCAATCTTTTCTCCCTTTGCGGGGGCGAATCAGACAATACCAGATAGGTATTCCCTATTAAAGGAAGGTGGAAAACACCTGGCGATATGATATCACGTTATGACAGAGTTCACCAACAAACGCCAGCCTTCCTTCCGAATTTAGCGCAAGGATAAAAGATACGGGCTACATATTAGCTTTTCATAACAACAATCTTTATCATGTACCCATTCTTGCAAGAGCCAAAATAACGAACAACCTATACAAAGAGGTATAATTAATTGAAATGAACAAAAACACCATCAGCCTTGATGATTCGACCTGGCTTAGCGCCGACCACCACTTCGGACACACAAGCATTATCTCTTACGACAGGAGACCTTTTCAAACTCTTTCCGAGATGCATGCCAGTCTTATCGAGAGACACAACGATTCCGTCCCGGCCAAGGGCTCTTCCGTCGTCTTCCTCGGCGACTTAATACACTCCAAGGGTGACAACCCTGTTGACCTTGCCGAGCTGACAAGGTCCCTTCACGGTGAACGAAAGATCCTTCTCATGGGCAATCATGACCGGTTCTCTATCGGGAAATATCAACGTGTTTTTGATAAAGTGATCCCGGAAGGAGCTCCTGTTGATATCCGCTGGAATTCCAGAAACGCGACCCTTGTCCACTCTCCCCTGGGGATCTTCAAGTCCCTGATACCCGAGATGGATGACAGACCAGAGGGGTACGGACTGGCTGCCTTAACAGTTGAGATTGGCAGGACGCAAATACAAGGATCGTGGTTCTGTGGGCATGTCCACACTATTTTCCGAAAGATAGGTCCCGTGGTAAACGTAGGAGTTGATGCATGGGATTATTCCCCCGTCAACATTTCAAAGGTCTTTCAATTGCTCGACGATCCAGCTTTTGTCATTGAAGGGAGAAAGGGATTCAAGGGCTTTTTCCCGGATGAATAGACCCAAAATGTTTTTCCACAAAAGGCGACTAGGGGCCCCAGGGCTTCAGACCTGGGGAGGGAGCGTTTTGTGGGTCGAAGTAATTATTCAGATCGCACAGTTTTTTCCCTTCCCAATACTCCCTATTTCGAGGCTTTTCTTATTCCGCAAACTCCCCCGCAACATAGTGCCAAATCCGTGCCGCAGGAGCGCGCACTGTCGGCGCGGGGCCGGCCACACAAATCCTGATAACAAAACATTTGTTCAAATATTCGGGATAACATTTTTATTGAGAGTTTAACAGGGGAGGAATCGGGCAACCTTCCAAGTTCCCTTTTAAGTCTTCTTAAGACTTTTAAAGCTTCCATCTCTACAAAAAACCTTGCAGGAACTGCATCCCTAAACTGCGATTCTGCATAACTTGACTCATCTTAGGGCATAACTTGACGCATCAGACCGCACAGTTTGACGCATTACGCCACCTTTGTTGCAGAGCCGGGCATGGAGTTGATTTTTTCCGGCAATATTTGCACATTCCCCTTTCCGGCTCTTTTCTCCATCTTCCTAATCCTTTCAGTCTTCATCACTGCCTCCATGCGACTGAGTGGCGGCCTCTTAATAACAATTTCCCCAGTGTCTTTTTCTTTCACCGAGTATCCTTTGCTCACAAGCTCATCAAGGGCGGGACGGAAAGACGTCTTACACCATCTGGAGATGTCTTTGTTTTTTGCTCCGATAATCTCCCCCCATTTCCCGGGCTTGGCGGAAAGGTGCTCTCTTGGGAGCAATGCCCAAAAAATGCCTTTCGCAGTAGGACTCGACAGAATATTACAAAGATCGGCAAAAGCGAATTGGTAGGATTCCTGCGATTCGTCAAAAGGAGGTATCAGGAAACGAACAGGGGAGATCCTTACCAGATTTCCCAAAGGACCTTTGCGGGGGATAATATCTGTCTTCCATAGAGGGCCGTAATGAATAATGCTTCTGTTTCGATGCCTACATGGATCGGCGCACTTTATCGTTATCCTCGTCTCTCCGAGCATCTTTATCGTTTGGGCCAGAATAATGGGGCCCTCGCCGCCATGCATGGATCTGGTCAAGTTATAGAGGTCTTTCATGCCCCACTCTGCGTATCCATAACACTGGCTCACTGCATCCGCGTTATTATAGCTGCCCTCTATTACAGATCTCTGGGTCAAAGCCACAACGGCCAAGAAGACACCCATGTCCGGGGTAGCCCGGAGAGTTTTGGGACTCCATATAGATACCTGGTCGCTCTTCCAGTTAAGTCCTTTTGTCAAGACGACCGAACCCTCTTCCTCTCCTGATCGTCTAGTGGCGGAAAAGATATTGTGCTGGAAGAACTCCATCGGCAGATAGGCCCTGCGTCCATCGAACCGATATTCCATGATATTGCCTCGCGATCTTCGTGTTTACGGTTCTGGTTGACAGGGGGGGGTATTTTGGTCAGCAGGTATTTATACTCGGGCGTTGTGCCACCTGACCAGCGATTTTTTGCGGTGGCAATCGTGACCCCGGAAAGAGACAGATCATGAAATTGTTCGGCCGGTTCGAGGGGAAATCTTTTTCTCCATTCTGCAAATGAAACTGATTCTATCCCTTGCTGGAGGACCATCAAAGAATCAGCTGAGTATTCTATCCGCCCGGAACCCAGACCACCGGTAATATCTGTTCCGTTGTTCTTTCCGTCTAGCTTGGCCCTGAGAGAGGCCCTGTTTTGGCTCGAAATCACCAAAAAACGCTTTTTGTATTGCCTGGCCAAGTTCTGGATGACATCTGCGAGGAAGGAGACCCTTCCCTCAATCCCAGGATTATAAGTTTTTGGTAATGCACTGTCCTCCATCGGGTAGGTTTGAAGGTAATCGATCACCATGATCGATCCCTCCGGCAAAATTGCTGCCACCTCTCTCATCCGCTGCAAATCAGGTTTTGAATCAAACATCAGTTTCTCTGGAAATACTTGCGGTTCTGGATAATACTGCCGTGCCAGTTTGATGAAATATTTCTGGTCCCAGTCAAAACCGGCGTACCAAACGTAACGGCCACGACATGCTTCGGATAGAGAGAAATGGATTGCCACTGTTGTTCTCCCACTCTCTGGGGGACCCATCAGAATATGGACTGCTCCACCGGTTGCAGGGGTCAGGGCTGGAAGATTGCCCATGTTTACAACGGATAGATCCTGCCCCTGATAATGTGCGATGGAGTAGGTATCCAGCAATTGTTTCAGCAGATTGTCACGGTTTTGGGTAGTGCCAGCCGGACTATCGGCAAATCCTTGCATCTCCATGCCCCCCTGGGGAAAATCGAAAGTGACAACTCCTGCGGGTGGTGCGGAGGGGCCCCTCATCCGCACCCCTGCCCGGTGATCCGGGGACCGCAGTCGTTTTGTTTCTGTTGCAGTTGCCCTTGCAGTTGCCCTTGCAGTTGCCCTTGCAGTTGCATGTTTCTTTTACATTACAATCCACACCCTTTGACCCAGGGTGACAACTCCTGCGGGTGGTGCCGTGGGGCCCCTCATCCGCACCCCTGCCCGATGATCCGGGGACCGCAGTCGTTTTGTTGCCCTTGCCATTTCAATTCAAAGCTGAATCCTATACGTCTTCATACAATTCCGTTGATTCAGCTTCAGCGGCAAGTCTCACCTTGTAGCGCTCCTTGATGTTCATGCTGTCAGGATCCACAGGATCCCGCCCCAGGCAGACAAACTTGCATAGATCGATGTATAGCCCCGCCAAAAGGGCAAAGACCCCTCCGTCCCTCAGGATATCCTGCAGTCTGTGTCTGGATCCCTCGTCAGGTACATCCCAGACATAGTCGGCTGCTTCCATTCTCAGAAACTCCTCATCCTCACCTGGGATATCCTGGGAGAGACGGAGCAGATCCCGGTAGACGTCTGACACTCGGGAGCAGAAATACCTCCTTCGGCTCCGGTTCTGTTCATCACATACCCCCTCTATTTGGGACAGAATCTTCTCGACCTTCTCGCGGTCGACACTTACGGCAGCCTCTGATGAGCGGAAATCATCGATGATCTCCTTGATGGTCTGCTCGGTGCGGTTCCTGTGATCCTCCGTGTACAGCATCAGCCGCAAGAAATCAACGTAGCTCTCCTGTTCATGCTGTTCTGTCGGAGTGTTCTTATCCCAGGCGGCCACCCTGCCGTCACTGTCGAGGCTGTCGGGATCTACGAGGACCTTGCCCCACATACCGCCTGGCCCCTTGACTGCGTCCAGGAGCCATCCCAGGACTGTCGCAGCCATCTGGTGATTGCCGGTCATGGAGCCCTGAGACAGCTGGCCTCTCTCCCACTTCGACACCGTTCCCGTCGTCGCTTTCAAAAGTCGGGCGAAGTCGGTCTGGGTAAAGCTCTGCTGCTTCTGGTCCTTGTTGATCACATACCACCCCAGATGAGCCCTCAGGCTCTTCAGGTCATACCCCCTGTTATTCTTATTTTTCTCATTCATTCCTATCACCTCTCCTGTTTTTCCGGCAAGGATAGCGCCGGAACAGATCTTCTCAGGCTTCATATTCATCATCATCCTCTAAATCCTGATCCAGGATCGCTTCCAGCAGGTCAGGTTCCATGGCCAGGAGAGGCGCAAAAGGAGCACTTAGCGACTGCGGATCGTTCTCTGTCTCGATGATCATCCCCTCCTCCGAAAGAAACACCGGTTCTTCTACGCTCCACCTGCCGTTGCAAAAAACGAGCCATTCGCCCCTTTGCAGATCTGCCGGACATTCCCGGGAGAGCCCCGGGAGCGATTCGAACCGTTCCCGGGTCGTCCGGGCCACCGTCGCCGAAAATGCCTGGAGGACGGAACCATTTTGCGTAGCCCCCCACCAGATGTCATTGGTCATGTCCATGAGAGGCGCTGGCACAACTCCCTGGGAGCTCCACATAAACTCGCAGTCATGATCCCGGAGCCAATCGATGACGCATGACCTGTGCATGGCCGGCCACTCCGATACGTCAGTCACGTAGAGACAGAGACCTTCTGTTCTTCTCCATTGCTCCGACACAGATAGAAGCAGCCTAAGCTCCGGGACCGTAAGGCAGGAAACATCCGCCAGAACGCGGGAACAATCCTGCAGACAAGGCCGCTGGCAGTAGGGATCCGGACCGTTGTGGAGCTGAGACAGGGCGCTGAAAACGATACTCGCGACACAACCAGCTGTCCTGTCGGCGTTGAAATAGGTGGACTGGGTGATCACCTGGATCGCATCGGTATCCATTACTGTCGCCTTGTCCCACCATTGGGGCCTTTCGTTCTTCCTTACCGTTCCCGAGCCCGTCATGGTGGTTGAGATATCCCGCATCATGGCCGCGGCGCTCTGCGTTATCGACTCGTCCTTGTTGCCCAGGTGCGGGAAGACCTTAAGAACCCTTAACATTCCCGCGATCCTCACCAGCGACGAAACAACCTGACGGGCCGTCATGTTCCAATAGAAATCGTTGGCGCCATAGATCTCACTGTCCGTGATGCAGGCTTTTGCAACCGAATCGGACCACCCTTCCAGGCCGAGCCCGTTGTAGCCATGCCCCAGTTCCAGAACCAGGTCAAGGTTTTTCGCCCCCCTGTAGCCTGCGGAACGGGGGGCGAAAAGGATGCTGGAAAGAGAGGGGAATATACCGCTCGCGGACCGGGGATCGACAAAAAGGACCATGGAACGTTTGTCTCCCCGAAAAACCGATGCTTGCGACACTATTTGTTTCCGAGCTGCTGTATTGTCGCTTATGCATCCACATCGCATTCCCCTCACCTCCAACAATATAATACACAAGAACCATGCAATTGTCAATAGGACTAATTGTATTGTTTTATGCGTAATTATAACGGATCATTTCTCCTGTTGTCTCCCTCCCTCAAAGTCCCTCCGGAAGGGGTAAGCATGCCGTTCTGGATTATGTATGAGTGGATTCATTTCATGTGGTTTGCTGGATCCTTTTCAGACATGCTTGTGACCCGTGTCACAGACACCCATATAATACAGTTAAGGGGACACCCAGATTCCCGCACATGG
>ERZ795032.938-NODE-938-length-24189-cov-4.871633_pt1 | contig 24189 bp, 15 predicted proteins | sample MGYA00375124_ERZ795032 | MGnify/ENA primary metagenome ERZ795032 (study PRJEB30167, sample SAMN05720154) | activated sludge metagenome | isolation source: Anaerobic digester | place: China | collected 2015-12-16 ...
TGGAAGATATTACAAAAAGGATTCCTGTTACAACCAATTCACTATTGTTAGCCATGATGGTGATAACTGCTTTTCCTATAATTGTATTATACCCGTTTCTTCAGAAGTATTTTATTAAAGGTATAATGATTGGCTCTATAAAGGGCTAAGTGCGACACGAGGTTGCACAGATAAACATTTGAAAGGCTTGATACGACTATGTTTCATAGTATATAACAAACCTCTTGTTCCGTCAAGAGTAATCTAGCAATAAATGCGGAGGTGGTAACATTTTAATCACAGGTCAGAGATAGTCACAGGATACACATGGCACACATGTGGTATAGAGGTGAAATGGGACGCGAGAACACACTAGGGCTGTGTCATATGTGCCTAAACCATCTCCATGCATGCACTCTGTTCTGTACCTCTGACCTGTAACTGGTAGTCTGTTTTGAAAATCGCTAAGCAAATCTGAAATCAATAAAGTATGGAGGTAGCATTAATGATATGGAATTTATCAAGAACTAAACCGGCTTTACCGAACTCATATTTCTGGACATGGGATCATAGGACAAATTGGGTTTTAGATGATCCTGGAATTCTAAATTTTGGCTGCTATAATAAGTATTTGAAATTGCCTGATACATATATTTCAGAATATGAGAAGCTTATAGATTTTGCTGCAGGTCTTGGAATAAAAGGTATAGTAATATGGGGCTTCTTAAGGGATTCGCATGGTGGTATTGAATCAGCAAAGCATATTGCCAGCTATGGAGCTTCAAAAGGAGTTGCAATTTTACCGGGTGTTGGAACAACATGGTATGGGGGAGTTTACTATGAAGGAGAGCATCGCTATAATCTGGATGCTTTTTTAAGAAAAAATCCAGACGCAAAAATGATAGGTAAGGATGGAAAACCATATAATTATTCGGATTGCATTGGAGCATGTCCTACAAATCCATTGTTTCGTGAATGGATATACGAAGCTGTCAAGTGGTTATTTAAAGAATTCGACATCGGAGGTGTGAATTTTGAGAATGGAGATTATTTGCTTTGCCTTTGCCCGAACTGCAGAAAACACAAAACTGGTTGGTCGGCAGATGATCCTGACTTTTTCCGCATTCAGGCTTTAGGATATGAAACTGTACTTGAAGCAGTAGAGAAGGAAATGAAAAACAAGCTTATCACGCTAGCAACTTATACAGGGTTTGTACCCGGAGGATTTAAGCCTGATGAGAATACTCCGGATGGTGTGCTTGATATAACACATAATATGCACTGTGATCGGCCTGCTATGATTGATCATCTAAATAAAGATGCTATAATGCAATGGACTATTACCGGTATGGTTCATAAAAAACCATTACCCCTGACTTTATTTTTGGACAATGGTGTGCCAGAAGAGATTTTTGATAACACCAACTGGCCTGTAGGTCTGAATCCTCCATCTGTAAGAAATACTGGGTATCTGCATCAGGAGCGGTACAACCACTCTGTAGGGATTATCAAAGAAGCATGCCTTCGCGCTTATAGATCAGGTTTGGAAGGTGTGGGTATATACGGGGAAGTACCTTCATGGCATATTCCTGCTGCATTAAATTACCTTGCTTTTTCTCATTTTATTCATTGGCCTGAAGATTCTCTTCTAGACTTTGGGAAAAAAACTCTTGGGCAAATTTTTAACAACGAAAAGGAAGGTGAAGTTTTTGCTGAAATATTTGCGCATTGGGATGCAGGAACTATTACCGATTTTCAAAATAAGGAAGCTAAGAAAAGAGCTTCTGAATTACTAAAACAAGTTCGTATCGGGAAAGATTTAGAAAAATGGCGGTTCTGGGATTGGTTAACAAAAGTGATAGAAGGGAATATAGAGCAACAAACAATAAACATATTTTAATTTATTACAGATTATTATAAAAATATTTTTGAAAGACAACTCGAATTTTATCATATAACATGATAAAATTGATATACAGATATAATGCAATTAATTCTTATATAATAAACTTATTTTCGAGGTTTTTAAGAAGGGAGTGATATAGAAATAATATTATATAAAGCTGTAAGTTCAAGTATTACAAAAAAGTTAATATTGACTTACCTTTTTATTGCTTTTATCCCTACTATAGTTGGAGGAATTTTATTCACTTATTACATAAATGAAGAAGTTAAGAAAGAATATACAAATGCCGTTGAAAATAATCTCATACAAATAGATTACAGTATAGAAAGAATGCTCAATTTATGCAGACAGGTAACTAAAATAATTAGTGTTGATAATGGTATTATAGGTATACTGCAATCAAGTAATCTTGCAGATTCTGCTTTGATTAAAACTATTGCTTACGAAATAGTTCCCAAACTACAAGGCATAAAAGAACAGAATGAATACATTTATAAATTGAAAGTAATACATGGTAACCCTAAAATACCTGTTATTTATGACACATTGTATTATGATGAAAGAATTAACAGTGGATATTGGAGTAATAAATTGAAAATGATGAGAAATAAAAACTTCAATGAATACGACGAAATATTTATAGAAACAACACATGAAGAAGAAGTTTTTCCTGATTTACAGGATACTGGTAAAAACAAAGTATTTACTGTGTACAGGCCTATATATTCTGTTTATACATATAAAGTAATTGCAATTGTAGGACTGGATATTCTCGAAAGTGTTTTTTTGGATTCATTAAAATCTCAAATATTAAATAAAGGTGAAGTCATAAATCTTATTAACAGAGATGGACTGGTTTTATTCAGTAATGAGAAAAATGTAAAAATAACATCTACTAAAGAAATTGAGAAAACCAATAACTTTACAATTATGAGCTTAAATGGAGAAAAATATTATATTGTTAAAAGGTATATAAAAAATATCGAAAGCTATATAATATTATATATCCCTGAAAACTTACTAAGCGGAAGTAATAAATATAAATTATTGATTTGTGTTGTACTGATTGCTTGTTTCATAACATTGAGTGTAGTATCTTTTTTAATGTCAAAGATAATAATGAGAAGATTGATGAAGCTTACTGATGCAGTTAATGAAATTAAACTGGGAAATCTTAAGACAAAGGTAAATATTAAAAGTAATGATGAGATAGGAAAACTAGCTGAAAATTTTAATGAAATGGTCGATAAAATAAATGAGTTAATGCTTGACATAGAAAATCTAAACAAAGCAGAAAAAGATGCAATGTATAAAGCTCTCGAAAATCAGATTAAACCTCACTTCCTATGTAATGCACTTGATATGATAAGAATGAGAGCAGAAATTCAGGGCAATTATGAGATATCACATGCAGCGGAATTAATAGCCAGTTATTTTACATATAATATTGAAAGAAGATCAAAATATGTTAGCATTAGAGATGAGCTAAAAAATGTTATAGATTATATTGAAATACATAATATTGTCAGTAATAACAAGATACAATATAAAATTTCCATAAGCTCTGAAATAGACGGATACCTTGATGAATATAAGATATTAAAATTTATTCTTCAGCCAATTATAGAAAACTCAATAAAACATGGCTTCAAAGGAAGGAAAGAAGACAGTAATATTTTCATTAATATTATGTATGTTGGTGATATAGTTATTAGTGTTGAAGATAATGGTGATGGAATTAATGCAGAGAGAATGAAAGAAATAAATGCGTGTCTTGATACAAATACTGGTATTGTAAACTCAGATACTCTAACCAGTAATATAGGCTTAAGAAATATTAAAGAAAGATTAGTCATCAATTATGGAGAAAATTATGGTCTTGAAATCGAAAGTTATCCCGGAATAGGAACATGCGTAACCGTAAAAACCCCGCTTATAAAACATATAACTGAATAATCTTATACAAGGAGTGAGGATATGCATGGTATTTTAGTTGTGGATGATCAAAGTGTGGTAAGACAGGGTTTAATTAAAATGATAGAAGATATGCAGGTAGAATTTGGTACTATTTACGAAGCAAGAGATGGAGAAGAAGCGTTAACTGTTGCAAGGGAACAAAAGCCTGATATAATTTTAGTTGACATTATGATGCCCGGGTTAAATGGTATTCAGCTTATTGAGAAGCTAAAAGAAGAAAAAATAAAAACACATGTGGTTATTATTACTGCATATAGTGATTTTGAATTTACTAAAAAGGCTATTAGTAATAAAGTGGATGCATATATTTTAAAACCTGTCATACAAAATGAATTATTCACAGTTTTAATGTCGATAAAAGAGGACATTGAAAAGGATATAAAATACTTAAAAGTTGCAAAAGATAAAGAGCATCAATATTATCAGATGATGCTTTACAAATACCTAATAGGTGATGACGTACTAATTAATGTCGATAGAATTTTTAAGAATATATATAAAGCTCAATGTATTAACCCTTATTACAAAATTGCTATAATCTATTTTAGCAGAGAGATAACTGAGGAATATTTCCAAGTTAAACAGATTATAGACAAAGAAATTCGTAAATATGGCTATGCTTTTGTCTCTTTTGGCATTGCATATAATAAGTTGATTTATATTCTAAACATTCAGGATAGTAATAATACAAATTGTGATTGTATAATTAAAAGCTGCTTAGACCTTGTGGATACATCCGTAAGCTGCGGTATAAGTGGTATTTTAGAAGGATTGCATTCATTAAAAGAGCTTTATCACCAGGCAGATATTGCGCAAAAGGAAAGCATGTTTAAGGGTATAAAAGTATATAATTTTGCTGATATAAGAAATAATGAACAGCTATTAATAAAGATTAATGAACTTGACCAGATTCTGGAATATTTGAGTAAAGGAATGAAAGATGAGCTTAACAATATGATAAATTTAGTATTTTCAAAAGTGTCAACAGAAGGATTTAGTGTAAGTGATATACAAATAACCTTATTTAGTTTGATTAATTATCTTTATTTGCATCTAAAAGATGATTATCCCGGTATTTATGATATAGATTCTTTGAAAGAAAATATGGACAATTGCATAAATACTTTTAGAACAAAAGTGCTAATAAAAGAAATCGTTGATGGGATGTATAATTATGTTCAGGAGTACAGAAAAAAGAACAGTTCGAATTATGCAATACAATACATTAAAAATTATGTTAAAAGTAATTTCTACAAAGATGTTTCGCTTGCCAAGGTATCAAATGAATTATCTATGAATTATTATTATATTAGTGATCTCTTTAAAAAGGAAACTGGAATGTCATTTTCTGATTATGTTATAGATATCAGGCTTGAAAAAGCAAAAAAATTATTATTAGAAACTGGTATAAAAATATATGAAATAGCAGAAAAATCTGGATTTTATGATTCAAAACATTTTTGCAGAACATTTAAAAAATTATATAATTTAACTCCTAGTGAATATCGGGAAAAATATAGGTAGTTTAGGTTTAAATGCTCTGAAAATCCAGTATTGTATCCATAGTTTCCAGCAAAATATCCATATTGTAAAGTCGGACTTTATTGCACTATATAATTTACGATTTGAAATAATCAATGAAGAATTAGCAAATCGTAAGTTACATCAAGGTAACAGAAGCAGGTTTTAAACATTTTAAAACCTGTTCTATATAGGCATCAATATATATAAAGTGAACCCAATTTTCGGTAAGTAAGGTATAGTAAGCCGTTTAGAAATAAAGGTTCCAAGACTTCTCAAAAACTAAAAATATTATTTTCGAGGTGATTTGTTATTATGAGTAACAAAAAAATCAAAGTTGGGGTTTTAGGAGCAGGCAGAGGAATGGCTCTTGTCAACGTGTTGACCAGCCATCCTGATGCGGAACTTGTTGCCATTTGTGATCAATTTGAACCTCTTTTAATGCAATGTAAAAAGATATCTGATGCAGTAGATAAAAAAATAGAATTATATAATTCTTATGACAACTTTCTGAATCATGATATGGATGCAGTAGTTCTCGCAAATTATGCAAATGAACACGCTCCATTTGCAATCGAACTGCTTAGTTCAGGCAGACATGTTCTAAGTGAACTGATGGCTGTTGAAACACTTTCGCAGGCAGTTGCACTTGTTGAAGCAGTAGAAAAGAGTGGGAAAGTTTATGCTTATGCAGAAAACTGCTGCTATTATGCAACAATACTAGAAATGAAACGTCTTTATCAACAGGGTGAAATAGGTAATTTTCTCCATGGGGAGGGGGAATATATTCATGATTGTGAGTCAATTTGGCCTAGATTAACACGTGGAGAAAGGAATCATTGGAGAAACAGAATGTACTCCAGTTTTTACTGCAGTCACAGTTTAGGACCTATTATTACGATTACTGGAACGCGACCTGTAAAGGTAGTGGGTTTTGAAACGCCTAATGTTGAATATATGGCTAAATTAGGTTATGGTGCAGGGACTTCTGCTATGGAGGTAATCCAAATGGATAATAACGCAACTGTAAAAAGTTTGCATGGACTTTTAAAAAGAGAACCCAGTTTGCATTGGTTTTCAATTTATGGCGACAAAGGAATGATAGAAACAGATAGATGGCACGAACATGAGTGTAGGATTCATGTATACAGGGAAGATAGCAGATTAGCTGATACAGAAATAAACTACAGAGCAAAATACAGTTATAGTACGGATTCATCTGAAAAAATATTGGAACATGGTGGAAGTGATTTTTATCCAATCCATCATTTTCTTCAAAAAATTACAGGCAATACTGAAAAACAAGAAAGTATAGATGTATATCAGGCACTAGATATGAGTTTACCGGGGCTGCTTGCTTATCGTTCAATTTGTAATGGAAACAAACCTATTGAGGTACCTGATTTTAGAAAGGTAGAAGTCAGAGATAAGTACCGTAATGATAATTGGTGTACAAATGATAAAGTAGCAGGTGAAAATATTGCGCCTTTATGTTCTTTTGGGAGTCCTAAACTTCCTGATAGTATATATGAAGATGTAAGGGAGATGTGGGTCAACAAATTAAAAAATAAGCTGTTCTAGAATATTACTATACTACTATTTATTATCTCAAACTTCGTATATAATAAATTTCAGAGGGAAAAATTATCCGATCTTAAGGTATAAAAAACAGGTAAGCATAAGGTAATATAAAATTTAAAACTTGAAAGGAGGATAGATAATATGGCATATTTTATGGAAAATATTACTGTTAAAGAAATGCAGGAAGCTTTGGAAAAAACCAAAACTGTTATTGTGCCTGTAGGAGTAGTTGAGCAACATGGTTTTCATCTTCCATTAAGCACAGACATACATAATGCAACAGAGGTGCCTAAACGTGCAGGAAATAGATTAGATGCAGTTGTCGCACCTACAGTTCCATATTGTTACTCAGGTGGAGAATTGGCAGGTACAATCAATATCAGCCCCCAGGTATTTTCACTTCTTATGATGGATATATGTGCAGAGTTGGTCAGGATAGGGTTTGAAAATATTGTAATTTTCTTGGGTCATGGAGGTACAGATAATAAAAGTGCATTAAAAATGTCCCTTCAGATGATTTTAAAGAGGAATCCACAACTCAGAGATATAACCCTGTCCCTTGTAGAATGTTATGAACTTTCCAGGACCTGGATGGAGTATTTTAGAATGGAGCCTGAGCATGATTTCCATGCAGGTGCTATTGAAACTTCACTTATGATGTATTGGAAACCTGAACTTGTGAGGGATACTATAGTTATGGATGAACCGGAAATAGCACGAATGATGAGGACAGATCAGGACTGGTTTGAAGAAGTTGAAAAGAAAGTGGATCATGAATATATTGTTCCTATAGTTACACAAAGGAATGAAGTTAAAGTTGGAGTTATGGGATTCCCTGAAAAGGCAAGTACGGAACTAGGTGAAAAAGTAAGCAATGAAATGGTTGAAGGTCTTATTGAATATATTAACTTACTTAATGAAAATACAAAGTACTGAAAAAATTTATATTTATAATGCAGAACTACCCTTGTTAATTCTGGTCAATTAAAAAGTTAAATTCCACCCTTTGATTTGCAAAACTAACTTTCGCTATTTTAATGATTAGGGTGGGTGTTTATCTCTATGCTGAGATTTATGATATAGAGGAATTGGCAAGATTTGTTTAATAAGAAGGGAGCACTAATATGAAATATGCATATAAAGGCATAGAAATCCATCCGTCGGTTGAGATATACCACGACGTCATTGTGTTTCTTGCTGGAATAACAATGAGAGAGTTCTTTAAAGACAAGGCTAAATGTGCTCAAGCATGGCATGCGGGATTAAAGAAGATTTATGAGTATTTTGGAGATATACTGCCTCTTCGTGCTGTGTCAGGACCACCTATTTCCTATGGACACATTATCTGTCTCGGTTCTCCGGTAACATATCCTGAAAATTCCGAGCCTAATGTTAAACCTGTGCTTTCAAGCATTGACGAAGGCATTGAACTGCTGGAGGCAAAGAAGGATATCGACTATAGTGAGCAACCGCTCTTTAAACATTACTATGAGATGTGCAATTATCTAAAAGATCAATTCCCTGACCAAAATGTGCATTTTTCCGGCATGGGTGCCCAGGGTCCTTTAACTTCCGCTGTACTTATTCGCGGACAGGATTTTATTTATGATGTGTATGACGAGCCGGAAAAGGCAAAGAGATTTCTTGCTCTCCTAACAGACAGCATTGTTGGTTTTCACCATTTTACTAACAAGGTAAATGGAATGCCTGCGATCAACCCGCGTAGCGCAGGACTTGCGGATGACTTTGCCAGCCTTATTTCGCCGGATATGTGGCCCGAATTCGTTGTACCATACTGGAACCAGTATTTTGAAGGGCTTACTACAGGAACACGAACTTTACATTGTGAAAATCTTGCACCTGCACACCTTAAATACCTTAAGGACATCCATCTTTCTCATTTCCAACCTTCAGTCTCCGATCTGCTGACCATTGAAAATGTAAAGGCAAACACCAGCATTCCTTTTGACTGGCTTCTATATGCCTATAATATCACTGAGATGAGCGATAAGGAAATAGAACAGTGGGTTGATAGGACAGTAGAAGCAGGCATTACAATTATTCGTACCCAGTTTGGACAGTACACCTGTCAGGCTGATAAACTGGATCGTATTAAAGCCTTCTATAAAGCTTTTGAGAAGTACAGAATATAACGAGGCGAAAGTTGATATAACGTTTTGTAAATTGCTTGATTTACAAGTTTTCATAGTGTAAAATATAAATAAAGTTTAAGAAAGGGCAAGGTATTTTCTGATGAGAATTCGCTAATTCGGCAAAAAAATTAGATTTTTAAATATGAGAGCATATATTGCTCTTAAATGTGCTGGATTAGCTTCAGAGTAAGACAGGTAGCTTCAGGATAAAACAGGTATTAGACTTGCGAATAAGACCCGGGAATAAACCTGATAACAGAACAACTGCAATTAGACGTTAATAACCTTTAAATAGCTTTTTTTACCTGACAGGCAGAAAGTTTTGTTGTATTTATATTTGTGTTTATTATGTCTTTCCAGCACACTTTTTAAAGTGAGAGGAGAGATTTTTTTATGCTTATTTTAGAGGCTGAAAATATAAAAAAATATTACAGTGATAGATTAATCATAGAATTTGATAATTTAAGGATATATTCAGGAGATAAAATTGGTATTGTTGGGCAAAACGGTTCGGGAAAGACAACACTTATGAATATTTTGTCTAATGAAATCGAACCTGATGAAGGATTTATAAAACAATACTGTGATATATCATATATTCGTCAGTTTTCTGACGAGAAAATAGAAACCAGGTCAAAAAATTTAAAAGATTCAGAGAATCCAAAGGCATTGAAAGCTTTAGGAGAATTCAATTTAAATGATAAATTGCACCAGGATGTATTCAGTGGCGGTGAGAAAACGAGAATTAAAATTGCTAATGCACTTAGCAGGGATAATCTGCTTCTATTAGCTGATGAACCTACAGCCAACCTTGATTATAAAGGGATAGAACTCTTGAAACAGAAGCTTTCTGAGGTGGATTCCTTTTTACTTATCAGCCATGATAGGAATCTACTAGACAGCCTGTGCAATAAAATCCTTGAAGTAAAGGATGGGAAATTTAAGTTTTATAATGGCAATTATTCTTTTTATAAAGAGCAGAGTGAAAAGGAACAGCAACATGAAGAACAGGAATATGAAAAATATGTTACAGAAAAAATAAAACTTGAAGAAGCAATAATAGATAGACAAAATAAATCCAGAACCATGAGGAAGGCTCCCAGAAGAATGGGAAACTCTGAAGCCAGGCTTCATACGCGATTAGCTAATGAGAAGCAGGAGAAAATTAATAATGCCGTTAACAGCTTGAAAACCCGGCTTGAAAAGCTTGAGGTAAAAGAAAAACCCAGAGCGCTTCCACAAATAAAGCTTGATTTTTCTCTAACAAATCCCCCTGAGAATAAAATTGTTATTTCTGCCGAAAAGCTTACCTTCAGTTATAACAGTTCTGACAGTCCTGATAATTGTGGCAATTATCACAGCCAAAAGATACGTAGGGAAAATAGCGAAAAGGTTATATTTGATAATGCTAAATTTAAAATTTATAATAGCTCGAAAACTGCTCTTTGGGGTGAGAATGGAACAGGAAAAACTACACTGCTGAATCTGATCAGCTATACAAGCATAAATACAGTTAAGAGTATAAAGGAAAGCATACACATTGTTCCTAAAGCTAGAATAGGTTATTTTCATCAAGGTTTTGAAAATCTTGATTATAGTAAATCTGTATTGGAAAATGTTTTGAGGGATAGTGTTCAAAACCAAACTGTTGCGCGTACAATCCTGGCAAGATTGCTCATTCAAGGAAATAATGTTTATAAAAATGTTGGCATATTAAGTGGTGGTGAAAGGATAAAAGTTTCCTTTGCAAAACTTTTTGTATCAAACGCGAACATACTGCTTTTGGACGAACCTACAAACTATCTGGATATGAAGTCTATAGAAGCTCTGGAAAATGTACTTCGTGATTATGAAGGGACTGTTGTATTTGTTTCCCATGATAGCGTATTTGTAAACGCAGTTGCCGATAGATTGCTTATTTTTGGAAACAAATCTATAACGGAATTTGAAGGAACACTTCATGATTATATGTTGAAAAGGCAGAAACCAAAAACAGCAATTGACAGCGGAACTGAGCGAATTGCTCTGCAAATGAGAATTGCCGAGATAGTAACAAGGCTTTGCAGGCGTGATATGGAAGATGGAGATAAGGAAGCTTTGGAGGAAGAATACAGCCAGTTGGTTTTGAAACTAAAGAAATGCAATAGAGAGCAATAGAGAGAAACTTTAACTATAGCTATTTTGTGACTTGAGATGACAAGTTCATTAGTGCTACAATAAAATTGTACATGATACCATGTACATCGCAGCATCCGGAGCTGACTTTCGTAAAGAAAGGAGTGATCAGAAGTGAAGATTGCAATGGAGGTGGCCATACTTTAATGGCCGGGGTGTGTCAGGCTGAAAATGCCTGGCCGCCTCTTTTTTATCGACCATAGGGACAGTTTTCTTGTTTCATATTGACGAAATAAGAGAACCGTCCCTGTGTTCTATGTTCCGATTTATTCAAAACCTTCCCAGCAAATATCTGTATCCAAAATACTTTATTAACCCCAGGTTATCCCTCGACTCGGCAATTATCCTTTTATAATAACCTATAACAATGTCTTTTTGTGACTCTTTTATTTGCACGGAACTGTACCTTGCAAGAATGAAAATATCCATAACTGACTTAAAACCTGAATATTTCCCTAGTGAACCTGTGTCAGATACGCGGCTTTTAAAATTATCAAAGTTTTCATTTTCATATTTATATATTTCATAGGCAGACTGCTCTTCAATACGCCTTACAAATTCTGCAGGTGTTTCGTTTTTAAGTATTGGAGTACCTTGAACTTCATATACCTTTAAATAATATGCTGCCATCGATATTATACTATCCCCAGGATCCATTTTTCTGATTTTCGCAAGTTTGTTTTTATTTCTAAAAAGGTTGACGGATACTATTGCAGCAAACAAAATCAGCATAACAGCAATTAGGAATGAAAAAATCTCTTTATAGCTTAATACTTCTATTTCTGTATTTATAGAATCAGCATCAATATTAGGATTTAATAAATCTGTATAGCCCTCCGAATCATACATTTCCAACATTCTCAAATAATCAATATAAAAAGGATCCTCGGCAAAACTGCTGCTTATTGTACCTGTTGATTGGCTGCTGTAAAAACTGGACAGGAATGGTGAGGTAGGTTCAAAAGGTATCCACCCAAAGCCTTCAAAATATACCTCCACCCAGGCGTGGGCATTTTCGTTGGTAACATTGTAAATTTTTTCCGTACCTTTTGAATTATTTGAATTGACCGGGACATCTGAAGTATTTGATGTTTCTGTAATACTTGAACCAACTGTTTTATTATCTGAAGAAGCAGCAGGGGGCAGCATATAGCCTTCTACATATCTTGCAGGGATTCCAATGCTTCTAAGCATGACAGTCATAGCAGTAGCATAGTACACACAATAACCTTCCTTTATAACAAAGAGAAAATAGTCGGTAAAATCCCTTCCATTGGGCGTTGGACGCGGTTTTAATGTGTAGGGGTAATTGCTGGCAAGATAAACTTCTATTGCTTTTACTTTATCATAATTGTTATTCTCGTTAGAAGCTATTGATATTGCTAGTTCCTTTACTCTCTCAGGAACTGTATCAGGCAGCTGCAGATATCTTGTATTGAGTTGTTCTGCTGCAACAGCCAGCTTTTCTATGTCTTCCGAACTGATATTAATATCTTTTCCTTCAGGACTTATAATCCCATCTCTGTATAGAGAGTAAGTATTTGCTTTATTTTTAACATTTCTATTGAGAATATCTTTGTAAAGCCCAATGTAGCTCTTTTTAAGCATTTGAACAAAGGCTTCGTCTTTATAGTTTATATTTAAATTTTTTAAAGTATATTGAAATCCTTTGCCAAGTTTCCTTTCACTTGATAGAACCCCCTCATTATCAAGGAATAGTCCATCGGGATTCCCAGAGGTAAATGACATTTCAAAGAAATTTGCAGGAGAAAATATAGTTTTAGTTTTAAGATTCAAGTATTTTACATTAATTTTGCTAATTTTAATGAAATCATCAACAGGTATTTTATTTTTATCGGAGTTCTGTCCAGATAAATAACCGGTGTCTTTAAACAAAGCTGCGCCAATAAGCGGCTCAAGTAATCCGCTGTGATATACTTCATTATACTTTCTATTATTCCTATCGCCATTTCTATCATTGCTTTCATCATTACTTTTATCATTACTTTTATCATTACTTTTATCATCATACTGATATTGCCCGATACTCAGATCCAAAAGCTCAATTTCAACAAGATTATTTACACTTAATTCCCATGAATTACCTGTGTAAAAATCTCTTATTCCACCTCTTAAATATATGCGGTCTTCTGCCTCAACTTCCAGCACAGGCGTTTTATCTAATTTAACTTTCCCTCCAAGCCTTCCTTCATCTTTTCCAAATCCTGTAGAGGAAAAAGTAAAGTAATCATATGAAATATAATGAAATTTATCATTGAAATAGTCATAGAGTGAATTGATTTTCTTATCAAGCCATTCCCATTCAACAGGATTACTGCTTTTAGGGATATAGAAAGCAATTGAAAACACGACTAAACATATAGGCAGGGTAAATATGGTAAACAAACTGTTCCCTAAATAATTATTTTGTTCCCTTTTTGAATTCTTTAAATATATATGTTTAAGGTAGTATATAAGCATCAAAAACAGGAACATATAAAAAGATTGGTAGCTTACCAGATAGTCCAACATAAATTGTATTGTAAAGAGCAGAATTCCCCCACCCAGCAGAATGTAGAAATTAAAGCTTTTAAGAGTAACAATATATACGAATAGTGATATAAAAGCTATTAACATAAGAGTAATATAAAGGGCATATTTGTTGTTAATATCCTCATAGCCATTAACATAGTTGGATAACCATAAAAAAATGCTAAAAATTTTACCGGACACAACTGGAAGAACTTTTTTATATGCAGCATAAATAAACCATGAAAGCCCACTGAAACCTGCTAAGCCGGCAGATAACAACAAGGTGTATTTATTGGCAAATATTAATGCATAAAGGATTAAAACGACTAAAATAACTAATATTAAATTTATTGGAGAATATTCAAAAGCAAGGGTAGAGGTTAGTGCATAAACCAGGCTGAAGCTGGTAAGTATTGATATAATCATATTAAATAACATAGTTGTTTATACCTCCAGAACAGTTTTAATCTCATCGTTTATATTAATTTTGTATATATTTGCGCCAATTCCAGGTATATCAGAAATAATTGACTCTGCCATATCATTCCTGCTGCCGGTAAGTTCCTCGGATGAAATATAAATGACTATCACATTAAAGCCTGACAAAGCAGCATAGTATATATGATTATACAGGTCATAATCCAAATTTGCAGTACATAATATCAAATTAGTCTTAATAGTTTTGTCTTTTATATAAATATGAGAGATATTAGATAAATTAATTGCATTGGAAAAATGGATTTCTGAAATGTAGCTATATATATCCTGAAAATGCAGAGGATTGCTTGCAGTTATATCCCTGACTTCATTTGAATAACAAACCAAGTTGACAGGCATCCATTTGTGCAGGCAATAATGAACTACAGATATTGTACTTTCAATGATTTTATCTTGTACTATTGTATTTTGCTCAATAGTAAAATTATTCCTTTTAAGATCTGGTATAATTATAGCACTACTCTCGGTTGTACTTTGAAACCTCTTTATCATAATTTCATTTAATTTTGCAGTAAGCTTCCAGTGTACTTTTTTAAGATTATCCCCATATACATATTTCCTTACATCCTGCAGGGCACCTATGTCTTCAAACTTGTTCTGTAAAGCTGAGAATGATTCTGACGTAAAATCTGTTTTTAATCTGAACCGCTCCAATATAATAACTCTTGGATATACTGTTAAGCTTATTGGAAAGGGGACCTTGTAAACAAATTTAAAGATTCCCAAAAAATCTTCAATTTCAATTCTTTCCACTCCTATATCATAATTGCCGCTGTATTTGCAGAAAAGTTCAAAAGTAAATATTCTATCACTGCGGGGAAGAAGAGAAAGATTTATTGTTTCGAATTGTCGAGAAAATATAGTTTGTGAGCCGAAAAAAGTGACACTCATGTATGGATAGAAAACATAATCTTCATTACTGATTGTAAAGATATAATTGATTTTGTCACCTTTTATAATAAATTTCCGATCTATCTCCTGGTGAAATTTAAATCGGAAGAAAATTACCAAAGTATATAAAAATGATACCAGTGGTAATAGAATAATGCAGAAAAACAGCATATAAGGGACTATGCCACCGTAAAAATATGTAAATGTTATCGATAAAACTAATAAGCTTGCATAAAGCACTCTGTTTGCCAACATTAAAACCTGCCATCCTCTTTATTCTGTTTTACAGGGAGCTCCACTCCATTACTCATTGTTCCTTTATCCACTACCCACTACCTACTACCCAACATCCACTATCCACTATCTACCATCCACTATCCACTATCCACTATCGCATTACCTTGGAACGTTTACATTACCTATTATAGATCTAAGTATGTCTTCGGGTGAAATCTTTTTTAGTTTCGCTTCCTGCTTTAAAAAAATTCTGTGAGATAGTACCGGTAAAGCCATCTTTTTTACATCGTCCGGCAAGACATATTCTCTACCATTATAAAATGCCCAGGCCTGTGATGCCCTGAAAAGATTCAATGATCCTCTAGGGCTTGCTCCCAGGACTACATCATGATGTTTGCGGGTTGAATCAACAATTTCAACAATATAACGGTTTAATGATTTATCCACATAAATACTTCTTATCTTTTGCTGAAGAGATATTATGTAATTGCCATCTGTAACAGGCTCAAGAGCAAGAAGAGGGTTTTCCATTTTAAACCTTTCCAGTATAAGGCTTTCATCTGCCGGTGATGGATATCCCAAAGATATTTTTAAAACAAATCTGTCCAGTTGAGCTTCGGGAAGAGGGTAGGTACCCAGGTATTCAACAGGATTCTGTGTTGCAAGGACCATAAAAGGCCTTGGGACGTTATATGTTATACCATCAACAGTAACCTGGTTTTCTTCCATAACCTCAAGAAGGCTTGCCTGAGTTTTAGGAGAAGTCCTGTTAATCTCATCAGCAAGTATAATATTACTCATTACCGAGCCTGGTTTATATTCAAAATTTCCTGTTTTTTGATTGTATATTGAGAAACCTGTAATGTCAGAAGGCAGTATGTCCGGGGTAAATTGAATTCTTTTAAATGAGCAGTCAATAGATTTCGCTATTGAAGATACGAGGCTGGTTTTCCCAACTCCTGGGACATCTTCTATTAGAACATGTCCGCTGCAGGCCAGTGCAATAAGAGTAAGCTCAATAGCTTCCCGCTTCCCTAATATTACCTTTTCAACATTTTCTACAATTAGCTTGAAAGTTTGAAGGGTATTATCCATATTTGCCCCCTTGTTAAATATTAAATTATGAGACTATAGTATTATAGTATATCTATATAGTTAAAAAGTGCAACATTCTTAGGTTATAACAGTATTTAAGTCTGAGGTTATAACAGTATTTAAGCACTTTTTTTGGTATAACCCAGGTGCATAAATACACCCATATAACTTCATTTATTTATATATTAAATCATCAAGCAATTATTGTAAAGTATATTTTACAGATAGAAAATTCCATAAAATATTGCTATATTATGTCCCATATAGTAAACTTAATATACAATATACAGCAAACTCATTTTACAATATTTAGTTTCAAGCACACAAATGGGACATTTTATATTTCGCATGAACAGATTTTAATAGAGGATGGCGATTTTATGTTCAGTAGTTTAAAAAACCATAGAGTATTGTCGTTCCTTCTGTATCAATGCCTTGTATCAATGATACTTGTTTTGGCATGTACGGCACTTTCAAGTGCCATATCATATGATGTACTCCGGAAAAAATTATCTGCCTGGAGTATACGCACCAACAATGAATTGATAGAACACTATAATGATGTGTTCAAAGTTTCGATTGTTACCGGCTCTGAGAAAATATATGACCAAACACTATTGGCACTATACAGCAATTCAAATATGAAGTATTTTCTGAATAACCCAATTGAAAAAAATTTTCTGGGCATAAACAGCATAAATACCTATTTCAGAAATATTGTAAAGGCTAATCCTCTCATCAGGGAGGTTGGAATATTTTATGTTACGAATCATCTTATAGTTACAAATGATACTGTCAAATATGATTATTTCTATAACTTTCATAATCATGAAATAGCTTTTTTTATATCAAAGATTGAGGAAATATTAGACAAAGGTGATGTGAGTAATTTTAATGCATACGCGACAGATGGAGCTATTCAAATGATAAGACCACTTGTGACTGCTAATAAGGTTATTGCTCTGATATTTATAGAATACAGTACTGATGCATTGAATGAAAAATTAAAAGAAAATGTGACGGACATGTTTGGAAACCTGCTTGTGCTGGATAAGCAAGGTACCGTGATATATGATAACAGCAGCGGGTATTCCGGAAAGCATTACTCACAGCTTCCTATTTACAGCGATAAGCTGAATAATGCCGACAGGGGCTACTATTTCAAAAATATAGACAAGGTCCGCAGCATTATCTCCCATATGTCAGACAACAATAGCTGGCGTTATATTTCTATAACTCCTGAGCAATTCTACATGGAACCTGTACAATATATTCTGAAAAATCTTATTATATGTATTCTTGTATCACTTCTGGCCAGTATAATATTCATAGTAACCATGTCACTGTGGCAATCCAGATCTATGAGGTCAATTATTGAGCTTTGCGATAAAACAGGTGAAAACAACAGTATTCCTTCTAAATTTTCGGACATATATGGGTTTATAAGGAGCACACTGACTGAATTGATGAGAACAGTCGAAACTCAGACACAGGAAATAAAAAAACTAATGCCAATACTACGGAAAAACTTTGTTCTATGGCTTATGTCTGAAAAAGAGGCCGATGCAGGCGAGGTAAATGATACAATGCTTTTAATGCGTGTAGAATTCCCTTTTGAAAACTTTGCATTTCTTGCAGTTAAAGCAGTTTACGAATATATAAATATTGATGCGGAAAGTGATGAGTTTGATCCCGGCTATGCATTAGCAGAAGCCTCTGTAATACTTAAAGCTGCATTCAATACTAATGATTCTATCGGAGTATTCTATCGAAACTCAGATTATATTACAGGCCTTATCAATTTCAGCTTCGACAGCAAAACCCTTGATAGACGCTGCAACACTCTTTTTAAGCAATCGTTTCACGGTTTTCGCTTCTATATTGCATCAGGACCTGTTGCTTCTAATATAAGTGAACTTGCAGGTATGGCAAACTCCACAATAGAATCCCTGCGTTATTCCTATCTCTTTCCGGAAAACAAGTATTTTTCACATGAATTTGTGAGTCGATTCGGGAAGGTTGAGCTTAATATTTCAAATGAGCTCTCCATGTTTTCTGAAGCTATGAAACGAAAAGATTCAAAGTGTACGATTGAGCTTTTATATACTATAGTTCAAAAGCTGCTCCATAGCGGCTGTACACCACAATATGCACAGCAGGTTATGCTGGAGGCAAGCTCCATTATTGAAAAATTCAGCAGGCCCGGAATAAACGAAGAGCTTATTCATATCTTTGGAGCTTGTAATGATATATTATCGCTATATCAGGCATTAAGAGATATTATAAGTTTAGAATTTGACTTTATACCTATTGTTTCAAATAACACATTGGTACTTATAAATGATGCAAAAAAGTACATAGACAGAAATTTGACCAGCTCTCAATTATCTTTACAATCAGTTTCGGATGAACTTAATATTACAACACAATATCTAAGCCAGATATTTCACGAAGTAAGTGGAATAACATTCACAGAATACATTAACTCTAAAAAAATGAAACTGGCTTGCCAGCTACTGAACGAAACTAATTTAAATATAACTGATATATCAGAAAAGCTATGCTATTCATCACCCCAGTACTTCATTAGACGATTCAAAAAGTTTTATGGGGTAACCCCGAGTTCTTATCGTCACAATATGAAAGGAAGATTGACAGAAGAAGTCAGCGAAATTTCTTTGCTACATTAGATTTTTGCAATGTAATAGAATCATTGCAAAAGAATCACAGGTAAATCTTAAAAAAGTGCACTATCTTAAATTTGTACCATTTATATCCGCTTTTAAAAATATTTCCTTCTGAAAGGAGCATTTTTTAAGAACTTAAGTAATTACCATTGTAAAAAATCCAATAGGAAAATAGAATTTGACTTGAGATATAAGTTATCTTATAGAAATTTGTATCTACAAATCTATCTTTTCAAGGAGGTATAATTATGAAGAGGAAACTTATAATGACAGTCATCTATGTACTGCTAATTGTGTTTGTATTAGGCGCATGCACCACGGGTGCAAATAAAACTGTCGCAACCGACAAAACCGGGAAAAATGACACAACCAGTAAAACAGAGGCAACTGCTTCAGCTCAAAAAGAGCCTCCAGCAGAACTCAGCTGGTTCTTTCACCCCCAGGGAACAACCTGGCAGGAATTTGACTTTTCTAATAACTGGTTTATAGACATTATCGAAGAAATAGCTAATGTCAAGTTTACCAGTGTAATTACTCCACCCCATGCTGATGTTTGGACGAAATTCGGTATGCATATCGCCTCTGGTGAATTAATGGATTTAATGTATGGTGGAGCATCTATGGCCGATCTTAATAAATATGGAAAGGATGGTGCGTTTTTACAAGTTGACAATTATATAGATAACTCTCCTATTATCTCAAAAGTCTATAATAGTGCACAGCGTGAATACATAAAAGCAGAAGACGGCAAGACCTATGTTATCTGGGGTTACCCGGGCAATGCAGATTTCGGTACAAATGAAGGCTTTGGCTACAGGGCAGACCTGCTTGAAAAGGTAGGCCTTGATACACCCACAACTCTTGATGGATGGGTTGATGCAATGCGTAAAGTTAAGGTAGAAATTCCCAATACTATCCCATACTCTACTGTTAATTTAGCCCAGTATTACGAATTAATGTTCTCGCCATTCAATATTATGTTCAATTATGGTACATGGATATATAACGATGAAAGCCATACTTATACCCATGCGTTTGATACAGAAAATATGGTGAAGGCACTTACCTTTGGCAGGATGCTTTTTAAAGAGGGCCTTTTGGATAATGAATTCATGACTCATACAAAGTCAGATTACACCAAGAAAATTTATAGCAACAACATGTTTATTGTTGTTAAGAATCGTGGTGGCATCAGCGGTTTTATAACGAAATATCCCGCTAATGGTGTTCAAGGCGCAAAACTGTTACCTTCATGGTACCCAGCCGCCGATGGCATAGACATGAAGGATGGTGTATATAAACACTGGGGTCAGCTTATAGGCGCACCAATGGTAATCAGTTCAAAGACAAAGTCTGCAGATGCCTGTATCCGTGTTATAGAAACATTATTAAGTGATAAAGTTAGAAATTTGGTAGTGTATGGGCGGGAAGGCTATGAATATGAGGTCGTAAATGGTGTGAAAACTCCGATTCAGCCTGCGGAAACCGACAATGGCTGGAGAATTGGATATGGCTTAATGGTTGGAGTAAATACAGCACAACGTATGTCCTATAAAGAAGATGCTGCAATTGATGCCAGCCCATCATATGCTTCTGAAGAAAAAGAAGCATATAAAAAAGCGTTTTCAGAACGTGCGGCAAAATTTACCGAATTGGTTTCAATTGATACACCGAGAAGCAACTTGTATGCAGCTCCTTTAAGTGATGAACTCAGTATCAAAAGAAGTGATTCCTTCGAGCTCCAGAAGTCCCTTATTGCAAAGACAATCATGGGTGATATAAGCATTGATGAATTTCGTGCAGAAGCTAAAAAGGTTGTTGCAAACGATGCGGATATTGTGGCGGCAATGAATAAACTTATGTCAGAAGCTGTTAAGAAATACGGCCTGAAATAATAAAACAAACTATTGAATTTGACGGGGCGCTTCAGTATGTGCTGCGCCCCGTTTATATGTAATATATAAACAATGGGAGGTATATATGAACAAGGAAATTTCACAAACCACACTAAAAAGCAAAAAACCTGATATATTAATCAGATTTAGAAAATCTATTCCTGTTTATATGTTAATACTACCGAGTACTGCACTTCTACTCATATTCCATTATTTACCCATATTCGGCATCTCAATAGCCTTTCAAGATTATAGTGTATACAAAGGAGTTTTCGGTAGCACATGGGTTGGTATAAAATATTTCGAACGTTTTTTAACTGATGCTAACTTTTGGCGTGTTATGCGAAATACAATCATTATAAATGTATATGATTTGATTTTTGGCTTTCCGGTACCAATTATATTTGCATTGTTTTTAAATGAATTGCGTTCAAACAAACTTAAAAGGGTTGCACAGACTATCAGCTATCTGCCACATTTTATCTCGTGGGTTGTTGTAGCTGGTATGGTTGTTACAATACTATCACCTTCGACGGGATTGATAAACATAATGCTCAAAAACATATTCAATACAGAACCAATACACTTTCTCGCAAAACCACAGTATTTCAGATCTATTTTAGTTACAGCCGATATCTGGAAGCACTTTGGTATGAGCGCTGTATATTACATAGCAGCACTTTCATCTATTGACATGGAGCTCTATGCAGCAGCATCAATCGATGGTGCCGGACGCCTGCGTCAGACATGGCATATCACACTTCCGGGTTTGCGCTTGATAATTATAGTTTTGTTAGTTCTAAAGATGGGCAAAATGATAAACATTGGTTTCGAAAAAGTATTTTTGCTTTACAATCCCATACTATATGAAGTAGGTGATGTAATAAGCACCTATACTTACCGTCTCGGTATTGAGAAGAACCAGTATTCTCTAACCTCGGCCATAGGTCTTACTCAATCGGTAATAAATTTTATTTTAGTTTTTTCGGCAAACAAGCTATCACGTAAAATTGCCGGATGGTCGCTTTGGTAAAAGAAAGGGGGCAATAATATGAAACAAACTCGAGGCGAAAAAATATTCCAGTGCTTTGATATTTTTATAATATTACTGATAATTACTGCAGTTATATTCCCACTTCTCAATATTTTTGCAATCTCCGTGAGCGATGCATCCTCAATAGTAAACGGCAAGGTTGCACTTTGGCCTAAGGGTTTTAATACCGCAGCATATTCGAAAATTTTATCAAACAATCATTTTATTCGTGCGATGCTAAATACTATTTTAATAACAGTTACCAGTACCTTCCTATCAGTGTTGCTCTCACTGATGACCGCCTATGGATTTACAAAAGAGTTTCTTGGCAAAAAATTTATAACATATCTATATGTGCTGACCATGTATTTCTCAGGCGGTCTTATTCCAACTTATGTTGTATATACGAAATACCTGCATTTGCGTAACAATTTTCTTGTTCTGATACTTCCGGGTCTTGTCAGCATGTTTTATATAATTATTGTACGCAGTCAGATTGAAAGCCTGCCTTTGAGTGTTTTAGAGTCCGCTTACATAGATGGTGCAACCGAATTTCAAACGGCATTCAAAATTGTACTACCCATGATTTCACCCACTCTTGCTGCAATTGCAATGTTTACTGCCTTAGGAAACTGGAATATCTGGTTTCAGGTTATGATTTACACAGATTATCCTAAATTCTGGACATTACAATACTATTTACGTACAATTGTATTTGGCCAATTCCTGGCGGCGAATGAGTTTATAACAGAAGCAGCAGGTGAATTTATTCCCGAGGAGAATTACCGAATGGCTGCAATAATTATTGTTGCTGCACCGATTGTATGTATTTATCCATTTGTGCAGAAATATTTTGTTAAAGGTATCATCTCAGGCTCTGTAAAAGGATAGGGTATTTAGTTGTGAAAGAGTTCAAAGAGTAAAAAGAAGGGCATTGAAAGGAGATAATAAATATGCAATGGGAACATTTGGTGCCATCGGATTTTAGGAAGGCTGTCAATGAAACAAGGCTATGTATATTACCCACTGGTTCTCTTGAACGGCATGGTGAGCATTTGCCTTTTGGCTGTGACATGATTGTTGCACATACTATAGCATGCAAGGCTGCAGAAATTGAACCTGCTGTGGTATTTCCACCTTATTATATAATGCAGGTACATGAGGCAGCCTGCTTCACCGGTACGGTCAATTATCCTCAGGCTTTTGCACTTGAGGCATTGAGACTACTTTTGGAGTCCATAGCAGCTAATGGTTTTAGAAAAATACTTGTTGTCAATGGACACGGAGGCAACAAGCACATGCTTGATTATTTTGCAATGAGCCGGGTTGATGAACTTACAGAATATATTTTTTATCAAACAGGTATCTATGGGAAACTAACCCAAGAGGAAGATAATATTATAAAGAATGTGTTTGGCACCAATTCTGGTGGACATGCCGGTGAACTGGAGACATCACTTTTCATGGCATGCTGTCCGGGCAAAGTAAAACTTGAGTATGCCCAGCAAAAACCAGTTATGCCGCTAAAGCGCTTTAAGCATTTGTGGGATAATGGTGTTAACAACGCTTTATGGTGGTATGCAGACTATCCTGAAAATGTAGCAGGTGATGCCCGTCTTGCGTCTGAAGAAAAAGGCAGAGTGGTATTGGATGTTTACGCCAAATCACTGGCCCGTGCCATAAAGACGGTCAAGGAAGACACTGAAGCAGTTCGTTTACAGACAGAGTTTCTAAAATATGTGAAGAATAAAGGAAACTATGGAGGCTAAGCCATATGGAACTTTTGAATAATAAACTTAACTGGTATAAAGGAAATTTGCATTGCCATACAAATATTTCAGATGGGTTAATTTCACCATCGGAATGTATAGATGCATATAAGAAAGCAGGATATGATTTCCTTTCTATCACTGATCATGCAAAATATTATAAAGGGTATGAAACGGAAAACTTTGTTTTATTTAGCGGAACAGAATTTCATCATGTGAATTGGGTAACAAGAAAGAATTTTCATATTTTAGGTATAGGT
>ERZ795032.939-NODE-939-length-24180-cov-5.157513_pt1 | contig 24180 bp, 19 predicted proteins | sample MGYA00375124_ERZ795032 | MGnify/ENA primary metagenome ERZ795032 (study PRJEB30167, sample SAMN05720154) | activated sludge metagenome | isolation source: Anaerobic digester | place: China | collected 2015-12-16 ...
AGCTTCACTTATGCTCCTTACCAATATTTTCTTCACTTAAATTATATGCACCCAATTTGCAGGGTGCATTTACTGAATTTGGAGAAATATTTACCAGGGGCTGTCGTTACAGTGCTTGCACCCAACTATGTGTGTTCCCTTACCTTATCTGCCCTGCAACTATTTCCGCCATCCGTTCACCTTCTCCGGGTTCCAGAGGCAGCCTAAGATAAAGTAGGCAGGATAGTAATCCCGCATAACCTTGTTTTTCAATATCATCTCTTGTAGGTACATATCTCATAGTGGAATTGGCATTCCCCAATGCTAAAACATTGAAATCTGGTAAGGACTCCCTAATAATAGAGCCAATCTCTGTGAATACTTCACCTGGGAACCCTATCAAAAGCACATTACCTATTCGAAAAATCTGAACAGTTAAAAATTCCAGGTATGGCTCCTTGCTTCTCTCTAATTGGGTTTTCATTTCGGCAGCCCATATTTTTGCAACCTTATATGCTCCTGGATTTTCTTCTTTCTTGCGTTCATATATTTCAACCTGTCTGTCTATATCTTCATGCTTATACTTCTGCAGCTTAAGGCTCAAGTCTATTTCATATGCATCCAGACTTGATTCCTTCATTTCTTCAGTTTTAGAAACGCTGTCTAGAAGTACGTTTACTATCCGCCTGCCATATTCATCAATTATCTCGGGAGTGCCTGAACCCCATTTTATAAGATTTTGAACAGGATCAATATCTCCGCAAAGGCCTGTTAAGAATACTCCGTCAAAGCCCTCCTCATTTAAGGCTTTTATTACTCTGCCGGGGTAATCCGCAGATACATGCCTTAATGGTCCAAGTGTGACAGGATGACAGCCATAACTTAGAATAGCAAGAGGCCTTCCTTCATCGAAATAGAATACCATACCCCTTACAACATTATCGACAGGACCATCTTTGGATACCCTGTTAAAGCCTATAGGCTCTATTTCTTTTGTTACGCTTTTAACACTTGCAATTTCCATTAAATTATTAAAGGCTGATTTACCTGCTCCTATAAGAAGATCAATCAAAACACTGCGATATTTCTCGTCAGGTTCGCCGCATCCGATCAATCTTCCTGTAGCAGGTCCTGTATGAGTATGTGTGCAAACAATCATAATGTTTGTTTTGCTAATACTAATTTCATTAGAAATCTGCTGTTTTACAGCATCAGAAATTGGCTTGTCAATTGCAACCAAATCACAGTTTATTAACAGCATTCTTTTATTATCGCCTTCAAATGCTACTGCCCTTGCATAAAGATTATCCAGCACTCCTTCTGCCTTTCTCTCCAGAAACCATCCATACCCGCTTAGTTCAACACCTGGTTCAGGTGTGATGTCTATGGAAGAATACCCGATCTTCATAATTTTTTCACTCCTATAAACATATTTGTGACAAGAAATATGTTTTAATCTTCCTGCCGCATAAATGAAATCTTATGTTACCTTTAACTTGCTACCCTTTAAATAAATTTATTTATATTACTTTATATTATGCCACCTTATACAACCCAGATTTATATGCAAAGTAAAGATTCCCTTTAGAATCAATAGTTGCCGTACTAACCGCACCTGGCAAGTCAAGTACATATTCCAGCCTGCCCTCTGCCGGTTTTAGGAAATAAAGCTCTTTACCGCAGAATAGGGCTGCTATATTTTCAGAACATTTTATTATGCAGGAACAAGGTGCCTTCATTTTTATTGAGTTTGAGAACTCCATAGTGTGACAATTAAATATTTCAATTTTACTATCGATATTTACTATACCAAGATCCCCAACTATTTCAATCAGACCTAACTTCTGCTCTTTAGGAAATTCTCTTTTCCAAATCAGTTTCCCTTCAATATCCATTACTGCAAGAAATAAAGGTTCAACTTTTTCAGGTAGACCGTTGCCCCATCCGCTGGTAGTAAAGTAGAGGTTTTTTTTCCCTGAAGCTATTGATCTTATACTTTGTCCCGGTATAAGATCTTTCCATACTGTTACATTGTAAATTTCAGGGTCAACCCGGGAAACTCCTCCCCCATATACCCCATATTTTGCTGTCCAACCTGTCCATAAAGCCCCATCAGGGCCAATTACGCTTTTAGCTCCCGGTCTTATTAATTCAGGAGCAACTGATTTTAAAGTTTTTGGATTTACATTATTGAACTGATCCCATGGCTTTTCCGGGTCATAAACTACATGGTCTCCCCCTGCATAACAGGTCATGAAGATTTTATTGTTAATACATTTCATACCGTATACTTCTCCGCCATTATTACATACAGCAGGAGTATTGAAATACTCACCACTTTTTGTATTATAACGAGGCGATAGATGTCCCCCACCTGATGTATTATAACAAAATATGGTTTGACCAAAATTACTAGATCCCCATATACATCCATTGTTATCAGTTGTTATTGTCAAAATACCTGTAGCAGGGGCATCGACAGGTATTTTTTTCAGGGTTAAAGATTCACCATTTTCAAGGGTTAAAGCATCGTCATTTTTATTTGAAATAAAATATTCCTGGCCTCTAATTCCAAATATTCTATTATCCTTTAATTCCAATATTCTTCCTATTCCCTTATCAGATAGTGCCCTTTGATACGTTTTATTATTTATATTTTGATTGTTTCCGCTTTGAATATTTCGACCTTGATTTGCTTCATTTTGATTTGCTCCGCTTTGATTTGATCTATTTTGTTCTTTATCAACTTTTAATATATCTGAATTGTTTTTGATGAGTTCGAAAGTCTCAGTATTATAAAAGTCCAGCTCACCATTAGTTTCCGTGCATATGTAATTAGTACTTATTTCTTTTATTTGTGCATTTTCCTTTCCAAAAGGCTTCACAGAGCCTGTTTCAACACTCCAAGCTACAATATGTGGTTTATCCATACCGCAATTAATTAATATGTAGTTTCCAACCCGCCACACGGTTCTACTATACATATTGCCTGAATAATGTGACATTTTCCCTATGTTTTTAAGTATATGCTTTTGCGGGTCATATTGTAGCAAAACACATCCAGGATAGGTTCCGCCATATACCATACCGTCTGAACCCTGTACCAGATTCCAGATATATGTTTCATTTTCATCTCGTAGTGGTTCCGCCCATGTACGGCTTTTCAGGTCCAGACAGTGCAGATAGCCTTTTAAGCCGCAAGTGCCTACCAAAAGCTTTTTATCATCAAGTGAAAGCAGTGCCCAGGCACCCTCATCTCCCGGTAATTCAATCCACTCCCCTAATTGAGTTTCCGGATCAATAAAAACCAGCCCGCCAGTTCCACCTGAAACAAAAGACGATAATACTGCTTTTTCACGATCATCCTTATGATCCTTAATAGATATAGCTCCTAAAAAGCAGAAATTTCTACAGGGGTCACATAAATATTCGCATTTTACCTTTTTATTTTCCATTTTTTAATAGCTCCTATTCTTGCATATAAAATTAATTTGAATCATTTTCCGGGGTGCATTTAATTTCTTCTAACAAATTAGATGCACTCTGTTCTCCGGTTTAATCCAGTTTTTCTTCATACAAGCTTAGAAGTCCCTTTACAAAATCATCTGAATCATAAACAAAGCCATATAAAAGGGCTACTCTCCATAATGCTACCTGTTTGCAGATCTCTTCTCTTGCAGTTTCTTTATTTTCTATAGCAGTAACAGCTTGCCTAATTGTAGAACATAATATGCCTTTTCTGCTCATATCTACCATTCCTCCAGGTGATAAAAGCAAGCATCCATCAATTGCAAATCCAATATATATTAAATGGTTTATTTTGTTCTCAATACAATATGCTAAAAGCTGGGTTGAATCTTTTGCTATGGCCTCATCATTAAGAGGCTCTGCTTCTTTTGCAAACGTCATTTTTGATTGTCCTGCTTTAATATCAGCAACATTATGTTCTCCCGGGAAAACATTGGCATACCTGAATCTATATATTTCCTTCAGGACCTCATCTTCGGAATTTATAAAATTCTGTTTATACTCTTCCCTTATATGCTTCTTTTCAAGCTCTTTTACAATTTTATATCCCGGATAGTCTTTGCAATATTCATCTCCTGAGGCAATATGTACAATATTCATGTTTGCTTGTCGGGAAGCACTAAGTATTTTGGGAAACTCAGTCCTTAATATTTCATATGACCTGGGTATATACTCAACTGCCCTGTGCCAGCCAGGATATTGCTCCCGCGTACCACAATCCCAGGCATGCATAACAGCAAGGGCGGTTTTTTCAGTGTTAAGAGGCAATAGTGCCTTTTTCCACCCTCCGTATCCTTCCCCTGGTATGTCCTTGCTAAAGTCAGCATCGAAATGTTGGTAATAATTTGTTGGTACTTTTATTATTGCCATACTATTTGCACCACCTGTTCATTTTTAGTTATTAAAGCTATACTAATTCATTTGCATTGCCGGATATCTTCTCCATTGCCCGGATAATATCATCCATATCTTCTTTTGCACCAAGCAGCATATTCCCAGAAAACCAAATTGCCCCATCATTAGAAGCCTCTTCAGTTTTGGGAAGATAAAGCTTTGAGTAATCTGTTTCAGAACCTGTAGATTTTCTAAAGTTTGCGGAATTAAAAGCATCCATTTTATAGAGTGGAATATAACCACCACTGCATGGAATTCCCTCTGCACACATGGCAGATATTAATTTATTACGGCTTAGATTACCAAGTTTTTTGCTATCATATTTTATAATATACAAATGATGGGAATTCCTAGTTATTCTCTCATCTTCACTCAATAGCTGTATAAAATCAAACTCTTTTAATTTTGAATTGAGATATGAAGCATTTTTCATACGTATTTCAATCTGTTCATCAAGCTTGTCAAGTTGCGCATTAAGCACGGCAGCTTCCCATTCGGCCATTCTGGCATTGGTACCCATTAGTACCAACCCACCGAATTCACTGGACATTTCATATGCTCTTCCAGAGTGGTGATAATGCCAGAATTCTTTAAAATGTTCGTAATTATTAGTTATAATAGCTCCACCCTCACCACAGGACATGTTTTTACTATTTTGAAAACTAAATGATCCTGCATCACCTATAGCTCCAACTTTTCTGCCTTTCCATTCCGAGCCATGAGCATGGGCTGCATCTTCGATAACATTTAACCCGTGCTTATAGGCTATTTCCATGACTTTGTCCATATCGCACGGCCTGCCCCCTATATGCACAACTACTATAGCTTTTGTTTTTGGGGTTATTTTCTCTTCAATGCTGGCAGGATCAATATTGTAAGTATTTGGGTCAATATCAGTAAATACAGGCGTGGCACCGGCTATAGCAACAGATGATGCAGTAGATATAAACGAATAAGCAGGAACTATTACCTCATCACCATATCCTATGTTAAGACCACGGATAATTAATTCCAGACTAATGGTACCATTATGTACTGATATTCCATATTCTGCATCCTGATATTTAGCAAACCTATCAGCAAAACCAAGAGCTTCGTTACCTAGAGTTCCCCATACACCCGATTTTAAAACCTTCTCCAGTAATTCGACTTCTTTGCTTCTCCATTGCGGCCATTGAGTGAATGGGATGTGTCTCATTTTATTGCCGCCATTTATAGCTAAACCAGCCATTGTCATCTCTCCCTTCTAAATCTATAGCATTATTCAAATCACCGTTATACTTAATCACCATTATTCCTGGTTGTCTCCATTCCAGCATAGCAGTACATTCTTATTCGTTTGAAAGCTCATCAGCATGCTCATAAATCTTCAGCATTGCATCCACAATGTCATCAATATCCTCTTTTCCGCCCAGTAAAGCAGTATGATAAAGCCATGCCCCTTCTTCATAGGCAGCCCGATCATTGACAGGGAGACTGATATCCTTGTATGATACAGTGCACCCGGTTGCCTTCCTAAACGCATCACTATCTAAAAATACCATCCTATAAATTGGCAGAGAGTAACCTGTGGCACATAACCCTATTCCTTCAGCGTGAAGCGCTTTGACAAACAAATCTCTGTGAATTCCCCAGCATCTCTCCTTTTTATATTTAAATACATATAAGTGATGAGAGTTTTTGGTTATATTGGGATCTTCATACAGCGCATCTATAAAACCTGTTTCCTTAAGTCTCTTTGTAAGATATGCAGCATTGGTCATTCTCTTCTCTATCTCGCCATCCAGTTTATTAAGCTGTACATCAAGTATTACTGCCTGCCATTCTGCCATTCTTGCATTTGTACCAAGAACAGGATGCTGATACCATATATTGCTGTCATAATCTCTGCCGCAGTTGTGTACACTCCATATGGATTTGTACAGGTTCTCGTTATTTGTAGTTATAGCGCCACCCTCTCCACAGCATAGATTTTTACTTGCTTGAAAACTAAAAGAACCTACGTCTCCTATTGAGCCAACCTTCCTGCCTTTCCATTCCGAGCCATGGGCATGAGCCGCATCTTCAATAACATAGAGTTTGTGCTTCCGGGCTACATCCATTATTTTATCCATATCACATGGCCTTCCGCCTAAATGTACTGCAATTATGGCTTTTGTCCGCTGTGATATATGCTGTTCAATATTTGCAGGATCAAGGTTATAAGTGTTTTCATCTATGTCTGCAAAAACCGGAGTTGCTCCAGCAAATGTAATAGCAGATGCGGTTGCTACAAAAGTATACGGAGGTAATATTACCTCGTCACCACGCCCTATATTAAGTGCTCTTAGAATAACTTCAAGGCTTACTGTACCATTAGGTGTTGCAACAGCATATTTTGCATTGCAATAAGCTGCATATCTTTTAGCGAATTTTTCTGTCTCAGCTCCTAATGTTCCCCACTGTCCTGAATTGAGTACTCTCTTAAGCCGCTCTAATTCTTCTTCTCCACTCTTGGGCCAGGAAGTAAAAGACTTGGTTCTTAAAGGTTCCCCGCCTTTTATTGCAAGTGTTGACATAGCTTTCCCTCCATTTTCATTGATATTTTAACGTTTTATTGATATTTTAAAGGTTTTTATTTCTTTTCATATCTTTTTCTCTATTGAAAAGCACCCTTAGTTATGAAATACTCTTAAGCCATCTGTTTCTAAGTAAAATGCCTGCACCAACGTGGGCATTTTTTACAATATGGTTTGATAAAAATATTTCCGGTATATCCTGTCGTATCGGTAGTAACATCTGAGTGAGCATTGTCTTTATGCCTTCAATAAAAAAATCATGATCCAATCCGGCATATCTGCATTCAATTATTATGGCATGGGGATCTATAAACCATATAACATTATATAAAGCTGAAGAAATCCTCTTGCAGAAATCCATCAAACGCCGCCTGAAATCATGAAAGTTGTCTGTGTCTGCTTGATAGTCTTCCAGCATCTTCATTATATCTTCATCACTACCAGTAATATTATCATTACCAGCTACTTCCCTGGCAAAAGCTTTTAGTGATATGAGTTCCTCAAAGCAGGTGTTTTCGTCTGCAAGTACCTGACCAATATCCCCGGCAAATGAAAATAACCCGCGTAGTATAGATCCATTAACTGATATGGCTCCGCCAACCCCTTCTCCAATATATGCGTAATATATGATTTTTCCGGTATAATCAGGAATTGTTGTTATATTAGCCTGAGCAGCAAACTTAACATCTTCATCTATAAAGATGTCAAGGATATAATCTTCAAGAATATTGGTTTCAAGAATATTGTCTTCAAGGGTATCATCTTCTATGTATTTACCTCTTATTAATGTCTCGCTGATTATAGATTTTATGTTTAGCTGCATTAATTCAGGTATACGTTTATTTATTACAATGTCATTTTCCACATCATAAGGTCCCGGGACAACAACTCCTATACTTATAGTTTCATCAACCGGGAAGTGGGTATTTATATACTTATCAGTGATTAATAGAAAATCTTCCAAATTATCTGTATAGTTGCGTTCAAAGTTGTATCTCCATTCTTTGAAGGTATTGTGTATTGTCAAATCAAGGTTTAATATAGTAAATGAAAATTCCAATGATGTCAGATCAATTATTATAAACCTTTTTATATCTTTATTAATAGAAAGAAGCTCAGCTTTCCTTCCTACAGTGTTTGCCTGTTCTTTGTCTACATGATGTATGATACCGAACCTGTCCAGATGATCTACTATGTTGCATACAGTCATTAAACTTAAGTTTGATAATCTGGCAGCATCATTACGGGTTATTTTATCATTGTTGACAATGATATCAAACAACAATTTGATGTTTTGAGCTTTAATAGTGTTTAAACCAATCTGTTTCATTTTTCTTCATTCGCCTTTCAACAATCTGTAAAAGTTTAATTTGCAAAGTTTACAATGATTTTATTTTCTTCGAGTATTTATCTATTAATGATTTATTGATCCTGTCGCCGCCATCTACATTGCTGCTGCTAAATACTTCGGGTACTACATTTTTACCAAGCATTATCTCTATTGCTTCGCATATAATGGCGTGCAGAAGCATGGCACCCATAACTGTTGAAGTGGGTCCAACATTACCGATACGGTCAAACTCCATAGATGCGTCACCAATGCTTCCACAATTATCAATTATTATATCGGCCAGTTCATATAGAAGCTTCCCGCTTTCATGCCTAGATGCCACACTTTTTGAATGTTTAAGATTTGTTAATGCCCATACTTTCATTCCTCTTTTTTTAGCTTCAATGGCCATTTCAATACTGACAGTATTCCTGCCCGAGTTAGATGCTATAATTATGACATCATCTTTTTGCACAGGATAGTTATCCAGCAGAGCTTTTGCATAGCCATGCAGCCTTTCCAGCGAAGTACTTTTTACTGCTCCTGCATGAAGCATTAATCCCTCATCCAATATGGGGTTCACCCTGACAAGTCCTCCAGCTCTATAAAATATTTCTTCAGCCAGCATATGGGAATGCCCCGTGCCAAAAGTGTATATCATTCCTCCTGAAATTAAACACTGTGAAATAGTTTTTGCAGCTTCTTCCAATGCTTGTATTTGGGTTTCTTTAACTTCCTTTATAAGTCTTTCTATGTTGGATATATAATCCATTGCTTTTGACATATATTTCTCCTTCCTACATCTATATATAACACAAAAATGATTATACTTTGAGATTATCTAAAAATTCTTGAGTAACAGGGTATCCCCTTTTTTTCATACCATACAACACGGCTCCTATTTCCGGTGCAAGCTCAGGGAAACTAATTTCAGCTTTTGGATATAAGGTATGAACTTGACTAATAAAAGAGCTTGAAATGTATGGACTGTTTTGAAATACACCACCATACATGCCTACAATGCAGTCGTCAATACGAAGTATATCCATAAGTCTGCAGACATATTGAACAAGAATGGCCACAGCTCTATCAACTATAGAAGCAGCAATACTATCGCCCTCTTTTGCACATTTCTCCACCTCTTTGGCAAATTTTGCAAGTTTTGAGTTTTGCATTGGTGGATTATAAAGAACATCAATGAGCTGACGATAGCTTTGGACGTTAAAAAAGTTTGTAACTCTTTTTTCAAGTATAGTTTTTTCTCCCGTACTTTCAAAGCTTCTTATACCTGCCTTTATTCCTTCAATAGCTATATGATATGCGCTTCCTTCGTCTTGAAGTAAATATCCCCATCCCCCTAAAATATGTAATTTTTCTGTTTGATCAACTGCAATAGCCATTGAACCTGTCCCGCTGACTACCATAATGCCCGATTTGCCCAATGTCATTCCCATCAGTGCCATATATACATCACTTTGCATTTCTATTTTTTCAGGCTGAAAAACTTTACCTGCAAATGCGATTATTACGTCTTCAGCAGGCTCATCATCTAAGGAGGACATACCTATGGAAATGAATTCATAATCTGAGATTCCGCATTCATCTATAAGCCTATCAATAGCTTGCTTTAAGTTACTTCTTGCTGCAGACATGTTTGTAGCATAGAAGTTGGTCCCTTCTCCCACGGTCTTGCCTAATACTTGGCCTTTGTCAGTTACGGCTATAATGTTTGTTGATGTACCCCCGCCATCAACACCAACAAAAATTCTATCTGCCAGATCCCTCACCTCTTTTTTAGTATTATTCTAGTATTATTTTGGTATTATTATAGCTCCAAGTTATGATGCTGCTTTATAAAACCAATTTATAAATAGACTTTATAAACTTCTTTTATTATATCATACTATAAATTTTTTTCAAGATAAATCATGAAGAACAATTGCTAGTTTAGACAGCTTGACAAAAGTGCTTTATACACCATTTGCACTTGAAGAATATGTAAGACAGCATAGTCATTACAGAGTTGAATGAGTATTAACATGCAACCAACCCGGTTCCCTTTCTATAAGAATATCCGATGTTGCTTTAAGCATATCTGATGCCGCTTGTTGTGCAATTTTCAGTAATTCTATATCCTTATACAGGTTTGCAATCTTAAGTTCCGGTATTCCATGCTGCTTTGTCCCGAAGAATTCCCCGGGACCCCTGAGTTCCAGGTCTTTTTCCGATATTATAAAGCCATCACAGGTTTTTTCCATTACCTGCATACGCTCTTTTGCAATTGGAGAATTACTTTCATTATACAAAATGCAGTAGGATTGGTCTTTTCCTCTCCCGACCCTTCCCCTTAACTGATGAAGCTGTGCCAGTCCAAACCTTTCTGCGTTTTCTACAACCATTATTGTTGCATTAGGAACGTCCACTCCTACCTCAACAACAGTAGTTGATACCAGAATATCAATTTTCCCTTCAATAAAGTCCTTCATGACCTGTTCTTTCAAGTCTGGTTTCAGCTTTCCATGAAGAAGTCCTACTTTCAAATCTTTAAAATCCTTTTTGGCAATATCTTCAGCCAGGGTAATTGTTGACATTGCATCAATATCATCAGAATCTTCAACTAATGGACATATTATATATACCTGTCTGCCCTGCTCTGCATTTTTACGGATAAAATTATTAATTCTTTCCCTCATGCTTTTATTTACTATATAAGTCTTGACAGGTGTTCTTCCGGGAGGTAACTCATCAATGACTGATATATCAAGATCTCCATAGAGTATTAGGGCAAGAGTTCTGGGGATAGGTGTAGCAGTCATTACAAGGATATCCGGGTTTTCCCCTTTTTTTGAAAGGCAGGCTCTCTGTCTTACACCAAATCTGTGTTGTTCATCAGTAATGACGAGCCCCAGGTTATAACATTCAACTCCATCCTGTATTAGTGCATGTGTTCCTATAACTATATCAATATCACCATTTTTTATTCCTTCCAAAACTTTCGATTTTTCCTTTCCGGTTATATTCCCTGTAAGCAATCCCGTATTAACATTATATTTCTGGAGAAGCCCTTTGACTAACCGATAATGCTGCTCGGCAAGTATGCCTGTTGGAGCCATAAGGACTCCCTGGTAACCATTTTCAACTGCCTTAAGCAAGGCAAGGACAGCTACAATAGTCTTCCCTGAACCAACATCTCCCTGAATCAATCTATTCATAACCCCGCTGCTTTCCATATTTGTTTCTATATCTTTAAATACCTTCAGCTGAGCATTGGTAAGTTGAAAAGGAAGAGATTTAACCAGGTCATGGACGTTTTCTCCTTTTTTAAATGAAATTCCCTTTTTACCTTCATTAAAAGATTTTTTTACAGCTAAAAGGCTTAGTTGAAGCGAAAACAATTCTTCAAATACCAGCCGGTATCTTGAATTATTCAAAGCTTCATTATCATGGGGAAAGTGAATGTTTTGTATTGCATAATTTATTTCACTCAAAAGGTATTTTTCTCGTATGTTTTGGGGTAGTATTTCAGGGATTATGCCATCAACCTGCTTCAACCCTTCTTTAGCAGCAGACCTAATGACTGCCTGAGATAATTTAACCGTGGTAGAATATACAGGCACTATATTGCAAAAGCTATCCTTGGTCTTTTCATGATCTCCTGACTTCTCATAAACCGGGGTTTGTACTTCGATAAAACTGCCTGCTCTTTTGATTTTCCCATAAAAAAAATAGCTTTCACCCGGTCTAAAAACATTTTTAAGATATGGCTGGTTAAACCAAACTGCATAAGCTATGCCTGTATCATCAGATATTTCAATTTTCTGAATTGTCATCCTTGCTCCATGGCTGGTTTCTCTTAATTTTGAAGTAATTGTACCTATAAAAGCAGAGTTTTCTTCATTCTGTAAATTGTTTATCTTTACAAGTCTGCTGCGATCTTCATAATCTCTTGGGTAGTACTGGATAAGATCCTTAACAGTGAAAACTCCTATTTTGTTTAAAAGTTTCTCCCTTGCCGCGCCTATTCCTTTCAAACAGCTTATAGGTCTTTTTAATATATCTTCAGAATTATTATTCATAAAAATAAATCATCCACCTTTGCTGGTATTATAACCATCCCTATGTTTCTGTACTATTATACTACAAAAATAGTTTTAAAAATAGCTGCAAAAAACTTGATTATTAATATGCATATATGTTAGAATATTAGTTGTTTGACCGCAACAGAGGGAAAAGTTGATGTACATTTTCTCCATTGAAGGAGGTGCGATATTAAATGGCAAAATGTTTTATATGTGAAAAGGAAACAACATTTGGAAACCAGGTAAGTCACTCTATAAGAAGAACTTCCAGGTCATGGAAGCCTAATATAAAAAGAGTCAAGGCTTTGGTTGATGGTTCAGCTAAAACAGTATATGTATGCACAAGGTGCTTACGTTCCAACAAGGTAACAAGATCAGTTTAACCTTATTAATAATGGATCTTGGCTTAAATAATTTTGCAGAATAAAAAAAGTGTGAAGACACACTTTTTTTATTCTATGGCAGTATAATATGTGCTATGTTCACTGTTTCATCTCATACCCAATACCTTTTTAAGTACAGAACTAAGAAATTTAGGCATACGTACAACAAGTATCTTCATTTAAATACACTCCGTTCAATATAATCTCTTCCTTATCAATATATTCAAATAATTTTTTTTGGTGCATGTGAGTGCATGGTGTAAACTTTATGATATGTGGACTTCTATAAGTGCGTTTTGCTGAATAAAATATTTAGTAGATTTAATACTAATATGCCAATTGGGAAGGCGATATCTTACGGGATAATTTTTGATAGCATCGGGAAGGTAGTACTTTCCATAAGCAACATAACAAAGTAGTATTAAATAAAATTAATATGAATAATAGGCAGGTTATGCAAATGATTGTCCTTTTCTATAGAGATGCAAAAAGGAAGGCTATATTTTCATTATTAGTGGTTGCTTTATGGGCTTTTATGTATTACATATCCGGACTGTTCTTTGAAAAAGTGCTCGTTTTAAATATAACTATTGGCGATATGTTTTCTTTTTCTTGTTCACCAGCTCTGAAGTTGGGAAATATGTATGTGCATCATCTTGCTGATGATGCCATTACAGTAAATTCAAACAATGTAGGACCGGAAAGCCAGAAATTTTCAACTTACAATTCGTTGAAAGGAAAATTCAGTTTTGAATATCCTTCCATATTTACTCTCAGTGAAAAAGAATTCCCTTCATCAGAGATACTTTATCATATTGACTTCAATGATAATGAACGCATAGTACATGGTTTCGTTCAGGTGTGGGACCTCCCTTATTCACTTAAAGATTTCCTTGATAAATCCAAAGCCAATAGTACTCTGAATTATAAAAGTTTCAAATCGACAGAAGCTGCTATTGACGATAAAGAAGGTTATTTATGGGATTACACTGTGTTAGGTGGTAACGAAAATATAAAATATAAAGCATTAGAATATTTCTTTAAAAAAGGTAGTAGGATGTATAGAATAAGCATGTTTGCCCCAGAAAGCCACTGGAGTGAAAATAAGGTAAATATTTTCTGGGGCATGGTTAAGTCATTTAAAGTGTTTCGCAAAGAAGCATCAGATACTGAGATTTTGTCCGTAATCACAATGCTCTCTTATAGGGCACCTGGTGCATTGGGGTTTTCTGGCAGTGCATATTGCTCTGCCATGGTATACCAGCTGGTGGCAAAACTTTGTCCACTCTTGTTTGGGTACTATTTCCATTAAATCATATTCAATTTTCTCCGGATGATCATTTTTGGTTAATCCTATCCGTTTGGACAGCCTTGCAGCATGGGTATCAATAACAACCCCAGGTATACCAAAAATATCCCCTAGAACTAAATTAGCTGTTTTCCTACCCACTCCCGGAAGTTTTAGCATATCTTCAAGATTATCAGGCACCTTACCATTAAAATGCTCTATCATCATTTTACAGCAATTTGTTATATTTCTGGCTTTATTCCTGTAAAATCCAGTAGATTTTATGTCATTTTCAAGTTCACTCTGGTCTGCATTTGCAAAATCTTCAACGGTCTTATACTTTTTAAATAAATCTTTTGTTACAATGTTAACCCTTGCATCTGTACATTGAGCCGCTAACTGGGTAGCAACAAGAAGCTGCAAAGGGTCTTTATAGTGCAGTGAACATGAAGCTTCAGGGTATAGCTTGTCAAATACATTAATAATTTCATTAACTCTTTTTATGTTTTTTTGCCTGTTTTTTTCTTCTACTTTATTTCCCATTTTGTTTGGTGTTACCTTTTCTTTCGTTATTTTCTTTTCCATTGTTAAACTAATTTCTTTTCAATAGCTATATAGTATAACTCCATATATTTCTCTGCGGATCTGTTCCATGAAAAGTCCCGGGTCAAAGCCCTTTCTACTAGCATTTTCCATTCTTCAGGTTTGCGATTATATAGAGATAAAGCTCTTTCTATAGTTATATACAATTCATCAGGGGAAAATTCGGTAAAGGAGAAACCATTCCCATTTTCCCTATCTTCATCATAGTCAATAATTGTCTCTGCAAGACCCCCTGTTGACCTTACAATAGGGATAGTACCATATCTTAAGCTTATAATTTGACCTAAGCCGCATGGTTCAAAGCGCGATGGCATCAAAAACATGTCACAGCCTGCATATATTTTCTGTGCCAGAACAGCATTAAAGCCTATAAATGCACTCATTTTTTCAGGATACCTGTTTTTTATGCCTGTAAAGATGCTTTCATAATAGGGATCGCCTGTGCCTAAAAGAATGAACTGCAAATCATGCTTCATTATGTCATCAATTCTTTCAATGATTAAGTCCAGTCCTTTTTGTCCTGACAACCTTGATACCAAACCAATGACCGGCATATCGCCTGCAGGGAGACCCATTTCCTCCTGTAAAGCATATTTATTTTCCTTTTTTGCTTCCAAAGATTTTATATCATAATTCTTATATATTCTTTTGTCGGTAGAAGGGTTAAAATCCTCATAGCTAATACCATTTACAATTCCATATAGATCTTTTCCCCTCTTTCTCAGCAAGCCGTCCAGGCCTTCACCGTATTGGGGAGTCTGAATTTCCTTTGCGTAACTGCTGCTCACGGTATTAATAATATCAGCATATACAATGCCCGCTTTCATAAAGTTAAACATTCCGTAATATTCTACTTTATCAGGTATAAACACTTCCCCTCCAACATTAAAAAGACTTGTTACTTCTCTTGGGAAATTGCCCTGATACTCAAGGTTGTGTATAGTATAAACTGAAGAAATTCCACTATAAAAAGATATATTATTATATCTTTCTTTGATCAGCATGCAAATCGGTCCTGTATGCCAATCATTGCAATGTATTATATCAGGTTGAAAATTAATCTTAGGAAGCATTTCAAGTACTGAATTGCAGAAAAACGCAAATCGTTCTGCATCATCAAAGTGACAGTATATACCATCTCTGTCAAAGTAATCATAACTGTCTACAAAATAGAAGGGAAGACTGGCTTCAGTTTCCCTTATTATACATGTTTTAACATTATCCCCCATTTTAACGGGGAAATCAACTACATATTTCATTGGACTCTTTATTGCTTTATATCCCGGCATAACTACCCTTACATCATTTCCACCTGCTGCAAGTGCTTTAGGCAAAGAACCTGCTACATCGGCAAGACCCCCTGTTTTCGCAAAAGGCGACACTTCTGCTGAAACATATAATATTTTTAACTTCCCTTTATGATGCATTTTTTAATGCCCTCCAGTTATTATGTTTTCATCCTTTTTATTGCTCATCAAATAGAGGTTTATCCTCTCCAAGTTCAACTTCTATAGTCAAAGTCTTGTTATCTCTATATATCTCAAGCTTTACAATATCACCGGGCTTATACTTGTCTTTAATAGTATTTAACTCATCAAGGCTTTTTACAGGTGTTCCCTCACATTTTACAACTATGTCTCCAACTTTTATACCTGCTTTATAAGCACCACTGAAAGGTATTACTTCCTTTACAAGTACGCCTTCCGGTACTTTGTAGTATCTGGCTGCTTCTGAATTAAAGTCGGGATCTGCTCTCAATCCCAATAGTGGTCTTCCCGGAACATATTTATGCTCAATGAGGTTTTCAAATATATCCTTGGCGGTATTTATTGGTATGGCAAACCCAATACCTTCAAACCCCTGGGCAACTACTTTAATACTGTTTACTCCTATAACCTTTCCCTCAGAGTTTACAAGTGCTCCACCACTATTACCTGGATTTATAGCCGCATCTGTCTGTATAAGTTTAAACTCATAGCCATTTTCAGTCTGGACTCTTCTATTAAGACCGCTGATAACTCCTGCTGTAACTGAGCCCATGTATTCAAGGCCTCCGGGGTTTCCTATGGTAACAGCAAGTTCACCTACTTCAAGAGCATCAGAGTCCCCCAGTTCAGCGGCAGGAAGTCCGGTTCCGTTAATTTTCAAGACTGCCAGGTCTGTTCTCCAGTCAACTCCTACAATTTCTGCTTTGTAGGGTTTATCTTCCTGGTTTGGTAAAAATACCTCTACAGTTGCACTGCCGCTTACTTTATTTGTCCTGGAATCATATGCCTTTTCAATTACATGGAAGTTGGTTAAGATATAGCCGTTATCCCTTACTATTATACCTGAACCTTCTCCCTTATCCTGCTGTTCGCCAAAAAAGAAGTTTTGAACCTTTGCAGTAACCCTTATTCCTACAATAGACGGGCTGACTTTCTTGGCAATCCAGGTAACAGGTGAATTGGTTTTCTCGATTTCAATCTTATATGATTTTCCAGCATCCTGTCCGTTTGCAGGACTATTTGAAGCAACATTTTTACCTGTCATCCTGTCAAAATAGCTGCTAAACTCAGGCTGTATGGCAGGTGCTATAAACTGGAAGGCTGAAAATACTACCCCCCCACCCAGGATTGAACTAATAAGAACTATTGCTACCAGCTGAAGCATATTAAGTCTATATCCTTTTTTGCTTTTCTTTTTATTATAGCTTTCGCTGTAATAAAAAGGTGAACCTTGGGAATTACTCCTGCCGCTATAAGTACTATTACTATAATTTATATTGCTATAACTACTGCTATTATTACTATTGTATAAAGAGCCGGAAGTATGGTCACTATTTTCAGAAAACTTTTCTGAACCATCGTCATTAATTTTTTTAATATCATCTTTATTCAGTCTGTAATTGTTATCATCATCAAACATGATTACCCCTCCTTGCAATTATTTTCATTACTTATTAAAACCTTAAATAAATATGTTTTTTTAATAATGCAGTTTTATAATAAGTAATTTATCCTTCACTAACCTTACAATTATATTTTAATTATACTTTTTTAAGTAAGTGTGAATAATCTGTTAATTTTCATACTGGATTATATTAGGGATTCATCTGCCCGCTTTAAAGTGAAATGGAAAGTTGTACCTTTACCTGGTTCGCTTTCAACCCATATTTCCTGACCATGCTCATTAATAATATTCTTTACTATGGCCAGGCCTAGGCCTGTACCAAGCTTATCTCTGCTTCTCGATTTATCGGTTTTGTAAAAGCGGTCCCATATCATGTTTAATTCTTCTTTATCTATTCCTATACCTGTATCAGCTACTGATATAATTAATCTATCAGCATCTATTATTGTGTTTATGCCGATAATACCTTTATTAGGAGTGAATTTCACAGCATTGTGTATGAGATTTATCAATACTCTCTCAATAGCATCCAAATCAGCACTAACAAAGGTCTCCTCGTCAAAGTTTACCGTTACCTCCAGTTCTTTTTCTGTTATTAGGTGCTCTAGTTTAATAATGCATCTGCGGATTAACTCATTAATATTAAAATTTGAAAACATTAAATGAATTTCCCCGGATTCCATTTTAGCCAGGTCTAATAGATCATTCACGAGTCTGTTAAGTCTCATAACTTCATCTCTTACGATATTCAGGTAATCCTTCTGTTTTTCCATGGGAATTGTCCCATCCAGTATACCTTCAATAAACCCTTTGATTGATGTCATAGGAGTTCTTAGTTCATGAGATACATTAGCTATAAACCCTCTTCTCATTTCTTCTAGATTCTCCAAAGCGACAGCCATCTGATTAAAACTCCCTGCCAATTCTCCAATCTCGTCTCTTGAATTTATGTTAAGCCGTTTATTGAATTCCCCGCCCGATATAATTTTTGCTGCATTGCTTATCTGCTTCAGAGGATTTGTTATTCTACGAGAGAAAAAATACACAAGGAATGTTGAAATTAATACTGATACAACTACCGAAATGAGAAAGAACCTGTAAACTGTAGATCTGGCCTTATTTATTTCTGTAATTGGAGTGCTTAAATACACAGCCGCTACAACATGTTCAGCACCAGCAGTATCAACATATTTAAATGGCTTCTGAACTACAAGCCAGGACCAGCCTGTTTCTTTGAACAATCCATAAAAATCGCCCTTTTCAATGACAGGATTTGTACCAGACAGTACTTTTTTGTATTGTCTTTCATCAGGAAGTATGTATGTGCCCTGTTCATATTTAAGATGGTTGAGGATTTTACTGTCTGTTAATTTTAAATAAGGACTTGCAAAAACAATAACTCCCTTATCATTTGTTATCCATATATAAGAACCGGTATTTTGTCTGTATGAATTCAAAACGTAATCCAACATGACTTCAGCTACAGGATTTTGCATATTTTCCAGGTAAAATTTCAAATATTTGCTGATTTCTTCTCCACTGGCATCCAGTGTCCTTATTTTTTCTTCAGAAACATACTTGCCAAAGGAATAATACAAAGTTATCCCGGAAATAGAAAAGCTGAAAATTATTATAGCTATGAACATTGCCACAAGTCTGCTGAAAATCGATTTAAACATCATTTCACCTCAAATTTGTACCCTACACCCCATACAGTTTTCAGCTGCCATACCTGATTTGGCAAATCCAGTTTCTCCCTTAACCGTTTCACATGAACATCAACCGTCCTTGAATCGCCATAAAAATCAAACCCCCATACATGCTCCAGGAGCTGTTCTCTGGTAAACACCTTATTGGGATTGGAAGCCAGGAAAAACAGCAGTTCTAATTCTTTTGGCGGCAGTTCCATTTCATTCCCCACAATTTTCACAGTGTAATTGGTCTTATTAATAACAAGGTTTGGGTACACTACCTCTTCAGTATCAAGCTCCTTTCTTTCATATCTCCGCAAGACAGCTTTTACCCTCGCAACAAGTTCCTTAGGCTCAAAGGGTTTTACCATATAGTCATCGGCTCCAAGCTCTAGCCCCAATACCTTATCAAAAGTTTCCCCTTTGGCAGTAAGCATTATAATAGGAATATTACTTATTTTTCTGATTTCACGACAAACCTGCCATCCATCCGCTCCCGGAAGCATGATATCCAAAATTACAATATTAGGAGCAAATCTGCTGAACTCCTCTATGGCTTTTTTGCCGTTATATACAGCGAGTACCTCATAGCCTTCCTTCTCCATATAAAGTCTTATAAGCTCACAAATATTTACATCATCATCTATCACTAGTACTTTAGTTTTATTAATCATATTAAAGCTCCTTTATATACTTTCTTTGTTTTCTGCTCTTATTAAATCTATTATATCATTTTCTTTCAAAATTTTAACTAATTCTTTTATATTAGCTATAGAATCTTTAATAATGATTCCTCCCCTTGCTAAATCGACAACCTGATGAAAATCGGAACCAGATATCATTCTCAACTGGTTTTCTATTGCAAAATTATATGCCAGATCATTTTGTGAATTATGTCTCGGGTTTCCGTTATATGCTTCAATACCATCAAGCAGTTCAGGTTCTTCAATAGTTTGCCCTTGCCTATAAGGGTGTGCCTGAAAAATTAAAATATTTTTATTTGACATATAAGATGCATTTGATATAAAATTTCTGAACTCCCCTAGGGTTAAGTTGTAAAGCTCCGGGTTATCTCTTAAAAACTCTTCATCTATTCCATAAACCAAATAATCGTTTGGATTATCGTTAAACCTTATTTCCATACCCAAAAGTACATTCAAACCTATACTGGCACCTTCTTTTAAAGCTTTTTTATACCCCTTCAGGTAATCTTCAATTTTCATTTGCCAATTACCGCCCGTGCTTCTATCAAAAAAGCCTTTATAATAATGATCTGTTATTACTATTCCGGCATATCCCGCTTCTTTATACAATTTGACTACATCAATTGCATCTACCTTCCCACAAGGGCTTGTTTCAGCTGTGTGTACATGAATATCATATTTGTTCATATTTATGTTCCTTTCAATGTAATATATAATTTGCAACGTTTTTTCTTGACACATTTTTAATATTTATGATACTATTAAATTGTGAAAATGTAAATGCAATGAAAGGGAAAAGTAAGTTGTAATAATCTTCACAGCGAATCGGGGATGGTGAAAGCCCGGTAGTAAGTTGCAATTGAAGTTCTCCCTGGAGCTGTTGGCTGAATTTATATGTAATACTTGTAGGCCATACCGGAGGTTCCGCCGTTAAAAGGAAGAATGTATCGGATTTGTTCCATAACAACGGCTTTTTATGCTTGTTTTTCAAGTATAATTGCTGTTTTCAGGTACTGTCCCGTACATTAATTGAGCGGGCTTTTGCCAATTTGGGTGGTAACGCGTGGAATATACACTCCTCGTCCCTTAACAGGACGGGGAGTTTTTATTTTAATGTGTACAATACCCATAAGCAAATTTATGCTGAGTTAAACCAATAATACAGATATTTTTATATTTCAGGAGGTTTTTTGTATGATAGTTGTAATGAGTCAAAACGCTACAAAAGAGCAAATTATAAATGTAGAAAGAAAGCTCCTAGAGTTGGGTTTCTCAACTCACCCCATCTATGGAGAGATAAAGACGGTTATTGGCGCAATAGGAGATAAGCTTCTGCTGAATACACAAGCGATAACCACTATGCCCGGTGTGGAGAATCTTGTTCCAATAATGAAACCTTTCAAACTTGCCAGCCGTGAATTGAAACAGGAATCAACAATTGTTGAAGTTGGTGATGTGAAAATCGGAGGTCCGGAAATTATTGTCATGGCCGGTCCCTGTGCTATTGAAAACGAAGAAAGCTTCATGGATACTGCATTTAAAGTTAAGGAGACAGGTGCGAAGATTTTGAGAGGAGGAGCATTCAAGCCTCGTACTTCACCGTACTCATTTCAAGGTTTAGAAGAAGAAGGTCTGAAAATAATGGCTAAAGCCAGGGAAGCAACTGGGCTGAAAATTGTAACTGAAGTAATTGATACCCGAGATGTGGAAACAGTATCATTTTATACTGACATAATTCAAATTGGAGCTAGAAATATGCAGAATTTCAGGCTTTTGCAGGAAGCAGGTTCTACAGGAAAACCAATACTGCTTAAAAGAGGTCTGGCAGCAACTATTGAAGAGTGGCTTATGGCAGCCGAATATATTCTATCCTCCGGAGATAGTAATGTTATCCTTTGTGAAAGAGGAATTAGAACTTATGAGACAGCAACACGGAATACTATAGATATGAGTGCAATTCCTGTAGTAAAAGAGCTTTCTCATCTCCCTATAATTGTTGATCCAAGCCATGCCACAGGGACATGGAAATACGTGGCACCGCTTTCAAAAGGCGCAATAGCAACTGGTGCAGACGGGTTAATTATTGAGGTGCATTCAGATCCAACTTGTGCACTGTGTGATGGTCCGCAATCATTAAAGCCTTCTAAATTTTCCCAGTTAATGGAGGAACTGGAGCCGGTGGCTCTGGCTGTGGGACGGAAATTGCGATGATGATAAAGCCCGGGGACACTGGGCGCATATTACATTTCTTCATAAATAAAAATGAGCACGGTGTCCCCAATAAATTACCGTTCACTGTAAAGCCTTATATAAATCTGTTGGTATTTTCTTACTCTTTTTATGAATGTATCAGTTTCCCTGAAAGGTATTACATCCAGCTTTTTACCTGTTTTACTATAAGTATTGTTCCTAAGCCACTCATTTACATTACCGCTGCCACCATTATAAGCTGCTAAAACCAGATCAATGTCGTTTTTAAACTCAACCATAAGCTGTTTTATATACCAGCATCCGATTCTTATATTTGTTTCAGGATCATAAAGATCCTCTATTTTGAAAGATTTAATGTCCATACTTTCAGCTCCCCACTTGGCGGTGTTTTCGGTGATCTGCATTAAACCCATAGCATCCTTTTTAGATTTTGCATAAGGGTTGAAACTGCTTTCAGCTTTAATAACTGCAAATACAAGATACGGATCGATTCCATTAAACTCGGAATAGCTGAAAACAAGTTCCTGATATTTTAACGGGTATATTCTTTTAATAATGGTAGTAGAGTTGTTTATAATTAATACTATTAATAAAAATACAACAATTATATAAAGTATGTACTTGTATTCTTTTACATTTATTACATTTATGTTAATACATCTCTTTTTATTATTCAAGTCCGATCAACCCACCCAAATCATTTTTGCGTTGTATATATTCGAGATAAACTTTATCTACTAAACCTATCTCAGTTTCTTTATATTTTCTAAACCTGCCCTAATTTCTTTTGAACATAAAGCCTGGCTATGGTACCTTCCAGCTCTTCCAATGTACCATTATTGATAATAACCTCATTAGCCAGCCGCAAGTACTCTTCATCACTTTTTTGGGATTGAATCCTGTTAACTGCCTCTTCATATGAAATTTTATTTCTTTCCATAACTCTTTTTATTCTTGTTTCCTTATCCGCAGTTACAACCCACACTTCGTTAACAATATCAAGGAAGCCATGTTTAACAGGTATAGGTACATCCAATACGGTAAAACTGGTTTTGTTCTCATATCTTAGTTTTTCAAGATGTGAAATAAGCCTTTTTACTACATATTTATGCGTGATTGAATTCAGTATATCAAGCTTCTCTTTATCGACAAACACAATTTCCGCAAGTTTTGTTCTGCGGAGTTCACCATTATCATTTAATATTCCCGGGCCAAAATAATCCACCAGCTCCTGCAGAGCAGGTTCACCCTTGGCTGTTATTTCCCTGGCTATTTTATCAGCATCAATTATTTCAGCTCCCAGGTCACTTAAAATACGGGTTACCGTGCTCTTGCCGCTGCCAATCCCACCTGTAACTCCAATAACCTTCACTATATTTCACCCTCTTATGCAATGTATTTCACCTATGTTTCTGTTTCCTACTTTGTCTCGTACCAGTTTTCTCCTGTTTTGATATCTGCCTTTAAAGGTACATTAAGACTTACTGCTGTTTCCATGCATTCCTTTAATATCTTTATCACTTCATTTTTTTCATCTACATGGGTTTCGATAATTAATTCATCATGCACCTGCAATATTAATCTTGACTTCATGTTATTTTCTTTTAACTGATTGTAAACTTTAACCATTGCTATTTTTATGATATCCGCTGCGGTACCCTGAATGGGAGCATTTAAAGCAACACGTTGTCCAAAGGATCTGATGTTGAAATTTTTTGATAATAACTCAGGTAGATACCTCCTTCTATTGAACAAAGTTGCAACATATCCCTTTTCCTTTCCCTCATCAATAACATCCTTCATATATTTCCTCACACCCGGATATTTATCCAGATAGTCATCTATATATTTCCTGGCTTGTTTTCTTGTAATCCCCAAATCTTTTGCCAAGCTGAAATCTCCTATTCCATAAATTATTCCGAAATTTATAGCTTTAGACCTGGACCTCATCAATGGTGTCACCTGATCCAGAGGAACATCAAACACTTTTGAAGCAGTTGACGCGTGAATATCTTCATTGTTTATAAATGCAGATATAAG
>ERZ795032.949-NODE-949-length-23916-cov-6.656846_pt1 | contig 23916 bp, 23 predicted proteins | sample MGYA00375124_ERZ795032 | MGnify/ENA primary metagenome ERZ795032 (study PRJEB30167, sample SAMN05720154) | activated sludge metagenome | isolation source: Anaerobic digester | place: China | collected 2015-12-16 ...
CCTCAGCCATGACCATGACCGGCAATCAGGATTCCGAGGATGCCAGTTATCTTGAACTGGCCGAATTTATTGCCACCTGGGGCGAGCCTGACCATATCAACCACGATCTGGCAGAGCTTTTTAACAGAGTCGTTTTTAACGTTGCCACCGCCAATCGTGATGACCATCTTCGCAATCACGGTTTTATAAGAACCCCTTCCGGCTGGCGGCTTGCACCGGCTTTCGACATGAACCCGTCTTTTAAGAAGGGCGAACATGCTCTGGCACTCGATCTCTATAGCCGGCAACCGGATATAGGAGTTGTCCTGGCAACGGCTGGATACTATCGGCTTGATTTGAATCGGGCAGAAAAAATAATCAGCGACACAGGCAAAGTCATCGCTGGCTGGAAAACCCGCGCCAGAAAGCTTGGTCTGTCTGCCCATGCAGTCGCAGAGGCCGAGCACCTTTTTCTTTCGCTGAATCACTAGCTTTCGTTTTCATTCTTATCACCGGCGCCGTGCAGCACTGGGTTACTCCAGATCATGGCGTGTTGCGGTTGTGTTACTGGTTATGTTATGATTTTAACAGCGAGAAAAATGGAGAGAATATGGATATAGCCAGTATAAAAAAAATGACCATGGTAGAGCGCCTTCAGGCTATGGAGTTGCTGTGGGATTCACTTTCTCGAGATGAAAACGAACTTGAATCGCCAGACTGGCACCATAAGGTTCTCGCTGACCGCAAAAAAAACCTTTCCCCTGAAAAAATGATTCCACTGTCAGAAGTTAAGAAAAACCTTGCAAGATGAAGTGCCGCGAAGTTTTCCTTTCTGTCGATGCAAATGCTGATTTTAAAGCGGGTCGCGAATTTTACGATTTGAATTCGAAAAAAGCTGGTGATTATTTTGTCGCCGGCATTCTGTCGGATCTTGAATCTTTAAGTTTTTACGCAGGCATCCATCCTCTGTTTTCCGGTTTTCATCGCATGCTTGCCCGTCGCTTTCCTTTTGCCATCTATTATGAAATTCATGAAGAGCAGGTTTGGGTAGTTGCTATCCTGGATATGCGCAAAAAGCCTGATGGCATCATCGAGAAGCTGAAATTGGTTATAACTCGCAGCAGGGCCTCCGAAGAAAGCGCAGACTATAAACCCACTTTTACAACTCCCAAAGCAAAGCCCCGCCGACCCAGAAAATAATTCCCTCACCCTGGCCTTCTGAGCTTACCGAAAGAGTCTAAAGGCCCCAACATTCTTTCTGCGTCTTCGGCCCGCTTAAAAAAATAAACACGGCATTAATCCGTGTCTATCCGAGTTCATCCGTGGCCGTCTTTTCTTCAGCCTGCTAAAACCCGACTTCACTGTTCATCCGCGTCTATCCGAGTTCATCCGTGGCCGTCTTTTCTTTCCGCGTTCATCACAGCCGCCAATACCTTATCCCCTGCTTCGTCGCCATCTGTGGCTCGAACACGCCCTTGATATCGATGATCACCCGCCCGCCTCTATCCTGCGGCGGGCGAGTATTAGCCCACATCCATGTGGGCACACCGGCGCCGCGTCCTTCTTGCAGAAGCCGGCGAGCTTATCGAGTGTTTAGCGGCTCTTACGGCTTCAGCCGTTAGAGCCGCTTATCCCCAAGGTTTCCCCGGGACAGTTCTTTGATGAACTTTTCGTGCGGCACGGCAAGAATTCGTCACAGGATGTGACTTATACTCGGGCGCATCAGGATTAGGCTGCTCTTAAGGCTTTAGCCTTTAGAGCAGCGTATCCCGCACTGCTCAGCGGGGCGAAGCGCCCGGGTGATCGATGCCGAGGCGATGGAAAATGATCGACAGTTCGTTCATCAGCGCGATATTGACGTCGCGCTGGGTATTTTCGATAACCTTGGCCGCTTCGGCGACCTTGATCGACGAGGCCTTATGCACTCCGGCACCTCCCCCGTCGGGTCGATCCAGCTTTTCATCAGATCGACTTTTTCCTGATTAACATCGAATCCAACCACATCATATTTCAGGGAAAAAGCATGCCCAACCGCCAGCCTTTCGCAGATTTGTGCCAATGAGCCAGTTAGTTGCTTCGCGGCGACTGCGTCCACAACTCGCTAATATCAGGCTGGAAACAATTCCTGCAAGATTGACATGAAATCACTAATTTGCAGTTCAGGACGATAATACTGGCTTTCCTTCAGGCGAAGAATTCCGAATTGGTCTTGAGTTGAAAAAGATTTTTCAAAATAAAGGATTTTAACTGCCCTGCCGTTTCTCTGTCTCTTTTATCTCCTGCCATTAATTCCAGGTAAACCTGAATCGGTGAGGCCCATCTGAAATTTTGCTGCTCTCTGGCATCGAAGAAAACCGTTTCGTCTTCAGTTTCGATAAGTTCAAGGTTGGGGAAGCGATCTGACTGGCTGCCGGGCAACATTTCTGCTATTCTTTCAATGCGCGGGCAATATAGAGATAGCACATCGCCACGCTGCATCACAGCATATTGCGAAACTGAAGAGGTTCCCGTGGCCACCAGTGGGAGACCGCCTTGCTGTGCTGCTTCCCAGAGAGTCTGTATCATTGATTCATTTTCAACCATGAGTTTTAGGCGTATAACTTTCTTGATAACAACAGGAGAGTAGTATTCACTAAGTTTATCAAGAAGTTTATCCGGCTGCAAAAGGCAAATAGCATCTTTGCGACTGATTATCAAATCTTCCTCCAAGGTTTTAAGGACCTTGGAGACAGTCGATATGCTCATTGGAGTCTTGTTCCAACTGGAAATCAGCATATTGAGATTATTTACTTCCTCGCAAATTTCCTGAACCGTGTTGTAGCGGGGTAGAGCGAGAAAAGCCCTGCTTACCATAGAGCTGTTTTTCCGATAGATATTTTTTATCAAAGCAGAGGAAGGAAAGCGGTTCTTAGCGCCGCTTCGAAATACAGCAAGCGTGCCTGGCGCTATGACGACCCCATTGCCACATAAATCAATACCACTGATTCCATTACTTTCCAGTTCATACAATTGATCGTCGTTAAGAAATGGCATGATCAGCATCAACCCATAGTTTTTGGGTGGCGACATCAGTTTGAGCTGATTGAGAGAGGCCTGAAATGCTTTGGGGGTCGAAATAGACTTCAATGCAACAGCAAATTTTGTTTTCTTCATTTGCCATTCGACTTCGATAACGATATCGGTGAATAGATTGTCTTCGGGGGCTGGTTTATTTTTCAGCAATCGGATCGTCAAAGGTGGTAGCGCAAGGTTACCCTCTGCTATCCGTTCAATTATTTGTTTTTCTGTTGGCATTTTCCTGAAATCCTGTGTTTTCTTAAACAAGAAAATAGCCGAATTCAGGAAAAAGAGCAACGACTATTTTCTCCATCTCAATAACACAGTCTGTTCAACCTGCTAAAAAACAGACACGGCATTAATCCGTGTCTATCTGCGTTTATCAGTGGCCTGCAAAAACATTGTCATTCCCGCGCAAACATCGTCATTCCCGCGCAAACATCGTCATTCCCGCGCAAGGGGCTGTCGATTTATTCCTTTTAAAAGGAAATCTAATTCATTTTTGCAAAGCAGGTTAACACAGATTGCGGATCGATGCTGTCTGTTTTGTTTTTTTGCTTTAATGCTTCTGCTTTCTTCGTATTTTGTTATACCGGTTGGCCTGAATATATGATCTTTCTGACATTGTATGCAAGGCACATCCAGGACCACTCGTTTTTTACTTTTTCCATCCCTCGGTATAGAAATTGTCTGATTCCCAGCACTCCTTTCAAATAGCCGAATATTGTTTCTGCAATATGCATCCGCCTCTTATAAATTTCCTTACCCTCTTGTGTGTCCATTCTTTGTAAAACTTTTTCCCTGCAATTTTCATATTCATCCCTCGTAATCGTGCGACCTCTTTTTGTCTTTTTACGGGGCATACATGCATCCTTGAATTCGCATTCACTACAGGACTTACAGATATAAAGTGCTATAGATTTTGATTTGCTGCTTCCCATCCATGCTTTTGCATTTTTCTTTTCTGGTTTTAATTGTTTGCCAGCAGGGCACCAGTAGCAATCATTTTTTTCATCATAAATAAAGGCAGATCTGTGTAATTGCGGTCTTTTTCCGCCAGTTTTTGGAAGCTTATCCCAATCCTCTTTTTTTACCGGTTCACTGAGATCGGGTCTTTTAACGATCTCACTCCTCTGATTTCTCAGCTTGGTAAAAGTGTTAATTCTGTCCTTTTCGAGCTGCAATAGGTTTTCACCAGATGCAACATGGCTGTCCATGCTTACGTTAACAGGTTTCTTACAGTAGTTTTCTGTAATTTCTTTCATTGCTGGCACTACACAATCAGCTTCTGCATGACCTTCCACAACGTCTGCATGCAGGATTAAGCCAGATTCTTTGTCTACTGTCACTGCTGGAGTATAGTTTAGAGCGAAGCCGCCTTCTTTGTTAGGCATCAACTGAGAGTCAGAATCGGTTAAAGAAGCTTTGCCCGGCTTTGCAAAGGCACCTGCTTTTCTCTTGTGTTTCTGGCTGAGCTCTTCAGCCTTTTTTAAGGCATTCTGGCATAACTGCTTCTCGCGGTTAATTGAATTGAGCTTTCGATAAAGTTCTTCCTTTGTTGCAAGCTCAGGATTTTCTATAACATCAGTCTTTTCAAGCTCTTTAATTGCTTCTGAGAATTTTTTATCGAGCTCGGCAAGACGACTTGAGAAAAATTCCTCTGTATATATCTTTTGACGCGAAGCATTGGCTCTGATCTTTGTGCCGTCGATGGCAAGCTCAATGAATTCGCTCTGACGAAGCTTTAAAGCGACCTGATTAACTTGTCGGAACAGGTCTTTTATTGCGTCCCCATGTTGTTGTCGAAACTTTGCAAAAGTTGCGTGATCAATCTTTCTGTTTTCAACAAACCACATAAAATCTATGCGGTTACAACAGGCATCTTCAAGCTTTCTGCTGGAGCGAATCCCTTTAAGAAGGCCATAGAGGATGCATCCGCTCATGAATTTCGGGTGAATAGCAGGCTGCCCGCAATGTTCGTTGCTATAATTATTTTCCCAGCTGGTCCAATCAATGCTGTCTAAAAGCATATCCAGTTGCCTGAGTGGATGATCTGCTGGTATAGACTCATCAAGCGAAGTCGGGAAAAGAACTAGTTGATGGCGAGGTGAAGGAGCTGATGCCCAGCGCATATAAAACCTCTTAGTCTTCGTAGAATATCTGCTGGTGCTTATTATAGCCTAAATTATTTTAGACAGGCAAGGCGTTGATAAATCGACAGACCCGCAAGCGGGAATCTAACCCGCTTTCTTTAATCACAGGCGCCAGTATCTTATCCCCTGCTTCGTCGCCGTCTGTGGCTCGAAGACGCCCTTGATATCGATGATCACCGGCGGTGAATCCTTCCCGCAAAAAGCGGCAAGTTTGTCGAGGGTCAGTTCCTTGATGAATTTTTCGTGCGGCACAGCAAGAATCACCGCATCGACCGCCGGCACTGCTTCGAGTGACGGCAGTATTTCGAGGCCGTATTCATGGCGCACTTCAGCGGCGCTGGCGAACGGGTCGTAGATCATGGTTTCGACCATGTATTCGTTGAGTTCGCTGATGATATCGACGACTTTGGTATTCCGGATATCGCCGACGTTTTCTTTAAAAGTCAGGCCGAGCACGAGCACTTTCGCGCCCTTGACCGCCTTGCCGACCCTGATCAGCTTTTTAACGGTATTTTCGGCGACGAACTTGCCCATATTATCGTTGATGCGGCGCCCGGAAAGAATGACTTCCGGGTGGTAACCGGCTTCCTGAGCCTTGTAGGTGAGATAGTAGGGGTCGACGCCGATGCAGTGCCCGCCGACCAGGCCGGGGAAAAACTTGAGGAAATTCCATTTGGTGCCGGCGGCGCGCAGCACTTCGAGCGTATCGATGCCAAGTCGATGGAAAATGATCGACAGTTCGTTCATCAGCGCGATATTGACGTCGCGCTGGGTATTTTCGATAACCTTGGCCGCTTCGGCGACCTTGATCGACGAGGCCTTGTGCACTCCGGCTTCGAGAATGCTGTCGTAAACGCTCGCCACCAGGTCGAGGGTCTCGGCATCGCAGCCCGAAACGATCTTGGTGATCGTCTGCAGCCGGTGAACGTGGTCGCCGGGGTTGATGCGCTCTGGGCTGTAGCCAACCTTGAAATCGCGCAGATACTGCATGCCCGAATGTTTTTCGAGCAGGGGCACACATTCGTCTTCGGTCACTCCCGGGTAAACGGTCGATTCATAAACGACGACCGCCCCCTTCGGCATATACTTGCCCACCGTGGTCGAACTCATCACCAGCGGCGTCAGATCAGGCCTTTTATTGCGGTCAACCGGCGTCGGCACCGCCACCACGATGAATTTACATTCCCCCAGCTTCGCCGGATCAGTCGTAAACTCAATATTACACCCCTTCAGCCCACCTTCCGGCACCTCCCCCGTCGGGTCGATCCCGCTCTTCATCAGATCAACTTTAGCCTGATTATTATCAAGACCGACGACATCATATTTATGGGAAAAAGCATGCGCCAGCGGCAGGCCGACATATCCGAGGCCGACTACTGCGAGCTTTGTTTTGCGGTTTTTCAATCTGTCGAAAAGATGTTTCATAGACCCCTCCGGAAAGTTTTTCAGGCAGCTATCTTACTGCATCGAATTTCTTCAGGCAAGTTTTTCAACGCCCAATAAATTTCTTGCCAATAAAGTATCTCAGTGCTAACATCACCCTCTGTTCAATCCATGAACATTTAAAAATGATGACCGACGAAATAACCTATAAACTGTTCAAAGCCCTCGAAGACCGCCCGGATGCCAACCAGCGCTATCTTGCCGCCAGCCTCGAAATAAGCCTCGGCAAACTTAATTATTGCCTTAAAGCCTTGCTCGACAAAGGTCTGGTAAAAGCCGAAAACTTTATCGAGAGCAATAATAAACGAGGTTATCTATATAAGCTTACTCCCGCTGGTTTAAGCGAAAAAGCAGCAGTTACCACGCGTTTTCTCAGAGCAAAAATGGTTGAATTTGAAAAGCTGAAGTCTGAAATCCAAACCCTCAAAAACGAGGTAGAAAATCAAGGAACTTTTGAATGAAAGGTATCATTCTTGCCGGCGGAGCCGGTACACGACTTTATCCAATCACTTTGGTAACGAGTAAGCAGCTGTTGCCTGTTTATGATAAGCCAATGATTTATTACCCGTTATCGGTTTTAATGCTTGCTGGCATTCGAGAAATTCTTATTATTTCAACTTCAGCTGATACCCCGCGTTTCAAAGAATTGTTGGGCGATGGGTCTCAGTGGGGAATACATCTTAGCTACGCGGTCCAGCCAAATCCGGGTGGTTTGGCTCAGGCTTTTATTATTGGCGAAAGTTTTATCGGCAAAGACCCATGTTGTTTGATTCTTGGTGACAATATTTTTTACGGTCAGGGCTTTACTCCTGTGCTTAAGTCCGCAGCCTCGATAAATGACGGTGCTATTGTATTTGGCTACCCTGTGAAGGACCCTGAGCGTTATGGCGTTGTTGAGTTTGATTCTGAAGGGAAGGCTATCAGCCTTGAAGAAAAGCCAAAGAAGCCAAAGAGCAACTATGCCATTCCGGGTTTGTATTTTTACGATAACAAGGTTGTTAGCGTTGCAAAAAATATTAAACCAAGCGCTCGTGGTGAACTCGAAATTACTGATGTTAACAAAGAATATTTGAAAGCTGGTAAGTTGAAAGTGCAATTGCTGGGTCGTGGTTTTGCCTGGCTTGATACAGGGACTTACGATAGTCTTATTGATGCCGGGCAATTTGTGCAAACCATAGAGCAACGTCAGGGATTTAAAATTTCATGTCTTGAAGAGATAGCATATTTGAACAAATGGATATGCGAAGAGCAGTTGTCAAAGATTGCCGAATTTTATAAGAATTCCAGCTACGGTGAGTATCTCCGTAACCTTGTTGGATAAGTATTATGGAAATAAAATTTTACGATTTGCAGATCCGAGGCGATGATCGCGGAAGTCTTGTTGTTGTGGAAGGTCTCAGAGACATACCTTTTGAAATGAAGAGGGTTTATTATGTTTTTGACACCAAAATGGATGTGAAAAGAGGCTTCCATGCACATAAAGAACTTGAACAGGTCGCCGTATGCGTCGCAGGGAGTTGTAAATTTCATCTTGATGATGGCAAGGATACTACCGAGGCCCAATTGGATTCTCCTACAAAGGGCTTATATATTGGCAAAATGATGTGGCATGAAATGTACGATTTTTCACCCAATTGTGTTTTAATGGTATTCGCTTCGCAGTATTACGACGAAGCAGACTATATTAGAAGCTACGAAAAATTTTGTGAATTGATCAAATACTCTGAACAACGAAGTTGAGCAAGATTTCATGAAAATTTTGTTAACGGCTCTAGGCACTTTATCTGCGAGTGCAATCATACAGCGGCTTAAGTCTTTGGGCCACTATGTTATTGGCACTGATATTAATGCAGGGGAATATTTATATGCGTCAAGGTTTGCGGACGAGTTTATTCAGTTTCCGTCCGTTGTGGGAAACCCTGATTATTTCAATTATGTCAAAAGTTTTTGCATCCAAAGAGCTGTAGATTTAATTATTCCAATAATTGATGAAGAGGTTGAATTGCTCACTGAAAATGCATGTGCGCTAAAAACTGTTAATATCGATGTTTTATCACCAGGCTTAAAAGCTGTAAGGATATGCAGAAATAAATATGCAACATCCGAATTCACAAAATTATATTTTCCGGAGATACATATACCAACGCGTTATTTAAAAGATTATTCCGGGGAATTTGATTTTCCTGTCTTTGTAAAACCTTCCTCTGGTCGGGCAAGCATTGATTGCTCAAAGGTTTTGGGGCAAAATGATTTGAATTACTTTAGGCAAAAAACTGAAGTTTTATCTGATTTGGTTATTCAACCATTATGTTCAGGCAGTTATATTTCTGTTGATTTAATAAGAGATGCTGTGCGCAACGACGCAAAATGTGCAATTAGAAAGGAAATTTTGAGAAATGCTAATGGCGCAGCTATAGCAGTTCAATTTGTAGAAGATGAAAGTTTAATGAAAATATGCTGTAGTATTGCTGAAAAACTTGATGCAGATGGAGTTTTGAATTTTGAGTTCTTTCAAACGGAATCTGGTTTCAAGCTTATTGAAATAAATCCACGGTTTCCTGCAGGCACAGAGTTTACTTGCCTTGCCGGATTAGATCTGATTGCAGACTGGCTAAGAATAAAAGACAACAAACCTTTGTCTCCGGATAGCGTTTGTATCGGGAAAAAATTTGCCAGGAGATATGAGTCTTATGAATGCTAAAAATAAAGTAATTATAGCTGGTGGCACCGGTTTTATTGGGAAAGAAGTTGTTAAGCGACTACAAAACGAATTTAAAGAGTGCATTGTTATTTCAAGAAACCCACACAAGGATTGCAGCAATGTGAGGTTCTATAGGCTTGATTTGAATAATTGCAACCCAGCTGATTATTCCAAAATAATTGAGGCAGAAGGCAATTTTGACGTTGCCATATATCTTGCTGCTAACATTCCTGCTTTAGGGCAGAAAAAAGAAACTTTTTTCGAAGCAAAGTGTTCGACTTTTGATCCTTTTGTTTCATTTTGCCAGGGTTTGGTCTCAAATGTTAAGAAAATGATTTATGCAAGTAGTATAGATGTGGTAGGCATTCCCTTAACAGAAGACTATGACGAAGAAGTTTTTCCGAGACCCGTAACTCCTTATGCTTTGGCTAAATTGTGTGGGGAAAGCTTTGCTGAGTGTTTTTGCCGAAATTTGAAAATTCCGCTTATTCAGCTCCGGTTTTCGCAAGTATATGGGCCAAACGAGCCTCTTGTGAGGATTATACCTATTTTGTTGAAAAGTCTCACCAAAGGTGAAGGTTTCACAAAATTTACTACTGGCAATGAAAAAAGGCGGTTTTTGTTTGTCGAAGACGCCGCTAAAGCGGTTCTATGCGCAATAAATGCCGATAAAGAAGGTATTTTCAATATTGCTGGTGCAAGTGTGAACAGTATAAATGAGCTCATAAATTTGGCTGAGCAAGTCTTTGAGAAGAGATTGAATGTCATTCAAAAAGACTCTCTGGTCGCTTCAAGTAATGTGCCTTCTATTGCAAAAGCGGAATGCGAGCTGGCTTTTTCTCCAGACGTTCCCTTATTAAAGGGACTTGAAAAAATAAGAGAGGCTATGAGTGAATAACTACAATAAATCTGATCGTTTAACTAATGATTTGAAGAAATTCGTGTTCCAGGCAACAGGTTTTGCAAGGCCGATTATCAATAGTGGCAGTGGAAGTTATGTCTGGGACATAGATGGTAATAGATATTTGGATTTGAATGCAGGGCAATTTTGTGCGACTTTTGGGCATAATTACCCCGCTTTGAATGAGTTTGTAGGTTCTCAGATGACAAAAATTCACCATACCAACACCGGAGTTTTAACTCCGGAAACATTTGTCGCTGCCGAAAAAATGGCACATATAACTTCTATGAACGAAGCTCAGAGTATTTTTCTGTCGACTGGCGCAGAGGCAAATGAGTGTGCAATAAGATACGCAAAATTTGTTTCTGGTTGCGACATTGTTTTGAGCTTTGACAAGGGTTATCATGGTTTGACTCACGCTTTACAATGTCTGACAATGGGAGGGGCGTGGGCTAAACCAGGAATTCCTGATTATCTTAGTTTTCAAACCCCTGATACACTGTATCCCGATTCAAATATCTCATCAGAGGAGTATTTGCAGGCTTGTCTTAACAGTTTTAAAAGAGTAGTTAATGAAAAAAGAGGCAGAATCGCTGCTGTAATTTTGGAACTCATCCTTGGCGTCGGGGGTATGATAATAGTGCCACAAAGCTTTGTTCAGCAGGTGTCTGAAATATGCAAAAATGAAGGCATTTTGCTTATATTAGATGAATGTCAAACTGGCTTTGGTCGAACAGGGCGCTGGTTCGCATATCAAACTTATGGAATTGTGCCAGACATCCTTGTAACAGCAAAGGCTATGGGTGCGGGATTTCCAGTTTCTGCTGTTACTTTTAGCAAAAAAGTAGCAGATTCCATAGGAGGTCGATTAACCCATTTCAGTTCACATCAAAACGATCCCTTTGCAGCAGGTCTGGTTTCATTTGTCATAGATGAGATTACGAAGTTTAACATTCTTGAAGGTAATGCGAGAAAAGGAAAAAGTCTGCTGGAGCGTTTGAAGAAAATATCTAGCAATAGCCATCTCCTTAAGAACCCAAGAGGAATAGGGCTTATGCTGGGGTTCGATTTGCCATTTGATATGGTAGATAAGACTAATAGGCAATTAACCAGCGACTTAATACTTTATCTGCAGGAAGAAGGAATCTTGATTCAGGCAATTCGTCAGGGCAAAACATTCAGAGTTTTGCCTTGTTTTGCAATTGAAGATGAAGATATAGATTTTTTCGTAGAGAAGCTTGAGCAGTGCTTACTAAAGCTGACTGGCAAATATTCTCATCTTATAGAGGCATACTTAATATGATACCGTTTTTAGATTTAAAAAAAATTAATGCACAGTATGAAAGAGAAATTAAAGAGGCTGTAAGTAGAGTTTTTGACACGGGTTGGTATATTCTCGGCAATGAAGTTGAATCGTTTGAAAAAGAATTTGCTGCTTACTGTGGAACAAAACATTGCATCGGGGTTGCAAATGGACTTGATGCTCTTATTTTGATTTTAAGAGCCTATAAGGAGCTTGGCAGACTATCTGAAGGCGATGAAGTTATTGTCCCTGCAAATACGTATATTGCCACTATTCTTGCTATTACTGAAAACAGGTTGGTGCCAGTTCTTGTCGAGCCTGATATGAATACATACAATATCGATCCCCAAAAAATTGAAGAAAAAATAACCGCAAAAACCAAGGCTATTATGCCTGTTCACCTCTATGGCCAATTGGCAGATATGCAAAGCATAATGGAAATTGCTCAGAAACGTGGATTTTTGGTAATTGAAGACTCGGCTCAGGCACATGGAGCTTCACTAAATGGAAAAAGGGCCGGAAGCTTCGGAAATGCAAGTGGTTTTAGCTTTTATCCCGGCAAGAATCTTGGAGCACTTGGCGATGCGGGAGCCGTTACAACCGCTGATGATAAGCTGGCTGATTGTATAAGTGCAATCCGCAACTACGGCAGCCACAAAAAATACGAAAATCTTTACCCCGGAGTTAACAGCAGGCTCGACGAATTGCAGGCAGCTCTACTACGAGTTAAGCTGAGACATCTCGACGAAGACAATAGCCGCCGAAGGCAAATCGCTGCTCGATACCTACAACATATCGAAAACCCAAAAATCGTTCTTCCCGCGCTGCCTTCAACCCAAGAAAACCACGTCTGGCACCTTTTTGTCGTGCGAACCAATGATCGCGATGCCCTGCAAAAGCATCTTGCCGCAAAAGGGATTCAAACCATGATCCATTACCCGATTCCACCTCATAAACAGCAGGCATATAAAGACATGAATCACCTCCACCTGCCAATTACCGAAAAAATCCACCAGCAGGTTCTCAGTCTTCCTATCAGCCCGGTTATGACCGATGAAGAAGTCCTAAAAGTAGTCGAGGCAGTAAATGAATTTTAGTCGCACTCTTCGATATAATATAACGAGCAAAACGCTCTGAAAACTCAACCGCAATATACAACATCTGGTTTTGCCAAATGAGCCAGCAAAGATATCGTAGCGCCATAAAATCTACCACGATGATTGGTGGTGCTGCTTTTATCAATATGTTTATTGGTTTGATAAGAACCAAGGTGGTTGCTGTTTTGCTGGGACCCGTGGGAATGGGTATGATGAACATGTATTCTTCCCTCCTCAGTCCGATTACCACAGTTGCCAACATGGGTTTTCACACTAGTGGTGTCAGATCAATTGCCGACAGCGCAGAAGATGCAGAAAAACTTGCAAGAGTCGTAAAAAGCCTCCGACGAATTGTCTGGGTAACGGGCCTATTAGGCGCTCTATTTATAGCGCTCTTTTCACACCAGCTTTCACAGCTTTCCTTTCAAAATCCTGATCATGCCGTCAGCATAGCTTTGCTTGGTCTGGTTGTTTTTTTCGCCAATCTTTCCATGGGGCAAACCTGTCTTCTACAAGGAACTAGAAGAATAGCAGATGTCGCCAGAATAAATATCTGGAGTGCCTTTTATGCCACTATTGTCAGTTTGCCGTGTTTCTGGTTTTGGGGCAGAGGTGGAATTGTACCAAGTCTCATTTTAACCGGGTTGGCCACTCTATTGACCAGTTGGTGGTTTGTCAGAAAAATAGAAATTGTCAATGTTGTTGTAACCAGCAATATTATTTGGGCCGAGACCAGAAAACTCCTGGCTTTCGGTTTGCCAGTTATGGCAGCTTCAATGCAAACCACTTTGACCGCCTATTTTATAAGACTTATAATTGCCAATCAGTTTGGCGTAGAAGGTGTCGGAATCTGGGCTGCCGCCTTTACCATTTCAGGTGTTTTGGTTAATTTTGTCTTGCAGGCTATGGGCACCGATTATTACCCTCGACTTGTCGCTGCATCCGTAGACACAAAGGCCTTTAATGACGAGGTTAATACCCAACTCGAAATCGGCATTCTATTGTCATTGCCAGCGCTTCTTCTTACCATATTATTCGCTCCCTTGGGAATCAAGCTGTTGTATACAGGACAATTCGACGCTGCAATACCAATTCTGCGCTGGTCAGTTTTCGGCATTTTCGGTCGCGTAGTATCTTGGCCTCTTGGCTTTACCATTCTTGCACTTGGTCGAGGCAAGCTTTTTTTTGTTGTGGAACTTGCTGCCAACCTTTTGCATTTAGCTCTAATGTATTTCTGTCCCCAATATTGGGGCCTGCCAGGCACTGGGTTGGGTTTTGCATTTCTGTATCTCTGCTACTTTTTCCTTTTACTACCAATCGGCCACATCATAGCAAAAACTAGAATCACTCTCCAGAACGTAAAATTGATCCTGTCAGCATTGACTTTGTTAATCGCATGCTCAATTTTCTCTACATTTTTTCCTGAAAATATGATATCCTACGTCGTCTCAATCTCTTTTTTAACTCTGGCAACCCTGAAAGTTTACAATAGACTTTCAGCTCTCACTGGCCTGAAATTGACGAAAGTTCTGCAGCGCATCAAGTCATGATGGGCAGCTGTAAAATTTCACAAAGAGCCAACGAAATGACTGAATCAAGAATAATTAAGACTCAAACAAATGGTGACAGTGTTGCGTCGGTGAAATCGCGAAATACCTCTAGCAGGTCATTTAACAAACCACTGATGCTCACTCATAAGATACCTTTGGTTTCTATAGTGGTTTTGACTTACAATTCATCGCAGTATGTATTAGCTACCCTAAATAGTGCGTTCAGACAGACATACGCGGATGTTGAGCTGATTATCTCAGATGACTGCTCCCAGGATAACACAATTGAAGTCTGCGCCAATTGGTTAGAGGCCCATAAAGAGCGCTTTATAAATACCAAGCTGGTCACAACCGAAAAAAATACCGGCATCCCCGCTAATTGCAATCGTGGCGTTAAAGCTAGCAAGGGCGAATGGATAAAGCTGATCGCTGGCGATGACCTGCTGTTTGATGACGCCATCGAGAAGTTGATAGGCTGTGTGAATGATGAAAATAATCTTTATTTCGGCAAAATAAAGTCCTTCGTTATTAAAGATAATGGTGTAATGGAAATACTCGAAGACGAGATACCCACCGGAAAGATAAAAACATTTTTTTCTCTTTCTGCTCGCCAACAAAACGACCTGCTAAAATATTGGAACTTCTTGCCTGCACCAGGTTGCTTTATCCGCAAATCATTATTAGACAGTCTTAATTATTTTGACGAAAGATTTCCACTATGCGAAGACGCTCCGCTATGGTTTAAAGCTACCTTAGCGGGTTATAAACTGAATCTCTGCGATGATTTTGTAGCCTATTATAGAAAAGATAATCATAGCGCCACTCGCAACTTGGGCAAATTTTATAATCGCGCTTCAAGACAAAATCAGTTAGAAGTGATTTTGAAAGTAAAAATACCTGCATGTAACTTGCTAACGAAATTAATCTTGTACCAAGAAGTAATAATTGAAAAACTAAGATTTATTGTCCTGACCAAGCGATTTAGGAATAGGAAAAGCAACAATGCTTATTTGTTTTCAGCTCTTTTGAGCGGTTTTTGTTTCGCTCATTGGATAAAAAAATATAAGGCAATCGGTCTAAAAGGCTGTTTGCATGGATTACAAAGAATTTGCCATTTAATTAAATAGTGAAGTAAAGGCGAACACTGAGCTAAGAGCGGTGGTCTGAGAAAATTGGTCACGCCAATAACTTTTATGTGGAATATTATACAGATTTGTAATGGTTTTTCATCTAATTCCTTTTATAGAGATTTTTTTGTTGAATTGCACCACCTAGGCCTTAAGCAAACAATTATTGCACCAATTAGGTCCAAAACACAGTTCAAACAAAATAACATTGAGCTAAGGAATTTTAGAGTACTTTACCCATTTATAGTTAGAAGTATTTGGGATAGAGTTTTTTTTCGACGCAAGCTAAGAAAAACGATTCAATATGTAACTAACAATGTTGATCTATCCTCTCTCAATTTTTGTCACGCTCATACGCTATTTAGTGACGGTGGCGTAGCATATGAATTAAATAAAAAGTATGGCGTTCCGTACATTGTTGCCGTCAGAAACGTTGATGTTAATTATTTTCTTAGATATGCATTTTTTTTGAGAAAATATGGACTTGAAATACTTGAACATGCTCTAAAGGTAGTATTCATATCGAATGTTTATCCTTCTTATCTAAAGAATTATTATCCAAATTGGTTCAAAAATAATCGTTCAAAAATCGCTTTTATTTCAAATGGAGTAAATGATTTTTGGATTAAGAATTTGAATAAAAAGAAAATGTTGGGATCGCAAGGTTTTAAATTGATATATTTTGGAGATTTTAATTCCAATAAAAATATTGAAAGTATTATCTTTTCTGTTAAGCGTTTGCGTTCTTTGGGTATAGATATAAGCCTAAAGGCTATTGGTTTGGGCAGAAATAACGAACAAAAGCACTATGTCAGTTTTTTACAAAGCTTGGCAAAAGAAGATAATTTTTGCCTTGTCTCAGCTATGACTAAGGAACATTTATTGAAGGAGTTGCAAGTTGCAGATGCATTTATTATGGTTTCTCATATGGAAACTTTTGGGTTAGCATATGTTGAGGCTCTGAGCCAGGGATTGCCAATAATCTATACGAGAGGGCAAGGCATTGATGAAACCTTTCCTGACGGATTTGTTGGAAAGGCGACTTCTTCTAATGACATTGATGAAATTTGCGAAGCAATATTGTATGTCAAGAGAAGCTACGATATCTTGGTAGAAAATATTTCGCAGATTTCATTTGAGCAAAAGTTTTCTTGGAGTGGTATTGCAAAAAGTTATTATGACATTTACGCTGGTTTTTTTTGAGACAGAGAAGAAGGAGCGGTGGTCTGAGAAAATTGGTCAAGCCGATAAGTGATGAAGCAGTAAAATTCTACTTATAGGAGCATCATCATGACAAAACGACCAAGACGAAATCACGGCCCTGCTTTTAAAGCAAAAGTAGCATTAGAAGCTCTTAAGGGTGACAAAACTCTTTCGGAACTTGCTCAGCAATTTGAGGTTCACGCGAATCAGATCATGCAATGGAAAAAAGAGCCTCTGGAAAGGGCAGACGAGCTGTTTGAAACGGGAAAACGCAAAAACGATGGGCCAGATATCGTTAAATTGCACGCAAAGATCGGCGGACTATGGAGAACGATTTTTTTGAAAAATTGTCTTGACGGTGATAGGCATTACAGTTATTTGATAGTTTAGGAACGGGGTTTTAAATGTCTGAAATTGATTTGTCTATTATTATTCCACATTGGCAGAACGCCGCCGATTTGCGACGATTGTTGGCTTCGATACCTGACAATGAGCGATTTGAAACTATAGTTGTAGATGACTACAGTGGCGAAAATTGCTTTGGCAAAGTTGAAGCATTAAAAAATAATTTCCGTTTTACTCTGCTAAAAAACACCGGCAAAAAGAGTGCTGGCACCTGCCGCAATATTGGTCTTGCGAATGCTTGCGGCAAATGGGTTTTGTTCGCCGATGCCGACGATTTTTTTCTTGACTCTCTAAAAGAGGAGTTCTATCGCCACTTTGATTCTGACTGCGACATCGTCTTTTTCCCGCCCAAAAGTATTTATAGCGATTCAGGCGAGCCAGGGATTCGTCATCAGGTCGCTGAAAGATTAATTCACAACTATATTCGTGGCCGACCCGATGCTGAAAAGGAACTGCGTTATAGCTTTGTTTCTCCTTGTAGCAAGATGCTTCAAAGAACTTTTTTGAATATAAATAATTGCCGGTTTGATGAGGTGCTGGCAGCTAATGATGTATATTTTTCTGTGACGTCTGGTTATGCAGCAGAAAAAATTGGCGTATCGACAACGCCGATTTACTGTATAACCATGACTACTGGGTCGTTAACTAACAATGTTAGTTATCCTGTGCTAGAAAGCCGTATATTAACTTGCATCAAAAGAAACAGTTTTTTGAAATTTATTGGCGAAAATAATCGGGCAAGTTCGGTAGTATTTTTTCTTTATGAGGCTCGACACTTAGGTCTTACGGCGATGATTCGATTGTTTTTCTTGGTGATTAGACTTGGGGGGAACCCTTTTATCGGTTGGCGCCGTTGGCTCAAAACCTATAAAAGATGCAAGCAGCATCAAAAGACTTATCAAAAATATCGAACCGTTAGCACAGACTAAGAGAGAGTGGCGGTCTGAAAAAATTGGTCAAGCCGATAAGTGATAAAACACCAAAATTTATTCGAAAAGGATTTTTATCATGACAAGACGACCAAGGCGCAATCACGGCCCCGCTTTTAAGGCGAAAGTAGAATTAGAAGCTCTTAAGGGTGATAAAACTCTTTCGGAACTCGCTCAGCAGTTTGAAGTTCATGCCAACCAGATCGGTCACTGGAAAAAAGAGCTTCTTGAAAGAGCAGATGAGCTGTTTGGAAAGGGAAAACACAAAGATGATGGGCCAGATATTGCGGAATTACATGCAAAGACCGGTGCACTGACTATGGAGAACGATTTTTTGGCAGGTGCGCTCGGTCGCATGCGGCGGCCGAGCGGAAGCAAATGATAAATTCAAATGAAAAATTAACAGTATCATGCCAATGCCAGCTTACGGGACTTTCTTGCTCATCTTTTTATCGTCAAAACAGAGTTACTGGGCAGCAAGAACTAGATCTAATGCTGGCGATTGACAAGATTCATCTGGCATTGCCGTTCTATGGTGCCCGAAAGATACTGGTTGAGCTTAATTTACGTGGTTTTTCGGTGGGCCGCGGCAAAGTCAGGCGGTTAATGCGAAAAATGGGTTTAGAAGCAATTTATCGCAAGTCACGAATATCAGTATGATCTCATTTCTGTTCGTATCGTTGTTTTTGCTTTTTGGGATGCTAATTCTAGCGCTGTTAAAGTTGTCTGGTTTTAGCTTTCGATACTTTTCCATTCCCTCATTTGTCATATTTGGGATTGTTTTTACTAATTATATTGGACTTATACCTTTGTTTTTTCAATGGGATCAATATCGAGTATCTATAGGTGTCAATGATCCTATAATGGTTTTAAAAGTCTTTTTTTGTACTTCATGGACTATTATTTCAATCCTCGTTGGTATGATTTTTGCACGAAGGGTAATTGGAATAAAAATGGCGAAAAAGTTTAGTCCTTTTAGACCTTTAAACAATAAAGAAGTATTGATATACCTATCTTTTCTCTGTCTGTGCTTTTTTGTTTTGCTTATATATGTCAATCAACTGCCAGATTTGGCAATAATTAGACTTGTCGAGGGGGGGAGTCTAAGCGAAGTGCATATGGCAAGAAGCTCAATGACAAATGATTTTGCAGGCAAATTGCATAGGTATGAGTTTTTTACTAGGGATTTAATGAGATTTTTGACATTTGTATTTTTTGCAAACTACTTACATGTAAGGAGAAAGGGGGCGTTGATTATATTTTCGACTGCCTTTATTATAGCAGCCTTTTCTTCTCTTATGGCGACTAGGAAATCCCCTATATTTGTTCTAATTTTAGGTCTTTTTTTTATTTATGTTCAAATGTGTCATAATGGCCGTTTCCCTGTAAAGGCTTTGATTAAATTGTGCATTTTTATTCTCTTATTATTGATTATTTTGTATGAGTTCTTTATGGGAAAAGGCGATGCCATTTCTGCCTTAACAGCAGCATTTAGCCGGATTATTACGGGTGGAATTGCGCCTGCATATTTTTATCTGGAGTATTTTCCTGCTCATCAAGATTTTTTGTTTGGTCGTAGCTTTCCGAACCCCGGGGGAGTTATGCCCTTCACTCCATATAGATTACCAGTAGAGATTATGAACTGGAAATTTCCTAACTTATTTAAGCTGGGTATTGTTGGTTCAATGCCTACAATATTCTGGGGGGAAATGTATGCTAACTTCGGGTTTCTAGGAGTGTTTTTGTCGCCATTTGGAGTTGGTATTCTGGTGTATTTAATTACTTGGCTCAGCAGAAAATTACCGAACAATGCCACAACTTATGCACTAATAGTTTATCTGGCCCTTCATTATCAGGAACTATCTGGGCGAGGATTGGGTGGTTTCCTTGTTGATTTTTATATTGTTAGCCTGTTAGCATTCGTGCTGCTTGCGATTGCATTTGCAAACAATGGTAAAATTGCAGTGATTTGGTCACGTAGGCTTTTCGTGAGGAGATAAGGGTTCATGAATTTAAGGCTTGTCAGGAAGTTTGAGGCTAATTATGCGAGCAAAAGCAGGAGTGTTGAATGATCGGTAATTTACGGTCTGATAGCTACAAGCGGGTAACGGTAATTATTCCGTGTAGAAACGAAAAGAAGTTTATAAAACCCCTACTTGAAAGTGTTAACAAAATGGACTACCCATCAAATAAACTTGAGGTGATAGTTGTTGATGGAATGAGCGATGACGGAACAAGAGAAATAGTTGCAGATTATGCGAAGCGTTATTCGAATATTAAAATCTTGGATAACCCGGCAAAGGTTGTTCCTCACGCTTTAAATGCAGCCATTGCGGTTGCAAGCGGCGACGTTATCATCAGAATGGATGTACATGCACTTTACCCAAGCGATTATATTTCTGTACTCGTTGATGCCCTTGCAAAAACAGGTGGGGATAATGTCGGGGCTTGTTGCGAGACTTTGCCCGCTTCTGACTCTTTAATTGCCACCGCTATTGCCTTGGCTGGCTCACACCCTTTTGGTGTTGGAAACTCTACTTTTCGTCTTTTAAATGAAAGCTCAGAGCCGGTTTTAGTAGATACTGTTCCTTTTGGTTGTTTTCCAAAAGAAGTCTTCAAGCGATTTGGTTTGTTTGATGAAGAGTTGATAAGAAACCAGGATAATGAATTTAATGAACGAATATTGAAAAATGGTGGTAAGATTTTTCTGATTCCTTCTTTAAAGATTAAATATTTTGCAAGAGAAAATTATACGAAGCTATGGAAAATGTTTTATCAGTACGGTTATTTTGGTCCATTAGTTGATCTGAAATTAGGAAAAAGAACCCGGCCAAGGCGTTATATTCCAAGTATCTTTGTCTTGTCGTTAATCTTACCCTTTTTATTGGGATTTTTTAGGCCAAGCCTGCGCAAACTTTCTTGTGTTGCTTTTTTATTGCATGCATTTGTAAATTCAATTGTTTCTTCTCTCATAAGCATTCGGCAGAGGAACTTGAGGCTGATACCTTATTTGCTTTGCGCTTTTCTTGTCTCTCATTTGTCATATGGTGTCGGCTATCTTAGAGGCTATTTTGATTTTGTTCTTATTGGCTCCAGGAGAAATGTTGAGTTAAGCCGGTAACAGATTATAACTGATGAGAATCTGTGTGAAATAGGTGGGCAAATTGCACAGCAAAAGAGTGTTTGATTTTTTCATAAGCTTATGGGGGACTGTTCTTTTGTCCCCAGTTCTATTATTTACTGCTATATTGGTCAAGTTAACTTCGTGTGGCCCTGTTTTTTATGTTGCTCCTCGGGTTGGTCGAAATGGTGAGTTATTTAATTTATACAAATTTCGAACTATGTTTGTTGGAGCTGATAAAGAAAGAGAAGGAAGTGTTACTGTTCGTGGCGACAGGCGAATTACGCCGCTTGGAGAACTTCTTAGAAGATTCAAGTTAGATGAATTACCTTCCTTGATAAACGTTTTGAAAGGTGAAATGTCTTTTGTTGGCCCTCGGCCGGATGTTCCTGGCTATGCTGATAAGCTTGTTGGAGAAGCGCGTAGAATTTTATCGTTAAAGCCCGGTATTACTGGGCCTGCTACATTGAAATACGCGAATGAAGAGGAATTGCTGGCCAGCGTTAATGACCCGATACGTTATAATGACGAAGTTATTTTTCCTGATAAGGTTAGGATAAATCTGGAATATCTTGATAAATGGTCGCTTTTAACTGATATAAAATTGATTTTCAGGACTATTTTTCGGACCAATTACTAAGAGGCCTAATGTATTTTTTTGAAAAGTAGCTTTTTCTGAGGTATACTGCGCTGCGTTGATTAATCTATTATAGATAGGTTGTTCTTGCTCAAATGATACAGGAATTTGCACATTGGCCTTTTTTTGCAGAAGATGAAAAGCAGGCGGTCAGTGAACTGCTTGTCAGTGGTAAGGTAAATTACTGGACTGGTGATGTTTGCCGGCAGTTTGAAAAAGAATACGCTGCCTATACCGGTCGGAAATTTGCCGTGGCTGTTTTCAATGGTACTGTTGCGCTTGAATTGGCTTTGCTGGCTTATGATATTGGCCATGGCGATGAAGTGATCGTTACCAGCCGCACCTTTATTGCCTCTGCCAGCTGCGCTGTCATGCGTGGTGCCGTTCCGGTGCTTGCCGACGTCGATCCTGACAGCCAGAACGTAACCGCTGCGACCATCGAGAAAAAGATCACGAAGCGGACACGGGCGATTATCTGCGTTCATCTCGCGGGCTGGCCCTGCGAAATGGATCCAATCATGGAACTCGCCAAAAAACACGGCCTGATCGTCATCGAAGACTGCGCCCAGGCACATGGTGCCCGCTATAAAGGTCGGCCGGTCGGTGGCATCAGTCATATCGCCGCCTTTTCGTTCTGCCAGGACAAAATTATTTCGACCGGCGGCGAAGGCGGTATGCTCGTTACCGATAACGAAGAAATTTTCAAAAAATGCTGGGCCTTTAAAGACCACGGCAAAAGCTACGATGCGGTTTATAACCGCGAGCATGCGCCTGGATTCCGCTGGCTGCACGAATCGTTCGGCACCAACTGGCGCATGACCGAAATGCAGGCCGCCATCGGTCGGCTGCAGCTGAAGAAGCTCGATAAGTGGATAGAGACCCGTCGGGCCAATGCACAGCGCTTCAACGAAGCCTTCGCCGACCTCAAAGCCCTGCGTCTGACCATCCCGCCGGCAGATATCTATCATTCCTATTATAAATACTACATGTTCGTGCGCCCCGAAATGCTCAAGCCAGACTGGTCGCGTGACCGCATCATGGAAGAGGTGAATGCCGCCGGAATTCCGTGCTACAGCGGCAGTTGCAGTGAGATTTATCTTGAGAAGGCGTTTGATGTGTTTAGAGGGCAGGGCAGGGAAGAGCTGGATTCCCGCCTGCGCGGGAATGACGGTAAGGGCTGCGGGAATGACGATAGGGTGCCGGGGCCGGAGAACCGTTTGCCGGTAGCGAAAGAACTCGGCGAAACCAGCCTGATGCTGCTCGTTCACCCGACTCTGACCGCAGAGAATATCGATGACACTGTCAGAGTTGTCAGAGAAGTTGTTGGCAGAGCGACGAAGTAATCCTTCGACCGGCCAGGGCCGGCTCAGGAACCGTAGGCCCTTCGACAAGCTCAGGGACCGAGGGGACCGGTTAATTCTTTGAGCATCTGGCGCAGGTTGGTGCGCCAGTGGTCGGGTTGATGGCCAATCAGCCTGCAGGTTGCTGTTTTGTCTAAAACGCTGAAGCCGGGGCGGGTTGCCGGCAGTGGGTAATCTGTGGTGGCGATTGCTTTGATCGGGATTTGTTTTTGCAGCAGGCCGAGAGCATGTGCTTCTTCCTGAATGGCCACGGCAAAATCGTACCAGCTGGCCACGCCGGCGTCTGACCAGTGAAAAAGGCCCCGGGCATTACGGTCGATCAGCTGCCAGATCACCTGGGCAAGAGAATTGGCCCAGGTTGGGGTGCCGATCTGGTCGGCAACCACACCGATGCTTTCCCGCTCTTTCATCAATCGCAGCATGGTTTTGACAAAATTGTTGCCGTGTGAACTGTAAAGCCATGCGGTTCTGACGATAAAAGCCTCGGCACCTGAATTCACAACTTCATTTTCGCCGGCCAGCTTGCTTTTGCCATAAACACTGAGCGGGTTTGGCCTGTCTTCGATGCTATAGGGCCTGCCCTGGCTGCCGTCGAAAACAAAATCAGTCGAAATGTGAACCAGTAACGCATTGTGCTGCCTGGCAGCCTCGGCCAGATACCTGGGCCCGATCTGGTTTACCGCATGGGCCTTTTCAATTTCGCTTTCGGCTCTGTCTACAGCCGTGTAGGCCGCACAATTGATTATAACTCCCGGCTGTTCTCTTGCAATGCAGGCAAATACCGAATCGCGGCTTGTTATGTCGAGCTCGGACCTGGTTAGAGCCAGCAAAACAGAGTTTTCCGGGGCGGTGCGCCTGAGCTCGAAACCCAGCTGCCCGTTTGCTCCAGTGATTATGACCCTCTTCACGGAAACACCTCGGCATCGGCAAAAGCCCGGCCCGCCTTGTC
>ERZ795032.952-NODE-952-length-23855-cov-4.781092_pt1 | contig 23855 bp, 16 predicted proteins | sample MGYA00375124_ERZ795032 | MGnify/ENA primary metagenome ERZ795032 (study PRJEB30167, sample SAMN05720154) | activated sludge metagenome | isolation source: Anaerobic digester | place: China | collected 2015-12-16 ...
TTACAGCTAAAAAGCTGTGAATTGATTATAACTATATTGTACAAGGAGGTGATTTTAATGAGTATGCCTACAATTCCTGATATTAAACCCAAAATCGAAATATCATTTGAAGAAACAATCAAGTTATTGCTTGCTTCAATTGCTCTTGAAGAACTAAGTCTTGCTCATATTATGAATGCTGAAGCAGAAAAAGTCCAGGAAGTTATAAAGCTTGGAGGCTGTAATAAATTCGATGAATTACTATGTATAAACAAAAGTGTTGAAAAAACATTGAAGGATGTTATCAAAAAGGAAATGCTCCTGGAATTTAAGTTCGAGAATATACTTGAATTAATGGGTAAAGGCTTCAAGGACTGCTAATTTTCCTATTACCAAAAAGGCCTTGTTTTTGAAAAAGCAGGGCCTTTTTACAGCACTTTTAATCAACAGTACAAAGTAATATATATAAAAAAACTGCAGGTTTTTAAGTAGAAAAGTAGAATATAGCAGGTATTATATAGCAACTGGAAACTTTCTCAATGCAATATAACAGGGAGCGTGGTGAGTTTTGAAAGAAAGAGAAATAAATGCTAGCTTTATTGGTAAAAAGATAATAGAGAATGCTGTGAAACTAGATGAGTCATTAGTTGATATTCTTAAAATAGAAGTTAGAAGATTAAAACAGTCAATAAAAAGCAATAACAACCTTGATGAACTTCAAAGGACTAATAATTTAATCAAAAATATAATCATTGCACTTACAATAACAGATGAAAGAATACAAACTGGAATTGATTTATGTATGAATAACAGTGAAACTGAGTAGATTTCTTGCAGGACCGTCCCCATGTTTCTGTTTCAGATGTTTCACACATATTTAACAAATAAAGCTTAACTTTTCCGAAAATAATCCGATTATATATAGTAGACCATAAATTTTTATTAACTTGGAGTGATTATATGGACCTTGCAACTTTAATTGGAATAATTTCTGGAATTATTTGTACCGCATATCCAATATTTGATGGGGGATATCCAAAAACTTTTCTTAATATACCGTCATTGATGCTTGTAGTAGGGGGAGGTATTGCATCTACCCTCATAAGTTATAGAATAAAAGAGGTAACAAGGATTTTTCAAGTTGTGGGTAGTGCCTTTTCAAGGAAAGAAGTCGATCTTGAGTCAACTATAAGGCTTCTGGTGGAATTGTCGCAGAAAGCAAGGCGTGAAGGACTTCTTGCTTTGGAATCAGAACAGGATAACATCGAGGACAGTTTTATCAGGCGTTCTGTTCAGTTAATTGTTGATGGGGTTGAGCCTGAGATGATAAAGGAATCTTTAGACCTGGAGCTTGATAACATGGCATTAAGGCATGAGAGGGGGCAAAGTTTGTTTAGAACTATGGCTGTTTTATTTCCTGCATGGGGAATGATAGGGACATTGATAGGCCTTATAAACCTGCTGAAAGCCCTTGATAAGCCTGAAAATATCGGACCTGCCATGGCACTTGCTTTGGTTACTACATTATATGGGTCACTTCTGGCTCATTTTATATGTAACCCTATAGCTAATAAACTTTCCTTAAAGAGCAAGGAGGAAATTCAGCAGAAAGAAATGATAATAGAAGGCATTCTTTCCATTCAAGCAGGTGAAAATCCAAGAATTATGGAGCATAAGCTTAAAACATTTCTGTCTTCAGAACAAAGAGAATTGTATGAAGCTAAAAACGAGGATCTTTTTCAGCAAAAAGACAACAAGAGTAATAGCAGCAGCAGAATAGTTACTGAATAGATGGGGGTGTTAATGTGTCCAGACAGAGCAAAAGACATAGAACAGACAGCTCATCAGATTCGGCAGGCGATTGGATGAATACATATGCAGATATGGTAACTCTGCTCTTAACCTTCTTCATATTGCTGTTTTCCATGGCAACAGTAGACAAACAGAAATTCGTTGAATTGGCAAATTCATTGAGGAGTGCCTTTATGCATGAAAATGGTGGAGGCGATTTATATGAAAGTAATAGAGGCAGTGAGCTTATTAATATATATGATGAAATAAATGCAGTTGATAAGGTAGTATCTCTTGTAAATAATGATTATGAAGGCGGAGAAACTGACAATAACGTTGATAGAATAACAGATGGAAACGAAGTTGAATATAATACAGATGATCTTAAAGCAGAAATTGAGAAGGCTATAGAAGAAATGGGGCTGGAAGAATACGTTAAAATTATTGAAAGAAAAGACTTCCTGATTCTAAGATTTGATTCTGTTATTCTATTCGACTTAAGCAGTGCAGACATTAAAAGTTCTGCAAAAACAGTATTGGAGAAACTTGGGCAAATGCTAAATAAAATGAGCAATGAGATTATTATACAAGGACATACTGATAACCTGCCTATAAACACCGGGCAGTTTCCTTCAAATTGGGAGCTGTCGACAAGAAGAGCGACCAATGTAGTTCATTTCTTTATTAACGAATGCAGCATAGCTCCTTCAAGGCTTACTGCTACAGGCAATGCAGAATATAAGCCGGTAAAACCCAACGATACTGCAGAAAACAGACAGCAAAACAGGAGAATTGATATTGTTGTAAGTAAGGATTAACAATATGAGATTATTTTATATAAGGAATACATCATTCCAATTCTATCAAAAATTATCCCGGAAGACATCGTTACCAAATTAGCATAGTAGTATTAGGCAATTTCTGAGGGTACACTTTCTTAGATTAAGAAAATGTGCCCTCTTTTTCCCGTTAACACTTGACACGAACATAGGTTTGCGGAATAATATATATGTAGAATAAAAACTGCTATTCAGTATTCAGTATTCCGTATTTGATGTCAGGTATCTGGAACATGATGAGAAGAAAGTGAATAGTTAGTTATCAATATGAATCAAAAAGGAGAGGGATGGATGGAAAAGAATAAAAGCAAAAACACATATGGCAACGAAAGTATTTCATCCTTGAAAGGCCCTGATAGAGTTAGATTACGCCCGGGGGTAATATTTGGTTCCGATGGTCTTGAAGGGTGTCAGCATGCAGTATTTGAAATCCTTTCAAACTCGATTGATGAGGCTAGAGAAGGCTATGGAAGCGTAATTGAGGTTACAAGATCTAAGGATAAATCAATAATGATTAGGGACTATGGCAGAGGAATCCCTCTTGAATACAACCCAAAAGAAGAAAGATACAATTGGGAGTTGGTCTATTGTGAACTCTATGCAGGAGGGAAATACAAAAACTATCTTGGAGAAAATTATGAATTCAGCCTTGGATTAAACGGTCTTGGCGCATGTGCAACTCAATATAGTTCGGAATATATGGACGTTACTGTATTCAGGGATGGATACAGATATGATTTGCATTTTGAAAAGGGCTGCAATATCGGCGGTTTAATAAAGAAAAAATCCGACAATAGCCAAACAGGTACAATTCAAAAATGGAGACCTGATATAGATGTATTCACTGATATTGATGTGCCATTAAGTTATTTCCAGGAAGTGTTGAAAAAGCAGGCAGTAGTAAATTCGGGCTTAAAGTTTATACTATATGACGAAGAATCCGACTTAACCTTTGAGTTTTTTTATGAAAAAGGTATTATTGATTATGTTAATGAAATTAATGCAGACAAGGGTTTTACGGGTGTTGAATTCTATGAAACTACTGCAAGGGGAAGGGACAGGGAAGATAAACCTGAATATAAGGTTAAAATAGAGGCAGCTTTCTGTTTTAACAATGAGATTAATCTTCTGGAATATTACCACAACTCAAGTTTCCTTGAATATGGGGGATCTCCTGACAAAGCAGTAAAAGCTGCTTTTGTAAACGAAATTGACAAGTGCATAAAAGCAAGGAACAAGTATAATAAGGATGAGTCTAAAATAACCTTTTCAGATATCCAGGACAGTTTAATACTTGTTACAAACTCATTTTCCACAATAACCAGTTATGAAAACCAAACAAAAAAATCCATAACAAACAGGTTTATACAGGAAGCAATGACAGATTTTTTAAAGCAACAATTGGAAGTATATTTTATTGAAAATAAATTAGAAAGTGATAAAATAATAGAGCAAATTCTTTTAAATAAAAGAAGCCGTGAAACTGCTGAAAAAACCAGACTCAATATAAGGAAAAAGCTCAGTGGGAATATAGATATATCAAATAGAGTAAAAAAGTTTGTTGATTGCCGTACAAAGGATATCAACAGGAGAGAACTGTATATAGTGGAGGGTGATTCTGCCCTGGGTTCATGTAAGCTAGGCAGAGATGCGGAATTTCAGGCAATTATACCTGTAAGGGGTAAAATACTCAACTGCCTTAAAACCGGATATGAGGGGATATTCAAAAATGATATAATTACCGACCTTCTTAAGGTTTTAGGCTGTGGTGTGGAAATTAAGTCAAAGCACAATAAGGAACTTAATACATTTGATATGGGAAACCTTAAGTGGGATAAAATTATAATTTGCACAGATGCAGATGTTGATGGTTTCCATATAAGAACACAAGTACTGGCCATGCTTTATAGGCTTGTTCCCACCCTTATACAGGAAGGGAAGGTTTATATAGCAGAAACTCCTTTGTTTGAAATTAATGCAAAAGATAAGACTTTTTTTGCCTATGATGAGAAAGAGAAAATCAATATAATATCAGGTATAAAGGGTAAATACACAATACAACGTTCAAAAGGATTAGGTGAGAATGATCCTGATATGATGTGGGAAACTACCATGAATCCTGAGACCAGGAGATTAGTAAAAGTTGTGCCGGAAGACGAAGAAAAAACCCGGGAGGTTTTTGATCTTCTTTTAGGTGACAATCTTCAGGGCAGGAAAGATTTTATAGAAGAGTACGGACATATGTACATGGATATGATTGATGTTAGCTGATTTAAGAGATAATATGACATGCAAAAGCTTACTATAGAAAGTTTATTAGAGATAGACAATAGGTATGGAAGGAGAAAAAGCGTGTTTACCCGGCTTTAAGAAGCAGGGATACTTACGCTAAATGCTTGATGAACTCAAATAATTTAATTGAACAACATATATCCAATACCCTTGAAGAAAACTTTATGCCATATGCCATGAGTGTTATAGTTTCCAGGGCTATACCGGAGATTGACGGCTTTAAGCCATCACACCGGAAGCTTTTATACACAATGTTTTCAATGGGATTGCTTACAGGTAACAGGACAAAATCTGCAAATGTAGTGGGGCAGACCATGAAACTTAATCCACACGGAGATATGGCTATTTATGAAACTCTTGTGAGGCTTTCTAAGGGATATGGTGCGCTAATACATCCTTTTGTGGACTCAAAAGGAAACTTCGGGAAACAATATTCCAGAGATATGAGATTTGCAGCTCCCCGTTATACCGAGGTTAAACTGGATAAAATCAGCCAGGAAATATTTAGAGAACTGGAAAAAAACGCTGTAGATTTTGTTGATAATTACGATGGAACACTAAAGGAACCAGTGTTGCTGCCTACAACCTTTCCAAATATTCTTGTAAATCCTAATCAGGGAATAGCTGTTGGAATGGCAAGTAATATTTGCAGTTTCAATCTTCAGGAGATTTGCGAAGCAACAGTACAATATTTAAATAATGAGAATACAGATATACTCAAGTACATTAAAGCTCCCGATTTTGCAACAGGAGGTCGATTAATTTACAATGAGAGGGATATTAGGGAAATTTATGAAACAGGAAGAGGAGGCTTTAAGGTAAGGGGCAAATATAGGTATGATAAGAAAAACAGTTGCATAGAAATATTTGAAATACCTTATACAACTACTACAGAAGCCATAATGGATGCTGTTATTCAATTGGTGAAGTCCGGAAAAATTAAAGACATAACCGATATAAGAGATGAAACGGATCTTGATGGTCTCAGGCTAACTATAGACATAAAGAAGAATACAAATGCAGATGACCTTATGAACAAGTTATACAAGCTTACGCCTCTTGAAGACACATTTTCCTGCAACTTCAATATATTGATAAATGGGGTCCCCAGGGTTATGGGAATTAAGACAATTCTCACTGAGTGGATAGCATATAGAATAAACTGCATAAAAAGGCTTACCTTATTTGATATTGAAAGAAAATCAGAAAAGCTCCATCTTCTTCTGGGTTTGCAGAAAATACTTCTGGATATTGACAAAGCTATCAGAATAATCAGGAACACAGAGCAGGATTCTCAGGTTATACCCAACCTTATGAAAGCATTTGATATAGATAAAGTTCAAGCTGAATTTGTAGCTGAAATCAAACTTAGAAACCTGAACAAAGAATATATATTAAACCGTGTAGGAGAGATTGAGCAGTTACAAAAAGAAATAGGGGAATTAAAGGATATTTATGGCAGCGAAAATAAGATAAAAAAAATAATCATAAAACAGTTAACTGAAGTTACAAAGAAATACGGGCAGCCTAGAAAAACTGAGATTATTCATGAAGAATTTGTTGAGGAAATAACTGAGGAGCATTTTATAGAAGACTATAATGTAAAAATATTCTTGACAGAGCAAAGCTATATAAAAAAGATATCTTTGGTTTCACTAAGGGCTAATCCTGAGCAAAAGCTTAAGGATGATGATCATATTATACAGGAAATAGATGCCCGCAATAAAGATGATTTATTGCTCTTTTCAGACAAAACCAATGTTTACAAGCTGAAAGTGCATGAATTGGAAGACCTCAAGGCAAGCGTCCTGGGAGAATACCTGACAAATAAACTTGAACTTGATGAAGATGAAAAAATCATATATATTGTAGCTACAGGGAATTATAAGGGGTACATGCTGTTTTCATTTGAAAACGGAAAAACTGCTAAAATTGATATGAATAGCTATGCTACAAAAACTAACCGCAGAAAATTGCTAAATGCATATTCAGGCCTTTCAAAGCTTATTCATATAATGTATCTGGAAAATGACCTTGAACTGGTTGCATACAGCAGTATTGACAAAGTGCTTATTTTTAATACAGCCTGTATAAACCCCAAAACAACCAGAGATTCTCAAGGCGTACAGGTACTCAAGGAAAAGAAAGGGAGCTGGATGAAGGAAATAAAAACTGTTGAACAAGCTGATTTATCAGACCCTGAGTATTACAGGACAAAGAACATCCCAGCTGTGGGCTGTTATTTGAAAAAAGAAGACAAATTAAGCGAACAGCTTGAATTAAAGCTAGAGTAGCAAAAAGGGAGTGGTGTAATGATTCCAAAAGATATTATTGAAGAAGTTCTATCCCGCGCTTTATCACTGGGTGGCGATTTTGCCGAGGTTTTTATCGAGGATAGGGTAAACAACAGTCTCAGAATGGTGAATGGAAAGATGGAGGATGTTGTATCAGGCAGGGATTACGGTGCTGGAATAAGAGTTATGAAAGACTTCAGAAGTGTATATGCCTATACAAATGACACATCAAGGGATAATCTACTTGATACGGCCTATAAGGCTGCATGTGCTTTGAAGTATACTAAGCAGGATATAACTGTAAATCTGGTAGAGCGGGTTTCTGCCAATATTCACCCGGTTTTATTTGTACCTTCATCCATAACCAATATGAAAAAAGCCTCTATTGTTAAAACTGCCTATAAAGTTGCGAAAGACTATAGCCATGAGATTATTCAGGTAGCTGCAGGTTATGGAGATGTGGACCAAAAGATATTAATTGCAAATAATGAAGGCTTATTTATACAGGATAGGAGAGTTAGGACCAGGCTCTTTATACAATCCGTGGCAGGCGATGGCATTGAAAATCAGACAGGATTTGAAGGCCCTGGAAAAAGTATGGGATTTGAACTGTTTGATGTTATTGATGTGGAAGGCTATGCAAAAGAAGCAAGCAGAATTGCAGTAACCATGCTCCATGCGGAACCCTGTCCTGCAGGAAGAATGCCCGTAGTAATAGATAATGGTTTTGGTGGTGTTATATTCCATGAAGCATGTGGTCATGCATTGGAAGCAACTTCAGTTGCAAAAGATCACTCGGTATTTACGGGCAAATTAGGCATGAAGATTGCTTCGGATAAAGTTACGGCAATTGATGATGGCACAATCCCAAATGCCTGGGGATCAATCAATATTGATGATGAAGGTATGCCAACGCTAAAAAAGGTATTAATTGAAAAAGGAATACTTAAAGGGTACATGATAGATAAGCTCAATGGAAGAAGAATGGGGATGGACTCTACAGGGAGTTCAAGACGCCAGTCTTATAAATTTGCACCCACATCAAGGATGACCAATACTTACATTGCAACTGGAAATGATGAAAATGAAAATATTATTGCCTCTACTCCTGAAGGTTTATATGCAAAGAAAATGGGAGGCGGTTCTGTAAACCCTGTTACAGGAGAGTTTAACTTTGCAGTAGCTGAAGGTTATATGATCAAAAATGGTAAAATAGATAAACCTGTAAGGGGTGCTACCTTAATAGGAAAAGGTGCGGATGTACTGTTGAAGATTGATATGGTAGGGAAGGATATGGAGATGGGCCAGGGTATGTGCGGCTCTATAAGCGGAAGTGTACCTACAAATGTAGGGCAGCCTATGATAAGAGTATCGGAACTTACAGTTGGAGGGAGGTAAAAGTACATGAATATTATGGAATTTGATGAATTTAAGGACAAATTATTTGCAGCTGCCCAAAAGGCAGGTTTTAGCGATTATGAAATATATTATGCAACCGGGGAAAGCTTCAGAGTAAATGTATATGAAAAAGAAATTGATAATTACAGTGTTAATAGCACAAAAGGCCTGGGTTTCAGGGGACTTTTCAATGGAAGCATGGGATATGCCTATACGGAAATTCTTGATGATAATGCCATAGAACTGCTGGTAAATAATGCAAAAGCTAATGCGGCCATAGTTGAAAATGTTGACAGTAATGATATTGATATAATATTTGGCGGGTCGGAAAAATATCCTGAAATAAAATGTTTCAATGATGAGCTTTCAAATGTTGATGAAAATGAAAAAATAAAATTCGCTCTTGAGATGGAAAGGATGGCTTTTGATAGGGATAAAAGGGTAAAAAGTGTTGAATATTGTGCTGTGCAGTCTTTTGAAGGAAGCATCAGCATTGTAAATTCAAAGGGACTTGAATTACACCACAGAGGTAATGGGATTTACTCAATTTTAATTCCTGTAGTGAGCGATGGTGAAAGAAAAGATACAGCCGTAGCATTTATTTCAACAAGAGATTTTAATAAAATGAAAGTTGAAAGTATTGTAAATGAGGCAGTAGAAAATGCGCTGGCATATATGGGTGCTGGGACTGTAAATACAGGAAAGTACAGAGTAATCCTGAGAAATGATGCTGCAGCTGATCTTCTGGAAACTTTTTCAGTAGTGTTTAGTGCGGACAGAGTGCAAAAAGGTATGTCACTCTTAAAGGATAAAACCGGAAAGGCAATTGCATCAGAAACCGTAACCATTATTGATGATCCTCTTCTTGAAGGCGGAATGGCTTCAGCTCCTTTTGATGGTGAAGGAGTAGCCTGCTATACAAAGAATGTTGTAAAAGGCGGGCGTTTGGTTACTCTGCTGCATAATTTGAAAACAGCTCGGAAAGACGGGGTAAGTAGCACTGGTAATGCCTCAAGGCCTTCTTATGCATCGACAATAGATGTTTCACCTTCAAACTTTTATATAAAACCTGGGGAATCCAGTCTGAATGAATTATATATAAAAATGGGAGATGGTTTGCTAATAACTGAACTACAGGGACTTCACTCCGGAGCCAACTCTATATCAGGAGATTTCTCCCTTGCTGCCAAAGGCTTTGAAATTTTGAACAGCAAAATAACCAGACCTGTAGAACAAATAACAGTAGCGGGCAATTTTTATAAATTACTTGAAAACATTGAGGAAACCGGAAGTGATTTGAAGTTTGGCATTCCTTCCAGCGGGGGATGCTTCGGAAGCCCGTCAATTTTGATAAAGGAACTGTCGGTAGGGGGCTAATTAAGCCCCCTCTCCAAAAAACTCCTCATATAAGGATTTTACAGCTTTTATACTATCTTCCGCCCTTACTCCGAACATGATACTTATCTCAGAAAGGCCCTGATTAATCATTTCTATATTGACTCCAGCCCGTGCAAAAGCTCCTGTTGCCCTGGCAGCCAGACCAACTGTTTGACTCATGCCTTCTCCGACAATCATGATAAGGGCGAGATTATGCATAACAGTAATATCGTCTACACCAAGGTCATTTTTTATTTTTCTGGTTACCCTTTCCTCAGTTTCCTTATTTAGCTGCGCTTGATTAAGAACAATAGAAATATGGTCAATACCGGACGGAGTATGATCATACGATAGATTCTCTTTTTCAAGTATCTCAAGAATCCTTCTTCCAAAACCGATTTCACGGTTCATAAGGTATTTACTTATGTTAATGCAGCAGAACCTGTCGTCACTGGCGATGCCTATTACCGGTCTTGTAATATTGGTACGTTCGAGCAAAATTGTAGTTCCGGGTGCATCAGGATTATTTGTATTTTTTACTCTTACCGGGATTCCTTTACGATAAACCGGAACCAGGGCCTCTTCATGGAAAACACTGAATCCTGCATATGAGAGCTCCCTCATTTCTGTGTATGTAAGCTCATGTATGGGATGAGGATTTGGTATTATTGTTGGATTAACAGAATACACACAGTCTACATCAGTGAAATTTTCGTAAAGATCTGCATCAACAGCTGCTGCCAGAATTGAACCTGTAATGTCCGAACCACCCCTTGAAAAAGTTACAACATCACCTTCAGCCGAGTAACCAAAAAATCCGGGGAAAATAACAATTCCCGGGATATCTCTCAAAGATTTAAGGTTATTATAAGATTCCGGAAGAACCTGGGCATTACCAAATTCACTGCTCAAAATAAGCCCTGCATCTTTAGGATTAACGTAACAAGCATCAATGCCAAGACTTTTTAAATAGCCTGCTACAAGCTTTGCACTATTATCTTCACCGGCAGCTTTCATCAAATCAATGAATTTTTTATTGTCTCCTGAATAAAGGTTTAAGCGGCCTTTAATATCTTCTGCAATTGAAACAATTACACTTTTATCTACTCTCAGTTCCTTGCCAATTTCTGAAAAACGGGAAATAACCGCATCGCATTCTTCGTCGGCATTGTTTTTTGAAATATAGCTTTCAGCACATGCTATTAAGAGGTCAGTGACCTTTATATCATCTTTATATCTTTTACCAGGTGCAGAAACAACAACGATTTTTCTATCAGGGTCTGAAGTAACAACCTTGCAAACTTTTTTTATCTGCTCTGCACTTGCTAAAGAGGTTCCGCCAAATTTTGCAACTTTCATTTATATATCCTCCAATTCCGGTATTAAATTTATTTCTTAATATATTATATCTATGTTAAATGGATGATGCTATTATTCATAAGCCTATTTTAAAAAAGGTTATTATTAAGAATAATACAATTTGTATCTGTAGGTGTCAATATGTTTACTAAAGTTTTCTCTGATTATTGCATAATTTATAAAGTAAAATTGCAGAATCTCAGGCAGAGCAATGGGGACAGTCCTGCACATTCACATCTATTTAGAACATACGTTTGACTTTTTCAGAATTCGTGATATGATATAATAAAGATAGATTTATTTGGAGGTCAGTTATGCCGGAGTTTAAGATTGTTTCAGATTACAAGCTCCATGGAGACCAGCCTGAAGCAGTGAAAAAGCTGGTACGTGGAATTAATATGGGATATAAGGAGCAGACCTTGCTGGGAGTGACCGGTTCAGGAAAAACCTTTACGATGGCCAATGTCATTGAGAGGGTCCAAAAACCAACCCTGGTAATTGCTCATAATAAAACTCTTGCTGCTCAGCTATGCAGTGAGTTTAAGGAGTTCTTTCCAAACAATTGTGTTGAGTACTTTGTGAGTTATTATGATTATTATCAGCCCGAAGCATATATTCCTTCAACAGATACTTATATTGAGAAGGACGCTTCGATAAATGATGAAATTGATAAGCTTAGGCATTCTGCAACAGCTGCTTTATTTGAAAGACGGGATGTAATTATTGTAGCCAGTGTTTCATGTATATATGGCCTTGGAGACCCGGAGGACTATACTGAGCTGATGATCTCATTAAGACCCGGAATGCAAAAAGACAGGGACGAAGTCATAAGAAAACTTGTAGAGATTCAATATAATAGAAATGAAATAGATTTTAAACGGAGTACTTTCAGAGCCAGAGGGGATGTACTTGAGATATTTCCTGCTTCATCTTCCGAGAGTGCTATCCGTGTAGAATTTTTCGGTGATGAAATAGAAAAAATAACGGAGGTTGATCCTCTGACTGGTGAGATAAAGGGCATCAGGTCTCATGTAGCCATTTTTCCTGCTTCACATTATACTACAACCCGTGCTAAAATGGATAAGGCTCTTGTTACAATAGAAAAGGAATTGGAAGAACGGCTAAGGGAACTAAAAAGTCATGAAAAGCTGCTTGAAGCTCAAAGGCTTGAGCAAAGAACAAGGTACGATATTGAGATGTTAAATGAGATTGGGTTTTGTCAGGGTATTGAGAATTACTCCAGACATTTCAGCGAGCGGGCTCCGGGAAGTCCTCCTTATACATTGATAGATTATTTCCCGGATGACTTTCTTATGATTATTGATGAATCTCATGTTAGTGTGTCTCAAATAGGCGGTATGTATAATGGTGACAGGGCAAGGAAAGAATCTTTGGTAGGATATGGTTTCAGACTACCTTCTGCATTTGATAACAGACCTTTGCAATTTGAAGAGTTTGAAAAAAAGATAAACCAGGTAATATATGTAAGTGCAACACCGAGATGGTACGAGAGAGAGCGTTCGTCACAAATAGTTGAACAGATAATACGCCCAACCGGACTAATAGACCCTGAAATAATTGTAAAGCCTGTTGAAGGGCAGATAGATGACCTTATGGGTGAAATAAGCAAAAGGACAACACAAGACCAACGCGTCCTGGTAACTACACTGACAAAAAGAATGGCTGAGGATTTAACCGACTATCTTAAGGAACTTGGATTTAAAGTTAAGTACCTTCATTCTGATATAGATACTCTTGAACGTATGGAAATTATAAGGGATTTACGGTTGGGAGTTTTTGATGTTCTTATTGGAATAAACCTTTTAAGAGAGGGACTTGATTTACCTGAAGTATCTCTTGTAGCCATACTGGATGCGGACAAAGAAGGTTTCCTCAGATCGGAGACATCTCTGATACAGACTATAGGAAGAGCTGCTAGAAACATTGATGGCAAAGTAATTATGTATGCTGACAATGTTACGGAGTCTATGAGAAAAGCTATCAGTGAAACGAACCGCAGAAGGAAAATACAGATGGATTACAACAAAGCCAACGGTATTACGCCAAAAAGCATACAAAAAGGTATCCGTGATATTATTGAAGTGACTAAAGTGGCTGAAGAAAGTGAAAAGTATGGTTACAAAAATGGGATTAGTAGTGCTGGAAAACAGGTAAATAGACCGGAAGATGGGAATATGGATGAAACCTTTGAAAAGGATAATCTTGAAAAGATAATTGAAGCTTTGGAAAAAGAAATGAGAGCTGCAGCAAAAAATCTGGAATTCGAAAGAGCTGCAAGGTTAAGAGACAGAATTATCGAGCTAAAAAACGGGGTGCAATAAGATGATAAGAGATGCTATTTATATAAAAGGAGCAAGGGAACATAATTTAAAAAACATTGATGTAGAGATACCAAGGGACAAGTTTGTTGTTATTACGGGATTAAGTGGTTCAGGCAAATCATCTCTGGCGTTTGATACCATATATGCGGAAGGACAGAGAAGGTATGTTGAGTCTCTTTCTGCTTATGCCAGACAGTTTCTGGGACAGATGGAAAAACCCGATGTAGATTATATAGAGGGTTTGTCTCCGGCTATTTCTATTGATCAGAAAACCACCAGCAGAAATCCTCGCTCAACTGTAGGCACAGTAACTGAAACATATGATTACCTAAGACTGTTATATGCCAGAATAGGAACTCCACACTGTTATATCTGCGGAAAAGAAATATCCCAGCAGACAGTAGATCAGATGTCAGACCAATTGTTGTCAATGGAGGAAGGCACAAAAATCCAGCTCTTAGCTCCTGTTGTAAGGGGAAGAAAAGGAGAATACAGCAAGCTGATCGAGGACACTAAAAAAGGTGGTTATGTGAGAATAAGGGTAGACGGTGAAGTATTTGATATAAATGATCCCATTATTATTGATAAAAATAAAAAGCATAATATTGAAATTGTCGTGGACAGGCTTATAATTAGACCTGATATACGTAAGAGGCTTGCTGAGTCAATAGAAACAGTACTTCGGTTAAGCGGAGGACTTCTATTGGTTGATGTTATAGGTAAAGAAGAAATATTATTCAGCCAGAACTTTGCCTGCAGTGACTGTGGAATAAGCATTGAGGAGCTTGCTCCAAGAATGTTTTCTTTTAATACTCCTTACGGAGCATGTCCGACATGTACAGGCCTTGGAGTGCTGTTGAAAATGGATACCGATCTAATTATTCCCGATCGGTCATTATCCCTTTCTCAGGGGGCAATAGCTATAAACGGCTGGAATCTTGAAAATGGTGATGGATATTCACGAATGATTTTCGAAGCTCTTTCAAAACATTACAAATTCAGTCTTGATAAACCAGTTGAAAAGCTTCCCCCTCATATTCTTGACATAATACTATATGGTACCGGCGGAGAAAAAATCAAGATAGAATATGATAGAGATTATGGAAGCGGTACCTATATGTCTGCTTTTGAGGGAATAATAAACATCTCTGAAAGGCGGTACAATGAAACTCAATCTGAAGGAATGAAACAATATTATGAAGGATTTATGAGCAGAAATCCATGCCCGGATTGCAAAGGTGCCAGACTTAAAAAAGAAAGCTTGTCGGTAACGGTAGGTAATAAAAATATAAACGAACTTACCAGTATGCCGGTTTCAGATATAAAGGAATTTTTTGTGAATATTGAGCTTACGGAAAGACAAAAGTTAATTGCTCATCAGATACTTAAAGAAATTAATGCAAGACTTGGTTTTCTGGTTGATGTAGGATTGGATTATTTGACACTTTCCAGATCTGCAGGCACACTTTCAGGCGGTGAGGCACAGAGGATAAGACTTGCCACACAAATCGGTTCGGGACTTATGGGAGTGTTGTATATACTTGATGAACCCAGTATAGGTCTTCACCAGAGAGATAATGACAGACTCTTAAGTACTTTAAAAAAACTAAGAGATCTGGGAAACACTCTGATAGTTGTAGAACACGATGAAGATACCATGTATGCCGCTGATTATATAATTGACCTTGGACCGGGTGCGGGTCTCCATGGCGGATATATAGTAGCTGCTGGAAATATTGAGGAAATTAAAAAGTCTGAAGGATCCATTACAGGACAATATCTAAGCGGAAGAAAAAAAATAGAGATACCTGAGAAAAGAAGGACGCCAAATGGCAAGTGGATAGAAGTTATTGGTGCACGGGAAAACAACCTTAAAGATATTAATGTGAAAATCCCACTGGGTGTTTTTACCTGTATTACCGGTGTTTCCGGCTCAGGAAAAAGTTCACTGATCAACGAAATCCTTTATAAAAAGCTGGCCGGAGAGCTTAACAGAGCTAGAATAAAACCCGGGGTGCATGATACCATACTTGGATTGGAACATCTTGACAAAGTTATAAATATCGACCAATCTCCAATAGGAAGGACACCAAGGTCCAACCCTGCTACCTATACCGGAGTCTTTGATTATATAAGAGATGTTTTCTCTTCTACAAATGAAGCCAAAATGAGGGGTTACAAGCCGGGAAGATTCAGCTTTAATGTCAGAGGAGGAAGATGTGAAGCCTGCAGCGGTGACGGTATAGTTAAAATAGAAATGCATTTTCTTCCGGATGTGTATGTTCCTTGTGAAGTTTGTAAAGGTAAAAGGTACAATAGAGAAACATTGGAAGTGAAATATAAAGGGAAGAGTATTGCAGATGTACTTGATATGACTGTAGAGGATGCGTTGGACTTTTTTCAGAACATTCCCAAAATCCAGAGAAAGCTTCAAACATTATATGATGTAGGATTGGAATACATTAAAGTAGGACAGCCTTCAACAACACTTTCAGGAGGAGAAGCGCAGAGGATCAAGCTGGCTTCGGAGCTGTCTAAAAGAAGTACCGGAAGAACAATATATATACTTGATGAGCCGACAACAGGCCTTCATGTAGCAGATGTGCACAGGTTGATTGATGTTCTGCAAAGATTGGTTGATACAGGGAATTCGGTGGTAGTAATAGAACATAACCTTGATGTTATTAAGACTGCTGACTATATTATTGACCTAGGTCCGGAAGGGGGAAATAAAGGTGGTTATATAGTTGCACAGGGTATACCGGAGGAAGTCGCAGAAGAAAAAAGCTCATATACCGGGCAGTTTCTTAAGAAAATGCTTGAAAGAGAGTAAAATTATTTTGACAGAAAAAGATAAAAAAAGCATATTAATACAATAGACCGTTTTGTAGATATATGCTATAATTATAAGATAGGTGTAAATTAGAAGTTGGATTGGGGATGATAATATGATGATGTGTTCTGCTTGTAATAAAAACATTGCAGTAGTGTTTGTAACAAAAATTATTAATGGTAAACAAACTCAGGAAGGGCTTTGCCTTTCATGTGCGAAAAAGCAGGGAATCCAGCCTTTAAATCAGATAATAGAGCAGACAGGCATGTCTGAAGAAGATATTGATAACTTAAATAAACAAGTAAACAACATGGTAGATGATATAGATATTGATAGTATGCTTGAAGATAGTGAAAATGAAAATCAGGGAGATATGGGGAATTTGTTTTTTAATTTCTTTAACAAAGCTTTTCCCCAAAATAAAGAAAGTGTTGATGAATCTTCTTCAGACCCTAAAAAAAGAAACAGAAATGATGATAGGCAAGCAAAAAACACTACCCGGACAAAAACCCAGGATAAAAAGAGCAGTAAAAAGAAAAAGTTTCTGGATATGTATGGTATAAATCTTACTGATAAGGCTAAATGCGGTGAAGTAGATAGAATTGTAGGCAGGGGAAAAGAGATAGATAGGGTAATACAGATACTGAACAGAAGAACAAAAAACAATCCTGTCCTCATAGGCGAGCCAGGAGTGGGCAAAACAGCAGTAGCAGAGGGCTTGGCAGTTAAAATAGCTAACAGGCAGGTACCGGCCAAGCTTTTTAATATGGAAGTTTATGTTTTAGATCTAACATCGGTTGTGGCAGGTACCCAATTTAGAGGTCAGTTTGAAGGACGAATGAAGGGCATTATAGAAGAAGCGAAATCCCTCGGTAACATTATTCTTGTTATAGATGAGCTTCATAATATTATGGGAGCAGGAGATGCCGAAGGAGCAATGAATGCGGCAAATATCCTTAAACCGGCCTTGTCCAAAGGTGAAATTCAGGTTATCGGTGCTACTACTCTGAACGAATACAGGAAGCATATTGAAAAGGATTCTGCTTTGGAGAGACGTTTCCAGCCTGTGATCGTAAACGAACCTTCCATACAGGATACAGTAGAAATTCTTAAAGGAATAAAAGACTACTACGAAGACTATCACCAGGTAAAAATATCCGATGAAGTAATAGAAGCTGCTGCCAACTTATCTGAAAGATATATTACTGATAGATATCTTCCTGATAAAGCTATAGATGTTATTGATGAAGCAGGATCCAGGGCAAATTTAAAAAATGAGTTTCTGGTTGAACTTGAAGCTTTAAAGGACGAATTAAAGAGAGTTCAGGAAGAAAAGGAGAGTGCAGTGTCTGCAGATTCCATTGAGGATTATCAGAAGGCTGCTGATTTGAAAGTAAGAGAATGCAAGCTTTTAGGAAGCATTAAGGATATTGAAGAGAAAAACAAGGTTGTTGAGTTGTCAATTGATGATATTGCATATGTTATTGAGGCCTGGACCAGTATACCTGTTCAGAGGCTGACTGAAATAGAAGCAGAAAAGCTCTTAAATCTTGAAGAAAGGCTTCACAAAAGGGTAATAGGACAAAATGCAGCTGTAAGCAGTCTTTCTAAAGCAATACGCAGAAACAGGGCAGGCTTCAGAAAAAGAAAAAAACCAAGTTCCTTTATATTTGTAGGGCCGACAGGGGTAGGTAAAACAGAACTGGTAAGAGCTCTTGCCGTTGAACTGTTTGGCAGTGAAGAAACCCTTATAAGGCTGGATATGTCCGAGTATATGGAAAAACATTCTGTCTCCAAGCTAATTGGTTCACCCCCAGGTTATGTTGGGTATGATGATGGAGGGCAGCTTACCGAAAAGGTAAGAAGGAAGCCATATTCAGTAATACTGATGGATGAAATTGAAAAAGCTCATCCCGATGTGTTCAATATGCTGCTGCAGATTCTTGAAGATGGAAGACTGACTGACAGCCAGGGCAGAGTTGTAAGCTTTGAAAATACAGTGGTAATTATGACTTCAAATGCAGGCACAACTTTGAAATCAAGCGGCATAGGATTTGGTCAAGATCAGTATAAGAATCTGGAAGGTAAAGTTAAAGAAGTTTTGAGAGAAACCTTCAGACCTGAATTTCTGAACAGGTTAGATGAAGTAATTGTCTTTACTGAACTTGGTAAAGATGAACTGAGAGAGATTGTGGATCTTATGCTGAATGAAGTAAAACATGATGTTGAAGATAAAGATATGACCATAGACATTACAGATTCAGCAAAACAATATATCCTTGAAAAGGGATACGAACCCAAATATGGTGCAAGGCCATTAAGAAGAACAATTCAAAGATATATTGAAGATGAATTGTCAGAGCTTTATTTGAAAGGTGTGTACAAGGAAGGAAGCAGGATTCTTGTTGATTGTATAGACGGAGAGATAGTTTTTAAATAAATGATTCAGGAACTATATAGAAGCAGGTTTTAAAACATTTAAAACCTGCTTCTATTACCTTTGTTGATGGTGCTAAAAAATTATCTCTTATTATCTCCTATTATTTTGATGCTGCTTGAATGTCAGCTCAGAGGAAGTTGAATTATAAACTCTGTCCCATGGTCAGGCTCGCTGTGGACTTTAATGTTTCCGTCATAAAGGTTGACGATGTGTTTTACTATAGAAAGCCCCAGGCCAGTACCCCCCATGCTTCTTGACCTTCCTTTGTCTACCCGGTAAAATCGTTCAAAAATCCTGGGAAGATGTTCTTCCGGTATGCCTATACCCGTATCTGCAACTTTTATTACTAAATTGCCCTCATCTTTAAATGATGAAACAGATACACTTCCTCCAGATTTATTATATTTTATACCATTATCAACCAAGTTAATAAGCATCTGTTTTATCCGATCCTTATTAGCTGTAATTAAAAGATTATCCTGGACATCCACATGAATAATGATACCTTTTTTATCTGCCTGCGTTTTTAGTAACGATATGGATTCATCAATTAATTTCTTAATATTTTGACTTCCTATATTACTATTAGTGTAATTATTAGCGTTGTTATTAGTATTATTTTTTGCTGATTCAATTTCTCCAAGTTGGAGAATATCATTTATAAGGTTATATAATCTTTCAGCTTCAATATCAATTATTTCAAGAAATTTATCAGCTACTTCATCATCATGAATAGCTCCATTCCTGAGGGTTTCCACAAAACCACGAATTGATGTGAGCGGTGTCTTTAATTCATGTGTAACATTTGATACAAAATCCGAGCGCATTTGTTCAAGCTTTTTAATATTAGTTATATCCTGTATGGATAAAACTGCACCTTCGTTGAAAGTAAGTGTTTGGTTATAATCTTCTGACTTGAGAAATAGAGGCTGAAAAGGTATTGTAGTGATGCTTAGAATTTTTCCCCCTACTTTTCCCCCTGGTTTATACTCTGAGTAGTTTATGTTGATTTCATTTGATAAAACCACTCTTTTTCCCAGAGTTTCATTAAGCATTTTATTAATATTATTGTTCCGGATAACCTCTAAAAAATCGGAACCGATCAATCCGTTGGTTGATTCTATTTTGAAGAGCTTGCATGCAACTTTATTTATTAATATAATCCTAAAATTTTTATCTACAGCTATGATCCCATCAGTCATACTGTTTAATATTGTATCCATTTTCAGGTTTTTATCTTTTAACTCAAACACTATTTTTTCCAGCTGCGAAGCCATATCATTAAATGTTCCCGCAAGCTGGCCAAGCTCATCATCTGATTCAGCTTTAACTCTTACAGAATAGTTGCCAAAAGATATTTCACGAGATTTTATAATAAGTTCGCTAATAGGTTGTGTAATAGATGTTGAAAACTTAAGAGCAAGCAGCAAAGTGAGGACTATACCTATAATCATTCCTGATAATTCATAATTCCAGATTAGCTGGTATATTTTCCGTATTTGCACAAGTGGTACTGAAACCCTTACTATTGCTTTTATTTCTTTTATAGGTAATGCAATATATAAAAAGTCCGTTTCAATTGTGTCACTGAAACGAATATCCTTCCCAGTTTTACCCTGAATAGCTTCCTGAATTTCCTTCCTGCCCAGGTGGTTCTCCATGTTCCTGTAATCTTTTTCTGATTCTCCAAGAACATTACCTTCATAATTTATAAATGTAACTCTTACTTTGCTTTTGTTATCACGGAGGTTAGCAGAATTATCATCAGAAGATAATATTACAGAATAGGTTTTTGAAATTTCATTAAAGTCAGCAGTATTGCCTCTTTTCACTGTTTCCAATACTTGATATCGTATTAATGATGCTGAGTTAATCATTCTTTCTTCAACTTCTGTTTTATAGAAGCGCTGTGAAAGATAGAATGTGGAAAAACCTGTTATTGATAAACCTATCATTATTAATATAAAATAGAAGGAAAAAATTTTTCTTCTCATAGCAGCTCCCTTCATGACATTGAATGAGTTATTGGGCCAAAAAATCAAACTATTTATTTCAATATTATTTATCTCTGAATTATTTATCTCTGAAACGATAACCTACACCCCTTATAGTTTCTATATATTCAGGATTGCTGTCGTCGTCTTCTATTTTTTGCCTTAAATATCTTATATGAACATCGACTGTACGAGTTTCACCGTAATAGTCGAATCCCCATACTTTGTCAAGCAGTAGATCCCTTGACAATACCTTTCCTTTATTTAACATGAGAATTTTCAATAGGTCAAATTCCTTCAGGGTCAAATCAATAAGCTTGCCACTCTTATATACCTCATGACGGTCAGTATAAATACATATATCTTTGTATCTAATTACATCCTCTTTGTTTTCTTCCTTCTCTTTTTCTTCTTCTTTTCCATTAGGCACAAGAGCATTGACTCTTCGCAATAATGCCTTTACCCTTGCTGTAAGCTCCCTTACACTGAAAGGCTTGGTAATATAGTCGTCTGCTCCCAGTTCCAATCCTAAAACCTTATCCAACTCTTCACTTTTTGCAGTAAGCATAATTATGGGAATGGTTCCTAGCTTTTGATCACGTCTTATACTTTTGCATACCTCAAGGCCATCAATACCCGGCAGCATTATATCCAGTATAAAAAGGCCGGGGAGAGAAGTTTCAATTTGTTTTAGAAGACTTTCACCATTTTGAAAACCCACAACTTCATAACCATTTGCTTCAAGATTATATTTAATTAACTGTTGAATATGCTCCTCATCTTCCAGAACATAAATTAATTCTTTTGCCATGATAAACTCCTTCAATAGTCTAAAATCATAATAAACTAAAATCATAATCACAATATAATTTTACCACATTTATTGGGGACATTTCTCAACATAAAATAGATACTACCTGCCAGGGAGATACATCTCTTGACATATAAAGCCACAGGATATTCAGGCCTCAATATCTGCAAAGGGATTACGTTTCGCATCATCTTTATGAAGCATTTTTGCCAGATGCTCATGTTCACCTGTTACATTGAATACAACCCATTCGCCTATATTTGTTGCATGATCTGCCATCCTTTCCAGGTATTTTGCTATAAGTAGAAAATTAATAACCTGGTCAACAGAATCAGGGTCATTTTTTACTATATTTATTAATTCAAGCTTTATCCTTGAAAACAGATTATCTACATCATCGTCATCAGAACATACCTGCCTGGCAAGTTCCATATCCTGTCTTACATAAGCATCCAGAGCTCTTTTCACCATGTTTCGGGCTAGTTCTGCCATTAAAGGTATGTCAATTAAAGGCTTTATATATTTTTCACCAGCCATTCGGATTGTTATTTCTGCTATATCTGCTGAGTGATCTGCTATTCTTTCCATATCTGTTATGATTTTTAAAGCTGCACCAATTGATCGTAGGTCCTTGGCGAGGGGCTGCTGAGTTGCTATAAGGTGCAGGCATTTCCTTTCGATCTTCTGCTCAACATCATCAATAACATCATCATTCATAAAAATTTTTTTTGCCAATATTACATCCTGCTTTTTTAAAGCCAATATTGTATTTTCTATTGACTCTTCAACAAGACTGCCCATTTTTATCAATTCCATGTGCAATTCTTTCAGTTCCATTTCAAAAGAACGTCGTGTTACCATTTAACAATTCCACCTTTCCGTATGCATTTATTACCAAATTCTTCATTAACTCTTTCAAATTGTAAATTATATAGCCTGATTTTATACTACCTGATGTTACCTTACCTGATATCATATCACATGACGTTATATTAACTTTTATCCGAACCGTCCGGTTATATAGTCTTCTGTCCTGCTGTCTACGGGCCTGCTGAATACTTTTTCCGTATCATCAAATTCAATAACATTACCCTGTAGAAAAAATGCGGTTTTGTCGGATATACGGCCTGCCTGCTGCATATTGTGAGTTACTATTACTATTGTATATTTTCCCTTTAATTCATCAATTAGGTCTTCAATTTTCAATGTAGATACAGGGTCCAGGGTAGATGTTGGCTCATCCATTAAAACTACTTCAGGTTCTACCGCTAAAACTCTTGCTATACAAAGTCTTTGCTGTTGTCCCCCTGATATGCTCAGGGCATTATGCTTAAGACGATCCTTTACTTCATCCCATAGTGCTGCACTTCTGAGACTTTTTTCAACGATATCATTTAACCTGGCTCTGTCTTTAATACCATGTATCCTTGGTCCATATGCAACATTATCATATATGGATATTGGAAAAGGATTTGGTTTCTGAAACACCATTCCAACTCTTTTTCTCAAATCTGCTACATCGTAATCCTTATATATATTTAAACCATCAAGCAGTACCTCTCCTTTTATATTTACACCGGATATAAGATCGTTCATTCTGTTTAAAGTCTTAATAAATGTGGACTTTCCACATCCGGAGGGACCTATTAATGCGGTAACTTTTCTCTCCTCAATATTCATAGTTATTTGTTTTAATGCCTGCATACTACCATAAAATAAATTTAGATTACGCGTTGAAATCTTAACATTATTCTGAACAGCATTATTCATCATACTAAATCTTTCACCTCATTTCATTTTTTCATTCGGGCAGCAAGTCTGGATGATGCCATATTAATTATTGCTATAAGAATTATGAGCACGGTTGCAGTTGCATATGATTTATCAAATGATATCCCTTCTTTTGCCAGAATATATAGGTGTACTGAAAGTGTTCTTCCTGACTCCATAATGTTTCTCGCTATATTTCTTCCCATACCTGCCGTTAAAAATACTGCAGCGGTTTCTCCCACAATACGCCCTGTACTAAGTATTACTGCTGTAAGAATGCCCGGAACTGCACAGGGCAATACAACCTTTCTGATTGTAAACAGTTTGGTTGCACCG